>Ga0172379_10006162_pt1 | contig 16255 bp, 14 predicted proteins | sample GrowelOW334metaG_FD_119756 | JGI IMG/M metagenome (GOLD analysis project Ga0172379, IMG submission 119756) | Groundwater microbial communities from an aquifer near a municipal landfill in Southern Ontario, Canada - Groundwater well OW334 metaG | ecosystem: Environmental > Aquatic > Deep... | reverse complement strand
TATTTTTAACCAAGGTGATGCTGCTTCTGAGTTTTTCATGATTGAAGACGGCGAGGTGGAGGTCTTAGTATCTAGTACTACTAGTGGTGCTACTAGTGGTACTGCTAGTAGTACTGCTAGTAGTACTGCTAATAGTGATGCGAAGCCTAGTGCTATTAATAGTACTGCCGAAGTTGTAGCTGTGCTGGGTCCCGGCGACTTCTTTGGCGAAGCCGCCTTAATGCACGATAGGCCGCGCAACGCTAGTGTGCGAGCCCGCACTGATGTTGAAGTGGTGGTGCTGGGTCGCAGCATCTTTACTCAAATTTCTGTAGCCTTGTCGCCCCTGCGCGATGCCGTGGCCAAGGCTGTTAAACGCCGCTCTTCTCCTAAAAGTCTTGATGAATACCGCCATGTGTTAGGAACAATTGCCTTAGCATCGGTGACTGACGCCTTACCAGGTGCGCCCTTGCGGCCCGAAAACACAGTTGAGAATGCCATCGAACGTATCAATAAACATCGCTTAGATTTTTGTTGTGTGGTTAATAGTGCAGGCCTTTTGATTGGTATCGTCACACGATCCGATTTGCTCTCAGCAATTGATGTGGCAACGGCGTTGCAAGATAAGAAGGCTGCCGAAATTACAGTGCAAGAAATTATGGTGAAAGATCCAGTCTCGATCACCCTTGAAGATACAACTTTGTTGGCCTTATTAACTATGCGCGAGCATGGCCTCAAGCGTGTTCCGGTGCTTGAAAGCCGAGTTAATCGCACACCCAAAGGTTATGTGCGCATTGAAAATATCATGGACCATGTGGTGCGCGATCTAACTCCAGATAAACTTGTTGCTTCAAATGCACCGCTCACTCGCGAAATTGACTTTCCTAAGTTTGACTAGTTTAGTCAAACAGCAATTTCTCAAGCTTCTTTATCTCTAATTGCTCAAAAAAAATGGTTTCCATGGAAACCATTTTTTTTCGAATTAGCGAAGGCCTAAACTGTTCTGAATATCTTCTAAATTCTTACGTTTTTGCCGCAATCAGGACAGAAGAAGAATGAAGGCGCAATCTTGCTGCTGCAGTGCGGACAAACCCGCAGATTCACTTCTTGATCTGTGGTGGGATAGCGTCCAGCCATAATTTCTTTGAAAGCTTTAGTTTCTGACCAAGCTTTGATTTCTTTGGCGCGGAATACAGGTATTGGATGGGATCTAAACAACTCTTGCAGAATCTTGTAGACCTTATTTAGTGTGCTGTAATCCATTTCTTCATAGCTATCAGCTTGTTTAAGAAACTCCTGACTGCTCATTTGTTCAAACACTGTTTTTGAGCCAGCTGACAGTTTCATGTGAGCGTTGAGGCAGATATTGACGTCTTGAGCAACCAGCAATTCAGCTCGGTCGGCCGTCATTTCAGACTTGCGTGACCAATCAAATAGGGCAATGCGCAGACCAATTTCAGCTATTCCTCGAATGGGAATAAATTTGTCAAAGAAGAAGATAATCAACATAGCCAAACTGCGATAGAGCACATGGCCGGCCTTAACGTGACCTAGTTCGTGGCCCAAGACGGCCATAAGCTCTTGGTCGTCGAGAAGGTCAACTAGACCAGATTGAATAACAATGAATGGTCTCTCTACACCAAAGGTGTAAGCATTGACGATGGGGCTTGAGGCGAGGAAGAGGTCGGGTTCATGGACGTCTAGAATTTCGCAAGCTTCTTTGAAAAGCTTGTAGACCCGGGGGCATTGCTTCGGCGTGATATGAACAGCGCTGCCGAGCAACTGGACGCGGAAAATTTTCTCCCAGCCAAATTCAAACATTTTGCGAACTAACTTATCGAGGCCTGGAACTTTTCTCAGAGCTTCGAGAGCCTGCCGGTCAGCTGGGTGCTCGAAAGCACTAGTACAAAGACGCGGAAAGCGCCGACGAGTAGACGTTTCGCTAGGGCTCATCAATTAAACCTCCAAAGGCGCTGGCTGCTTTCAAACCGTAGCAGCATGATATGGATCTACCCACTTTTATAGCGCGCATTGAAAGATATTGCTTAATTCGAAAATTTAAGAGACGGTTAGCGCGGCAGGCTCAATGGCCGACTCTGTCGCCTTTTCTTCGAAGACCCCTTCCCAGCGGGCCATCACTACAGAAGCCAGACAATTGCCCAGCACGTTAACTGAGGTGCGTGCCATGTCCATCAAGGTGTCTACACCCAGAATCAAAGCTACTCCAGCCAAGGGCAGGTCAAAGGTGGCCAGAGTGCCAGCCAATATCACAAGAGAGGCCCGTGGAACGGCGGCCACACCTTTGCTGGTGAGCATCAAGGTAAGCAGCATCAGCACTTGCTTTTCTATGGGCATATGAACGCCGGCGGCTTGGGCGACAAATACCGCCGCCAAAGACAAATATAGAGTAGTGCCATCCAGGTTAAATGTATAACCGAGCGGCAAGACAAAGCTCACAATGGGTCGTGGCACTCCCAGGGCTTCCATGTTTTGCAAAGCCTTTGGTAAGGCGGCTTCAGAGCTTGTTGTCGAGAAAGCTATCAAGAAAGGCTCTTTAACGGCCGCGGCGAAGCGCTTCAATGGCACTTTTGCTAAGAGTGCGACCGGAACCAACACTAATATGATGAATATGGCCAGCGCTAGATAGAGCGTGCCTACAAGTTTGCCCAGTGAAAAGAGTACAAGCAGACCATGCTTGCCCACGGTGCTGGCCATGGCGCAGGCCACTCCGATGGGAGCGACTTTCATAACGTAGCCTGTGTACTTAAACATCACTTCGGCTAGGCTCTGGCAAAGATCTACTATCTGGGTTGCTCGCGCGGCTTTCACCCCAAGAGCAAAGATGATTGTGAAGACGACAATTTGCAGTACATCTCCTCGGGCCATCGAGTCAATAATGCTGGTCGGGAAAATATGAGTGATCAAATCACCAGCGCTTGGTTTTTTTGCTAAAAGCTCCTGCGCTTCTCCGGCGTTGAGAGCGCTCAGGTTGATTCCGGCGCCAGGTTGGCAAACGTTGACTACTACCAAACCTACAATCAATGCAAAAGTAGTAATCAATTCAAAATAGATCAGGCACTTTAAACCAACTCTACCAACTGAAAAAGCACTGTTGCTGCCGCTGTCGCCGTGACCGTGTCCTCCGGCAATGCCTACAACCAAAGTCGAGAAGACTAGTGGAGCAATGATCGTTTTGATCAGGTGTAAGAAAACATCAGCGCCGGGGGCTGATGCCATGCCCACTTGCGGCCATAGCCAGCCGACCAAAATTCCTAGAGCTAGACCAATGAAAATCTGAGTGGTCAGCGCTGGTGCTTTTAGTTTCACAACTATTTCCTACTGATTATTGATCTATCTTACTTAGTGGCTGTCTCTAGCTTAAGGACAGTATTTCTAGACCACGACCGCCTAACACGGCCAGTTGATCTCTAATCGCCACTGATGAGACTCCTTCGATCGCCGGCAAGTTCGCAATTATTTGCGGTGCGCTACTCTTCTCAAAATTGATAATGGTGGCAACATCCTTACCGTCAAGACCGCGGCCGACGGCCACTGCACGAGTGCCTTGGCAATTGATGGCAAGACCGTCGTGCGGTAAGTCAATTGAGCCTAAGACATGAAGGTCTTTGTCGCTTCTTTGCAGAACTAAGAAGAATCCTTTTGAATTTTGATCGATAGCAGTAACCACGACTACTTCGTCACCAAAGGCGATATCACGAATGGCCAAATTTTCAAAATGTCTAGAGCTGACTTGCTCTAGTGGTGAGTTGCTATCGATGGCGCTGCCATCAGCGCTGGCTTTTGCTTGGCCATAAATGACAATATCATTGAGACCGCCGAGCATAAGTTGTCCTTTCGATGCCTGACAGCGGTTGAAGATACCAGGCACTTCAAATGATTTGAGCAGCTCTAACTTGTCCGAGAAAAGTTTGACTGGTTGAATACGAGTGGTCTTTTCTAAGAACTTGATGGCAAAGGCTTTGCTTAGGCTGGCATCGAAACAAAGCTGATTGGCGGTGAGCTTTGTAGTCGTTATTACAGTTTGCAATTTCTCCATTTTGCGCAATGAAATTTCGTCTTTCGATAGACATACAATGAAACTTCCTGCCCCTACCATAGCTTTGATGGCCTGCTGTGGTGCCGCTGAATTCATCATGATGGGCCGTTCGGGGCGCCCTACATGGTAAAGCTGCAATTCTGCGCCGGCCAGTACCACTAAGTCTTTCCAGACTGCTACACCGGCTGCTGCCAGTTTAGGAATGCTATATGACGATGTTATTGCCCAGCCTTCTTTGCCTCTGGTTAGCAGCTGCACACCAGACCAGCCAGTGGCCACGTACGCTGATAGATCGCGCATAACTACTGATGTGTTTTTGCCACCATCGGTTTTGGCCGATGGAATATTTATTGCTTGTTCGCGTGTGAGATTGCGACTCTTGTCGACGGTCAGCGAAATAACTAGGCGTTCACTTTTATTGCGACCAACGACTAAGAAGCGATCTTTTTGCGCGGCCGCAGATTCGATGGCGGTGAGCGGCTCAAGACTAAGAGAGCTGCCTAGGTGAGGCGTACCGCTGGCGACAATTATTTTCGCTTGAGCAAATTTGCTTGTTTTGCTGCCACTGCCGCTCTCTAAGCCGGCCACCAAAATTAGTTCTTTGAAGCGAGTTAGAACGCGGTAGTCGCCGTCGAGAATTAGTGATTTTTGAATTTCAGGCGAATCGGGGCTGACTAAATTAACGATATCAACCTGTGATTTTGCACCACCATTGGCTGATGAAAGAATAGTCAATTGTTTTTCAGTTAGGTCTAAAGCCCGCACGGGCAGCTGCACTGACAAGCTGGCGATGTAAACTGGTTCTTTGCTGCTGCGACTCTTGGGGGCACTATATATGGAGACAAGATTTTCTCCAGCAGCACTGAGGCCGCTAACACAGATCAAGTCACCACTGGCAACGATACTGCCGGCTTCGGTGTAGCGACCGAGGCGAATATCACTCAGAATTGACGGTGCTTCAATGGGCGTAAGTGAGACTGAAACGAGGTCGACTACCGGTTCTGATTGGTCGCCTTCGCGATAAGTGAGACCGTAAGCGGCAAATGGTGTAACGGCAAAATCAACAACTTTATTGCCTAAACCGTTTAACTCTGCCACCACTTTTACCGGTGTTTTGACCGATACTGGTTTGCGCATGTCGACTACAGCCAGGCGACCAAACTCATCGGTGAAACAGAGATAGCCTTTGTCAGCGATTCCTACATGATCAGGCACAATGGCTGGTGCCCAGTCTTCTCTTGAAAGAGTGTGGGGTCCAACTAAGCTTGGTTGACTGCGCGGGGTTTTCTTGGCAAAAGCTGGTATCAGAGCTAATTGGTCGATAAGTAGCAGCGTGCCGCAGGTGTATGAAAGAGAGCCAAAGAGAAATGAGCGTCTAGATTGCATTGAGAACTTTCGAGCTTTCTTTTATTGAAGGGCAGTATTTGACTTTATGGCGATTTGGCGTAAGCAAATTATTAGTGCAAGACCTAGTCTAGTGCAAGACCATGTGCAAACCGTTTTGCACAAAGTTCAAGAGCACAACCAGTACGATTGGCGAGAGGTCGAAGCCACTAATAGGTGGAACTATGCGTTGAATTGGCGCAATTATTGGTCGAATAATGTTATCTAGGGTGACAAACGGCTGGTCTTTCCAGTTGATGTTGGGAAACCATGAGAGCAAGCACCACAGAAATAGTGCCATACTGATGAGCTGAATAACACCGTCTAAAATTTGCAAAACTGGGTTCATAACCGCACCACGCAGAACTAACGTCGTACGCCAAATTGTAGCATTTAGATCAATGGCAATGCTTACCAGAGAACAAGTACTAGTAAAGAAGATAAAAGAATGGACAGAAAGCTCTTTCATTGGAGACGACTGTGCCGTTTTAGAGGGCGGCAAGCTTGTTAGCACCGACACATTAGTAGAAGGCACCCACTTTCGCCTAGACTTCACCGATTGGCGCCAACTGGGCTGGAAAAGCTGCGCCGTTAACCTTTCTGATATCGCCGCCATGGCTGGGCGACCACGTTATTTGACCGTGGCTCTAACTTTGCCCCCTGAAAGCAATTTTCCTGGCGGACACTTAGAAGAAAGCCTAGAGCAGTTCTATCGAGGCTTTGGCCAATGCGCCAAGACTTTTGGAGCCGAAATTGTTGGTGGTGATCTGACTGTTGGCCCCACTCTTGTAGTAAATGTCACAGCTATTGGTGATAGCCATGAAGCGGGAGTGCTTATGCGCAGCGGAGCCCAGCCTGGTGATGTGGTAATTGTCTCGGGCAGCTTTGGCTCAAGTGCTGCTGGGCTTGAGATTTTGCTGAGAGGAGCCGATGCTAGCGGGCGCCAAGAATTGCTCGCCGCCCATCTTGAGCCATCTCCACGCTTTGCTGAGGCCTGGCAATTGGTTGAACAAATCGGTAGCCGCGGCGCCTTGATGGACGCCAGCGATGGCCTGGGCGACGCCCTCTGGCAGATTGCCGAACAGTCAAAAGTTGACATAGAAGTAGACCTGGCCGCACTTCCACTGAGTGCGGTTATGACCGATTTTGCCCGTGCTTGTCAGGTCGACCCCTACCAATGGGCCCTTTACGGGGGCGAAGACTATGAATTAGTAGCTACAATTTCGGCTGCTGACTGGCAAAAGAATGAAGCAGATTTTCCTTTTAAGAAAATTGGAGTTGTACTTGCTAGCCCCGCGCAGGCTGGCGATAGTGAGGCAGAGTACGCCAGGGTGAGGCTTTTAGAGGCTACTGCTGACGGTAAAAGTGCCAACGGTGTAGTCAACTTAAGCAATTGCTTTAAGCATTTCTGATAAATTTGATGGTCTTCAGAAGCTACTAATTGCGAGATTATTCATGGATTCATCAACTTTGTCAGCGGCGTCGAAATCGGTAGACAAAATTATTGATGGCAAAGCCATCGCCCAGACAGTCAAGAACGAACTTGCGGTAGAAGTTGCTGAAGCGAGTCAGGGTAAGAGCCGCAAGCCCGGTTTGGCAGTGGTTCTAGTCGGTGAGAATCCGGCATCTAAAGCTTATGTCAAAAGTAAAATCGCCGCTTGTAAAGCTGTCGGGATTGAAAGCTTTCTCATAGAAATGGCTGCCGACGTTGCCGCTGAGGCTGTGGCAGAAACTGTGAAGAAGCTCAATCAAGACCAAGCTGTGGACGGCATATTGGTGCAGTTGCCTCTACCTAATCACATTTCGTCTGCCACTATTTTGGCTCTGATTGACCCGGCCAAAGACGTTGACGGCTTAACTGCTGTCAATGCTGGCTTGCTCATGCAGGGAGCCAGTGGCCTGTTCCCGTGCACTCCCCTCGGTGTGATGCGGCTTCTTGAGCAGCACAAAGTCAGTTTGAAGGGTAAGCAGGCTGTTGTAGTAGGTCGCTCGCACCTAGTTGGAAAGCCTCTGGCCATGATGCTTTTGCAGAAAGATGCCACAGTCACTATCTGTCACAGCAAAACTGCCAATTTGCCCGAAGTCTGCCGTCAGGCCGATATTTTAGTGGCGGCTTGCGGCCAGGCCGAAATGGTCAAAGGTGACTGGGTCAAGCCTGGTGCTGTTGTTATCGATGTCGGTATCAACCGCGTCGAGTCGGCCGATGGCAAAGGGCGCTTGGTCGGCGACGTTGCTTATGACCAGGCTTTTGCCAATGCCAGCTTGATAACACCTGTACCTGGTGGAGTGGGGCCAATGACTGTGGCCATGCTTTTGAGCAATACATTGCGCTCTTACATCGTCTCAATGAAGTAATAGCAATGGATAGTCCTGCACCAGATATATCCAACCCGTTGCCAACGTCAGGACCTCCTCAGCTAAAGGTGAGTCGGCCGATTAAGGTGCTGGCAACTTTAGCGGCCTTAATTATTGTGGCGGCGGCTTCCGGTATTGCCGTTGGCATTGTCTCGATGCGCAACTTCTTTCTCCAAGCGATTGACCCCAAATACATGCGCGAAACTGCTGCATTTGTTACAGGCTTTGCCGACCCAGTACCAGAGGCGGGCTTCAATCAGGTGATGGCGGCTCGCATGACTAGGGCCGTAATTTTTCTAGAGAACCCTAAAGACAAAACCCAAGTTTCTTTCTGGAGTTACAAGGGCGAAGACATAGATGCCGTGCAAGAACTTGACAGGGTCTACGATATGGGAATTTGGACCCCTTCCACTTGGGCTAAGTTTCAATCTATTACCAGTAAAGGCAAAAAAGAAATCAATGGCAAGAAGGTAACTTATATACAAGGACCCATGAAAGACCAGGCTGGTGATACTTACGAAGGTTTAATAGCCTGTACAATAAGTACCAATAGTGCCGAGAATGCCGAAGAAGGTGGCGCCAAAATTGTCTTGTTGCAGGCGCTGCAGCCTTCTGACCGGCCATTTGATACCGATAAGGTCTTGGCTTGGCTAGCTCGGCCGTTGTAAATAGTGGTCTAGAAGTGAGGCAGCCAAGTGCTTATACTGAAGAAAAGTTTTGACAATTAGGAGATCAGCAGGGAAATGAGCGCAGAGACACACAATGATCCTTCCAAAGTTTGGTTGACACTGTTTATGGTCGCTTTCTGTTGCACCGTTTTGTCTATTGGTGTTTGGGCCATGTTCAACTACAAAGTAGATGCTGTTGAAGCACCTGCTGCAGCTGGACACCACTAAGGTCAGTCGTGGCAAGAGCAGAAATCTTGTGCATAGGAACCGAGCTTTTGCTTGGCGATGTGCTTGATACCAATTCTCAATTTTTGGCTCAACAACTAGCATTGTTGGGCCTTGATTGTTTTTATCGGGTTACGGTTGGTGATAATCCTGAGCGTATCAAACAGTGCATGAAAGAGGCACTTGAACGCGCTGATGTCTTAATTACTTCTGGGGGCCTAGGGCCAACAGCAGATGATTTGACCACCGAGTGTTTAGCAGCACTCTTTGGTGCGCCATTGGTCATGGATGAAGAGCTTTTGGCCTTTATCACTAGCCTGTTCATGGCTCGTGGCTTTGCTATGCCGGAGAGCAACAAGAAACAAGCCTTGCGGCCAGTTGGTGCTGACATTTTAGCTAACCCGGTGGGCTCCGCCCCTGGAGTTGTCTGGCGACTCAGCCCCGAAAACCTTGCCCACGCTGGTATTAAATCGTCTGGTCTAACCAAAACTGTGCTCACTTTTCCCGGAGTGCCATCTGAGTTAAAGGCCATGTGGCAGGGCACTGCTTACAATTATTTAGCTGAAACATATGGCGGCAATACCATATGGTCGCAAGAATTAAAACATTTCGGCATTGGCGAATCGGCCCTAGCTGAGATGTTTGCTCACTTACTAGACTTGTCTAATCCATCGGTTGCCCCTTACGCCGGACGTTGGGAATGTCGACTGAGAGTGGCCGCCAAAGCCGAAAGCCAAGAAGCGGCTCGGGCGCTTGCCGCTCCGGTTATAGACGAAATCAAGAAGAAGAGCGGTGTGCGCTGCTATGGCGTCGACCAGGCTAGTCTCGAATCTACTGTCGGTGAATTGCTGATCGCTAAGGGCCTAACCCTATCAACAGCCGAATCTTGCACCGGTGGCTTGGTTAGTGAGCGTCTTACCGATGTGCCGGGAAGCTCTCGCTATATTATGTTCAACGCTGTCACTTACAGCGATCAGGCTAAACAAAAACTCTTAGGGGTAAGCAACGAATTGCTTGCCAACTATGGTGCAGTCAGCCCTCAGTGCGCCGAAGCTATGGCTCGTGGTATGAAAGAGGCTTCTGGTTGCGACATCGCTTTGAGTGTAACTGGCATTGCCGGGCCTGACGGCGGTACTGAAGATAAACCGGTAGGAACTGTCTATTTGGGCCTGGCTGCTCAAGATCGCTATTTTAGCCGCACACTCAAGCTGGGGGCTCGTTTGCCTCGGGCAGAAGTGCGCTGGCGCACAGCTAATGAAGCACTGAATATGGTGCGTCTCTATTTGATTGATGCCGATAATCTTGTTAATAATTAGCTTGATTCGTGAGATTATAGCCAAGCTAATCTGGGTATTACCAAATTGGGCAAGCTGGGGCTTGCATTTATCTGTCGGTTTTGCGTTTTATAAGACATTCAGGTCTACTTCTAAAGTTATTTACTAATTGATATGGCACAGTCTTCTAGTCAACAACCCGATAGAACATTCGTAAGAGACGGTATTTTTCACCGAAGTCTTTCGAACGTGCGCAACTCTGTTTTTACAGAGGCGAGAAATAAACAAGATGTAGCGGAAGGTAAGGCTTCGCAAGAGCCTGATTTGTTCTCGCACTTGCGCGAAGAAGACGAATATTCAATTTGCGAAGAAGACCTTGAACTAATCGCTTTTTATGATGGACTGCCGGGCTGTTATAACTTCCGTTATTTGATGCGTCGGCTCTCCCGTGAGTTGAAGCGCTCCAAGCGTTACAACCGACCTACAACTGTGGTTATCTGCGGCATCGATGGTTTTGACAATGTCGAACCCAACTATGGTGAACTAGCTGTTGATACAGTAGTTTTCTCCGTTATTCAATTTTTGCTAGATGGCATTCGCTCTGATGTAGATATGGCCGCTCGATTGTCAGACGATCGTTATATCTTAGTTCTACCTGAGACTCCAGGCCGTGGTGCTGCCATTCTTTGTGATCGCCTAGCCAAGAAATTTGAATCAGTTGAGCTAAAACACAATTGGCACCGCATTCCCGTTACCCTTAGTTTTGGCATTGGTTACTATCCTGTGCACGGTGAAGATCCACGCGAAATCATTGCTAGAGCCGATCTCGCTTGTGAGTTTGTGCAGCAGCGCGGTGGCAATGGCTTCGCCTTTGCTCCTGAAGGCTAGAAGCTCAATCCCTAAAAACTTAGTCCCTAGAAGCTTAGTCTAGGATCCCCGGCCACTATGGTGAAGTCAGGCAGGCCGTCAGTTTTCTTGGCTATAGTCTCAAACTGGGGTGATTTTGTTGTCTTGTAGGCAGCTTGTTCTTTAGCTGTTTGATCTGGGGTGCGATAGATCTCAAAGCTCTTCACCACTGGCTTTGGCACTTCAGTGGTGCCCATGATTTCTTCTTTGGCTAGTTGCTCAGGGCTTTTGGGTTTGACATAAGGCGATGTGACAAGCAAGTCACCGCCAAGGTTTGGCGCTTCTTCTTTTCTTACTTGCTTGAGTAAGTTATCAAAATCGGCAGGCTTCATTTTGCGGCCAGCATCTCTCAACTCTTCGGCAGCAAGGTGAAGGTTGCCGTCGTCCATGCGGCGGGCGATGTGAATGGCTTGATTTTGCATTTCGCTAACTGGGGTGATTGATTTCATGCCAGGTTCAGTCTTTGCTACATACAGCGGTGCGCCGTGCCAAGGTGAATCGCCTAAGGGGCGGTCTTTTGTTGTGAGCTGAACATATAGCTGATTTTCTAGCTTAGGGTTGGCGCGCATCTGAGAGAGGGTAGAGCTTGCTACTTGCAAATCGGCTCCGACACCTTTATCTTCGCCTTTGTGAATGGCTATTATTAGTTGGCGTTTTTGATCGCTGGTCATATCTGGTGAGGCAAACTCAGCTCTGAGCATTTCGGCTGCTTTTTGCGCGTGTTGATCGCCGCTTTGATCCATCTCTTTGACAATCTCACGAGCTTTTTCGTTGATGGTCTTAGGTTCGTTAGCGCTTCTCTCAAAGTTAGTCATTTCAGATGCCTCGAATTTGGGGGGACTTCGACTTTGAGATTACGTCCGCTAAATAACAGCCACATAACGGCCTCGTGGCAATTTGGGGCATTCGATTGTAAAAATAAGAAGATTGACGATTAGTAGCCGACTCGTCTATTATAGAAATAAAGTAGCACAGGGAGAGAGCGCATGGCCAGGCAGAGCGGTACAAAAGAGGTAACTAAGACATCTTTGTTGGAAGCGGGTGCCTGCATCATGGTGACCAAAGGCTACAACAACACTGGCATTCAAGAAGTTCTTGAAGCAACCGGTGTGCCTAAAGGCTCGTTCTATTACTACTTTGATAGCAAAGAAGATTTTGCCACCCAGATAATTGATCACTTCGATACTAACCAAACTGAAAAACTCAAACTCTTCCTCGAAGATCGCAAACTCAATCCTTTAGAGCGTTTGAAAGCCTATTGCAATGCTGGTCGCAAGGCACTAAAAGAAAATCAGTGCCGCAATGGTTGCCTCGTTGGTAATCTCTCTCAAGAGATGTCTGATCAATCTGAAGTGCTGCGGGCTAAGTTAGAAGATGTTCTATCGCGTTGGCGCGGGCGTTTTGCTCAGTGTATCAAAGAAGGGCAAGAAGCTAAGTTGATTAGCGCCAAGTTCGATCACGACATGCTCGCCGAGTTTTTCCAAAGCGGTTGGCACGGTGCCATTATGCGGGCAAAGACCACCAAAAACACAGTGCCTCTTGATGCTTTTATGACACTAATGTTCGATAGTGTTCTGAAGCCTTAGAACCCGCTTTTATTCTAGCTTCTAGTCTCAATTTATAAAATCAACATGGCATCGCCGTAGCTATAAAATCTATAGCTTTCGGCGATTGCTTCTTTGTAGGCTTTCATGATCAAATCACGACCAGCTACGGCTGAGACCAGCACCAGTAGGCTCGATCGACTGAGGTGGAAGTTAGTTACCATGCCATCGGCGATAGCAAATTTGTGACCGGGTTTGATGTATAGTGCGGTGCTTTGATTGTCTGCCGCCTTTACCAAGCCGCTTGCACCGGCAGTTTCGAGAGTACGTAGACTCGTGGTACCAACGGCGATTACTCGTCGACCCTCGGCTTTCGCTTGATTGATTTTACTAGCAGTTTCTGCTGAAACAGTGTATAGCTCTTCTTCTATCGTATGTTGGTCGATATCGGCTTCGATTGGTTTGAAGGTGCCGGCACCTACGTGCAAAGTTACAGTTGCTATTTCGATGCCAGCCTCTTTCAGATCGGCTATTACTTTAGCGGTGAAATGCAGACCGGCTGTGGGTGCGGCCACAGCTCCTGGCGTTTGAGCAAAGACTGTTTGATACTGAAATAAGTCTTCTTTTCTGTGGCTGTTTTCGCCTTGGCTGCTTTGACTAGCCCGGTAGTCGCGGCTGATATATGGTGGCAGAGGGGCGAAACCTACACTACTGAGCAAGTTGTAGACGTTTTCTTTGGGCCCTAAATCTACGAGCAAGCGCTTAAATCCGTCGGGTCCTAAGACAATGTCTTTGACCACGATAGTTGTGGCATTGCCGTTTTCATCGACTACTTCTAGCTCTTGACCGGGCTTGAGCCGTTTGATTGGGGTGACCATTGCTTCCCAGATGGCAATGTTATTTGTCATAGGCTTGAGCAAAAGCAGCTTCACCGTGCCGCCGGAATGACGCCGGGCAATTAAGCGAGATGGGAGAACTTTTGTGTCGTTGACAATTAGCAGGTCGCCCCGCTTGAGCAGGCTTGGTAGGTCGTAAAAGTGCTTGTGTTCAAGTATTCCGCTGTCTCTGTGTACGACAAGTAGACGAGCATTTTCTTTTTGATCGAGCGGCTTTTGCGCTATTAAAGCTGGGTCAAGTTCGTATTCAAAGTCTTCAATAGTAAGAGTTTTTTCTGCCACGGGCGATTCTTTAGACCTTAAGACCATCAGTACATTAGTATAGACTTCTCACTGTGGCAGTATTGGCAAATTGAAGGGCTTTTAAGATGGCTCACTTAAAAGAGCGAGTGTTGGCCATTGGCCACGAGCTTGGTTTCGATCAAGTGCAAGTAGGTTCGCTCGCCCCTATGGTGCAAGAACGCTTGCATTATGAGCATTGGCTTGGGCAAGGCTACAGCGCCGATATGGCTTATCTTCAGCGCGATCCTGAACGGCGTGTCTCACCGGGTTTAACTTTTCCTGCGGCACAAAGTGTAATCATTGTCTCGGTCAGCTATTTCAGCCAACCACCAGAGTCTCCTAGCGGTAGCTGGGGCCGGGTAGCGCGCTATGCAGTGGGGCGAGATTATCATCCTGTAATAAGAAGTAAGCTGCGAGACTTTTGCGCTCTGTTAGAAAGAGAAGTTGGCCGCAAGATTGCTCGCCGGCCAGTCACTGATGACGCAGCCCTCTATGAGCAAGCCTTGGCAAGGCGACATGGTCTTGGCTTCGTTGGTAAAAATTCACTGGTCATTGGCCCCAAGCTTTCTGGCTCTTACAATTTTATTGCTGAATTGTTCGTCGACTTTGAGCTAGAGCCAGATTTTGAGTATGTCGGTACTTGTGGCAACTGTGTGCGTTGCATTTCTGCTTGTCCGACTGATGCCATTAAAGTTGGTTCTGAAGCAACCATGGTTGATGCTAATTTATGCATCTCATATCTCACAATAGAGAATAAAGGCGGCATCGCCTTGCCATTGCGAAAACAGCTTGGTGACTGGGTTTATGGCTGTGATATCTGCCAGGAAGTTTGCCCCTATAACAGTAAGGCGAGAAAGGCACCATGGTCAGAATTTGCCCCTGAAAATGGTGTCGGGCACTATTTAAATTTGCCCCAATTGTTGTTGCTAGACGAACAGAGTTTTGCTAAACGCTTTGAGCTTTCGCCTGTAAGAAGGCCTAAGCGCCGCGGTCTTGTGCGCAATGCCTTAGTGGTGATGGGCAATCAGTTGGCGGCCAGTCATGCTGCTAGCGAACAGATTTTAGATTCGATTTCTACCTTTGTCTCTGGCGAAGACGATTCACTTCTTATTGAGCATGCCGCTTGGGCACTGGCTCAGTCGCAAACTAAGAAGGCCCGCCAGGTTATCGACAATATTTTTGCTCGACAATTAGATGATGGCCTCAGAGCTGAGATCGAACAATATGTCTAATCAGGCGCAGGCAAAGGCTGCGAAGATACCGCTAACTGTTTGGGTTTTGGGCTTCGCTAGTTTACTCACCGATGTATCAACCGAGCTCATTCATGCAATTTTGCCTAACTTTATGACCTCAGTGTTGCACGCTAGTTTTATTGATATCGGGTTGATTGAAGGATTGGCTGAGACCCTGGCATCCATACTAAAAGTCTTTTCTGGAGCCTGGAGTGACCGCATTGGCAAGCGCAAAGGTCTGTTGCTTTTGGGTTATGGACTTTCGGCCTTGGTCAAGCCGCTCTATCTTTTTGCTAATTCGATAGTGATTGTTCTAGTTGCTCGCCTAGCCGACCGCGTGGGTAAGGGCCTGCGTGGTGCCCCTCGCGATGCCTTGGTGGCTGATGTGACTAGTGCCGAGAACCGGGGCCGGGCCTATGGGCTGAGGCAGTCTCTTGATACTTGCGGCGCTGTACTTGGCCCACTCTTAGCATTGCTATTAATGTGGCTTAGTCAAAGTAACTATCAGCTCGCTTTTGCTGTGGCGTTGATACCAGCTTTTGCCGTAGTGCTTTTGTTGTATTTCGGTGTGAAAGAGCCCGTGCGGAAGACCCAGAGTGCTGCCAAGCTTTTTGATGCCAAGCTTTTAGGCGAGTTAAAAGGAAAGATGCCAGCGCAGTTTTTTTACTTAATAGCAACTGTGTTTCTTTTCAGCCTAGCTAATTCATCAGATGCTTTTCTTCTGCTCAAGGCTAGAGATTGCGGTTTGCCTCTGGTTGCCTGTCCGCTGGTGCTTGTGGCTATAAACATCAGCTATGCCTTTTGTGCCTACCCGGCCGGCATTCTCTCTGATAAGGTTGGCCATGGTCGGCTTCTGACAATTGCTTTCTTTCTCTATGCTCTTACCTATTTAGGTTTTGCCTTTGTCACCCAGCAATCTTTGATGCTTTTGCTCTGTCTTGTATATGGTCTCTATCTTGGACTCTCTCAAGGGGTGCTCTCGGCCTTGGTTTCGCAGCTCACACCTGAGCATCTACGTGGTACTGCTTTTGGTATCGTAAATTTTGCTGTTGGCCTCGCTCTACTACCAGCAAGTTTGCTTACCGGATTTCTCTATCAACACTTTGGTGCATTTGTTGCCTTCGCCACTTGTGCACTCATAGCTTTGCTTGCTGCTCTGATTTTGGCTTTGCAACTTCCTGGATTAAGGCAAGCGCAGGCCGCTGTAGTTTCAGATTAATTTGGTAGATAAGGTTGATTTTGACGCCAGCTACTCTAAACTTAGCGCATGACTCACTTACTTGTTTTTATCGGTGCCGGGTTGGGAGGCTTAATGCGCTTCTTGATCTCGACAGGCGTACAGAAAGCTTGCAACGGGTGGGTCTTTCCTCTTGGCACTTTTGTTGTCAACATGAGTGGTTGTTTGATTATTGGCTTCCTTGCTCAGTGGGCCGAAAGCAAAAATCTTATGATGC
>Ga0172379_10006161_pt1 | contig 16257 bp, 12 predicted proteins | sample GrowelOW334metaG_FD_119756 | JGI IMG/M metagenome (GOLD analysis project Ga0172379, IMG submission 119756) | Groundwater microbial communities from an aquifer near a municipal landfill in Southern Ontario, Canada - Groundwater well OW334 metaG | ecosystem: Environmental > Aquatic > Deep... | reverse complement strand
TGGATCAGCCGGTCAGGATTAACTATGCGGGTAGTATAACCCAGGATCCTGCCAAGAAGACTCCCCTCAAAGATTGATTGTCCAATGCCGATTAGGAGTAAATCGAAGTCTCCTTTGTTGGTTATTTCAATAATGTCATCGTCAATATCATCAGAGGCTTTAAACATGGTGGTGATCTTCTGGTCCAGCAGTTTTGATTCCTGAATTATTGGTGCAAAACTTTCATCTTCATATTCATCCAAATTGTAATGATGCAACATGTTGTTTGGACACAGATGCAAGGCGGTAACAGAGCTGTTTTCCTGGTGTTTTTTGACCAAATTATTTGCAAGTCGAAGTAAAGCGCTGCCCATTTCGGGATTTCCAAACGAAAGAAGTATTTTGAACTTTCTCAGTTGGCTGATTCTTTCCTGAATGATGTTTGTCTTTGACCTGAATATTTTATCAATCAGATCCAGGGCGGGTCCTGTCATAAAAGTGGTAACCAAAGCCATGATTACCATCATAGAGAATACTTTAGGGGAGAGAATCCCAAGTTCATATCCAATGTTAAGGACTACAAGTTCCATGAGTCCGCGCGTATTCATTAATGCCCCGATTGTAAGGCTGTCCCTCCAGTTTTGTCCTGTTATTTTTGATGCGATTGTGCTGCCTGCAAATTTCCCGGTTATGGCCACCAAAATAATAAGCCCAGTTATTTTCCAGAGATAAATATCATTCAAAAGTCCGATTTGGGTACGCAATCCCGTAAAGACAAAAAAGAGAGGGAGCAGCAAAACCAGTGAAACGTCTTCAATTTTCTGGATGAAAATATTCCTGAATTTTGAATTCTCAGGCATAATTGTTCCTGCCAGAAAAGCTCCAAAAAGTGCATGTATTCCAATAATCTCAGTGGTATAGGAAGATATCAGCAAAGTGAGAAAAAAGATTGCTACAACCTGTTTGCTAAGGGTTTCCCTTGAGGCATGCAAATCTCCAACCCTTTTAAGAAATGGGCGAACTACTTTGAACATAAAAAAAACATATCCTATTGATAAAAGAATGACATAAAATGAACTTAGAAACGAACCGACCTTGGCAATGGCGATTATAGCGGCCAGCATACACCATGCAGTGATATCATCTGCAGCTGCACAGGTGATGACAAGCGTTCCCATGCGGGTTTTGTGTAGTCCCCGTTCCTGAACGATTCTGGCCAGAACGGGGAAAGCTGTGATACTCATTGCCATTCCAAGAAACAAACCAAAAGAGATAAATGGAACTCCTTTCGGAGCAAAATTTTCATAGATAAAATAGGCCAATCCAATTCCAAGGATAAATGGGATGATGATTCCGGCATGGCTTACTACTGTTGCATCTTTAACTTTGTTCTTTATCAAATTGATATCAAGTTCCATTCCCACCATAAACATGAAGAGGATTAACCCGAACTGGCTTAAAATATTTAGGTTGCCAAGAGAATTTTCGGGGAAAATGGCCGATGACAATACAGGGGAAAGGAGCCCAAGCAAAGAGGGACCCAAGGCAATGCCGGCAACTATTTCACCGATAACTGCCGGTTGATGTATCCTTCTGAAAAACAGCGCAAATATTCTGGAAACGATAATAATTGTGACAATCTGAACCAGAAGCAGACCAAAAGGATGGGAAAAATTATTGGAGATTGACTGAATAAACTGAGAAAGACTTGAGACAGGCGACTGGGGTACAATCACATTGATCCCTGTTTCAAGCATTTTCCCGGACTGTAAAATCCAATAGATCAATGCAAAGAAAAACAGGAGAATGACGAAATAGAGCAAAGGGTATTTTAAATTCCTCATGCGTTTCAAGTTGAATGATGGAGCAATCCAGATGGACTCTCAGAGTAATACTCAGTAAAAATAGTAGAAGAAAACAAGGAATTTGCTTCGTTCAGATTGTATCATCCCCATTTGTAATAGGAGGGATTTATTTTGTAACAAACCACCCGTTTATTTTGCTGATGAAATCGGTTCGGTAGGTTTCGCCTAAGGTTAGTATGAAGGGTTTATAGGATTGGAAATAAATATTGGTAATGATTTGGTCGTTGGAAAAATAGTGTACCGTATTCAAAGCGATCATTTCTTTTTTGTTTACCCTGCAGAATGATTCGGAAGGTACCAGGGAAAGTAGCTTATCAAATGAAATGTTTTTCAATTGCAATCTTGTCCCATCCCGCAAAAGCGCTGTTTTATCCCGGCTGTCGATTTCTGAAGTCCTTATGTATATTAATTGGTCGATATCAATCAGCGCAATTCCTTTGTCCGTGGTTACCCGGATATTTCTTGTGCGTATGTTATTGTGATTATATCTTTGAATAGCCTTGTTTACAGCTTGTTGAAGACGTTCCAGCTTGATGGGTTTTACAACATAGTCGATTGCATCGAGGTCGAAAGCATCGGTAGCATAATTTTTGTAGGCAGTGGCAAAAATGACGGGTTTGCCTTTGAGCATTTTGGCGATCTCAATTCCACTGTTGGATGGCATTTCTATGTCGAGTATGCAAAGGTCGAATTCCATGCCCGGGAACTCTTTCAGAAATATCTCAGGATCATTAAAAGCCCTTACGACCTCGATTTCGATGATTTGTTCGCAGAGGAGTTTCAGGTACGAAAGACCGGGTAATTCATCGTCCAGCAGCAAGCATTTTAGCTTTGTATTCAAATAAGTCGATTTTTAGATTTGCAATATAGACGTTGTTTTCAGTAAAAGAGTCAAACTTGAAATGATCGGAATAGATGATTTTCAACCGTTGTTCGAGCGCTTCTATCCCAAAGCCACTGTTCTGTTTTTTGATGGGTGTTTTTTCAGATATTTTGTTGGCAACAGTGAGACTGAAGGTGTTATCATTAAATTCAAAAGTAATCGAAATGAAAGCCCCGGGGCTTTGAATGTCAGCGTGTTTAAAGGCATTTTCAATTAGGTCAGTAGAAATAAAGGGTGCCAGCAAGTGCTGGTGATACAGCGGTTCGTTTTCGTTGACTTTCAGTTTTACCTTTAATTCAAACAGTGGACTTAACTTAATTTTATTGATTTCGATCAGATTAAGCGCGAATTCAACTTCCTGTTTGGGTGTCACAAATTTTTTTCGGCTGTCATAAAGGATATAATCCAGCACATTGGCCAGTTTGTCCAGGGCGAAATAGGTTTGATAAGCATGCGACTGCACGGAGTTAAGTATATTTTTGAACAAATGAGGATTGAGTCTTGAATCCAGGTTTTCGAGTTGTATCTCTTTAAACATCTCCTCCAGATTCCGATATTTTGATTCCAAAGCACGTTTACTGTCCAATGATTTATTTATCCTGAGTAAAAGGTAAACTATTATGGCCATTGCAATAAAAAGCAGACATATCATTCCATAATAAAACCAGAAAGACAAATTAATTTGAGGTTCCATTAGATTTTGTTTGAAGCAAAGTTAATGATTTCAGAAGGCATTTTTCCTGGAAGATCGGTTTTGGTTAAGGAGTTCGGATTTTTTTTTACCAACCTATTGTATTTTCGGTTTTATGTATTAACTTTGTAATTCAAAGTACTTTCAAATGGAAACAAATTTTACAAGCCCCAAGGAAGATCTTCAGGCCATTCGTGAAATCATGGAACGGTCGTCCAAGTTTTTGTCACTAAGCTGATTATCAGACAATTTTGCTGAAGTATGCGCTTTGATCGGAGCAGCAATTGCGTGGTTTCTTATTCTGGATTCAGGTCATATTCCGTATGGCGAATATATGCGTGGTCCGGGTGATTGGACAATGACAGGTATCAGGTTTTATCTTGCATTGGATGCGATGCTGGTTCTTGGTTTTGCGGTTTTGGGAGCTATTTTCTTTTCTCAAAGAAATGCCAGGAAGTCTGGACACCGGTTTTGGACTCATTCAACCAGGCGATTACTCGTCCATTTATTGATTCCACTGGTATCAGGAGGAATTTTTATACTGATTTTGGTGTTTCAGAACAATTTGATGCTGATTGCTTCCGCTATATGCTCATTTTTTATGGTTTGTCGCTGGTAAATGCAGGGAAGTTTACTTTTGGGGAGATTCATTACCTTGGACTATCACAAATTGTTTTGGGCATTTTAGCAGGTGTTTTCGTTCATCACGAACTGCTTTTTTGGACAATAGGTTTTGGTTTGATGTATATCGGTTATGGAATAGTGATGTATTACCGGCATGAGCGGTAGGGGCGGAGGGCATAGAGTATGGGGCAAGGAACAAGGGAGAAACCCGCAACTCGTTTCCCGAATCCGCAAGGTTTAGTTTAGTGAAAATAGTAAATTATAAATAAATTCTGGTGAAAAATCCAATTTCAAACCTTCATAAAGTATTTGAAAGTCGAATCAGGCTCGGGGTCATGTCGGCACTCATGGTGAATGATGCGCTTGATTTTAACGCGCTGAAGGAGTTGCTCGGGCTGACTGACGGAAACCTTGCCAGTCACCTCAAAACGCTGGAACAACAGGAAATTGTTGAGGTTTCGAAGCAATTTGTAGGTCGGAAGCCAAGTACAACCTACAAGGCAACCGAGCACGGAAAGGTATTGTTTCGCCAGCATTTGGAGGCATTGGAAAAACTTATAAACAATCAATAATTTTTTTTAATTTCTAACTTTGTACTTCAAAGTACTTTCAAAAATTTAAAAATGGAAACAAAAGGTATTCAACAGTTCTTGAACAGTTACAGTGTTAAGATGATCATTGTATCAGGATTGGCCATTTTGCTGCTTATCCCGTCGTTTTTGATTCAGGATGTTATTCGCGAGCGGATTGCCCTGAGCCAAAAGGTGAAAAATGAACTTTACGCCCAATGGGGAGGAAAACAGGTAGTTGCTGGTCTCGTATTGAATGTTCCGTTTTCGGTGAGTGAACCGGGTTAAAACTATCAGGGAATCAATGAACGACATGGCGTGGCACATTTTTTGCGCAACACCTTAAAAACGGACGGTGTTTTATACCCGGAGACAAGGAAGAGAGGAATTTACGAAGTTGTTGTTTACGAAGGAATGATCAAATTGAAAGGATCGTTTACAAAGCCCGATGTTGCGCAATTGGATCTTCCTAATGCAAATTTCAACTGGAGTGCAGCCTATTTCACCATTGGGGTTTCAGATATGCGTGGTATTAAGAATCTGCCGGAATTGGTTGTAAATGGTCAGAAATGCAAAGTTGATCCGGGCGTTGCCGATAATGATTTGTTTCAGTCAGGAATTACCGTAAAGGCCAATTCAGTTGACCTGAAACAATCCATGGATTTTGAAATAGAACTGGTTTTAAACGGATCGGAAGACCTGTCGGTGGAAGCGCTGGGTAAGACGTCAGAAGTTACCATGAAGTCTGATTGGGCACAACCGAGCTTTACCGGTGTATTTCTTCCGGCCAATCGTCAGGTCACCGATAAAGGATTTACGGCTGATTGGCGAGTGACCCACCTTAACCGTAATTTTCCACAGCAATGGGTCGATCGGAAATACAATACTCACGAGGCTAAGTTGGGTGTCGAACTGCTCCTCCCGATTGATCATTACCAAAAATCTATGCGCTCGGTAAAATTCTGGTGCACATGCAAAAAATGTAATGAATGCAAAAAAAATCAGTAGAAATAAAGGTCCATTGGTTTTTTAAAAAATAGGATATAACGAAAGAATTCCCTTGCCGGATGTCAACCCACTTATATTGTATAATCAACACTAAACCAGGCATATCATAAATTGGTGCAGCTTCCGTTTCGATCGATTGCATCGATCCGACACCCTGTGAAATCACCGTACTTTGTATTCAACCAAAATTGTCTGTTTAAAAAATATTGTAGTTAACTTAAAAAAAATGGGTTTTTATTGAAACATAAAATAGTATTCAGACTATAAATGGTTTTTATCCTTAACCAGATTAAATAAGAATTAGTCAAATGAAAATTCTATCAAAGTTTATTACAGTTATTCTTTTTCTGATATTAGTTCAGAAAATTGGTGTGGCACAGTCACTAGATGACCAGTCCAAGGTTTTACAAAAATGCTTTGACCAGACGGAATTGCAACCGTATTTTCCACTTGACAATGCCGGGAACCCGGATCAATTGTATGTGATGCAATACGCTGTTTCTTTTCCTGTGGGTTTGAATGTATCAAAAGCAGGCAAACCGGTTCTTTTCAAGTATCGGGATGAGATTATGCAGAACAAAATTACATCCTACTTCATTTTCCGAAGTTTTGATATTACCGGTAATGTGGCCAAGGCCTCCTTTAGTTATTTCTATTCATTCGATTATACCACCAATCAATTTAAGATGGTGATGGTCAATATTGAACTGAATAAGATAAATCTGGATTGGAGTGTAATAAATATTAAGATAGAAGGAGATATAAAATGAAAAGGCTAACCATCAAATACAATATGCATTTTTGCATGCTAATAATATTTGGCTTTTTTGCATTTCTGCAATCAGCCCATGCACAATTAACCAATTATGGGTTTGAAACTGGTAATTTTACCGGGTGGTCCGCATCATCCGGAACATCTATCTCTACTGGAGTAAGTTACAATAGTTGGACAGTTAATCCTGCTGATTCTTATATGGCAACGATTGATCCAAATTCAAATTTGTACAGGGGAACTGTCGAATCGACGCTTGGTCTGCAATCGGGGGCATTGGTTGCTTCCAATGCATCTCTTTTCAACTCATCAACTAATTTTGCGACCCTAAACCAGCAATTTGTTTTTTTAGCTGCGAATCAAACCATTTCAATCTATTGGAATTTTATTGCCAGGGATTATGCCCCCTTTAACGATGGAGCTATAGCAACACTTGTTGGACCGTCTTATCAGCAAATCAAACTCTTAGCCGTAACTGCCAATTCTTACGGGGATGCCGGTGCAATTGTGACAGGAAGTTATGGCAGCGCCGGATGGCATAAAGTATCGTTTACTTCAGGAGCCGCCGGGACCTATATACTTGGATTTGCTTCCTTTAATACAGGGGATCAAGTCCTGAGTCCAATATTGATCATTGACAATGCCCCTGGTGGCAATTTCCAGCCTGGTCAACCAATTATTGTGACAACAGCTATATCTTCAGTTGGTTCAACCAGTGCTGTTTCTGGTGGCAATGTTACCAGTGACGGAGGTGCACCTGTATCAGCAAGAGGAGTTGTTTGGAGCACTATAGGATCGCCAACCATTTCTGATCCACATACCAGTGATGGATCAGGTTTGGGCTCATTTACTTCCAATCTAACAGGTCTTTCACCCGGGACGACTTATTTTTTAAGGTCTTATGCTGTTAATAGTGCCGGAACTGTTTACGGTGGACAAATAACATTTACAACCGTTAATCCCATTCCGGCCGACCCAACTTCAATCTCAACTTCTGCCAATCCAATTTGTAATGGAACCTCAACACAACTTACCGCAAATGGAGCACTTGGAACTGTATATTGGTATACAGGGAGCTGTGGAGGAACATCTATTGGGACTGGAAACTCAATTACTGTAAGTCCAGGCGTTACTACAACTTATTATGCCAGGAATTATAACAATAGTCTTTATAGCAACGGCTGTGCATCGGTCACCGTAACCGTAAATTCAGCACCGACGATTTCCTGTCCTTCAAACATTACGGTAAATAATACTCCGGGACAATGTGGCGCAAATGTTACTTTCCCTGCTGCAACCGCAACAGGATCACCTGCACCTACAATCACCTACTCTCAACAATCAGGTAGTTCATTTCCTATGGGAACCACAGCGGTAACTGTTACTGCAACAAATAGTTGTGGAACTGCTACTTGTACATTTAATGTCACTGTTACTGGAATAGATACAGATGGCGATGGTATTCCGGATGATTGTGACAACGATGCCGACAATGATGGTATTCCGAATTCAGCGGAATGTACTCAGTCCAATTTCTATTGGTCAAATCCACCAACTGTCAGTGGAAATACCGCTACAGGAACTATTAATGGTATTGGTTATACGTATACTTCTTCTTCTCCGGTATCCACCACCACGAGCATGTACGCTCATTCCAATTTCCCGGCATCATACAATGTGCCCAACTCAAATCCTACTATTCAGAATATTTATGTAACAAATAATACATTGACTTTTGCGAGCCCAATGAAAAATCCTGTTCTGGTATTCGCTTCGATAGGGCAAGGTGGTTTGCCTGTACCGATCTCTTTCAGTGCTCCGATTCAGGTAGTTTGGTCGCAAAATGTTGTAGTGAATTCAAGCACGCAAATAACAGGAACTGAAGGTTATGCCATCGTTAGACTTATGGGTACTTTCACAAGTGTCAGCTTTAATTACCTGGCAGCAGAAAATTGGTGTAACTTTGCATTCGGCGCTGATTTCCAAACATGTGGAGATACAGATGGTGACGGGATTCCGGATTATCTGGATACTGACAGCGACAATGATGGTTGCCTTGATGCAATAGAAGGCAGTATGAACTTTTCATTAAGCCAGACTCAGAACGGTCGTCTGGTCGGAGCAGTAAACAGTCAGGGTATTCCGGTTATTGCAGGAGCCGGTCAGGGTATCGGTACAAGCAAAAGTTACAATGCAAATTGTTCTTGCCAGCCTGGGATTGACAAAACTCCACCGGTTGTATTGACTCAAAATGTCATTGTCCAACTCGATGGTTCTGGTAATGCTTCTGCGACTGCAGCACTTGTAAACAACGGTTCAAGTGATGCTTGCGGCATCAAATCCATGGTACTGGATAAAACAGCCTTCGATTGCAGCAATATTGGAAACAACACCGTTACATTGACAGTAACTGACAATAACAACAATGTCAGTACCGCTGCTGCAATCGTTACGGTTCAGGATAAGATAAGTCCGGTTATCAATTGTGTTACCAATCAGACAATTGCAAGCTGCGCGGATGTAGTTCCTGATTACACGACAATTGCGACAGTTAGTGACAATTGTGGTTCAGGCGGTTTAACAATGACACAAAGTCCGGCAGCAGGCACCAGTATAGCCTCCGGGGCAACTGTTAGCGTTACATTGACGGCAAAAGATGCTTCCAATAATTCAGCAACATGTACATTTACTGTGACCAGACCAAATATTACCCCTGTTGCAACTAATGATGCGGTTACTGTTTGTGCCGGGAGCAGTGTCACATTTAATGTTCTTGGCAATGATTCGCATCCGCAGGGGGTAGCATTGACTGTCAGTGACAATACAAATCCTTCGGTTGGTACCTTGGTAAAGAATCCGGACAATACATTCACCTATACCTCAGTTACACCATCCTCAAGTCCGCTCACTTTCGCCTATACCATTAAAGCAAACGATGGGGTTATTCCATTTTCCGGCAATAACCACTATTATGAATGGGTTCCGGTTAGTGGCATTACCTGGCAGCAGGCAAAAGCCCAGGCTGCCACCAAATCTTTTAACGGGATGCAGGGATACCTTGTAACCGTTACATCAGCGGCTGAAATGGTGTTTGTTACCAGCAAGCTAAAAGGACAGGGATGGATGGGCGCAAGCGATCTGGCTAATGAAGGAACCTGGAGATGGGTAACAGGTCCTGAAGGGCTGGAAAATGGAGGACTAGGGAGACATTTCTCCAATCAGTTTAAAACTGGCAATTGCTCTGCAAATACTGCCCCTGGAATTAATGGCTATTATGCAAGCTGGAGTGGTAGCGAGCCCAATGATTGCGGCGCAAACATTGGACAATTTGCACCTACTAACCCAAACAGGGGTGGTGAACACTATGCACATTTTATTAGTAATGGATTCTGGAATGATTATCCAAACTCAGTTGGGGGAAATATAACAGGTTATGTGGTTGAATACGGTGGTTTGGAGAGTTGTACACCTGTTTTGACAGCGACAGCTACTGTTACAATAACGGTTAATCCAAAACCGGTGCTATCTGCTGTTACTACAAATGTAATGTGCGTTGGAGGAAATAATGGCGCTATTGACTTATCCGTATCCTCAGGACAGACTCCTTTTACCTACAATTGGTCAAATGGTGCTTCTACCCAGGATGTTATTAATATACCTACGGGAACCTACACAGTAACAGTTACGGGTGCTAACGGATGCAGCTCACAAGGCAGCTATACGATCAATCAGGTCGACAATATACCTCCTGTGGCCCTGGCAAAGAATGTAACGGTCCAGCTGGATGCTTACGGCAATGGAAGTACTACTGCAGCCCTTGTGAACAATGGATCAAGCGATGCTTGCGGTATCAAATCCATGGTATTGAGTAAGTCGGCCTTTAATTGTGCCGATATTTCGACAAACCCGAATGTCGTGACATTAACTGTCACCGATAACAACAACAATGTTAGCACTGCTACTGCTGAGGTAACAGTTGTTGATGCCACAGCTCCGACTGCCGTTGCCCAAAATGTAACGGTTCAGCTGGATGCAACCGGAAACGGAAGCACGACCGCGGCCTTGGTGAACAACGGATCAAGCGATGCCTGCGGTATCAAAACTTTGGCACTGAGCAAGACAGCCTTCACTTGTTCGGATATCTCAACCAATCCGAATGTAGTGACCCTGACGGTTACCGATAATAACGGCAATGTTAGCACAACTACGGCCAATGTAACCGTGGTTGACGCCATTCCACCAGTAGCCTTAGCGAAGAACGTAACAGTTCAGCTGGATGCATCCGGAAACGGAAATACAACAGCTGCTATGGTTGACAACGGTTCGAACGACGCCTGCGGTATCAAGACTTTGGCGCTGAGCAAAACAGCATTTACTTGCTCCGATATTGCCACAAATCCGAACGTGGTGACCCTGACCGTTACCGATAATAACGGCAATGTCAGCACCGCTACGGCTAATGTAACTGTGGTTGACGCAATTGCTCCGGTAGCTGTTGCACAAAATGTAACCGTACAGCTGGATGCAACCGGAAACGGAAGCACAACAGCTGCTTTGGTTGACAACGGTTCGAACGATGCCTGTGGTATCAAAACTTTGGCACTGAGCAAAACAGCATTTACCTGCTCCGATATTGCCACCAATCCGAATGTAGTGACCCTGACGGTTACCGATAATAACGGCAATGTCAGCACCGCTACGGCCAATGTAACCGTCGTTGATGCAGTCGCTCCTGTAGCTATTGCACAAAATGTAACTGTACAGCTTGATGCATCCGGAAACGGAAGTACAACAGCGGACTTGGTGAACAACGGTTCAAGCGATGCTTGCGGTATCAAATCTTTGGCACTGAGCAAAACCGCTTTCACCTGTTCCGATATCGCGACCAATCCGAATGTAGTGACCCTGACGGTTACCGACAATAACGGCAATGTCAGCACAGCTACAGCCAATGTAATCGTGGTTGACGCAGTTGCTCCGGTAGCTGTTGCACAGAACGTAACTGTACAGCTTGATGCCAGCGGAAACGGAAGTACGACAGCAGATTTGGTGAACAACGGATCAAGTGATGCCTGCGGTATCAAAACTTTGGCACTGAGTAAAACAGCTTTCACATGCTCCGATATTGCAACCAATCCGAATGTAGTGACCCTGACTGTCACCGATAACAACGGCAATGTCAGTACAGCTACGGCCAATGTAACTGTTCAGGACAATATAGCTCCGATGCTGACGGTTCCTGTTAATATTGTAAAACTCAACGATGCTGGTGTTTGTGGTGCTGTTGTAAACATTGGGCAGGCAACAGCTACTGATAATTGTAGTGTTGCTACCATAACAAATAATGCACCAGCCTTCTTCCCGGTAGGTATTACCACCGTAACCTGGACAGTCGTTGATGTAAATGGAAATACTACAACGGGTACCCAAACGGTTGAAATCACCAACAATGCTCCGGTAATCAGTGGTTTGACAGTTTCTCCATTATTGCAACTTGGAGTTACAACTTTGGCTTCTGCAACGCATGCCGACAACAATCTGGTTGCTGCCACATGGAATTGGGGTGATGGTTTGTCAACTCCAGGTACTATTTCGGGATCACAACTTTCAGGAAATCATGTTTATAGTCAGACGGGGCTTTTCAATGTAACCCTAACTATCGAAGATGCATGTGGTAAATCTGATACAAAAACTTATAGTTATGTAGTTATTTACAACCCATGTAATGGATTTGTGACAGGCGGCGGGAACTTTACTACTCCAAAGGGAGCTTACTCTGCCAACACATCCCTGACGGGGAAATCAAACTATGGATTTGAAGTCAAATATGAAGAGGGTAAGAAAGTTCCTAAAGGTGAATTTGAATTCCAATTCACTGCAGCTAAATTTAAAGTGAAAGCAACTACCTTCGATTGGCTTATGGTTAACGGCGATATGGCTGTCATGAGAGGTAATGCTAAAGTTAATGAGAAAGATGGTTATCATTTTATTGCGTCAGTCGTTGATGGCAAAACCCCTTCCACAAATGGAACTGATTACCTCAGACTAATCGTATGGGACAATGCCGGAAATGTGCTTTACGATAACCAAATAGGCGACCCGGATTATGCCAGGGCCTTAACTCCGATTGCCCATGGACAAATTGTCATTCACAAATTCAAACATGAAAAATGTTTTGGCGATGATTTCGATAATAAGGATGAAATGTCTCACGACATGCATATGGATGACGAAAACAGCAGTCAAAATGGAAGCGATAATGAATCGGATAATGAGAACAAGAACGAAAATGGTTCAAAGACCCCTATTCTCGTTGAAATGACTGTATATCCAAATCCATTGGTTAATAAACGTGAAGTAGATATAACTATTAAGAATTTTGGCAATACAGTAGCAAAAGTTGAACTGGCTTATATAAACGGTCGTATGGTTTATTCAGCTCCCAAAGTCGAATTCTCAAATGGCAAAGCAAAAATCGACTTTAGTAAAGCCAAATTGACTCCAGGCAACTACCTGATAACGGTTTCTGAAAATGGCACTTATAGGGTTGGTGTAAAACAAATCATCGTCTTATAGATGTAACCAATAAAGATTGAATTTGACTTAAGTCGTCTCCTGCAAAGGGGACGACTTTTTTTTTACATCAAATTGTCATCAAAACCAAGAATAGGAAGTCAATTCGCTGGTAAAAACGGTTCCCCATGCAGCGCCTGTTGATCAATGTTTATCTTGACATCCTTGAACATGTAAGGGTTGTCGCTGAGCCTCAATTTCTTGTTGCTGGATATGGTCACGTTTTTGAGAATAACCTCCTTGGTTTTTACATAGGGAAAATTCTCCAGGTAGGAGTCGTCGGTCATTTGTGGATTGAAATTTGCAAAAATTGCGGGACCCTGGTAGTCCTCTGAATGTTTGGAGTCGTCGATATGAAGTTTTTTGATGGTGATCCGTTGAGGCATATAACAGGTGTAGCCGAAATCATGCTGTCCGGAATAGGATCCGCCGATCAGGCTGGCGCCTTTTGTCCTGCCGTCAGCAGGCACGAAAACGCAGTTGCGGATGATGAATTCTCCCTGCCACGTACTTCCGTAATCAGAGCGCAGATTGATGAGGTTTCTACTGTAGATGGTGGAATTCTCGACGGTAAAAGTCCCGCTGCCAATGGCATTTATTCCCTGGTGCACCAGGGTCTCCTTCGCCGGTGACACGGTGTTCCAGCCCATCCACAATAACGTTGGAACGCCTGATCGCGATGCCCCGGCTGTAGTAGGTGCACTGATTCTGAACGTCGGTATCGTCAATGATAAAGGCAGCCGTGCCGAAATCGGTGTCGGTCTGGATCACTGCCGTACGGTTTTTCCCGCCGATGTAGTAGGTAGATCCCTCATCGGCTTTCGCAGACAGAGCATGCTGATTGGCGAAGGCATGGGCCGCAGCGATGGCGTCTATATCATCGGTTTTGCCGTCGCCCCTGGCGCCGAAGTCACTATAGTGGACCAACCCATTGGCTTTGAATTTAATAACATCCTCCGGGGATACATTGATCTGTAATTCCCCAGTTTCATTCGGAAGTTGCAGCAGTTTTTTTGCTTTTGTGGATTTATGGTGCTGTAAAATAATAGTTTAAGTTTACTGCGCAATTAATTGGCCTTATTAACCTGGGCAAAGGCACTTCGATTGGCTTCAAAATTCTGAAGTCGAAATATCCAGGGACATGGCCTTAATTGTATGCGACCCCGAAAATAATACAATGTATAGATTTGATTCTAATGGAGAACCACTTCTATAGCTTGTCACAAAAGGAACTGGGGCATTCTTGTAATCTCCTTGTAAGTTTGATATAGGTTGTGATGAATTCGAGTTCATTTGAGAAAGTGTTATTTGGCCACCCCAGGCATAACTAACATAGAATAATTTATGATCATTGCGTTCCCATAATTTTACCCATTGCAAACCTTTATTTATTGATTCCGGTTCCAGGATAATCCCGCTTTTCCATGAGGATTCATTTTCCTTCTTAGTGTAATGGTAACACATTGATTTAGAGTCGGTAATATATCTAAGTAACGCATGGATGGTTCCGCTAAAATCCACATGAAAATCAATGATCCGCATTGCAGCATCCCAAATTTCTTTTTTAGTTTTTGTTTCATTGAGATTTATCAGCGTAGTCTCAATCCATGCCCCTCCTGAAATAGCTCTTTGAAAATGTTTAACCGAACCATAACGGTAACAATAATTACTGTAAGGAAGTCCAGCAGTTTCATAATAAGAGTCATAATTATCTTCTATTGCATATACATGATAATAAGAGTCAGATACAAAAGCGAATGGACGGGCAAAATTGGAATTCATTCCAGAAGCAACGGACTCAAAAGTCCATGTATTCCCATCAAATATTCTAACTGCAAGACTATTATTAATACTTATATTCCCGGCTTTCAGTGAGTTATTATAAGCTACAAGTATTTTGCCATTATTCCCAGTGGCTGCTCCGCAAAAGAGTGAAGAATTGGTTGACAGTGTCTGTCCGCCGGTTCGATAATCTTCAGTGATATATGTTTTTGTAAAGGCACCTGTTACAGTATTCGGGGCATTAAATTTTACATCAATAATTCTTCCCGAATATTCACTAATTGAGTAATTGAATGGTTCAAATCCAATTACATGAACATATCCCTTTGAATCAATAATTATGTTTGGAAATCTTGTAAAGACAAAAGATTGCCCCTCAACCCATTCTTCATTGTCTTTCTTCTCATATAAAACCGCGGTTCTCGGGGATAGAATATTGTCAATGATTACAGTAAATGCTTTGTCCCCTTTATGCACAATTTTAGTGATATGCTCTCCCCACCATGAACCATTTTCAAGGAGATTGTCACGATTGCCAACAGTATATTGTTTATATAGAGGATTTTGTTGTACTACGATATCCTGCTTGGATTTTGTACAGTTTGTCAAAATGCCAAGAAATAAACAGAATAATATAATTGTTTTATTGTTTTTCACAATTAAGATATTACTCTCCATTAGGAAGAAGTATTCATTTTTTCCTTCAATCAAATATAGTAAAAATGTGAGCCGAATAAAAATATTATTCGGCTCACATAAAAAATTAGAGAATCTTATATAACAGATTTATAAAATATTAAATAGAAACTGTATTAAAATCAATCATTGATATTCTTTGCATCTGCAAAATTCACTTCCAAATGGACACTCATCAGGATCATAATGGCAAAATTCGAAATGGAAGGCCCATCCTTTTGCCCAATATTGGCATGGTTTATTAAGGTATTCCCGCATCAATTCATACTTGAGTTTGGAAGGAAGTTTGTCCGGGAAATCAGGGTAAAATCCAAAGGCTCCCCATAATTCTTCAAATTCTATGGCCATTTGATCAAGTTGTTGCTCATTTAACCTGTCAGAAGTAGGGAAGTTCTCTTGAGAAAGCCCAAACCAAAAACCCATCGTTTGTTCCGGACTCTCTTCCAGTTCCATCATTTTAACGGGATCAAAGACTTCATCCGGAATAAGGTTCGCTTTTGCTTTTTCTCCAATCATTTGCATATCTGAAATGAGTTGATCAAGGTACTTTTGCATGGGAATTTGGATTTGGGTAATTGTTTAAATGGTTTGCATCTACAAGTTACCGAAAAAATAGCAAAAAACCAAATGGGTAGAAATAACCCTGCAAGTAGAATAACAAAGGCTGAAATCGTTAGATTTCAGCCTCTTAAGCTCCTCAGGTAGGACTTGAACCTACGACCTACGGATTAACAGTCCGCCGCTCTAACCAACTGAGCTACTAAGGAGTTTATTTGCTTCAGTAAATTTTCTAAAGCGTTGCAAAAATAACACCT
>Ga0172379_10006160_pt1 | contig 16259 bp, 12 predicted proteins | sample GrowelOW334metaG_FD_119756 | JGI IMG/M metagenome (GOLD analysis project Ga0172379, IMG submission 119756) | Groundwater microbial communities from an aquifer near a municipal landfill in Southern Ontario, Canada - Groundwater well OW334 metaG | ecosystem: Environmental > Aquatic > Deep... | reverse complement strand
CTGGGGCCGGCGGGTCGGCGGTGTGGACGGGGAAAAACAAGGCCGGCGTACCGGCGGCCAGCGGCCTGTACCTGGCGCATATAGGCTCCGGCAAGGATAAGAAGGTTATAAAGCTGTCGGTGGAAAGGTAGCTCACCGCCGGGCCGGAAGCATAGCGGGAATAAGCGCGGCGGCCGCCCAGAGCAGGGCCGTGCGCAGGCCCGCCAGCGGGATTATCACGGCCGAGAAAACAAAAGCCCCCAGCGCGGCTCCCAGCAGATCCGAATAATAAAGCCGCGTGAGATCCCCGCCGCCGGCTTCCGCTGCGGCGAAATATCCGCCCAGGGCCGCGCCTCCGCAGAAAAGCAGGCTCATGAAAACAGGGAACGAGCGCTCCGGGGCCAGAAGCTCCAATTCCGGAATGAAGGCATAAAGCGCCGCCGTCAGCGCGAGAGCCGCGGAGACCGCCGCGGCTCTCGCGCTGACGGCGGTTAAACTTTTAAAAGTCCTCCCTCCGGCGGCCGTCCCCGCCATGAAGCCCGCGAACAACATGCCCAGCTTCCAGTTCAACTGTCCGCTGGAGGTCTGGAAGAGGAAAAGGCAGATCACCTCGAACCCCATCGCCCAGAACCCGGAGAGAAATACGCCGGCCGCCTCCCTGCTTCGCAGCAGGCCTCCAGGCCGGAACAGCCGGCCGGCGAGCGGCAGCAATACCAGGGCTATAAGCGCCAGTCCGGTGAGCGTGCCGGGTGAGACGACCATCGTCAGCCACATCCGCCACAGATAGAAGTATGCGACAGGGTCCAGGTCCGCGTTGAGCGGCGGCGTTTTTATTTTCTCCAGCGCTGCGAGGGCCCATTGCCTGCGGTACGGGTCTAGGAGGAAGGGAAAAGCGGCGGGCGTCGTATACAGGTTCCGGAGCTTCCTTGCCTCATAGCGGCGGGCGAGCGTCGCGGGCGAGAGGTCGATGGGCTCTTTTGACGCCAGCGCCGTCAGCGTCCCTCCGGGTATAAGTTCAACTTGTTTAAAAACGGCACCCGCCGAGGCAAGTATCGAAGCGGCAAAATAAGCGCGTTCCGGCGGAAGATAGTTTTCCGAGAACGGCAGCGTGAAAACGAGGATGCCTCCTTTTTTGAGCGCGGCTCCGGCCTCCCGGAAAAAGTCGACGGTAAAAAAACGGTTGGCGGCGGCGTTAAGCGGCGAGGGCGTGGTCTGAAAGATAAGATCATAAGCCGCCGGGCGCGCTTTCAGCAGCAGCCGGGCGTCCGTCCGGTCTATCCGCGCCTGTTTCGTCCCCGGAACCGCGTGTTCAAGGATAAAAGCCGTCCTGAACCGGTCCGGGTCCGAAACGGTTATATTTTTCGGCCGATGTTTTTGGGCCTCTACGGACAAAAGCAGCCCCGCCGGGCCTATGAACAGAAGGTCCTCCGGGGCTTTGTGGGCGAGCAGCGCCAGCTGTACCGAGAGCTCGGCCTGTTCCGTCGGCGGCGCCTGGGCGAGTATCCATCCGTCTTCTATGAATAATTTCTGTCCGCCTGAGGCGATGAACGCCATCCTGGAGCCGGTGGTCCGCGCATAGGCCGAAGCGTCCGCAAAATAGCCGGGGAGGGAGAAAGGGGGTTTCAGGCGCGTTCCTCCTAAAAAACACAGGCCGGCCAGCGCGGCCGGGACAAGTTTACGGGCGCTGGCCAAAGGTACTCCCGGAGCCGAAGCGATAAGCGCCGCCGCTGCCGTGCCGAGGAGAAGCAGGGGATCGGCCGCCGAAAAAAAAACCGCGTGCAGCAGGGTCAGCAGGCCTCCGGCCGCCGCGCCGAGGCCTTCCGCCCTGTAAAAAGCCAGGCGCTTCTCCGAAAGGCCCCTGGCCAGGCAGACGCCTCCGGCCAGCGCGGCGGGCAGGGTCAGCAGGAAACTGTACAGTATCAACTCCAACAGTCCGGGCGTAAGTCCGGGTTTAAGCAGGATCCCGGCTTTTCGCAGGAGCAGGATATTCGCGCCTGAGGCGGACGCGAAAAGTATCCAGGCCGGCAAAGATCCGTCCGGCCGCTGCAGCCGTTTCGCGAGCGCCGGGATTTTCAGCGCCAGCGCCAGACCCGCCGCCGTCCAGAGCAGCCAGGCGGAGAGTCCAAGCCCCAGGGCGGCCTCGTGGGCCGTGAGGAGGCCCGAGAGCTCTTTCAGCGCGAAAACCTGCGTGAGCAGCGAGAATAATCCAAGCAGGAAAAAAGCCGGCATATTTTGATATTATAATATTGATGCGGACGACATCCATATGAACAGCCCTTTGACCGGCGGGGGCGACAGGCCGTCCCGCCCGCACCCAGGCCCCCGGGCCGCTCTCAAGAACGCGGCGCCCGCGCTGGTATTCTGCGCGGCCGTGCTAGGCCCTGTCGGTTTTTTCTCCCGGCGCATAGCCGGCGCGGAATTGAACATCATTTACCCCGCCCTCTGGTCCGCTTTCACGGCGCTTACCGCTTTTCTTATATTCCATACGGGCAGGATTTCTTTTTACCGGAGGCTGTTCTTTTCAGGCCTGGCCGCTTTTTTTCTTGTCCATTTTAAGCTGAGCCTTCTGTCGAAGATCTTTGACGCCTCCTGTTTCAAGGACGCGCCGTTCTGTCACATCGCCGTTTCCGCGTCGTTCTTTAACTACCTGTACCAGCAGTATCTGGCCCTGATGGGCGGCGGCTGGCGTCTGTGGGGCCCTTTAAGCCTGGTGTTCCTATGGCTTTTTTTTACGCTCGTCATAGGCCGGGCCTGGTGTTCATGGGCCTGTTTCTACGGAGGGATAGACGACGGCCTTTCCGCGCTGCCGGGGAAAGCGCTTATTAAAATGAGGCTGCCTGCGGGAAAGTTCAGGGATTTTCCGGCGGCGCTGCTTATTTTTCTGCTGCTGGTTTCCCTGGCCTATATGCTGCCCGTCTATTGTCTGTGGCTTTGTCCGCTGAAAATGACGGCGGCGTTCCTCGACCCCGGCGACGCTTTTATCCGCAAGGTCCAGTCGGGGCTGATGCTATCCGCCCTGGCCGTTCTTATCGCCGGACCGCTCCTGACGAAAAAGCGCACATTCTGTTCGTTCCTGTGCCCGTTCGCCGCCTGGCAGGCTTTCTGGGGCCGCCTCAATCCGTTCCGTGTGGCGGCGGACGGCGAAAGCTGCTCGGCCTGCTCGGCTTGTTTTGATTCCTGTCCCATGTACGCCCTCACGGCAGGCAGGGATGGAAAACCGGAACCGGCCGCCTATTGTAATCTTTGCGGAGAATGCCTGGCGGCCTGTCCCCGCGGCGGGCTTAAGTTTTCGGTGTTCGGCATAAAAACGCGGGATATAAAAACCGGTTTCGGCCGGCTTCTGAACCCGGAAAGCTTCCTGATCTTTTCCGCCCTGGTGACCGGGGGCACGGCCGGCGCCCTGTTCGCGCCCGCCGCGCTGAAAGATCTGGCCGATCTGCTGCGCAGGCTCATATAGAGGGTGGCGGATTGCGGAACGCAATGACAGGGCGATAAAACGGAGGGCTATATGATGAAAGACGGAAAATGGGTTGAACCGCGGTACACGAACAAAGAAATATTCGAGAAGGATTATTCCAAACTGGACCTTTCCGGCACCGAAGTGAAGTGCCCGGGCTGTAAAATGCCCGTTATGCTGAACCGCAAAACCCTGGCTGGAAAGACGGCGGGCTGGTGCAAGCAGTGCAACCGCGCCGCGACATTATAGAACGCTTCCGCTGATGTTCTCCATTCTTTCCGAAGGCTTCGTCCTGGGACTATCAACCGGCCTTTATTGCCTTACCTCCTGCCTGCCGGCGCTGGTCCCGTATCTGCTTAGCGAGGGGGGAAAAGGCTGGAAAACAAATCTGGATATCTTTCTGGAATTCCTGTCCGGGCGCTTTCTCGCCTATTTCCTGTTCGTCGCGGCGGCCACGCTTATAGGCAAAGCTTATAAGCCGTATCTTCCTTATTGGGTCGCGCCGCTGGCCATGCTGCTGACGGCCCTTGCCATGCTGGCGTCCCTGTTCACCGGCCGCATCGGGCGTTTCGGCGGCGGATGCGCGGCTTTTTTCAGCCCGTTCTTTAAACGGATCCCGCTGGCTCTCGGTTTTATGACCGGAATAAATATCTGCCCTCCTTTCGTGGCGGCTTTTGTCCGGCTGGCCGAGCTGTCGGATCTGACGGCCGGTATGTTCTATTTTACGGGTTTTTTTACCGCCACCTCCATACTGATGCTTCCCGCCATAGCCCCGACCCCGTTCATGAACGAACGCCTTAAAACCATAGGCCGCATGACCCTGGGCATAGCCGGGATCTGGTACCTCATGCTAGGCATAAAAGGCCTGCTTTAAAAATTTTTGCCGCAAAAATTTTTAGGCCGATAGCGCGCCCGGCGGCCCCATGCCCCGGGCGAGCCCGCGAACTTGCAGGCCTGCCGTTTCCTGCCTAAACGCCGCATAGGTCTTTGGGCCTATACGCGTATAGGCCTTTTGGCCTTGCTGCATAGGCCTTCTAGGTCTATACTCTTGTGGATCGCAGTTTGATATCGGTCAACTTATATGGAGGATCTTGGATAATGAGGAAACTGGCGCTATCACTTGTCTTAACAGGTTTCTGCTGCCTGCCCCCGGCTTTCGCCGCCGGTTCCGCCGAAAAGGCCCGCGCTGCCGCCGATCTTTCTTTCGACCGCCTTCTGAACCGGCTTACGGCCGATTACGCCAAAGGGCTCGCCATGCCCGCGCCCATCGACGCGTCCACGGCCGAGGACATTGTACCGGACGGCCGGTACTGGGTCACGGTCTATGCCGCGGACAGCGCCGCAAGGACCAGGCTGCTTGAAGCCGGCCTGGATATTATCGAGATACGCAAGGACAGGGTTTCCGGCATCATCAGTAAAAGATCACTGGACCTTTTGGCGAAGAAGGGTTTTGTGGTGGCGGAGTCAAAGCCTCTCGGTGAGTATTTGCGCGCCCACTTCCGGGATTTTCCGGCCGCGGACGCGGCTTATCATAACTATCAGGAGACCACGGACCTACTGAAAGCGCTCGCGTCCAAGAATTCCGATATCGCTTCGCTCAGTTCGATCGGTAAGACCGTGCAGGGCCGTGAGATCTGGTGCCTGCGCGTCAATTCCACGGCCAAGGACGCCGAAGCCAGTCCCAAGCCAGGCGCGGTTTATATAGGCAATCATCACGCCAGGGAACATCTGTCCAACGAAGTCCCGCTTTTGTTCGCGGTGTGGCTGATGGACAACCGCGCTACGCCCGAGGTCTCCAAGTATCTCAAGACCCTGGACATATATATAATACCCATGCTTAATCCGGACGGGGTGGAGTACGATATTTCGACCGGGCACTATAAATGGCAGCGCAAGAACATGCGCGTGAATTCCGACAACTCCATCGGCGTGGACCTTAACCGCAATTATGATTCCTGGTTCGGTGGCGAGGGGACCTCTCATTACCCTTCGGACGACACCTATTGCGGTCCTTCGGCTTTTTCGGAGCCGGAATCCGCGGCGATCAAAACTTTCGTGGAAGCCCGCAAGAACCTTAAGACGCTGATGAGCTATCATTCCTACGCCGGCACGGTCATGTACCCTTATGGCGGGTCCAACGCGGATGTGGCGGACGCCGGCGACAAGCATGTGTTCATCAAGATGGCCCAGGAGATGGCCGCGTTTACGGGCTACCAGCCGGAAAAGTCCAGCGACATGTATGTCGCCACCGGCGATACCTGCGACTGGGCCTATGATTCCGGCAGGATCTTCGCCTTTACCACCGAACTGGAGGGTAACGGGTTTTATCCCCCGGCTTCGATAATAACCAAGACCGTAACCAATAACATCAAGGCGGCGGCATATATGCTGAGTCTGACCGACGATCCTTACCGGACGATAAGCGAAACCGAGGGCAATGGAATAACGAACCGGGGAAAGTAGCTCAATAGCGGCAGGCAGATCAAAAAGCCCGGGAAACCGGGCTTTTTAGCGTGCAGACCGGTAATATCCACGGCAGCCGGTCGTTTGACCCGCCCTCGGGATATAAGATAATATTTTTTTGCCGTATGACGCGCTACCGTTTCATAAAAAAAGCGGACGATAAAATACTGGAACAGCTCATAGCGCTGTACCGTGAGCAGGGCTGGTGGGACGGGTCCGACACCAGGGGGATGCTGCGCCGCATAATAAAGAACAGCCATTGCTTCCTGATAGCTCTTGAGAACGGAAAGGTCGCCGGCATGGGCAGGGCCATAAACGCGTATTCAAAGGAAGCCTATCTGCACGATGTCGCGGTACTGCGCGAGTTCCGGGGCCGGGATATCGGTTCCGCGATCGTCTCGCGCCTGACGCGCCGCTTGAAGTCCGACGGCATCCTTTGGATAGGCCTTATCGCCAGTTCCAATTCCTCGCCGTTCTACCGGCGGCTCGGCTTCCATTCTCCCGCGGACGCCAAAGCCATGATGCTGGTGTAGCGTCTCGCAAACGGCTTTATTTTTGAAGGCTCAGATTTGAGCCGGATGTGAGGCGCTCGGACGATGCCATACTACATGTATTAGGAAACAGTCATGTTTAAAAAGCTTCAGCCTCATGATTATGCCGGCTTGAGATCTTATTTCGACGGACAGCTTTATCCGCTTTGCCCTTATTCACTCGCTTCCATGATAATCTGGAGCGGCTGCGTGCACGAAGCATTCTACAGGGAGGAGAGCGGGATCCTCTATCTTTCAGAGGAAAATATAAAATCCCCGTCCCCCTCAGGCCCGGGAGCGGAGAAGGGGGAAGTGCCCGCTGAGCTCGTTCCAGGCAAAACGGGCCAGCCCGGGCGCAGGCTGCTGCTGCCGCTCCTGCGCCCGTTCCGCTTTCCTACTCCGAAGGAATTAGCGGAAGCCGCCCGGAGATTCGACTTCCCGGGATATCACTATGTCCCCCAGGACTATGTGGAGATGACCGGCGCCGGAAACCTGGACGCGTATTTTTCGGTGCAGGAAGAGCCCGGCTACGGAGATTATATTTACAACACCTCCGACCTCGCTTTTCTTAAAGGCCGCAAGTATTCAAAGAAGCGCAACCTGATCTCCCAGTTCCTGAAGGATGTAGGGGGGGCGGTACAAGTTAAGCCTATGGAAGGGGTGTGTCTGCACGGCTGTCTTGAGCTCTTTGACCATTGGGAAAGAGCCCAGAAAGGGCCGGTGGTGGCCGATATCCCCAACTGTGAAAGAAAAGCCATAGTAGGCGGACTGACCAATTTTAAGCAGCTTGAAATGTCGGGAGTCGCGGTGGAAATAGGCGGGCGGCTGTCCGGTTTCGCTTTCGGCTCCCGGCTCCGGAACGATATGTTCGCCCTGAATTTTGAAAAAGCCGACGCCGGAATAAAGGGGCTGTACCAGTTCCTTGACAGCTCCGCAGCCCGGGCCGTAGCGCCGCAGTATGCCTTTATAAACAAGGAAAACGACCTCGGGCTGCCGGGGCTGCGGAAAGCCAAGGAATCCTATTTCCCGATAAGGACGGTCAAATCGTATATTTTAACCCTGCGGAATCTATGAACGCTTTGTCATAGGGTTGCGCAAACCGACGGGCGGGGTAATTGTGGACGATAGCGTGCCCGGCAGACCCATGCCCCCGGCGCCCGCGAACTAACAGGCCTGTCGTTTCCTTAATTTGCATAAACGGTGAAGTCCGCGGCAGCGGCAGGGGGATGAAATGTTGACGGAAGAAATCAACGGTCTTAAGCTCTTAAGGTTCGAGAATCTGGCCCGCGAGGCCGGTCTTAAACATGCGGTCTCGACGCGGCACGGAGGAGTAAGTCCCGAACCGTACGCTTCGCTTAATCTGGGCTTCGGCACCAGGGACCTCGCCGAAAATTCCCTGGAGAACCTAACGCTCTTCTGCGAAGCGCTGGGCGTATCGGTGGAAAAAACGGTGCGTATGCGCCAGGCCCATACGGCGAATGTGTGCGTTATCGGTCCGGAGTTCGAGTTCTCCGACTCCCCGCCCTCGCTGGCGACCTGCTGCGACGCCCTGGTAACGAACCTCAAAGAGACGCCGCTGCTGGCGCTGTCCGCGGACTGCGGCCTGACCGTTTTTTATGATCCCGTCCGTTCGGCGCTCGCGGTAGGCCATAGCGGCTGGAGGGGGGCTTTGCTTAACCTCTACAGCCAGATAGTGTCGGTGATGAAGCTTCGTTTCGGCACCGATCCCGGCGACCTTATCGCGGGCGTGTCCCCCATGATCTCGGCTGAGAACTACCCCGTCAAGGACGATCTTATCGAGAAGTTCAAGCTGTTCTACCCGGAAGAGGTCGTGCGCAAAGGTCTGATCTTAAAGGATGGGCGGCATCATTTCAGCCTGAAAGACCTGCTGAAATACCAGCTCCATGCCCTGGGGGTGAAGAATTACGAATTCGCGCACCTGTGCACCTGCGCCAACAAGGAGCTGTTCTATTCCTGGCGCCGCGACGGGGAGCATACCGGCCGCTTCGGGCTGCTGGCGGAGCTTACCGAGTAGGAACAACGAGGGTTAGAGGCTTGGAAGATTTGAGGGTTGGAAGAAGGAGCGCCTTCCTCCAACCTTCCAACCCTTTGGTGTTCCCCCTACTTCACCATATCCCATATGATTTTGATCAGCAGCGAAACAGAGACGACCAACAGCATAGGGCGGATAATGCCGGCCCCTTTTTTAAGCGCCATGTGCGAACCCAGATAGTTGCCGCCCATCCCCACAGCTCCCATTACGAGCCCAAGCCGTAGATCTGCCATTCCCAGGACCAGAAAAGTGAGCAGCGCGGAGAGATTGGAAGTGAGATTCAGCAGCTTGCTTAAAGCCGTGGCTTTCAGCAGGTCGTAACCGCAAAAACGCGTGAGCGCCACCGCCAGAAAAGTTCCGGTGCCGGGGCCCAGCATGCCGTCGTAAACGCTTATCAGGAAAGCTATGGCCGCGCCGCGTTTCGTCAGCGAGGCTCCGGAAAACGCGCCGCTGTGATCGGAGAGCCCGAAGCGATGCCTTGAAAGTATGAAAAATGTCACGGGCGGCAGCGTGATAATCAGCAGATAACGGATCATCTCGGGGGGGACAAGCGAAATGGCTTTCGCGCCCAGAAACGCGCCCGAAGCGGCGAAAAAAACAAGTACCGCCAGAAAAGCCCTTCCGAATTCCAGCTCTTTAAGGAATTTGAACGCGGCCACGGAGGAGCCCAGGCATGAAGACAGTTTATTCGTCCCGAGCAGCCGGGTTACAGGCAGGCCGAACTGCAGATATGCCGGGATGGTTATAAGTCCTCCGCCCCCGGCTATGGAATCGACGAACCCTGCAAGGAAGACAAGGGCGCCGAGCAGAATGTAGTTCGCGTGTCCGAGGATAAGGTCCATGTGTCGATTTAAAATTTTCCCTCAAACTCCGGCACGGGGATGGATAAAACTCCGTGTCGGGTACGATAAGATGCCGTCTTACGACATTTTATCATATCAAATGACGGCGGGGTCCTTGGTGTCGTCGATGTTTCCGGAACCCGGCTTTCGCCGGAAAGACGGCTGGGATCTATATGAGCATTGTCGGTTGTCGCGGCGTTCAAGAAAAAGTAAGATTTGATGGTGCCTGACTATTCGGCGGGAGAACCCTATTATGGATACCGAAACAAATCTTCAGAATCTTAAAGACACCATTGAGATCTCGGGCGGGGGCAAGCGCGTGGACCTTCTGCTTAAGAACGCCAGGGTGATAAACACTTTTTCAGGCGACATCCATAAAACGCATGTCGCCGTCCATAAGGGGAAGATCGTGGGTTTCGGCGTTTATACCGCCAAACAGACGATCGATCTCAAGGGCGCGTATCTCTCCCCCGGTTTTATCGACGGACATGTCCACATAGAAAGCTCCATGGTGAAGATCCCGGAATTCGCCAGGGTCGTCCTGCCGCACGGCACCACTTCCGCCGTCATCGACCCGCACGAGATCGCCAATGTGCTGGGCCTGGACGGCATAAAGTACATGCTGGCCTCAAGCCTTAACAGCGTGCTGGGCGTTTATGTCATGCTGCCTTCCTGCGTCCCGGCCACCAGGCTTGAAACCGCGGGCGCCGAGCTTACCGCCCACGACCTGGCGCTCCTGCTGAACGACGAGCGGGTGCTGGGCATAGGCGAAATGATGAACTATCCCGGCGTTATTTTCCGGGACGAGGAGGTCCTGCGCAAGATCGCCATCGCTAAAAACAAGGTCATAGACGGCCACGCCCCCATGCTGAAGGATAAACAGCTTTACGCCTACATTTCGGCGGGCATCAGGTCGGACCATGAATGCACGGATGTCGACGAAGCGCGTGAAAAGCTCCGCGCCGGCATGTACATCATGATCCGCGAGGGCACGGCCGCCAAGAACCTTAAAGGCCTCCTTCCGCTGGTCAATTCCGAGAATTCCAGAAAATTCGTGTTCGTGACGGACGACAGGCACCTGGAGGACATCTTCCGCCAGGGCCACATCGATTATCTGGTGCGCACCGCCATCCAGCTCGGCGTAGAGCCTATCCGGGCCATACAGATGGCCACCATCAACACCGCGGAATATTTCGGCATCAAGAACCTGGGCGCCATCGTGCCAGGCTACCACGCCGACATGGTGGTGTTCGACGATTTGAAAAAGCTTAAGATCTCGAAAGTGTTCAAGGACGGACGGCTGGTCGCCAGGAACGGCCTGATCGAACCCCGCGTCATCAGGGAATACGCCGGCAAGGCCCGCGGCACCGTCAATGTCAGGTGGATAGAACACGAGGATTTCGCGCTGAAAGCGGAGGGAAAATACGCCAGAGTGATAAACATCATTCCCAACCAGATCGTCACGAAGGCCAGCGTGGAGGCGGTCAAACAGGACGGGGGGTATGTTTCTTCCGACACCGACGGCGATATCCTAAAGATCGCGGTGATAGAAAGGCATATGGCTTCGGGGCGCGTGGCGCTGGGCCTGGTCAGGGGCTTCGGCCTTAAGAAAGGCGCCATCGCTTCCTCCGTTTCGCACGACTCCCACAATATCGTGGTCATCGGCACCCATGACGGCGACATGTACACCGCCGCGGTGCAGGTGGTTAAAATGCAGGGGGGCATCGTGGCGGCGCTGAACGGGCAGGTGCTGGAAGCCCTGCCGCTGCCCGTCGCCGGTCTGATGTCGGACCGCAGCGCCGAGTTCGTCCGCGAAAAACAAAAGCGCTTAAACGAGATAGCCAAGGTGCTGGGGTCCAAGCTCGACGACCCTTTTATGGCGATGTCGTTCCTGACCCTGCCGCCCATACCGGAGATCAGGATCACCGACCGCGGCATAATCGACGCGGTGGCGTTCAAAGTGACGCCGCTGTTCGTAAAAAGCAAAACAGCGTGACGGCGCCGCGGAACCCGGCCGCAAAGCGCGCTGTGGAAGCGCCGGGAATTTGATATGAAATTTTTAACGGACCGGATCCTTATTTCCTGCCTTTTGGCGCTTGTCGCTTCGCCGCCCGCTGGCGCGGCCGTAATAGTCCGCGGGCCCTACATCGAGAATGTCGGCGAGGATACCGCCACGGTCCGCTTTCGCGCCGACTCTTCCACCGTCGCCTGGCTCTCCTACGGTTCTTACCCCGACTGCGAACGGTTCATGACCCTCTCCCCCGAAGGCAGGGAACACAAGCTGACGCTTTTCGGGCTATTGAGCGACACGACGCATTGTTACCGCATTTACCTGCCGGATGCTTTGAGCACCGGCGCGTACAAAGCGGCGGAGAGTTCGTTTAAAACTTTCCGGGGGGAGGATAAGCCCTATTTGAATTTTCTGGCCTTCGGCGATTCGGGCTCGGGCACGGAAGAACAGCTGGAGCTCGCCGGGTTGATGGAAAAATTCGACCCCGATTTCGTGGTCCACACGGGCGATCTTGTGGATACCGGGCTGGACTCTGCGGCGGACGAGCAGTATTTCATCCCTTATAAGAACATGATCGCCAGAGCCCCGTTTTTTCTGACGCTGGGCAACCACGACTACGGAAAACAGTACAACAAGGACGCCGGACGCCGCTTCCTGCGCGAGAACTACATTCCGTTCCATTCCATGCCGTATACGGGCCAGCCGCCGTATTATTACTTTTTCGACGACGGCAACGCCCGTTTCTTCGTGCTCGACGCTAATTTTTTCTACGGCGCCAGGTGGGCTCCTCCGCTGGACAGGAATTCCAAGCAGTATAAATGGCTGGAACGGCTGCTTGCCAGGACGGACAGGGAATGGAAGTTCGTGGTGATGCACGAGCCGCTCTATTCCACCGGCGCGCGCGGGGGGCTTGAGGCGCAGAAAGCCGTCCTGGAGCCGCTGCTGGAGAAATACGGAGTGGACATAGTCCTGCAGGGGCACGACCACGATTATGAAAGGACCAAACCCATGAAAGCCGGCCTGCCGAACGACCAGGAAGGCGTCATTTATCTTACGCTGGCCGGCGGCGGCAGTCCCCTTTATTTTCAACGCAATAACGCCGACTGGTCCGATAAATTCCTTCCGGTCTACCATTTCGCCTATTTTGAGATCAAAGGGGCCAGCCTCAAGATGACCGTCTATGACAAGGACGCCAAAGTTATAGACACGCTGGAGATCCAGAAGTGAGCCGAAGACCGACAGCGCCGGTCTTGATTAAAAATTTTCGCGGCGGGCAGCGAAGGGGCGGCTTTGAACGATAAGAACATCTTTGCTGTTTCAAGAGGCCTGGCCGGCATCACGGCCGTCGCCGCCCTGATCTTCGCCCTTGGCGGCTATCTGTTCTATGCCCGCGAGGCGCGAAGCATCCGCGCCGAAAAATTCGCGGAGCTGAAGGCCGTAGCGGACCTGAAATCCGCGGGATTGTCCGCCTGGCGGTCCGAGCGCCTTGGCGACTCCTCCGCTTTCTCCCTCAACCCGATCAACGAATTGCTGGTCCGTCCCTTCCTGGAAGGCGGAGCTTCCGCGGACGCAGGCCGCGACCTCAGCGGCTGGCTGGACTCGCTGCTGAAGAGTTACGGCTATATGGATGCGGCCCTGATGGACCGGAAAGGCCGGGTGCGGCTTTCGGCCGGGCTCGACAAACCCGTTATCGGACCCTTCGAGCGGGCCAATATCGAGGATGTTCTGCGGTCGTCCAGGCCGGTCCTGACGGATCTCCATCGCGCCGATGAGAGGGGCCTCATCCATCTCGATCTCTACGCCCCGCTGCTGGGCCGGCCCGCGCCGGTAGGGGGGCGTCGTGAGTGCGTAGGAGTGCTGATGTTCCGGATCGACCCGGAGCGCTTCCTCTATCCGTATATCGGCGCCTGGCCCACTCCGAGCCGGACCGCCGAAACCCTGCTCGTGGGGCGGGAAGGCGGCGCGGTCGTATTTCTCAATAGGCCCCGGCACCGCCGCGAACCGCCCCTGGCCGCGCGTTTTCCTCTTTCCCGCACCGAGCTCCCGGCCGTCCAGGCCGTGCTGGGCAGGACCGGTCCCGTAGAAGGAACGGATTACCGCGGCGTCCCCGTGATAGCCAACGCCCGGCCGGTGCCGGATACGCCCTGGTTCCTGGTGGTCAAGGTGGATTCGGATGAGATTCTTTCAGAACTGCGCTATCGCGGCCGGATCATCCTGATCCTCGTCCTTCTCGGCATTCTTATGACCGCCGGCTCGGCCGCGCTTCTGCAGAATATCCGGCAAAGGCGGCTTTATCAGCAGCTGGCCCGGTCGAATAAGGCGCGGTCTGAAAGCGATGAGAAGCTTAAGCTGGCGCTGCGGTCGGCGAACATGGGCGCCTGGCAATGGGATATCGCCGCCGATAAACGCAGCTTCGACGACCAGACCTGCCGTTTGCTTGGGCTGGACCCGGCGGCGTTCGGCGGCGGCGCGGACGAGTTCTTCGCGGCGGTGCATCCGGACGACCGGGAGGGGCTTAAAGCGGCCCTTTCCCGGGTTATCGAGCGCAATATCCCGTATGAGCCCGAGTACCGCGTGGTCTGGAGGGACGGGAGCGTCCACACTGTCAGGGCCCGCGCCCGTCTTATCAGGGACGAGGCCGGCCTCCCCCTGAAAATAAGCGGCCTTCTCTGGGATATCACCGAATACGACCGGCTGACGAAAGAGCTGTTGGAAAGCGAGACCAAGTACCGCACGCTTTTCGATTCCTCGCAGGACGCGCTCATGACACTTTTTCCGCCGGAATGGAGGTTCGAAGCGTGCAACGCCGCCACGCTCAGGCTTTTCGGGGCGAAAGACGAAGCGCAATTCACTTCCGTGGGCCCCTGGGTCGTTTCTCCCGAACGGCAGCCCGATGGGGAGGCTTCTTCCGTTAAAGCCAAGCGGATGATCGAGGCCGCTATGGAAAAGGGCGCCCATTTCTTCGAATGGACGCACAAAAAGATAGGCGGAGCGGCTTTTCCCGCCACGGTGCTGTTGTCCCGGATCAAGCTCGGCGGAAAAACGGGCCTTCAGGCTACGGTCCGGGATACCAGCGAACTGAAGAAAACGGAGGCGGCGCTCAGGGAGAGCGAGAACCAGTACCAGGCCCTCTTCGAACAGGCGCGGGATTCTATTCTGCTCCTGGACCTGACGGCGGACGGGCCGCCCATGATCCGGAACGCAAATACGGCGGCGCTGGCCATGTTCGGTTATACGCGCGAAGAGCTTCTGGGCAGGCCCGTGTCGATGCTAAACGAGATCGTCGGAGACGAAGCATCGCTGCGGGCGCCGAACAAGACGACGCCCGGCGCAAGTTTTGAGATCCGCCGCCTGCGCAAAGACGGCTCGGTCTTTGTCGCCGAAGCGTCCGCCAGGGAGATCATGATCGGCGGGAAACTGATGGCGCTTTCAATAGAGCGCGATATTACCGGGCGCAAAAAAGCGGAGAAAGAGCGGGAGGAGATGAACGCGAAATTCCTGCAATCCCAGAAGATGGAGTCCGTCGGCCGCCTGGCGGGAGGCGTGGCACACGATTTTAACAATCTTCTGACGGCCATCAGCGGTTATGCGGGTTTCGTGTTGAACGGCCTGCCCGAGGGCGATCCCATGCGGGAGGATGTTAAAGAGATCCTGTCCGCCTCCGACCGCGCCACCGGGGTCACCAGGCAGCTTCTGGCCTTCAGCCGCAAGCAGATCCTTAATCCGCAGGTCCTGGACATAAACTCGTCCGTGGGCGGAACGGTAAAGATGCTCAAACGCCTTATCGGCGAGGACATCAGGCTGGAAACAAAGCTCGCGGCGCAGGCCTGCCGGGTCAGGGTCGACGCCGGGCAGGTCGACCAGGTGCTTGTCAACCTCGCGGTTAACGCGCGCGACGCCATGCCCAAGGGGGGGACCCTGACCCTTGAAACGACGCTGACGACCCCGGAAGCTGATTTCCTTTTCAGGCACCCGGACCTGCCGGACCGGCGTCTGGTATGTTTGAGCATCCGCGATACGGGATGCGGCATGACCGATGCGGTCAAGACGCACCTCTTCGAACCGTTCTACACCACCAAGGGAAAGGGCAAGGGCACCGGACTGGGGCTTTCCACCGTTTTCGGCATCATAAAACAGAGCGGCGGGGATATAGAAGTGGAAAGCACGGCCGGCGGCGGGACGACTTTCCGGATCTATCTGCCCTACATTGAAGTCGCGGTCCAGGACAAGGATACGGTTAAGGACGGGTATAAAGATAATGCCGCTCTTGCACGCGGCACGGAAACGGTCCTCCTTGTGGAAGATGAGGAAAGCCTGCGCCGCCTGGGCGAAAGGCTGCTGCGCCTCAACGGCTACACGGTGATCTCGGCCGCGGACGGCAAGGAGGCCCTGGAGGCCGCCGAGCGCCATGGCAAGCCGGTGGACCTGCTGTTGACGGATGTCGTCATGCCGGGAATGAGCGGACGGGAACTCTCGATGGAACTGGCGCGCAGGAAGCTTATAGGCAGGACGCTTTTTATGTCTGGCTACACCGATGACGCCATAGTGCAGCACGGCGTTCTCGATCCCGGTATAGCGTTCATCTATAAGCCGTTCACGGTGGAAGCGCTTTCCCTCAAACTGCGCGAGGTCCTGGACGGCCCGGCCGACCAGGCAAAAGCCTGAACCGGCATTCCATAAATACCCCTTTAACGAGCGGATAAAAGTCTAAAAAACGGGTAAATGCGTCAATAAGACGAACGCCCTCGATATGCTATATTGGAGATGCGGGAATTATGCGGCAGAGGAGTATTTATATGAGATCAGACCTGTCCGGTTAAACTTGAAACAACAACTGTTGCTCTTGACACCGCAGTTTAGCCAGCCTTGCCTCGTTTAGATTTAATAAATCAATAAGCGAAATGCGATCCATCAGCATTTCCCG
>Ga0172379_10006159_pt1 | contig 16261 bp, 14 predicted proteins | sample GrowelOW334metaG_FD_119756 | JGI IMG/M metagenome (GOLD analysis project Ga0172379, IMG submission 119756) | Groundwater microbial communities from an aquifer near a municipal landfill in Southern Ontario, Canada - Groundwater well OW334 metaG | ecosystem: Environmental > Aquatic > Deep... | reverse complement strand
TATGAATGGATTGATGTCATCAAACCGACCGTTGATGAATTAAAATCAATTGCCGAAGAATATTCTCTGCACAGCAACTCAGTTCAAGACAGTCTGCAGCCGGAACATCTCCCGAAATTCGAATGGATCGATGACACGATGTTCATCATCGCCCGTGTCTACGATCATCTTTCCTTTCGCGATGCTGATTCCATTCAGGAGATCAGCAATAAAGTAGCGATCTTTGCCGGAAAGAATTTCATCATCACCATCCATCGCGGCGAACAGCCGTTTCTTGAAGTGATCAGATCCAAATTTTTTGAGACTGCACAATGCGCAACTCCAAACGACCTGCTGATCAAAATATTGTATTATATATTTCAATCGTACATTTCTCCCTCGCTCACGCTTGAAACTGAGCTCGACCAGTTGGAAACTCAAATCGTCCTAAAAAATCAAACGCATACTGTTCTGCGAAAACTGTATCATCTAAAACGAAAAGCGGCTGTCTGTCTGCGTATCCTTCGACTTTCAAAAACCATCATCGACAATCTGGACAAGAATACATCGGCCGTTATACAGCAAGATCTGCGTGAATTTTTTCTTGGGTTGGAAACGTCGTACGATCAGACAATTGAAAATGCGAACAACCTGCTCAATCTGTATATCTCTCTTTCATCGCAGCGGACGAATGAAGTTGTCCGCGTTCTCACGCTGTTCTCCGTTTTCTTCATGCCGCTAACATTTATTGTCGGCATCTATGGAATGAATTTCGAATTCATGCCCGAATTACGCTCCCCTTATGGTTATCCTATTGTTCTCACAACGATGGGGCTCATCACGCTCGGAATCTATCTCTGGTTCAAAAAGAAACATTGGCTGTAAAAAAGTTTCTTGACACTTGCTCATCCATTTCATACCTTTTCCTCCGAATTCAGTGCGGTTTATTCCGCAGTTCCATCATTCATTAGGGAGGTAGTTATGATGAGCAAAAATTTCTGGATCGCTGTAGTTGTCGGCAGTATCGTGGTGAACGTTATTGATTTTCTGGTTCAAGGAATGCTGTTCCAATCCATGTTCTATTCCAAAATGGAAGGATTAAAACAAACCAATCCCAGCTGGTTTATGCTGATGGATGTTATTATGGTGATCGTGTTCGTTTGGTTCTATGATAAAGTGTACAACAGTTTCAGCGGAGGAATGGAAGGCGGAATGAAGTTCGGACTTTACTACGGCGTTATCATGAATTTCCCCGTGATGTTTTTTCCCTACTTAATGTATCAAGGAACGATGTACAGCTACGTGTGGGCTTCCATTATTTATGGAATTATTTGGGGCGCAGTGCTTGGAACAGTTGTAGGAAAATTCTATGTGAAAGGAACCTCGCCACAGACGACGTAATTTATTTTATCCCCGAAATCTTATAGATTTCGGGGATCACTTTTTATTTTCGTTCAGCCTTGTTAAAACCCTGGACTTTTTTCATTCAGTAATAACAATCACACTTCTTATGTGTATTTTTTTATTATATTTGAATCGTAATTAGAATTGTTTTGGGGGAAATAATGTTTAGCAAGAATTTCTGGACAGCAATGCTTACAGGGGGCATTGCTGTTAATCTGCTTGATGTTGTCGTTCGCGGCGGCATATTAAAGGATATATTCATAACTCATGCCACTGAACCGCGGACAGATATCAATCCCATCTGGTTTGTACTCTTCGGTTTTCTCAAGATCGTCATCTTCGTTTGGTTCTTCTATAAAGTGCGGCAAAGCTTCGGCGGCGGTGCAAAAAGCGGAATGAAGTTCGGCGTGTATTACGGCATTGCGCTGAATGTTCCGGCAATGTTCTTTCCGTACCTGGTGTACAAAGGAGTGCCGTACAGTTATATTCTGATGACCATTGCATACGGTATTGCGTGGGCAGTCCTACTTGGACTAATCGTTGGAAAGATTTCTGAAAAATCATACGATAACAACGTCACTGTTTCATCTCAGGAATAACAGGGATCGTAACAATGGCCGTTCCTTTCACAATCGTTCGTTACGGCCACAGCACATCGCTCGGAAGAACATTCTCATCCTTCAGCAGCCGTAACCCAAACTCTCTCCCTTTCGCATTTGCCTTTTTATCCAACGGATCATCTTTTCCGCCGAGGACAAAACGGTCTTCACCAATCTCGAACAGGTCGCCGATCATTTCTGCGAATGAATTTGAATTGGTCATGTAGGTAATGAACGCGGATCCAAAAAAATGCTGCAGTTTATCTTTGTCGCTTGTTTTCTTTGCATCCAATAATTTTTTGGGAAGATGAGTGCGCCGGAGTCGGAACAATGAATCATTCTCGAACGTCAGCGGAAAATAGACCGACCCGATAACCGGAATTTTTAATCCCAGCCGCCGGTGATCCATTACTGCCAATGTTGAAATCATCAATGCGTGTTTCACATCTCCATCGGCAATGAGCATTGCGTGATCGAAGATCGCATCGACCGCCAGTGTATCATCATACAATCTGCGTAATTCATAGAACCGATCGTTGCGGAGATAGCGCTTAAGGTGCGCTTCGTCGTTGAAGAGCGGAGGAAGAAAGTTTGCGAGATCGATGAGTGATGAATCTTCGGTAGAATAATACCAGTCGTCGTTGAGCCAGACTGAATCTTTTTCTTGACAAAGGATGAAGGATGAAGGATAAAAAATCAAAAAGATGAAACATGAAACATGAAAAATTAAAAATCGTTTCCTTCGCAATTCTATCAAAAATTTAGAATTCATACTTCATAATTCATCTTTCATCTTTACGTTAGACCTGTAAAACTCCCGTTTTAAACTCCGCCATATTCGGATTACAATTTGCCATTGCAATTCCGCGGGAGATAACATTGCGTGTTTCTAATGGATCGATAATTCCATCAACCCACAGTCGCGCTGCGGCAAATTTGGGATCGAGTTCGGTCTCGTATGTTTTCTGGATCTCATCAAGCAATTGTTTCTGTTGTTCTGCGGAAATATGCGTTCCCCCTTTTTCCATCGCCTGCACTTTTATGGCAAGAAGCGTTTCGCTCGCCTGCTTCCCTCCCATCACCGCAATCTGCGCAGAATGCCAGCCGTAGATGAGCCGCGGATCGTACGCTTTTCCACACATTGCATAATTTCCCGCACCGTAACTGTTTCCGGTAATGATGGTAAATTTCGGAACGACTGAGTTCGCAACTGCATTCACCATCTTCGCGCCGTCTTTAATGATGCCGCCATGTTCGCTTCTGCTTCCAACCATGAATCCTGTCACATCCTGAAAGAATACTAACGGAATTTTCTTTTGATTGCAATTCAAAATGAACCGCGCCGCTTTATCCGCGCTGTCGGAATAAATCACTCCGCCAACCTGCATCTCTCCTTTTGCGGTTTTGGTAATAGCGCGCTGATTTGCGACGATGCCAACAGCCCATCCGTCAATGCGCGCATAACCGCAAATGATCGATTTGCCAAAGCCAGCTTTGTATTCATCCAGTTCGCTGTCATCAATAATGCGGGAAAGAATTTGATAGGTATCGTACGGTTTATTTCGTTCAACGGGAAGGATTCCGTAAATATCTTTCGGATCGAATTTCGGCTTCGATGGTTTTTCGTAATTGAATCCCGCCACCGGAAAATGCCCGAGCTTGGAAATGATACTTCTAATTTTTTTCAGCGCCGCTTCATCGTTCGCCATTTTATGGTCGGTCACTCCGCTGATCTCGCAATGGACTGTCGCTCCGCCGAGCGATTCGTTATCGATCTCTTCACCAATTGCCGCTTTCACCAGATGCGAACCGGCAAGAAACACACTTCCTGTCTTATCCACGATCATCGCTTCGTCGCTCATAATGGGAAGATATGCACCCCCCGCAACACACATTCCCATAATTGCGGCGATCTGCGTTATTCCCATTGCAGACATCACAGCGTTGTTCCGAAAAATCCTCCCGAAATGTTCTTTGTCCGGAAAAATTTCTGATTGCAGCGGAAGAAACACTCCCGCCGAATCAACCAGATACACAATCGGCAGACGATTTTCAATTGCAATTTCCTGAGCGCGGAGATTCTTTTTTGCAGTGATCGGAAACCACGCTCCCGCTTTCACCGTTGCATCGTTCGCAACGATCACCACGTCACGATTATGAATTTTTCCAATCCCAAACACAGTCCCACCGGATGGCGCACCGCCATACTCTTCATACATCCCATATCCGGTGAACAATCCTATTTCTAAAAAATTTGATTTCGGATCGATCAGCATTTCAATCCGTTCGCGGGCAGTCAGTTTCCCTTTTTTCTTATGCTTCAAGACCGCGTCAACTCCGCCGCCGAGCATCACCTTTTTGGCTTGAGCTTCCAGTTCTTTTAACGCCTTCTTGTGGAATTCTTCGTTCCGTTTGAAGGTTTCGTCTTTTTTTATTTCAGAACCTATTTGTGCCATATTTTTTCTTCAATGAACAATTAACAATAACCAATTACCAATATAGTAGTAGAAGTGGGCTCAAAAATACTTAATCATTGTCATTTCGATCCCGCGTCAGCGGGAGAGAAATCTTGTTTATACTCTCATTAATAAAATCAAGATTCCTCACTTCGTTCGGTCTACGACTCGTAGAGAATGACAATAGAATTCATTTTTGAGACCGCTTCTAGTAAAATTCTCGACATTGATTTTCTGGTTATTGGTTATTGATCATTGCTAATTGTCCGTAATTATTTTAAAAGATTCTTCGCAATCACCATCTTCTGCACTTCGCTGGTTCCTTCGCCGATCGTCAGCAGTTTCACATCGCGGTAGAATTTCTCTACCGGAAAATCTTTCGTGAATCCGTAGCCGCCGTGGATCTGCACCGCTTCGTTTGAGGCGCGCGTGGCAACTTCGCTCGCAAAATATTTCGCCTGCGCCGCTTCAAGATTCACATCCTTTCCTTCCATTCTCATTGACGCCGCTTTGCGCGTAAGCAGACGCGCCGCTTCGATCTCCATTGCCATATCGGCAAGTTTAAATTGGATCCCTTGATTATCCGCAATTGGTTTGCCGAACTGCACACGCTCTTTTGCATATTTAATGCTCGCTTCCATTGCACCTTGCGCAAGACCGACCGACAGCGCGGCAATGCCAATTCTTCCGCCATCAAGAACGCTTAGCGCTTGCTTGAATCCTTCACCGACATTCCCAATTAAATTTTCTGCGGGAATGCGGACATTCTCAAAATTCAACGATGCCGTTTCACTGCAGCGCATCCCGAGTTTATTCTCTTTTTTGCCGGAGGAAAATCCGGGAGTTCCTTTTTCAACAATGAATGCCGAGATCGATTTGTTCTTTGTCTTATCCGTTACTGCAAGAACAACGAACGTATCTCCCGAAATTCCATGCGTAATAAAATTCTTGCTTCCGTTGATCATCCACTCGTTTCCCTCTTTCACTGCAAATGTTCTCATTCCTCCCGCATCGCTTCCGGAAAACGCTTCGGTCAATCCCCAGCCGCCAAGTTTTTTTCCGCTGCAGAGATCGGGAAGATATTTTTTCTTTAGCGCTTCGCTTGCAAAATTATAGATGTGACTGACGCAGAGTCCGTTGTGCGCGCAAAGACCAAGCGCAACCGAAGGGTCGACCTTTGCGATCTCTTCGATGATGACCGTAAAATCCAGCACCGAAAGACCTGCGCCGCCGTATTCTTCGGGATAATATGCGCCGAGAAAACCAAGCTCCGCCATCTTCGCAAAGATCGCTTTCGGAAATTCCTGCGACTCGTCGTACTTCATCACATTCGGTTTGATCTCTTTTTCGGCGAAGTCGCGAGCCATTTGCTGAACCATGGTCATCTGTTCGGTTGCCCGGCTGTTATATTGCGGGGATTGCGGTAAACTCATTGCTGCTTCGGACATGCGTGTTCCTTCATATGTTTGATGAAGATTAATTAATTAGTGTAAGGACAAAACGGCTGGCTGAACTAATGTTTTTAGCCAATACCAGACGTTGGTGTATGAAAATAGAAAAGGCGGGCTTGAAGTGCAAGAGAGAAAAGCATTTGCCACACCCGCCAAAAAGACAGCGGACAAGGAGAACACAGAGAGAATTACAAAAAAACTTAAATCACTGTCATTCTGAGTCCCGATGCCATCCTGAGCGTAGTCGAAGGGATATCGGGACGAAGAATCTGCTGGTGGATGGTTTTTTAATTCTACCCATTATAAAAATAATCGGCTATCAATTCAGAAACTAAATCTTCATCTTCTCTCATTACAATCCGACTTGTTAATTTGTCAACCCAATTTCTGATAGAAGATTCATCTTCAATCTTTTCTAAAAAGGAAAGCTTTGAATTATTCGTGGTAAAGTCTGAAAAGAATATAGATATATCAGTTTTAAATGAATCAGCATAATTATTTGACGTTTCTTCCAAAATGTTTTCCAATATCAATATTTTTTCCTCTAAAGTCAGCATACTTAAAAAATGAAATACTACTTGATATTGGTGAATTATGCTTGTAGTTTCAAAAAGTCAAATTGAAAGGTTATTATGAAAGTTGATGACATAATCTCTTATTATGAACTTGTCCATGTAGAAAAATCAGCTTTGCAAAAGGGAATGAACTACAATTCTGGAAACGGATATTCAGTTTTTTTAATGTCTATTCGCAAAGGAGCGCCTTATGCGGACGAAATGGATAAAAAAACAGGGAATTTGATTTACGAAGGACATGATGTATCCAAAAAGTATTCTCACGACCCCAAATCAGTTGACCAACCTTTAATAACTCCAAAAGGTACGTGGACAGAGAATGGAAAATTCCATCGTGCGGCAACAGATTTTAAAAGTGGTCTACGAAAAGATCCTGAGTTAGTTAAAGTTTACGAAAAAATCCGCGACGGAGTTTGGTGTTACAAAGGATTCTTTAATTTAGTTGATGCAAAGATTAAATCAGACGGTAAACGTAAAGTTCTAAAATTTTACCTTCAACCAGTTGAAAAACCGTTTTTACGTAAAGCAAAAATTATTGAATTTCCTCACACAAGACTTATACCAACATCAGTGAAAGTTGACGTTTGGAAAAGGGATAAAGGTAGATGTGTCATTTGTGGCTCAATAAAGAATCTTCATTACGATCACGATATCCCGTATTCAAAAGGTGGGAGCAGTATAACCGTAGAAAATGTTAGACTCCTATGCGCGAAACATAATTTAGAAAAATCTGATAAGATTATGAGTATACTTCCTTACTTGACGATTGGAGCAACAGCTTTTTCAAATTCATCAAAGTTATAATTATAGTTTTGCGTTACGATCAATAACTACCAAATGACTCACTCCATAATCACTGAGAATTTGGTCCAATAATTCTTTCGTAAAATCACCGCCCCCTAACAGGATTCCTGAAAATATTTCAATCCTGTCATCAATTGTTAATAAGGTTAATAAATCATCATTCCGAAAAAAATCCATAAAATCTTTTCGCGTAACTATTTGAAGACTTCCTTCCTCGCCAATCATGTTACTTTCAGTCAAGAAATATTCAGTCCAACCAACCGCTTCGTTGATACCTTTCAGAAAAGCATCTCTTTCAAGTCTATAGTCAAACGAATATTGTTTTAGATTTATTTCTTTTTCAGTAATTGTTAATGCAATATCTGAATGATATTTTTGAATCTCATTTTTTCCCAAAAGTATTTTAAGATTATAAGGCATAATCGCCTTCCATTCATTTTTGTAAATAATGTAATAACGTAACCTTATAAAGTCTACGGACTTTAAGTCTCATTTATCGAGAGCAATGGACGGCCGAAATGATCGGTGCTTTTAGAAGAGAAGAAATGGAATTAGGAATTGGATGCAGAATGGAATGTTACTTCAGAACTATTTTCTCTGTGTCTCTGTGGTGTGTTCTTTCTTCCAACGCACAAGCAGATTGCCACGTCGTTCTGACGCTTCGCGTCATCACTCCTCGCAATGACACATTATTTTATTTTTTCCTTTTCACTTTTTCCTTCTCGCTTTTACCATTTCACTTTTTCTACCGAATTACAATCATCTTTTTCTGAATCTGAACATCCCCCGCAGTCAGGCGGTAAAAATACACTCCGCTGGAAACATTCTGCGTTGTCCATTGAACTTCATACATTCCTGCATCCTGCCGTGCGTTCACAAGCGCAGCAATGTTTCGTCCCAACAGATCGTAGATCGTCAGCGTTACATTTTCCCGCTTCGGGATGAGATAGAGTATCTTTGTGCCGGAGTTGAACGGGTTTGGATAGTTCTGCTCAAGCCGGTACTCCGTTGGAAGAATATCCTCGCCGGAAATGACTTTTTTCAGCACCCAATTATCAGGGTCGAGCTGAACAGAGATTGGTTTCATCCGAAACGGTATCGTAAAGGTTTGCATCAGCGCGTTATTAAAAAGAGTCACTGTCGTATCATTCTCTGCAGTTTTAATTCGGAAATCGAGCGGCATCGTAAAGAAAACAGGATTGGCTCGTCCTGCAGGCTGCTTCAGATGGATACTCAGCAACGATGAATCTCCCGCATCGTTCCAGCTCCAGGAATATTGATACGTCGGCGTATTCTCTCCGTAGATCCATTCCTGAAAAAAATAATCGAGATTTCTCCCTGAAACGCTTTCGCAGATCTTTTGAAAATCGTTCGTAACGGCGGTGGAATATTTTAACTGCGGATCGTTTGCATAGGAACGGATCGCTTGAAAGAAAACCGAATCTCCCAGAACGTGCCGAAGCATGTGAAGCACCGATGCCCCTTTTGCGTAGATCAGCGAGAAGTTGAACAGTTTCTGCGCGCTTGTCGTATCGGGCAGCCCCACGATCCCCGCGGCGCTTGCCGCGCCCTGCAGTATCGGATTCATATAATCCCAATACGATGCGGTTCCATATTTTCTTTCGCGATAGATTCCGGTGGAGTATTCGGCGAATCCCTCGTTCAGCCACAGATCGCTCCAGGTGCGGCAGGTGATCATATCTCCGAACCATTGATGCGCAAGTTCGTGCGCAACAACATCTTCGTTGAACGTTCCGAGCGATGTCATCGTTTGGTGTTCCATTCCTCCGCCGGTAAATTCCGAATGTCCGTATTTTTCGTTGATGAACGGATAGAGACCGAACGCATCCGAGAAGATGGAAAGCATGTCTATCACTTTGGGAAGGGATTGCTGTGCGGCGGAAAGATGTTCCGGAAGAACATAGTTCAACACTTCCATCGAATCGGTCGGAGAATATTTGAACCAATTGGAGAACTGAACATAATTGGTGAGTGCAATGGAAATAAGATACGATGCGATCGGGTACCGCTCTTTCCAATGCATTGTTGACTTTCCGCTGCCGTTATTGATTACGGAAACAAGTTTTCCCTGCGAGCCAACCTTATAAATGGAATCGCACGTAATAATAATATCAGCGGAATCTGCTTTGTCGCTCGGAGAATTTTTGCACGGCCACCAATCGCTTGCGCCGTACGGTTCGCTCAGCGAATAGATCCACGGCACGCCGTTATGAGTATTGAATGTAAAGCTCCCGAGTCCGGATGAAGCAGGAGTTCCCTGATAAAAAATAGTAACCGAAAGTACTTCTCCGGATTGGTACGGCTGGGCAAGAGTAATCTCAAACGAACTGCTCCGCTGCACAAAAACATTCGATGCTCCGTTCACCAGAACTAAGTCCACCCGCATTGTATTTGAAAGATCCAGTGTAAGCAATTGTGAATTATTTTGTCTGCACGTTCCGGCAACGGTAACTTTTCCGGTGAGATAGTTCGGCTGTGAAGCAATATTCAGATCGAGCTTGTAGTACGTAACATCAAACCAATTGCTTGCTAACGATTGAACTTTTGCGTGTCGTTCAACAAATGCATTCTTTTCAAATTCAAAATTACTACGTGTTTGACCAAAGGCAATGTGAAGACCAACAATGGTTGCAATGAAAATAAAGTTTACAAGAAATGGTTTAAAAAATACACAATCATTGTCACTGCGAGAAGGAGTGCTTGCCGTCCTGAGCGAAGTCGAAGGACGGCGCGACGACGAAGCCTGCCTGACCGGCAGGCAGGAAATCTTTATATAATGAAAAAACAAGATTGTCCCGTTTTTTAGATTCCGCTCAGTGCGGGATTCAAAAAGCGGAACTTCGGCAAAAAACGCCTCGCAATGACAAATTTCGATTTTTGAGATCGTATCTAATGATTTGATATTGTTTGGATTCATTGACAGAAATGTAAGCAAAGTAATGAAGAGGAGAAAGAGGAAGTTCTAAAGATCATGTCATCCCCCTGAACGTCCCGCTTTTTGGATTCCGTTTATCGCGGGATTTGCCGCTTTTACATTCCGCACTCACGGCATTCTGAAAGCGGAACAAAAGACGGAACTCCTGTCGGGCATCCACAAAATGCCAGCACAATGAAGAATGGATTCCCGCGTACGCGGGAATGACATACCATTTATTCTTCTCTTTGCTTCTGTGAATCTGTGGTTTGCTTTGAAACATCTTTCAATGGTTTTTAAAATAAAAAAGGACGGATTTTCATCCGTCCTAACATATTTTCTCTGTGAACTCCCTGTCCGCCGTATTTTTTGGCGGATGTGGCAATTGCTTGTGATCTTTTCTACTTCTTCAATTTAATTGACACTTTAATAGCTTCGTCGATCTTTCCTTCATTATTCTTATCAGTCGGATCAAGCAAGACATTGTTGAACTTGAACCAATTGGCAGAACTGATCTGCAGCGTTGTGCTGACAGAGTTTGCCTGTTCGCTCACCACAAGATTTGGAAGAATATCTATTTTCTGCTGTGCATCAATCTTTGAGCGGTAGGTGAATGCACTGTCTTTTCCTGCGATGTACATTGTTCCGCTGATGATAACGCTGTATCGTTCATCTTTCAGAAAATCAACGAATTGAAGCGTATCAGTCAATCCGGCAATATCCGGCCGTTCCAGTCTGTGCACATCAAATTCGATCCGTTTATATGTTCCGAACGGAACTTCGGCAACACCCACCGTTTGTGCGGTTCCCGTAAGATTCACGTCGAGAATAAACGGCGCCGCTTTGAAGTTCATGCTGTCTTCCACCGCATTCTTGAATTTAACATCCCTAAGGCAGAATCGTGCGCGTGTGATCTTAATGGAATCCACAGCAGCTGTTCCAGAAGTTTTTGCCAACACAACCGTTGTGTACTCAGATTTAAGGGAAAGCGATCCTTTTGTAATAACCGGTGCGGCGCTGTCCTCTTTGCACGACATCAACAAAATACCGGAAACCAAAATAAAAACATTGAGTACATACTTGAACATGGTGAATCTCCTTATTGATTTGTTATTACCTAGTTGTTTGTTCTTGTCATTAGATACCATTTATTATTTGCTGATGCTGTGGCTTTAATCACGCGGAAAGCGGACATTTTTGTCTGTTATATTTAAGGTGTCATCCCCGAACGTTCTTGTCGGGGATCCATTATAACTCATAAAGCAAATCCTTCCAATCTGGATTCATTTTGAGAATCAAACGTATCTTCCATGCACGATTCCATTTCTTCAATTGTTTTTCTCAAGTGATAGCATCGCGAATATCTGCATATTCTTCAAAATACATCAATTTATTAACTCCATATTTCTGAGTAAAACCTGGGATCAACGATTCTTTATGCTCGGAAATTCTTTTGGATAAATTTCCGGTTACTCCAACATATAGTGTCCCATTTTTCTTATTTGAAAGTATGTATATGTTATACGCCATTTCGTTTATGGATTCCCGCCAAAAGCATGCGGGAATGACAAGATGAGAGTAGTTCTGTTTCCTTTTTTTGCCCCTTCGCGTCTTTGCGAGAATGATTTTATTTCTTCAGCAGTTCTTCTGCAACATCGTACGGCGTACGATTTCGGGTAAGAATTTTGGAAAGTTCAGTCTCAAGCAGCTGTTTTCGGTCGGAATTCCAGAAGGTAATCTTGAACTTATCGTTGATGATCTCTTCGATGCGCGAACGAAGTTGTTTTGCGCGGCGCTTTTCAAACTCACCGGACTTCTTCAAATGCTCCCGATGCCGTGAAATTTCGGAAGCGATCGTATCAATCCCAACTCCCTCGCTCGCTGTTGATTTTACAACATCCGCCATCCATGAATGTTCATCATGCGGACGGAAACCGAGGATCATCTTAATAGACATCACGGCCTGATCTGCACCGGGGCGATCGGATTTATTCATCACAAAGAAATCCGCAATTTCCATCAATCCTGCTTTCATTGCTTGAATGCCGTCACCTGATTCGGGAACAAGCACCACCACTGTCGTATCCGCCGCACCGGCAATATCCAACTCCGATTGTCCGACACCGACTGTTTCAAATAAAATAATATTGAATCCTGCTGCATCAAGAATATCTGCAGCTTCACGGGTCTTTTTGCTCAATCCACCAAGCGAACCGCGTGACGCCATTGAACGAATGAACACACCTTCATCCATTTCAACTTCATTCATTCGAACTCGGTCTCCAAGCAGCGCTCCGCCGGTGAACGGACTTGTCGGATCGACCGCAATGATACCGACCTTTAAACTTTGCGAACGATAGAATTTTGCAAGTTTATTCGTCAGCGTACTTTTCCCTGCTCCCGGCGGTCCGGTGATCCCGATACGGTACGCTCTTCCGGTATGTCTATAGATCTCCGAAAGAAATTGTTCCGCGCCGTCGTTCTCATTTTCCACAAACGAGATCGCACGCGCAACACTTCGCCTGTCACCGGAAAGAAGTTTTTGTATGTCGATTGTTTGGTTCATTAATTATTGATCAGCTGTTAGCTGTTAGCTGTTAGCTGTTAGCTGTTAGCTGTCAGCTGTTAGCTGTCAGCTGTCAGCTGTCAGCTTTAACTTTTAACTTTATACTTTCCCCTTAAAAAATTCCACCGTTCTCTTCAACCCTTCTTCAATCACCACTGTCGGTTTCCATCCAAGCGCTTCATTGATCTTCTTGGAAGTGATCACGCTTCGCATCTGTTCTCCCGCTTTTGCAGGAATATGTTTCTCTTCCGCATTCGATCCGGTCAATTTTTTAATATGATGAAACAATTGATTCACATCTGTTTCAATTCCGGTTCCGATATTAAAAATATTCGATCCCTTATACGAAAGCGCAAGAACATTTGCTTTCACTACATCGCCGACGAATACGTAATCTCGCGTCTGTTTCCCGTCGCCGTTGATGATCGGCTGATCACCTTTCAGCATTTTCTGTGTAAAGATCGCAACAACTCCGGCATCGCCATGCGGATTCTGTCGCGGTCCGTAAATGTTTGCGTAGCGGAGAATAACGTGGTCTATTCCGTAAATTTCTTTGTAGAAGAACAGATATTTTTCTGTCGTCAATTTTGTAATGCCGTACGGAGACAACGGACGATTCGGATGCTGCTCATCTGCCGGAAAATAATCCTGCTCACCGTAGATCGCGCCTCCGGTAGATGAAAAGGTGACTTTTTTCAATCCGTGTTTTCTTCCTGCTTCCATCAAATTCAAAAATCCCAGAACATTCACCGATGCATCGAATTTCGGATCGGCAACCGATTTACGCACATCCATCTGCGCGGCATGATGACACATCACTTCGATCTTTTCATCGCGGAAAATATTTTCAACACCCGCATCCTGTATATCCATCCGATAGACTTTCGCTTTCGGATTCACATTTTCTTCTTTCCCGCTGGAAAAATTGTCCACTATTACAACATTGTGACCTTCGTTGATAAATGCATCAACAACATTCGATCCGATGAAACCTGCACCGCCGGTGACTAATACGTTCATTATTTTGTTAATCCTTTCTTTCCGATATCTGTTCTAAAATATGCGCCGTCAAAAGAGATCTTTTTCACAGCGTCGTATGTTTTTTCAATTGTATTTTGTAATCCGCTGCCAATTGTTGTAACTCCAAACACTCTTCCTCCGGCGGTGACTGTTTTTCCGTTAACACTCTTTGTCCCTGCATGAAAAACAACTGCTCCGTCTTTTTCTGCATCTGCAATTCCCGAAACTTCTTTCCCCGTTTCATAGTCATCGGGATATCCTTTGGAAGCCATTACCACGCAAACAGCAGATTTATTCTTCAGCTTCAGCGAATATGAAGCGATCGTGCCTGTCGCCGATGCATGAAATAATTCATACGGATCGCTCTCAATCAGCGGCATCAGCACTTGCGTTTCGGGATCTCCGAGACGGCAGTTGTATTCAACAACTTTCGGACCTTCTTTAGTAATCATCAATCCAACATACAAACATCCTTTGTAAGGGTATCCTTCCGATTTCATCCCCGCAAGTGTCGGTCGAATAATTTCCCGCTCAACCTGAGCAAGAATTGCATCAGTCACTATCGGCGCAGGCGCGTACGCTCCCATTCCTCCGGTATTCTTCCCTTTATCTCCGTCAAGAATTTGTTTATGGTCTTGTGCGGAAGAAAGCAGAACATAATTCTCGCCGTCGCAGATCGCAAATACCGATGCTTCTTCGCCGACCATAAATTCTTCAATGACAATATTGTTTCCGGCATCGCCAAATATTCCGTCTTGAAAATACTCTTTCACGGTTTGCACCGCTTCATCCGCTGTTTGGCAGATGGCGACGCCTTTTCCTGCGGCAAGTCCGTCCGTCTTGATCACATACGGTGCAGAAGTTGAACGGATATACTTTAGAGCATTTTCAAATTCTGATTGATTGAACGTTTGATATTTTGCGGTAGGAATATTATGGCGTTTCAAAAAATGTTTCAGAAACATTTTGCTTCCTTCAACCTGCGCCGCCGCTTTTGAAGGTCCGAAGATTTTCAATCCACGTTCGTTGAACAGATCGACAATACCCTTTACCAAAGGTGATTCACTTCCAACAACCGTCAGATCGATTCCATTTGTTTGCCCAAACTGCGCAAGTCCGTAAATATCATCCGCTTTGATAGGAACACACGAAGCGATCTCTGCAATTCCGGCATTTCCCGGAGCGCAGAATAATTCCGTTACTGCAGCGCTTTGTTTCAACCGCCAAACAATGGCATGTTCGCGTCCGCCGGAACCGACGACCAATACTTTCATCCGTCAAACCTCCAGAAATTTTGTGAAAATTTTTGCAAGTTCCCCGGTCAACTTCATACGATTATATTTATCGGCAATTTCCGGACGCGCTCCGCGAAGTTCTTTCCGTTCATACTGCCGATAGAATTTCACAATCATTTCGGCAATGGCTTTCACATTAGTCGGTTCAACGCATGTTCCGCCGGCCTCTTCAATGATGTGACGGATATATCCGTTGGGCACACAGCCCAGAATTTTTTTTCCCGTTCCGATATATTCAAATATTTTTCCCGGGGTCGTCCAATCATCCTTCATCATCACCCACAACACATCGGATGCCAATAAATATTTCACCGATTCCTTGTGTTCAAGATAGCCCAGAAGATTCACTGAATCTTGCAGTCCAAGCTGATTGACTAAATTAATATATTCCGGTCTGAAGAGTCCAACGAAGCATGCCTCAACGCGTCCCCGCATGGCCGGATTTTCTTTCAGCACTTTTGCCAATGCCTGAAGGAAATATAGCGGTGTGATATTTCCGTAGAACATCCCGGAATATGTAATGCGCATTTTATCAATGTGAGGGATGAAATCCGGATTGCTGATATTCACATCTTCCGGATCGAAACCATGCGAAAGGATCGTCACATCTTCATGCCGCAAAAATTTATGACGCGTCAGCAATTCTTCTTTCACACGGCGGTGTGTTACGGTGATCATATCTGATTTGTGCACTACAGTCCGCTCTTTTCGGATATGCAGATATCGATGAAACGGCGTAGGAAAGAATTTGAATGGATAGCTCAGCCACGAATCCCTGTAATCCACGATCAATGGAACTTTAAATCGTTTTTTCAATTCAACACCGATCAAAAAATCGGTCACCGGAGGCGCGGTGGCAAAGATAACATCATATTTATGTTTTGAGAGAATTTCGGATGCCGCTTTCAGCGCGTGCCGTTTCCATCCAATCTTATTGTCCGGGATAAAGAATATATCGCTAATGAAATTCAATATCCGCCTCACCCTCTCCTTCGGCATTTTGATAATGTCGCGCTTCTTATGAAGCACTGCATTCGGATCGCTTGACTGCGTCCGGATCACCTGAATGTTCAAATGTTCAATCTCTTTCAGCAGTGATTCATCTTTTGTGTAATATGCGGTCGGGCCGACGGTTAAGATGGTTGGCTGCCAGCCGAACTGCGGAAGATACTTTGCG
>Ga0172379_10006158_pt1 | contig 16261 bp, 18 predicted proteins | sample GrowelOW334metaG_FD_119756 | JGI IMG/M metagenome (GOLD analysis project Ga0172379, IMG submission 119756) | Groundwater microbial communities from an aquifer near a municipal landfill in Southern Ontario, Canada - Groundwater well OW334 metaG | ecosystem: Environmental > Aquatic > Deep... | reverse complement strand
TTTTATATATATGAACAATTGATTGACCCTGCCCGAGTTCACGGAGTTTTTTGCGTGCTTCTCCAACATTCAAGAAATATGAAAGAAAAAGACTATCCGCGTTTTTAGGACTAAAAACTATAGTATCTCCACCAGCATATGCTTCTTCTTTTAAAAGATACGCGGCCGATTTGCCAATTTCATCAATCGTTTCCCCAGATCCAGCAAATAATATATCTCCATATTTAATCTTTTTTGTAAGTGGAATAATTTCATCAGAAATAAAAGAATATATCTTCCGTATGTGAAAATTATGTTTGGTATACAACTCACCATAACGAATTGCGTTATGCCCAGTTTCAGAAAGTTGTTCTTTAGATATAGAGGCGCCTTTAGAGAAGGTGCCTATAGATCTAAGCTTCGTCTCTTGCCAGCCGCTAGGAATATTCTTTTGTGGTTGATTAGTTTTCATAATTTTTACCATTCTTTGTTTTCAATTAGGCGTTTATCTCTCTTTCTTCTTTCTTTATTCATTAAACTGACTATCTTTTTCAATTTATTTACGTTTATCTTCAGTTCTTTTTTAAAAGAATCATTATAATTAAAATCAAATTTGAATAGGTTGTTCCGAAAAACATACAGCTTTTCAATTTCCTCAAAACCCTTAAGGAATTTCAATTTACCGACAGCATCTTTGTCTCTTATGCCCTTACCAAACTTAAATTTGTAGTAACTCACAATTAATATCCAAAATACAAAGAAGCTTTTTACATCTTGATTATTAACTATATCTTCCTGCTCTTTATAGTAATTATCAAATTGCTCTTTCAGAAAGTTTTCTACACCAATTTCATCTTTAATATATTCGTATTGTTCATCACCTAAAATTAGTCTCATATGTAAAGACCTCGGGACCTTATTTTTTTGTGATTGGTTAGTTATCATAAACTGTTTTAAGTAACTTCAACTTCGCAAGCACTTCATCGAATGTAATAATCTGATTTTTCCCAAGCGATTTTCTAAATAAATCAAAGGATTTCTTTTGTATATCAGACAAGGAGCTATATGTTCCCGCAACTAAGACACCACACGGATTTAGGTATGTGAGTTCATCAAAATCATCTCCTATCTGAGTTTTAAAGTATTCAATTGCAATATGAATCTGGTTTTCCATTTGAACAACACCTCCAGTCAACTCAGTGTGCATGCTATATATTTCATTCTTTTCTTCAGTTCCCTTTTTACCTCGGTAACCAGGACCCACAAGCTCACAATTAGGAACTTTAATTTCAATAACTGCAAAACTACCATTCGATCCATTTTTAAGTAAGAAATCAGTTGATGAACCACCAGATCCTTGACGACCTTTTGAATTCTTTCCTCCTAGAAATGTTTCGCCGTTGAGGTAAATAACAGGATGAGCAAAAAGTTGTTGTAAAATCCATGGACGTCCTTCAAAAAACTTTTGCCAAGAAGCCTCTTCATTATTTGTAAAATTCTTCTCCATATCAACAATAGCTGACTCAAGACGAGCCCTACCTATTGCAAGACCTAGATTTTCAAAATTACTACTCTCAAGGGCTCGTAATTGTTCAATAACCCACTCCCGATTAGAAATATCACCAATTTGCAGAAAGATACCAGGAGCACTTTCCTTGGTTAAAGGAACAACCGTTGTTCCATATGAATGACCGTACTTCGCTAGAGTTGCGTTAATCTCAGTTAACCTATTAAGAAGCAGGGACATTTCATCCCCCTTAAGTGACAACTCATATCCTTCATCAGATTTTAGAGAGGTAAGTTTTTCGTGTTCAACAGCTTCCCAATTACCTAAACGTGATTTTCTTTCAAACCTAAAAACTCCTCGCAAAGAATTATCTGACTCGGATACCCATACAGGTGCAAAAATCAGACGAGATATACTAGTCTCTCTCAATACAATGGGGTTCACGTCCATTGTAGCGTTTGATGTTGATCTTGTAATGATTCTACTAAGAATACTAGTCATATAATTATTTGATTCCTAATTCCTTCAAATAGACTGTCATTTGTTTTTCAAGCTTTTGAAGCTGTGGTTCAAGTTCAGCAAGTTCTTTAAGGTTCGCTTTTATATCAACAACCTCTTCTTCCTCGAAGGTATCTACGTAGCGAGTAATGTTGAGATTGAAATCATTTTCCTCAACATCCTTGAAACTTACTTTTCTTGCAAACTTTTCTACATCCTTACGAGTTTTATATGTAGAGTAGATCTTCTCAATGTTTTCATCGGTGAGAATGTTTTGAGCTTTGTTTGCCTTAAATTCTTTTGATGCTTCGATAAATAAAACATCTTTCTTGCTTTCATTTTCTCCACCCTTCTCTCGAGATCTATCAATTATGAGAATAGCTACAGGGATACCAGTCGTCTGGAATAGTCCAGCCGGAAGTCCGATGACTGCATCAATGAGATTTTCTTTGAGTAGTTGCTCTCGTATCTTTCCCTCTGCACCACCACGGAAAAGTACTCCGTGAGGAACAATCACAGCAATTCGTCCCGTCTTTGGTTTAGCCGTCTCAACCATATGTGTAATAAAAGCAAAATCACCTTTGTCCTTTGGTGGCAGACCTCTCCAAAAACGTTTGTACTTATCAGCCTCTGCGTGTTCAGCACCCCATTTCTTCAGAGAAAATGGAGGGTTTGAAACGATGGTATCAAATTTCATCAAATGGTCATTCTCAACGAGAAGTGGATTGTTGAGTGTGTCGCCCCATTCGAGTCGAGCTGAATCTTTTCCGTGAAGGAACATATTCATACGAGCAAGCTGATATGTGGAACCTGTTGATTCCTGACCATAGAGTGCGTAGTTTTTTGAACCTTGTTTTTCCACTTCTTCACCAGCGAGTAGAAGTAGACCTCCAGAACCTGAACAAGGGTCACAAATACGAGCTCCGGCTTTTGGCTCTGCTAATTTAGCGACAAGCTTTGCAACATTCCTTACGGTAAAAAATTCCCCAGCCTTTTTGCCCGCTTCTGCACCAAAGCGTTCAATCATGAACATATACGAGTTACCAATGATGTCATCGTTTACATCGGTGAGATCAATCCTAGAGAAATCCTGCACAAGATTACGAAGCATCTTGTTTCGGTCATTGAGCTTTCCAAGTGATGATTCTGAATTAAAGTCCACACTGAATACACCATCAAGCTTTTCCTTGTTTGCATCTTCAATACGATGAAGTACTTTGTTTATTTCTTCGCCAAGGTTGTCTTGTTCCAAAATCGAGTAGATATAATCAAAAGATGATTTTGGTGGAAGATAGAAACGATCAAGTTTCATTTTTTCTGCAATGCGTTTTTCATCACCTGCAAATCTTTTCTTATACTCATCGTGTCTCTGTTTTGATTTATCGCTCAGATACTTCAAAAAAAGCATCGGCAGTACGTAATTCATATAATCCGCAGCATTCAACTGGCTACGAGAAGAATTAGCTGAGTCCCATAGGACTTTGTTCAGATCTTCTTGAGTGTATTTTTTTGATGTAGCCATTTTAGTTTTTGATTAAATTATTAAATGTTGCGTTTATAATGTTTTCTTTGATTTCCTTTTTTCTATTTAGTATTTTTTCTTGCTGTTTGATATTTTCTTCTAGTGCGACTATCGATTTCTGCGTATGTATGGGAGGTATCGGTATTTCTAGTTCAGCTAAGTTTTTAAGAAGGATACTTTGTATGTAAGAACCCCCCGTGACGATTTGTAAAAGTAATTTCTGTCCTTCTGATGAGTTGAGCCACAATGAAATATATTTTGGGAGTACGGTGACATCATTAATACGGATGATGTGTACAGAAGATGAAGCAATTACATTTTTCTGATGTGATGCAAAAACTGTAGATCGAAATGAGCCAAGACCTGAACCTCTAGAAACAATCAAGATATCGTTATATTGCAAAAAAAATGGTTTACGAATTGATTCGGATGATGTTGATGTGAGGTCTGTTGTATTCGTTATATCGCTATTTGCGACAACATTCTTTGCTTGAAGCACAAAGACATCTCCACCCTCAAGATTTTCAAGGGAACCCCTAAATGTATAGCCAGATGTGATATCTGCTATTTTGCTTAGTTTCGTCTGCATGTAGATAGTATACTGCACTATCTACACTAATGCAAGCACTATAATGTTGATAAACTGTGGGTAAACGAGATGCTAAACATTTGTATTTTGTACCGTGTCCACTTTATAGGGTACAGATCAATGCGGAGACGGAGAGATTCGGTCACGGATAATTTCCTCGCCGTCGCTCGGAAATTTCCGCGACCCCGGCTCGGATATTTTTTCTGCTGAAAAAATATCCTCCGCCTTTCTCATCTCACCGTCGTCAGTTTTCGCAAGCCAAAGCTTGCTCAAACTGCCGATGCGGAGACGGAGAGATTCGAACTCTCGGTACCTTTTAAAGGGTACACTTCTTTAGCAAAGAAGCTCATTAGACCACTCTGACACGTCTCCAAACGCAAAAAAACAATATCACAAATTGGGCTTTTGGTATATCCCGCCCCGTTCCCATGTTCCCACCCCCCGCAAAGCATATCCCGCCCGAAACGCACCGCACGCACCGCACGAACTATAAAAAAGACGCGAGCAATAAATATCGCCCGCGCCTTGAATGTGAAACTATCGCCACCGGCATCACCCATCACCTCTGGATCCATCCCACATTGATGGCAATCACCCAGAAGGTAATACCGAGGAAAATCGCCGCCGAGAGCACCTTTATCCAAATCGGAATCGGCTTCAGTCCGGCACCAGCATCGTACTTTTTCATATACATAATGGAGTCTCCTTTTTTTGATGTTCAGTGTTAAGAATTTAATCCATCTCTATCTCGCACTATACGTTTTGTCGCTTCTATAGTCAAGAATGAAAAGCATCTCCACAAGCTATACAATTACCCCATGAATCCAAGCCACGATTTAACTAATTCTTTAACCGATTCTCTGCGAATTTTGGGACCTCAAAGAATGGCTCTAGAAAAGCTCGGTATTTTGACTGTGGAGGATTTGCTATATCACTTCCCTGTACGATATGGAGACACAGCACAATCGAAAAATATTTCGAACCTACAAAAAGGCGACGAAGCTGTCATATACGGCAAAATTTCCAAATTGAAAACTAGCAAAGGTTTCCGCACAAAAATTCCTATGGCCGATGGTCTCATCACTGACGACACTGGATCTATAAAAGCCGTTTGGTTCAATCAACCCTATCTCGCCAAAATGATTCCAGATGGTGCTTTGGTCAGAGCCGAAGGAAAAGTTTCGGAAAGAAAGAAAAATGCTGAACTTTATTTATCCAACCCAAAAATAGAAAAAGTGGAACATTTACCGACAGCAGTTGGTGATTCTCTTTTTGGATCCGATGGTGAAACTCATACTCTCTACCCTATTTACCCGGAATCGCGAGGTATTTCTTCCAATTGGATATATCACGGCATTCAAAAAATATTTAAAAGCGGTATTTTGGACACAATTACCGATCCCATACCAGAAAAAATTTTGCAAAAATATAGTTTACCATCTCTTTCCACGGCTTTGGTTTGGATTCACGCTCCACAGAGAGAGAGTGATGCGATGGCAGCACGCAAGAGATTTGCTTTTGAAGAAATTTTTCTGATACAACTAGAACGTCAACGCGAAAAGAAAGAATGGCAAAAAAATCCGGCATTTGTCATAGAACCGACCGAAGTCACAATTAAAAAATTTGTCTCTCGTTTTTCTTTTCCTTTTACAAACGCCCAAAACCGAGCGATAGATCATATTTTGGCGGATTTCAAGAAAGGTCACGCCATGTCCCGACTACTCGAAGGTGATGTCGGTTCTGGAAAGACAGCTGTAGCTGCCACGACGACGTATGCGACGATAATGACTCGGCCACGTGGTCAAGATTTCGGTTCACTCCAAGTTGCATATATGGCTCCCACAGAAATTCTCGCCACACAACATTTCGAATCTTTCATAGAATATTTTAAACACACAGGTATTTCTATAGGTCTCATCACGGGTTCCGGTTGTCGTAAATTTCCATCGAAAGTAAATCCTGGTGGATGGACAGATATTTCTCGCACACAATTATTGAAGTGGGTGGCAAATGGTGAAATACCCATACTTATAGGCACGCATGCTCTGATTCAAAAATCTGTGCAGTTCAAAAATTTGGCTTTTGTGATCGTAGATGAACAACACAGATTTGGCACAGCTCAAAGACAGAAACTTGTTCGAAAAGATCGCATCAACCCGCACCTTTTGAGTATGACCGCCACACCCATTCCCCGTACTCTAGCTCTGACTATATATGGTGATTTGGATTTAACTCTACTCGATGAAATGCCTCATGGCAGATTGCCAATTATCACAAAAGTTGTGACTTCTGATGCACGCGACAATATGTATGAAGAAATTCGTCGTGAATTAAAAACCGGCAGACAGGCTTATATTATTTGTCCGCGCATAGATGAACCTGATCCGACTATGGAGATGGCAGTTTTGGCAAAATCAGTGAAAGAAGAAGCAAAGAGATTAAAGAAAAAAGTTTTCCCTGAATATGAAATCGGCATTTTGCATTCAAAAATGAAAGACGCAGAAAAAGAAAAAGTGATGAACGAATTTAAATCTGGAAAAATTCATATCATGGTCGCTACATCCGTCGTCGAAGTTGGTGTGAATGTGGAAAATGCCACCATAATTCTCATAGAAGGCGCCGAGAGATTTGGTTTATCGCAACTTCATCAATTACGTGGTCGTGTTGTGCGTTCAAACTATCAAGCTTATTGTTTTTTGTACGCTGAAAGTCATGGAGACAAGACTGTTGCGAGACTGAAAGCTCTGACAACTGCTAAAAATGGATTTGAGCTCGCGGAACATGATTTAGAACTACGAGGCGCGGGCGAATTATATGGTAAACGCCAGTGGGGCATCTCCGATGTCGCCATGGAGGCAATCAAAAATATAAAAATGGTAGAAGCCGCCCGCTCCGAAGCTCTACATATCATTGAAACAAACGAAACTATCGGGAATTACCCCCTCCTAAAAACCGAACTGGAAAAACGTGAGAAACAGAGAATACATTTTGAATGATTATCATTTATCCCATATACTATAAAAAATAATATTTCCCTTACCAATTCTCCTCAAAATAACAGTAACTGTCATTTCAAGACCCTTAAATTTTTTCTCGAGTTTCCAATATTCTATTATTTTTCCCTGTTTATTTGTTTCAGAACTATATTTAGATACATTTTGAGTTTGACAGATAACTGAAATAGCCAGGGATAATAATTTGACTCTGCGTAAAATTTCAATATCGTTACGTCTTTCTCCAGAACCACTATATGTTAAATGGTGAAATCCCAATGCGTTAAAAACCACATGTGATTGTATGGCTGGACAGAATCTGGTACCAATAGTTTTATACCACTTTCTTTTTTCTTCTATTAGTATACGTATATAACTTCTCATTCAACTATCGTACAAAATCAGAGATAAAGAAATTATGAAGAAAATTTAATAACTTATATAAAATTTAGCAAGTATTGACCATAATAATAATGAGAATATAATTCAAACATACCCATGAGGCGAAAGCCTTGCTTCAGCATTAGGGCTGGGAGTGGGTGCTACAAAAATACCGCTTCACGCGGTATTTTTGCTGTTTTTATTCTAAATTTTATTATAAAAACGACTACCCTTTACCCCTGAAAATCAATTTCAAACGGATACATACCCATACCGCAAGAGCCTTTCAAAAGTCCGGCCATAGGACTTCCTAAATCAATATCCGTCGCACCAGATTGAGGTAAAATTTTACTGATATTCATACTCGGAATCCTCACGACTGACGAACAATCAAATGTGCCGTTTGTGTTGAATCGCAGAACAGTTGGAATTCCCAACTTTGCCGTGCTTTTTCTCGGTTGATAACCACCCTTGGCGCTTATTTCTATTATTTGTTTTCCATCTACAACACTCACATTATTTGCTGGAACGTTTGAAATCACGTCTCTACCCCCATTTACGCCTCCGTTTCTACTAAACAGAAAAGTGCCTCCTATCAAAACGATAGCGACAATGATTGATGTGGTGATAGATTTCATAAGTTCATTATATTAGAAATTAAAGATCGGCGAAATGAATCCTATGACGACCAAGCTGTTTATCAAATTGAACAAAGCAAAAAATATCACTACAAGTCCAGCTGATTTAAAAAATATTCCCGATTTTGAACTATTTTTGATACTAAACGAACTGAAACTAATCAGAGCTAATACAGGTAAAGTCCCTAGAGCAAACGCGAGCATTGTAAAAGCACCAGAGAAAAAACCACCAGTTCCTAGAGTATAGAGTTGCATTGATTGAGTAAATCCACAGGGTAAAAAGAATGTAACAATACCGACGAGTATAGGTGTGAGATTGCTATTTAATTTCGAAACACCCATAGCGTGTCTAGACATAAATTTCGGCATTTTTGGTACGAGATTTCTCGACCAATTAAATACATCGAGTAAATTTATACCCAAAATCAACATGACTATACCTATAATCACACCGATAATAAACGTCGCGTAAGTATTCAGAGTAAAAGCTGAACCAATCGCGCCTATAACCCCACCTAATAAAAAGAAAGACACTAATCTACCTGCATGAAACATAATTTGCGGTCTCACCTTGTCACCTTCCCTAGCAAAAGTCGCTGACATAGATAAAACCAGACCACCAACAACCGCCATACAAGTAGAAAGTGAAGCAATAATACCAATCATAAACGCTGTGCCATATGTCACATTACTTGAATTTACAAGATCTACGATGCCGAGTTTTTGTAATAAAACAAAAAGAACAACAAAACCTATCGCTACCGGTGCAGCAATTTTGAATTCGGACCATTTTCTTTCTATTGGTTTTTTTGCACAACAATGTTCACAATCCATATTTATATTTATGTTCATATTTTTCATATTTATAATTTTTTAGATTTAATTCTGAGAGAATTTCCAACAACTGAAACGCTTGAAAACGCCATAGCAAGTCCTGCAAAAACAGGATTTAAAAGCCAACCAAATAGAGGATAGAAAACACCAGCAGCTAGAGGTATACCAAAAACATTATATATAAAAGCCCAAAACAAATTTTGTTTTATTCCTCTCATGGTCATTTTTGAGAGTTTTATAGCTTTTACAAGTTTCGAAATATCTCCGTGAAGCAGAGTAATTCCCGCAGATTCAATAGCAACTTCTGTACCCGTGCTCATAGCAATTCCTATGTCAGCTTGAGCTAGAGCTGGAGCATCATTTACACCATCACCCGCCATAGCTACAATTTTGCCCTGTGATTGAAGTAATTTAATTTTTTCTAATTTATCTTTTGGCAAAACATGAGCTATAACATCATCAATACCAACTTGTGAAGCAATATATTTGGCGGCTTTCTCATCATCACCGGTCAACATAATTACTTCTATTCCAAGTTTGTGTAAATCGAGAACAGCTTGTTTTGATTCTTTTTTTACCTCATCGGCAACATAAACGGTCCCGAGAAGTTTGTTTTCTGTTGCCAACATAACAGGAGTTTTACCTTGAATAGTAAATTTTTCAGTTACTGATTTGTCAAAATCAATCCCTAGATCTCTTACAAGTTGTGCGTTACCCACAAAATATTTTTTACCGGAGATTATACCTTCCAGCCCTTTGCCTTTTATGGACTGAAAATCAGAAACTTCTTTGAATTCTATTTTTTTCTCTTGTGCATAGTGAGAAATTGCATGTGCAATCGGATGTTCTGATTTTTTTTCTAGTGAAGCAATTATGGCTACAAATTCATCATTAGAAAGACCGGAAAAATTCTCGATATCTACGAGAGTGGGTTTTCCTCGAGTAATTGTTCCTGTTTTATCTACAACCACAGTATTTACTTTGTGTAATTTCTCTAGAGTAGCCGCATCTTTGATCAAAATACCCTCACGAGCTCCCTTGCCCACACCGACAATGATAGCTGTGGGAGTAGCGAGACCTAGAGCGCATGGACAAGCAATAACCAAAATACCGACAAACGAGACCAGACCAAAAGATAAAGCTTGAGAAAATCCGAGACCACCGGTGCCAATTAAAATCCATGCGCCGAGAGTCAAAAAAGAAAGACCTAAAACTATTGGCACAAATACAGCAGAAATCTTGTCGGCTAATGCTTGAATGGGAGCACGACTACCTTGTGCTTCTTCTACCATTTTTATAATTTGCGCGAGCATCGTTTCAGAACCAATTTTTGTCGCTCGGAACGTAAATGAGCCACTTTCGTTGATTGTACCAGCCACGATATTATCACCAGTCTTTTTTTGTACCGGCATAGGCTCACCAGTAACCATAGATTCGTTTATATATGAAGATCCTTCGATAATTACACCATCAACAGGTATTTTTGCTCCAGGTTTTACAATTATATGATCACCATGTTTTACATCATTAATAGAAATTTCTATTTCTTTATCACCCCTCACAACTAAAGCTGTCTTGGCTTGTAATCCAAGTAATTTTTCTATAGCATCTCCTGTTTTTATTTTTGATCTAGCTTCGAGATATTTTCCCAAAGCAATAAATGTGATAACAACAATCGTCACATCATAATACGTGGCATCTACATTTATGAAAGGTCGTAGAGAGTCTTCGAAGGCGGTAACAACGAAACTATAAAAATAAGCTACGAGAGTTCCCATACCTATGAGAGTATCCATATTAGCTTTGCCGTATCGGAGAAAACGATAAAAACCGAGGAGATATGGTTTACCAACAACAAACAAAGTATACGTCGCCATGAGAGGTAAAAGATGATGAAAAAATTCTTCCCAGAAAATAGACATTTTCGGTAATTTTCCCCATCCAGAGAGAATTTCCCAACCCATGATAAAAACAGCAGTCACAGCTAGAGGAATTGCCGATATTATTTTTGTACCCAAATCTTTTACCTCAGCTATTTTTTCTTTTTTAGATTGATTGAGACCAATATGACCGGCGTGCTCATCTGCGCTCATGCCCATTTCTTCTGATGTGGGTAAAGCAATAGAATAACCCAGTGGTTCTATTTTTTTAGATAGATGACTATGGTCGGTTTTGATATTATCAAAAGTAATTTTGGCTGTTTCAGTACCATAGTTTACTTCTACTGATTCCACACCGTCGGTTTTCTTTAAAGTTTTTTCTATAATGCCAGCGCATGATGCACAGTGCATTCCTTTTATTCTGTAAGTTTTGGATTCTTTCATGTTTATCTGCGTTTTAATCTATAAACTTTGAGTATTTCTGATCGGGCCTTTTCCCCTTTTCCTGCTTTTATTTGGTCCACAGCACAAGTGCTCAAATGGTTTTCCATAACCGCATCCTCTATACCAGAAAGCGCTTGTTTTACAGCCGAAGTTTGTGTAATAACATCTATACAATAGGCATCTTTTTCCACCATATCCTGCAAACCCCTGACCTGTCCTTCTATTATTTTTAATCTACGGACCAACTTTTGTTTTGAAAAATTCATAACGTCTATTATACCCCCATGGGGTATCAGGTCAAGCTAAAAAACTATGGACTTAGTTTCAAAGTATTTTTCTGATATAATATGGTTATCATTTCCATGGCATCCAGAGCTCAAATCATCGTTACCCTCGGCCCGGCTTCAGCCAAAGCAGAAACATTTCTCAAAATGGCAAAATGTCAGGCGGATATCGCGCGTCTCAACTTTTCTTGGGGTAGTAATGCAGAAAAGATAGAACAAATAGAAACCGTACGAACAACTGAAAAAAAATTGGGTAAAAAAATTCCAATCATTGTAGATTTACCGGGTCCTAGAATCCAAAACGGTATAAGTCACGAATATGACAAAAAAACTGTTTCTGCCATAACAAACAACGACCGAGAATATATCAAATTTGCTGTAGCACAGAACGTCGATTTTGTAGCAGTTTCATTTGTAGGATCAAAGGCTGATATTTTAGACTGTCGAAAATCTGTGACAGAAGCCGGTGGAAAACAAAAAATCATAGCCAAAATTGAACGCCGTCTAGCTGTAGAAAATTTAGACGAAATAATAGAATCGAGTGATGCCATTATGATTGCTCGTGGCGATTTAGGTAATGAGTTTCCTCTCGAAAAAATCCCTTTCATACAAGCAAAAATTATAGACAAATGTAACATTGCCAAAAAAATGGTTATAGTCGCAACTGAAATGCTACTTTCTATGACAGAAAATCCGAAACCTACTCGTGCCGAAGTTACAGACGTAGCACACGCTATTCTCATGGGAGCAAATGCTGTCATGCTCTCCGAAGAAACAGCTAAAGGAAAATATCCTGTAGAAGCTGTGGCGATGATGGAAAAAATAGTTGTTGAAGCAGAAAAACATGAGTAAATTAATTTTAACCAGACATCACGAGTCCGAATGGAACAAGCTCGGTCTATGGACAGGGGTTCGTGACAGACATATGACCGAATACGGTTTTAAAAAATCCGAAGAAATGGGACTTTTGATTCGAGATATCCATATCGATCGTGCTTTTGCCTCCATGCAAGTTAGATCTATAGAAACATTATCATCAATGTTGGATACCATGGCTGAATACAATGTACCGACAGAACATATTGCGGCTCTAAACGAGCGTGATTATGGCGATTATACAGGAAAAAGTAAGTGGGACATGCAGAAAATTGTCGGAATAAAAGAATGGGAAGAAATTCGTCGTGGTTGGAATCATCCAATACCAAACGGAGAAACTCTGGAGATGGTTTACAAACGTAGCGTGCCATTTTTTCTAGAAAAAATATTACCTTACGTCACAGCCGGTGAAAATGTTTTAGTTGTAGCGCACGGTAACTCCTGTAGATCAATAATAAAATACATAGAGGATGTTTCTGATGATGAAATAAAGAATGTCGAGATGCCTTTCGGTGAAATTTTTATTTACGAATTAGACAAAAAAGGTAAGAAAATTTCAAAGGAAGTCAGAAAAACCAAGTCAGATGTAAATGCATAAATAAAAATCAAAAATAAAAATATGGACAAAAAAATTTTCATAACTAGAAAAATTCCGGAATTAGCTACAAAAATGCTTCGAGAAAATGGTTTTTCAGTTGATGTTTGGCCGAAAGACCGCGCACCAAAGAAAAGAGAATTAATAAAAAAATTAAAAAAAGGAAAATACGACGCGGTTCTCTGTTTACTGACAGATAAAATTGACTCAGAAGTTTTTGATGCTTCATCAACTACAAAAATATTTGCAAATTATGCAACCGGTTTCGACAATATAGATATATTAGAAGCAAAAAAGAGAAATGTAACGATTACAAACACTCCAGGAGTCTCTAGTGTGGCTGTTGCTGAACACACTTTTGCTATGATGCTCGCACTCACAACTAGAATTGTAGAAGCAGATGATTTCATGAGACGTGGCAAATACAGAGGTTGGGAACCAATGAATTTTATAGGTACAGATTTTGCCGGCAAAAAAATTGGTATCGTCGGCGTCGGTAATATAGGTTCTAAAGTTGCCCGTATGGCCCATAATGGCTTCGGTGCAGAAATTTTATATACAGACATAAACCAAAATACAGAAATTGAACAAAAATATGGAGCAAAAAAATGTGATTCATTGGAAACACTCCTTCATGAATCAGATATTGTGAGTTTACACGTTCCTTTACTCGATTCTACTCATCATTTGATCAATGAAACAAATTTGAAATTGATGAAACCAACCGCTTTTCTTATAAATACATCACGCGGACCAGTTATAGATGAGACAGCTCTGGTAAAAGCCCTCAGAAACGGAGTAATTCGTGGTGCAGCACTCGATGTGTTCGAATTTGAACCGAAACTCACCTCTGGTCTCGACAAACTCTCTAACGTCATCCTGACCCCTCACATCGCCTCCGCTAGCGAGAGTGTCCGCAACGAAATGGCCCGTCTAACAGCACAAAATATAATAGATTTTCTCACCGGTAAGGCTCCAGAAAATAAAGTTAATTAAACACTTGCAAGATTAAACATTCGTGTTATCTTTGAGATACAAGAAGTAAGACCTTCTGCGTTGGGTTACCGGATGGCAACCCGTTAAAGCAGGAGGCTTTCTTTTTTATGGAAAAAGAAGTTTTTCATCAATAATTTTACTTTTAATAATCTCATAAAACAAAAAATCGCCTTTCTCATATTTTTGAAATATCGCCCACGAAATAAAATCTACTGCTTGAAGTGACTTATTTTCATGGGAAGCATGTAAAATTACCCTAAACCCCTCCCCTTTTCTTTTATTTATTGGGTTGGTTATATAATTTATAAAGTTCTCCCGTAACGACTTTTTGGTATCTTTTCTATCAACTACCAGATCAATAGCTTCTCCATTCGCGATAATATTTCTACTGTGTAATCTGTTCAACAAAACATTCACAGTAAAGTTATATAAATAGTTTTTTTGATTTTGTAGATCAATATAAACCTTACTTTTATTTAAAATCACAGTCATTATTTCTAAACTATCACATTCCATGATCATACGAAGCATTTTGATACGAGTAGTATCTTTTTCATTAGATGCATGTAATTCTCCAATGTGTTTATGTTTTTTTCGAAGTGATCTCCAAACTTTTTTTACAATTTTTTCAAGACATTTTCCATCTTCAGAAATAACAACGGTAATCAAAAACCATTTACTTGATTTTCTACTAAAACCCAAATCTCCACTCTCATCTAAAAATATATATGCCATCTCCAAAGCCTATCAGACCGATATAAAGAAATTATGAATTTTTTATGAAGAAAAAGTAAAACAAAACCGCACGAATGCGGTTTGGAGTGAATGTTGCCGACATTCACAATTAACGGAGCAGAACACTGCTATTCACGAATCGAAAAAAAAGAACTGTTACTTTCCCAACGATCCCACGTATTACGAGCGCACCACTTTTGGTCGTGCCGATCCCATTCAATGAATGGAACGCGGTTGGATTTTTTTGGGGCGGACTCTGCCATGAGTCGTGTGAGTTCGGCAACCGTCATCGGTCGAAAACCCCACAACTTTATGAGCATCATTATTCGTGCCGTCGTCACCGAGACGGGAAAACGAAACTTGTTACCATTTGGACGATAAGCTTTCTGGCGTAGCATCTTGCCACGCAGATAGGCTTGGAGCACCCAAAGCCAGTCAGAAATATTCTGAATGACGTGAACGAAGAACGAGAACTTTTTCATGATATTCCTTATTTGAGGTATGGGTTTTTGTTCAACTAAAAGTCAAATATCTAGTCTCCTAGTATTATACACCTTGTAAGTCTATTTGTCAAGCTTTCCGTATAGGTTCAATAGCTTCGCACCACTGTGACGGGATACCATCATAGTCATGCCATACACAACAAACAGACACATGCCCACTTTGAGGAAGAATGCTGCCAGGATGTTCTTCAAAGGATGGAGCGCCAGGAAGGTCGGGAGGCACTTTGGTTTTCACCATACGGCTGTCATGAGATGGGTGAAGGAAGCTAGAAAGATCGGAGATGTCCCCATCATCACTCGGTCAGCAAGACCTAATTCTCACCCAAGACAACTTTCTGGCAGACTGGTCCAGAAGATTGTCGAGAAGAGAAAGGCTCACAACCGATACGCGGAAGCTATATATCACGAACTTTTGAATGACGGCATTAAAGTCTCCTTGTCATCGGTGAAGCGTACGCTCGATCGTTGGCACCTCACAAAGAAGAAGAGTCCTTGGAAGAGGTTCCATCCACACCAAGACCGCCCATATCCTTTGAAACCAGGCGATTTGGTGGAAGTCGACACCATTCACCTCATGACCGGAGAGAAGACGAGGATATACGTGTTTGTTCTCATTGACGTATATTCACGGTGGACATATGCCAAATCATACGATCGGATGAACGCGAGGACGAGCATTAGATTTATTCGCGAAGCGGAGAAGACAGCAAGCTTCAGATTCGATATGATGCAGAGCGACCACGGACCAGAATTCGGAGATTGGTTCGTCAGCCAGATCAAAAAGTCGCATCGATACACGAGGATCGGCAAACCTAACGACAATGCGCATATCGAAAGATTTAACAGAACACTTCAAGAAGAGTGTTTGGACAAGATTCCAACCAACGTGCGAAAAATTAATTGCGCACTCAAGAAATATTTGAAATACTACAACTACGAGAGACTTCACACCGGAATCAACTTCTTAATTCCTATGCAAGTGGTGCGAAGCTATTGAATACTAAACG
>Ga0172379_10006157_pt1 | contig 16263 bp, 15 predicted proteins | sample GrowelOW334metaG_FD_119756 | JGI IMG/M metagenome (GOLD analysis project Ga0172379, IMG submission 119756) | Groundwater microbial communities from an aquifer near a municipal landfill in Southern Ontario, Canada - Groundwater well OW334 metaG | ecosystem: Environmental > Aquatic > Deep... | reverse complement strand
TCAATCGCCAAATCCACTCCCGGATTCAACTTTAAATCAGCCGTGATAATTTTCGCTTTTTGGCCGATCAGGCGATGATAATAAGCATGCTGTCCGGAAGCCAAATCCAAAACCTCGCCCGTCAAATCGGAGCAATTCATCTTGATTTGATAATCCAAAAAAATCCGAAACAAAGTATGTCCTTTAAAAGTTTGCTTGATTAAAAAATACCAAAAATCAAATTTCATAAATTTAACGCTTGACTCCCAAACGGCAACAACGCTTGCAGATTGGCGCCAAATTGTTTTGCAATAATTTCTTGCGCAGTTCGCGCAAACCTTGACCATTCCAAAGTTTGGCCGGATTTTCCAAATTTAAATCGCCAAAACTTTTTTTGATAAAAGGACAAAAAATAATCTCACCTTGGGCGTTTATTCTCATGGCGTTGATATCTTTACAAAACAGCCCAACTTTTTCCCGTAAATTTCCCGCCAAATAAAATTCCGGATAGCGGTTAAAAGCTTCGGGCTGGATTAAAATATTCAAACCATTAATCTGGCGCAGTTCGGATAAAACGCTCTCTAATTTTTCCAAACTGAAATTAAAATCTTGACTCGCCTTTACTTCTACGGCCAAATCAGCCGGAGCGACAGCTAAAACTTCACTTGACTGACGATACTCTTCCGGAGTCGCAAACATTTCAAACTGCAAACTGTAATTATTCACGCCCCAACTTTTTACCAAACGGCCAATCGCCGGCAATTGCTCCAAGCTCTCCTCCATTACCACGGTATTAACTGTTAAATTAAAATGGTCGCGCGTCAATTCTATTGCTTTAACCAAATTATCATAAGCGTACTCCCTGCCTCGCACACGATTGTGGTCATCTTTTAATCCATCCAGAGAATAACCGATTCCGGTAATTACATTTTTTTGCGCTATCAACTTGCTGATATTTTGTTCGTTAATCAAAGTGCCGTTGGTAGCCAAATAAGTTTTCATTTTTAAACTACCAATATATTCAATAATTTCAAAAATATCCAGTCGAACAAACACCTCGGCTCCAATCATACTGACGAATTTTACGCCTGAATCAGCTAAACGCTTCAAGAGTTTTTTGATCTCTTCCAAGCTCAAATCTCGCTTACCCAAAGCTCTTTCCGCTTTTTGATAACACATCTGACAATTCAAATTGCATTTTGTGGTCGGTTCAAAAATTACGCCGTTCGGCATCAAAGCAACACCTTCTTTTTCTGTTTCCCTAATCCGCTTTAGCATCTTGAACTTCGCCATTAAATTTTGAATTTTTTTCGCCGGCCGATAAAGAAAACTTTGTCTGATTATTTTTTTTATTTTTTCCATAGATTTGCTTTCTCTTTTAAATTAACATAAAGCCTAATCGCTCCGGAAACTTTTCCTTTGAATTGAACAAAGCTAGTGCTTGAATCAATAGAGTTTCTTCGGAGCTCAAACAAATCAGCACCCGATTCAACCAATCCCTCATTGACCGTCACCGCTCCCTGCCAATTATTATTTTTTAAATAATCCAAAATATCTTTGTTATATTTTCCCCTAGGATAAGCCAGGATGGAAATATTTTTACCGGTTATTTCCGCCACGGTTTTTCTTGATTGCTCAATTTCCATTTTCGCCTGCTCCAAATCAAGCTTGTCTAAAACAGCATGGCTGGCGGTATGCGGTAAAATCTCCACTAAACCGCCGACACTAATTTCCCGGATTTGCTCTTGACTTAAAATCGGCAAAGTAATGCCATCGGAAAAAGTATAAGTCTTACCGATATAATCAGTCGCTATAAAAATACTGGCCGGAAAATTATACTGTTTGAGCAAGGGGAAAACAATTTCATAATTATCCTGGAAACCATCATCAAAAGTTAAGCAAACGCAATTACTAAGATCTTCTCGGTTTTTTATTTTTTCAATCAACGCTGATAATTTTATAACTTGGAAATTTTTTTTCGCCAAATAAGCCAACTGCTTGGAAAAATTCACCGGACTAACTTGAGAAAAAGCAGAGTCAGAGCCGACCGAGTGATACATCAAAATACTGGCTTTATTTTTTAAACCCGGACTAAGCAAGCGCAAAATGTAAAATAAGCTATTTTTAATCATTAATTTTTTTTATTACTCTAGCCGGCACTCCGACAGCCACTGAATTATCAGGAATATCGGAAGTGACTACAGCTCCGGCGCCAATTACTGAATTTTCTCCTATTTTTACACCCGGATTGATTATCGCTCCAGAACCAATCCAAACTCCGTCTTCAATAATCACGGGGCTATCAAGATGTTCTCTCGCTTCCATGGTTTTTCTATAATCAAGCTCTCCGGTATTGATTATTACAAAAGGCGAAATATGCACGTTGGCGCCTATTTTCAAATTTGTTCTGGCGTTTAGGAGTACGTATTCATTAATAATTGATTTTTCACCCAATTCTATATTCTCCGGATTATAAATCACGACAGTTTTTGCGACAAAACTACCCTCCCCCAGATGTTTAAATAAAAATTTCCACCATTTTAATTTTATAATAATTTTTCTTAATATTTTTTTCATTTATTATTTTTTAAAATTAATAATACAATATGTCCGGAAAAAAAATTAAATATTTTATTTACACCATACCTGATAACTCTGACAAAAAAATTATTGCTGGAATAAAACAAATCCGGCAGACGCAATTCATCGCGCATTCCCCTTACAGCGTCAAGTGAAGTTTTAGAAATCAATTCAAATCCCATTCCGCCGAAAATTTCAGTAACTTTTTTTTCATCCAACATGTATTGATAAAATAAGTCTTGGCTGAAATTTTCCGAATTATATTCTTGGTAAATTCCCAATCTGGCTTTTATTTTTCTAAGTTGATTCATTTGCGGAAAAGTGATAAACAAAAATCCGCCCGGCCTAATTACTCTTTTCATTTCGTCGGCTACATCGCCAAAGCCTTCCCAGAAATGCTCTATCACTCCCAAAGACCAATAACCATCAAAAAAATTATCAGAAAAATTAATCCTTTTTACGTCTTGATAATAAATTTTTAAATCAGGAAAATAGGTATTAATTTTATCAACTGTATTCTTAGCGTAATCTATACCATAAGCCTCATAACCCAATCTTTCCAAGGCGCAGACATAATGACCGATACCGCAACCGCCTTCCAAAATTTTACTTCCCGGCTTTAGATATTTTTTCGTATATTTTGTGACAAAGCTATCCTTGGCTCCTAAATTTTGCACCTTTTTTTTGAATTCATCAAGCTCCCACTGCCGATCCCAAAACTCAGGAGAACTTTCTCCCGCGCAAATTAATCTTTTATTTTTTTTGTCGTAATATTTAACTACCGCCATAAAAATTATTCTACAAAATCATTGATTAAATAGTTGTCTTTGATATTCTCATTGATATAATTTTTTGCCTTAACTTTTTTCTGTTTCATTACCTCGCTTTCTCCCAGGCATAAATCTATTTTTTCACCCAATTTTTCAAGACCGTCCTCTTCGCTCCAAACAAAACCTCTCTCCTCTTTTTCGCCAACAAATTCAATGATCGGTGCAATTTTACTGCCGATGATCGGCACTCCGACATACATCGCTTCCCGCAAAACAGTCGGATTACCCTCTGAATATGATAATAGCATAAAAATATCGGCATCGCGATAATAGTTCCAGATCAACTCCCGCTTTTGATAGCCGGCAAAAATCACCTTGTTTTGCACGCCAAGTTCACAAGTTAAATCAATTAATTCTTTCTCCATACTGCCTGCACCCACCAAAATTAGAATCAAGTCGTCTCGTTTCAGTTTAGCCAAAGCCTTAATGATGCGCTCCACGCCCTTTTCTTTTTCCAAACGGCTCACGGTGAAAATTATTTTCTGGTCATCACTTATTTTATAATACTCACGAATTTTTCCCTTTACTGACTGCGCGATAAATTCCTTGTCTCGGTTAATCACATCTTCAACCATAATCTTTATTGCCGATTCCGTCGCTCCTGCTTTAATTAAATAATCACGGGTAGCCTGTCCATTGGCCAAAAAAATATCAACGATTTTTAGACACACTAATTGAAAAAAATAATGATAAGCGGTTCTAAGAATCGCCCAGCTTCTGGCCTTGGCCAAAGTAGTCGGCATAGAACCGAGAAAAAAAACAATTTTAGTTTTAAAAAATAATTTTACCGCCAAAGCCGGCAAGCCCAAAGGAAATTCACGAATCACTACGACATCCGGCTTGAATTTTTTTCTAAACAAAATAAAAGGCGCCAAAAAAATAAGTAAAAAATCATAAATAATTCTGGCGCGAGTAAAAAAAGTCTTCAAATGGTAAGCTTGCACTTTTTCAAGTTTTTTGTAAAAAAAACTGTCCGACCAACCGATAATAAAAATTTCATTAAAATCAGGCGCCAAGCGATCGCGAACCATTTTTTGCTTTAATTGCGCAAAGTCATTTTCAAAAAGATTGCGCCAATCAAAACTAAAAACTAAAATTTTTAACGGTTTCTCGTGATTCATAATTCAGCTTCGGCCAAAACCAAAGATACTAATTTTTTTAAGCTATGTTCTTCCTCAACAATAATTCTTAATTTTCGGCCAAGCGCTTCCCTGTCGTCTTGACTCTGATTCAAAATTATCTTAACTTTTTGACACAAATCACCAGTATCGTTTTCGCGAAACATTAATTCTTCCGGCAAAACATTTCTAAAAGATTCATTGGAAACCAAAACCAGAGTTTCTGTCGCCATCGCCTCCAAAATAGTTTTATCCAAAGAACCAGAGTTGGTCAAATTAACACAAACTTGATGGCTATTGTAAATTTGTGGAGTTTCGCAATTAGCGCTTTTGCCTAAAAATTTTACTTTATCGCTTTTTAATAAATCGGAAAATCTATTTTTTAAATCTTCAAAATAATCAACATCGCGCGGTAAAGCCTCTCCTACTACATCCAGAGTAAAAAAAAAGTTTTCTTCATTTAGCAACTGAACCGACTCTAATAAAACTTCCAATCTTTTGACCGGCGAGATGCGCCCTAAGAACAAAAGTGAGTTTTGCTTTTTGACTACGCCCGGCAAACGACAAAATAATTGAGTATCAATTCCGGCTGGCATTTTCGCTCCTTTCTTACCGCTGATTTTTGCGTTAAACGAAAAAGGTGAAGTATAAAAACTACGATGCGCCAAAATAACCGCCAGTCTAGTCTGGAAATTACCAATCAAATGATTATTCCAAAGCATTATTTTTTTCCGCCATAACCGCCACAGTAATCCACCCAAAACCACATACTCGGAATTCATGTGCACAAAAACCGCATCATAACTCCCCCGCTCCCGCCAAATATATTTATAAAAATTTATTAAATACTTTATTCTCTTTACAAATTGAAAATTGAAAATTGAAAATTGAAAATTATTTTTCTCTTTCCCCAAACTAAGAACCTTAACATTACCCGGAAAATCATACTCTCCCTTACCTAAACAAATAACCGTCACCTGTTCGCAGTTTTTCGCAAACTCCAAAATCCAACCATGCATAAAACCGAGCACGTCGTCGTTTCGGTCAATTTTTTGAGTGAGAATTAATAATTTCATTTCAAAGCTTTGAGCCAGCTGGCTTGATACAGATTTAAAGTTTCTTCCTTGGTCGGCAATTGAGAAACCGCTTCTTTCGCCTTGTCGCCGATTCTCTTTCTGAATTCTCCATCATCCACCATCTTTTCCATAGCACTTACCAAAGAATTTTTATCGCCAACCGGAATCACGATTCCACTTTCATTATTTTTTATTAATTCCCCGGCGCAACCCACGTCAGTCATAATAATCGGCAATCCATAACTAGCCGCCTCTATCACCACCAAGCCCCAGCCCTCGTAATCAGAAGATAAAACAAAACAATCAGCTTGCTCATAAAAACTGCCCGGATCTTTTTGCCAAGGAAAAATTTTCACACTATCTTGTAAATCATAATCCTTGATTTTTGATTCATAATTTTTGATTTCACGCCCTTCGCCGACAATTCGCAACTGAACTTTTGGATATTTCTTAACCACCTCCGACAGAGCTTCAATTTGAAGGATAATATTTTTCACCGGGACAAATCTACCGACGGTTAAAAAAACAAAATCGTCCTTATCTTGTTTTGTTTTTTCTTCGCTTGTCTTCCGATCTTCTAGCGAAGCCTTACTCTGTAATTCGGCGTAAATTGGAACAACAGTAATTTTTTCTCGGCTTATTTTGTATTCACCAACTAATTGATTAGCCAGTCTTTGACTCACAACTCTCCAAGCGCTAGCCCTAGGAATAAGAAAACCGGCTAAAAACCTACGCAAACCACGCTTTTTCTCAAAACCATGAATTTGCATTTCCCAACCAATTTTATTTTTTCTTGCCAAAAGCCAAGCCAACAAAGCCAAATAATAAGGATCTTGAACAATAATTAAATTTAATTTTTCTTGCCTAATCAACTGACTAGCAAAAAAATAAATTTTAAACAAAGCCAAAATTTTATTCTTCGGACCAACACCAAAAACTTTTATTTTTTCGGAAAGTTCTAAGCTAATACTTTTGCCAGCCGGGACAACCAAAAAAAACTTTTCAAACAAATCGGAATAACCTTGCAATCTTTTTGCTAATTTTGATTCCGTATTCAAAGCCGAAGAGTCAACACCAATACTTAAAATTTTTAAATTAATATTATTCATTATTTCATTGATAAAATGTTTTTATGTTTTTCCGCTAAAGGCAAATCGGGCTGTTCAAAAACTAAAATTATCTATAAAAATCCATTCCATCTGTGCAATCCGTGTGCTAAGGTTAGGCGAATGGAACACGGATGACACGGATTGAACGGATAAACACGGATTTTCATGATAGCCTGAATGTTTTTATGCTCTAGTGTTTTAATGTTTTAAAGTTATTCTATGTTTCCACAAACCTTGCAAAGCGGATATTTCCGCTGATAGGCTGTTTCGCGCATCGCTTTCACTTTCGGCGAATTCCAGAGTTCACGCAAATTAATTTTATCCATTTCGCCGTAAACATAATCTCCGTACAAATCAAAACAACACATTACCGCCCGGCCGTCTGCCAAAACCGTAAACACTCGCTTTACGTCCGGACATTTTTGATAATCTGATTTCGGCTTAATTCCCTGTTCATCTTTTTTGTACACGATAAATTCATCGTTAATATCCTTGTCAGCCAGAAATTTTTCCGACAAATCGACAATTTCTTCCGCCTGGTAAGCATACCCACTCATAATAAAAGGCTTGATATAAAGCTTGTCAATTTTATTTTTCAAAGCAAACTCCTTAATCGCCGGCACTTCATCTTGATTTAATTTGTTTAAAATAAATTGCAAGGTGGTAATTGGACGTTTTTTCTTTAGCTCCGCTTTACGCTGGCAAAAATATTCAATATTAGTTTTCACAATTTCAAAAATTCCACCAGCGCGAAATTTTTCAAAAGCCTCTTTGTTTAAGCTATCCAAAGCAAAACGAATTTCACCCAAGCCGGAGTTAAGCAAGGCTTCGGTTTTTTCTTGATCCAAGAGCGAGCAATTGGAAGAAATCATCGTGTGCAAATCATTTTGGGAAGCATATTTAATCATTTCTATAATCTGCGGATGGAGCAAAGGTTCATTGGAATTATACAGGTAAACAATATGCGCGTAATCTTTGATATTATCAATAATTTTTTTGTACTTTTCAAAGTCCATCATCTCCGGCGGTCGGCGGGAATGAATTAGCTTATGCGGTGTCGGACAAGTCGGACATTGAAAATTGCAAGTATTGCCGGTCTCAATAATCACCGCGTAAGGCGTGCCCAGGAACCAATGTTTTGCCATTACTTTAAGCAAATGCCAGACCTTTCTACTTTCCCCATTCCAAAGATTATACCAAACAAACCAACGAAAAACTTGGGCTGTATATTTTATTTTATTAATAATTTTTTTCATATTTTATCAGTGAAAATCTATTCAATCCGTAAAATCCGTGTGCTAACGTCGGCTGAATGGAACACGGATGACACGGATTTAATGGATATGCACGGATTTTAAATAACTGTTTATTATTAAAATAATTGCTTATGCGCTTCAATAACTTTTTCTTTTGGCCAAAAAATATTTGACATTAAACTATTATCAATCGCTAATTTTTTTCCCAAATCATCAATCGCTAATTTTATTTTTTCAGCAATTTCATCAGTAGACAAAGGATCAATATAATAGATATTCGGCTGATTGATTTTTAAATAAAATTGCTCACTTTTATTCGTCATAACAATCGGCTTTGCCAAAGCATACGCTTCCGCGAAAAAATTGGAATTAAGTTCAGACAAAGAAACTAGAATTGCCAAATCGCATGATGCGATTTTTTCCATCATTTGCTCCCGCGATAAACGTGGTTGTAAAATAATATCTTCAGTTAAATTATTTTTGACAATCAAATCTCTAATTTTTTTCTCTTCCGGTCCTTCGCCGATTATTTCCAAAACAATTTTTCGCTCCGGCAAATCTCTCTTGACCATCGCCATTGCCTCAACTAGCCTAATTAAATTCTTCACGGCCGACAATCTGCCGGCGTACAAAATTTTTATACTATCGTTTTTTTCCGTTTCAATATGCGAAAAAGAAAAATCCGCTTGGATATTTTTTATCACCGTCGCCTTTTCTGCCTGAACTCCTCCCCTTTTATGCAAATAGATGTCCTGCAAATATTCGGAATTGAAAATTATTTTATCCGCAGACTTCAAAACAAAATTATTCAGAAAAAAAATTAATTTTTCTACCAAAGAAAAATTCTGCTCTTCATAATATTTCTCCAAAGTTTCTCCATAACCGTCCTTGCTCAAAGCTCTCTCCCATTGATAATCGCCTCCCAGTCTAACGATAAACTTAATTTTGGGATTAAATAGTTTGACTAAGGCGCCAGGCAAGCCAACACTAATCAAATCAAAAGCATAAAGTACGTCCGCGCCTCCAGTCTCTTTCCTTAAAGCTAAAAAGTATTTACAATATCTAAGAAAAATATTTTGCTTACGGCTAACGCGCGTAATATCTTCTTCGTTCCCCGCCTCACCATAAGCCACAACTTTTGTTTTTAAGCTACTATCTTTTACTAGTTCGGAAAATAAAATTTGCGCAAAAGTAGCCGGACCTCCAATGTCCGGCGTAAATAATCCAGCGGATAAAATTATCTTCTTTTGACCACTATTCATGCTTCAAATTATAATAGATTTCATTGATTTTTTCAATGATTTTCTGCCAATCAAACTGTCTGGCGCTTTCCGCTCCGTTTCTCGCTAATCCCTGCCTTAATTCAGTATTTTTAAGCAATTTAAACAAAGCCCCAGCAATCGCTTCTGAATTTTTTGGCTCAATCAAAAGTCCGCTAAAGCCGTCTTGGATAACATCAGGAATGCCTCCCACGCGCGTGCCAATCGCTGGAGTACCACAGGCCTGCGCTTCAATGAAAACATTTCCCAAACCCTCAGCCAGAGATGGACAGACAAAAATTTCCGACCTAGCAATTTCTTTCAAAGTTTCGCTGTGTGCTAATCTTCCTTTAAGCTCAACTGAATCAGTTAGATTTAATTCTTGAATTTGTTTTTCCATTTCCACGCGCTTGTCGCCTTCACCAACAAAAACCAATTTGGCATCACTAAATTCTGCCAAAACCTTCGGCCAAGCATCCAATAAATAATTCAAACCCTTCTCCCAAGACAGACGCGCCACGCAAATCACTCGGTTTTTTTCTTTACTAATATTTTCCGGCACTTCGTTAAAATCAATCCCGTTCGGAGTAATTGCAATTTTTTCGCGAGGAACTCCCAAGCGAACCGCCCGCTCCGCTAGGAAACTACTAATCGCCGTCAAAAAATCCGGAGAAGTATGAATCAAGCGCCAAAAAAATTTAACAATAAACTTCTTTTGTTTCCGCACATCGTCCAAATCACCTGACTGCAAAGTTAAAATTCGTTTAACACGTGGAGAAAAATATTTCACCAAAACCAAAGCCCCGCCGGCATAACTCTCCATAATCGCATGCGCAATCTCCGGTTTTATTTTCCGAACCTGCCAAACGGCCAAAAACGGATACAGAATCTTGTCAAAATTTTTCCAACCAAAACCCACGCGCACCAAACGAAAATTAGCGCGTTCTTCCACTCGCGCCAATCCGCGATCCAAACGCGCCGTCACCAAAGTTATTTCATGCACCTGTCCTAATCGTTCCGCAATTTCCTTAACCATTTGTTCCGCACCGCTCATGAATGGATCGTAGAAGGTGGAGAGGAGGACTATTTTCTTGCTATCTTTACTCATATTTTAATTTTCACTTATCACGTTTATCGTCTTTAAAATTTCTAAATTGCAATTCCTGCCTGCCGGCAGGCAGGTCTAATTTCTAAAACTTTATCTCGTCTTTTGTCATTCCCGCGAAAGCGGGAATCTGTTTATAACACAAAACCCAATTCATAATCACCGCCCCGATTAATTAATCTCAAACCACTCTCCTTCACTTACAACCTCAAGTTCTCCATCAATAATTTTCAAGGCGGAATTATCATCTAAAACATAAATTTTCTTTTTTATATCCTTCATGGCATTTCTAATAAAATTGCCTTTCCTAACCTTAAAATCAGGGGAATTTAAATGAGGTAAAAAATAAAAATTTACTAAATTTAAACACTTTATATTTTCAATTTCAGGCCTGTCTTCTTCGTATAACCATAACATCAATTTGACTATTATGTCTTCACACATAACCATACTCCCGGCGCTCGCCCCAACGTAAACCTTGTCTTTTAATAAATCAGGTAGCCTTTTTGCCAAGTCGGTTTTAGTTAGCCACGACATAAGATGGGAAGTGCTGCCACCTTCAAAAAATAATACATCAGCACCCTCAAGGCTCGGCTTCCAAATTTTTTCAGCAACCGCTGAAATATCGGTAATTTCAATTGATTTAAAATTCAGCTTCTTTAAATTCAACAAATCATTAATAAACCAATCTTTATTGCCTGCTATATTATTAGCCGCTGTTGGAATAAAAACAACTGTCGTGTCTTCAGGCCTCTTTCCTGTCAAGCTAAACAACGCATTAGCAATAGATTTATTTGTTATCCCGCCTGATGTTAAAAGTAGTTTCATATCTTTTATTAATACTACCGACAATTACCACGCGCCCCAAGATTGCTTCGTCGCGCGGCTTCTCGCAATGACAAAAAATCACCGATACGAATCATAAGTAATCTTCAAATTCTCATCCAATCTTTCCTCTATCTCCCCTAAATATTTTTTCATCTTGGTAATATCAGGCGTGCGGTAGCGGATTTCATAGGCGCGAGCCGGCAGAAATTGCGGTTTAAAATCTTTTCCGCTGATTCTAATCAAACGCTCCGCTAAATCTAAGATAGTAGTTTGACGACCCAAGCCGATATTAATCACCTGGCCATTGGTTTCTGGAGAAAATAAAGTATTGATAGCAAGGCGCACATTGTCTTTTACGTAAATAAAATCTCTGGTTTGATAACCATCACCAAAAATTGTTGGTGCTTGGTCTCCTTTGATTTGCTGGATAAAAACTCCCACCACAAATCCATAGGCGGAAGATTCTTGGCGCGGACCGAAGACGTTAAAAAAACGAAGTGAACAAGTTGGCAGACCATAAACATCGTTATAAACTTTCATAATTTTCTCGCCCATTAATTTGACCAAAGCATAAAGATGGACATGATCACCCTGATTCGCCACCAATTCCTTGCCAGCATCTTCACGCAGAGGCAATTCCGCCATATTGCCGTAGGCCTCGGAAGATGAAGCGAAAACCACTTTCTTGACGCCGTTCGCTTTGGCTAATTTCAAAATATTTTCAATTCCGTAGATATCCGGCAAAACCAAAAGCGGTTCTTCCATTACTCGTTTCACTCCCAAAACAGCGGCGTAGTGAAAAATATAATCAATTTTTTCGCTGGCAAAAAGTTTTTGCAAATCCTCTTCCTTGTTGGCATCGCCTAAAATAAATTGAAAATTTGGGTTGCTTTTTAACTCAGCGATATTTTCCTCCTTGCCGGTAAATAAATTGTCAAAACAAATCACTCGCGCCTCTAATTTTAAAAGCTCTTCACACAAATGTGAGCCAATAAACCCGGCTCCACCGGTGACTAATATTGTTTGGTTAGTTAAGTTGGTCATACTTATTTATACTATAAAAATTAATAAATTAGTTATAAGCCAAGAAATGATCAAAAAAACAACAGAAAAAATTGGCAAAAAAATAATTTTACTCAGAAAATCTCTAGGCTGAAGCGTAAACAAAGAATAATCAATAGCTTCTAATTTTACCAACAGATCATTATCTTTTTTTCTAACCCTGCTGAGTAAGTGAATAACGAAAAGCAACAGAATAAGAATTAACAACCAAGAGGCAAGTATTAGAATTGAACCTTTTGTATCATAAAGATAAACTTCTTTATACCTAAAAATATAAAAAATTGATCTCTCTAGAGCAAGGACCGAAACGAAGAAAAGAAATAAAAAAACTGCAAATAAAATCGTGGCTATTCTCCTCTTAAGTAGATAGCCTCGTTGCTTTAGCTCCGCCAATAAAGAAACGACATTTTCTTTCTTATTCTTTGTGTCAAAAAAAGTTACTACAAAAGTAAGAAAGCAAAAAGACAAACAATTAAACAAACCTAACATCGCAAGCTTAATCGGTTCTTTTCTTAACTTGTCAAAAACGATCATGCCAGCGATAATTCCCGCCAAAGCCGAACAAAAGACAAGCAATAACAAGGAAATAATTACTGGATGATTAGCAAAAAAAAGGGAATAATAAATTTTCAAGGGCGTTCTATCTTTAATCCATAAATCATCAGTAAAATATTTTGACGGCGCGTTGATTTGAATCTTGGTATATTTTACATTATTATTTTTACCACCGTAGAACTGATTTAAATCATTGGAAATATTGCCTACGTAGTATTCAGTTTTTGTATAATTTTTTATTTCTTTAAAAACTTTAGGCGAAACGTGCCCGACCACCCTGATTGTTGCCGGCACAACTTTACTTCCATAAACACTAGTGGGAAGCAAAGGAAAATATAAATCTTCCGTAGGGAAAGTAACAAGCAGGCCTTTTCGCCCTATTGAATACTCTTTCACATAACGGATATACGATGTTGCCTTTAAATTTGCGACTTCTTGGTTATTCATCCAAGAAACAACAAAAGAAAAATCTTTACCAATATAATGATCCAGAATCGGAATCGCGCCATTTTCAATTTTCAATCCCCTGCCTTTTAAATAGTCATAAAGACCCGAAGAAGTTTTTGCGGTAATTATCTCAGATACAAACCCTTCTTTTTCTAAATGCTCATAAACAATGACGTCCTGCTTGATACTAGATCCACTTTTTTCTGAAGACGAAAGACTACTATAACTTTGACTATCGGGTGTAAATAAATCTCCGAAATGCAAAAAAGGAATCGTATAAATCTGCGTTGAATTTAAAAATTTAGCAGAAATATCAATATTGGCTTTGGCTTTTTCTGAAATGTCCTCCCCTGACAACTGCGGAAAAGTACTAATCATGTCAATTACTATTTTCTCAGGACTAGACGGAACCGGGAAAATCCAAACCGCGTCGCTCGTATTTACTCCCTCGGTTTCAATACTAATAATCATTTTTTCTAAACCGTTGCTATGGCTAATAAAAGCCTGCTGATTTTTTTCTCCGGAATAATCCCACTTACCAGAATAAAGATCTTGCGAAATCACCATGCCATCCGCCGATGCCAGACTGGGAACAAGAAATAATAAAAAAATAAAAGATGCCAATATTTTTTTAAAAAAATCCCTCTTAATAATCATATTTTTATAATTATTTATAAAAAAGTTTAATTAATCTCAATATCAATATACTTAACTCCCTGATACTTGGATTTGATTCTGGTTTCAATTTCGTCAATCTTTCGGCCGACTAGGCGCGGAATGCGGTCGGCGTAATCAACATAAAACTTCTTGAACTCTTCAAAATCATTTCTGATTTCCTCATACTCTTCCCGCAATTCATCTTTATTAAAAATTTCTTTGACCAAATAATTGCCGTTGAATTCTACCTCGCACTTGATTCTGTAGATGCCGACATCCAATGTAGTTGATTTAAAATCAATCACTTTTTCAATCATCGGATCAACTTCCATCATCTTTACAATTTCTTTGCGCAGATGAGACGGCATGGCTCTACCAATTAGATAGGAACGATTTTTTAGAATCAAAACTATCGCTACAAATCCCAAAAGAACGCCGATAATTACTGAGCCCAAAGCATCCCAAAAAATATTGCCGGTAATTTTGGTTAACCAAATCATCACAATCGCGATAACTACGCCCAAAACCGCAATTCCATCTTCTAGAATCACCGCCAAAGTGGAAGGATCACCATACTTTAATCGCTTGCGCCAAGACAATTCCGGACTGATAATTTTTAATTCACGAAAGGCCAAGATCAAAGTAAACCCCTCTATTACAAAAGAAACAAAAAGCACCCAAATATTAATACTACCATAATGGATCACCTCGCTTCCGGAAATTAGCACAGAAATTCCATGATAGATAGTCACGCCGGCGCCCAAGAAAAAAATACCACAAGCGGAAATCAAAGCCCAAAAGAATCTTTCCCGACCATAGCCATAAACGTAATCATCGTTTGACTGCTTGGTTGATCTTTTTAAGCCGACCATTAAGAGCGATTGGTTGGTAGTGTCGGCAAAACTATGAATCGCCTCCGAAAACATCACGCTGGATCCGGAAATAATATAAGCAATAAGCTTAATCACCGCCACTAAAAAATTACCGACAATCGCCGGCAAGACCGCCCAAAAACCTTTGACATTATTGGCACTATGCATAAATTTATCTAAAAAATAAAAATCAACTTTCTGGATATAACCCGGAAAATCTCTTTAATTTATCTTAATATTTCTATATTAAGACTACCACCAAACAACCCAAAAATCAAGCGAAAAAACAAAAAATAACCCTTTGCTTGGGGTTACTTTTAAAATGCGGAGAGTGGGGGATTCGAACCCCCGAGGGCCTTTCGACCCAACAGACTTTCCAGGCCTGCGCCATAAACCGCTAGGCGAACTCTCCAACTCGGGAATCAGGAAATCAGGAATTTGGAATTAGGGACGCCCAAATTCCTAATTCCCAGTTCCTAATTCCATGCTAATTAAACTTTTCAACCCCAGTTGCTTCGCGCCTGATGAATCAGTGAAGTCAGCGAAGGGATAAGCGCCGGGTAAAATTTTGTTATTTACAAAAACCGTTGGAACGCCGTTTACGCCGAAACTTTTGCCTTCCTTGATTTGCGCTTCAATCTTACTCTGATATTTTGCCGATTGCAAGCACTCGGTAAATTTGACCGCATCCAGATTCAAAGCCTGAGCGTCTTTCTGGTATTGTTCCTGGTTTAAATTATTTACCTTGTTATTAGCGAATAAAGCGTCAACCATCTCCCAAAATTTTCCTTGTTCGCCAGCACACTCTGAAGCATTGGCGGTTTGAATCTCGTCGGGAAACATTCCTAGGGAATAATGGCGAAAAGCGATTTTAACTTTTCCTGGAAATTCTTGTTTTACCTGTTTTAAAGTGTCGCTAAACTGCAAGCTAAACGGACTCAAAAAATCGCTATAAACAATCACTTGCACCGGCGCACTTGCTTCACCCCAAACATAATCCGTATCATCAATTCTTCGCAATTCTCTCAAACCAACTTCTTCCGCCTTGGCAACTATTTCATTATTACTATCTTTCAAACCGGTCACCTCATTAATCAATTTATCATCCCCTCCCCCACTTTTTTGTTTAAAATAAAAAACAGCCAGGGTGGTTAATGTAGCTAGAATTAAAATTACAATTATTACTTTTAAAAAATTGCTTTTACTTAATGACATAGTAAAAATTTCTAAATTATAATTTCTAATGCCTAAAAAAGAAAAAACTAACTATTTATTTTTTTCAAATTAAGCATTGAAATATTGATTAGAAATTAGATATTAGAAATTAGAAATTTATAAGCTTGGCTTTTCTTTTCTCCACTCTGTCGCCATTTCGTATTGATGCGCCAAACGTAGAATCGTCGCTTCATCAAATCGCTTGCCGATTATTTGCATGCCGACCGGCATATTTTCCGAAAAACCACAGGGAACCGAAACTGCTGGTAGACCAGCTAAAGATGCGGGTGATAAAAAAATATCCTCCAAATACAT
>Ga0172379_10006156_pt1 | contig 16264 bp, 15 predicted proteins | sample GrowelOW334metaG_FD_119756 | JGI IMG/M metagenome (GOLD analysis project Ga0172379, IMG submission 119756) | Groundwater microbial communities from an aquifer near a municipal landfill in Southern Ontario, Canada - Groundwater well OW334 metaG | ecosystem: Environmental > Aquatic > Deep... | reverse complement strand
TGTTTTTCCGTTAGTTCCGGCAATAACAATGATTTTTAGTTTTTTATTTTTATAAATAATTTCTTCTATAAATTTGCTATTAAGTTTTAGGGCAATATGTCCCGGCCAAGTTGAGCCGGAGCCGAAGCTGAATAGCTTACTAGTTTTGATGATTAACTTGCCTAAAATAATTAAAAATGTGTTCACAAATTTTTTAGTATCCTGATTCTTTCTTCAATCGGCGGATGGGTTGAAAATAAATTAATAAACCAGGATGAATTTTTCTTCTTGAAAGGATTGTCAATAAAAAGGTGCGCAGTTGAAGAAGTGGCCTTACGCAACGGTTGAGAATTATTTTTAAGTTTTTCAAGAGCGCGAGCCAAACCTTCCGGATAACGGGTTAGAAGAACACCCGAGGCATCAGCGAGATACTCCCTTTTTCGGGAAATTGCCAGCTGAATGATTGTGGCTATTATTGGAGTTAAAATTAATGAAATTATTAATAAAACAAAAAAAATCGGGTTACGGCTGCTTCGATCATCATCGTCTGACCCGCGGCCCCACCACATACTTCTCATGACCCAGTCGGAAATTAGGGCCAGAGTTCCGACAAGGACAGCTACTATAGAGGCCAAAAGAATATCGAAATTTTTTACATGACTTAATTCATGAGCGATTACTCCTTCAAGCTCAGTGCGGTCCATCATTTCTAAAAGTCCCGTGGTCGCACAAACAACCGAATGTTTTGGGTCTCTGCCGGTTGCAAAAGCATTTGGAGATGAGTCTTTAATAACGTACAAACTGGGCATCGGCAATCCGGCGGCAATACTTAAATTTTGGGCAACCGTATAAAAATCAAAAAAAGTTTTTTTATCGGCTTTTTGAGCTCCGGTAGTCATTAAAACCAGTTTATCCCCATAAAAATAACTCCCGATTGATGAAGCAAGAGAAATAAAAAACCCTAAGAAAAAATATCCCCAAGGTGAATTAAAATATTTGCCCAACAAAAAAAAGAACGAAGAAAAAATCAGGATAAAGAAAAACATGATAACAAATGTCTTTGTTTTATTTTCCGAAATTTGATTATAGACAGTCATTATTTTAGTCAAATTTTACTTTGACGCTTTTCTTTGCTTCTTCTTCTGCTTCAAAGAATTCAAAAGGTTTGAAAGCAAAAGCATTGGCAATCAGGCTCGATGGAAACATCTGGACTTTAGTATTAAAGTCGAGAACATTGGAATTATAAAACTGACGTGAATAAGCTACCTTATCTTCAGTATCTTCAAGTTGTCTCTGCAAATCCTGAAAGTTTGTATTGGCTTTTAAATCGGGGTAGGCTTCAGCGACGGCAAATAAAGATTTTAATGCTCCGCTTAACATATTGTCAGCTTGAGCTTTTTCCTGAGGTGACTGAGCTCCCATCAGAGCAGTTCTAGCTTTAGTAACTTCGGCAAATACTCCCTTTTCATGTTTTGCGTATCCTTTAACAGTTTCCACAACGTTTGGAATCAAGTCAGCCCGTCTTTTTAATTGAACATCAATTCCAGATAGCGCTTCCTGAATCCTTGTTTTTAAAACTATAAATCCGTTGTATTGAGCGACCAAATAGACGATTAATACTCCTAAAAACCCAAGGGCGTAAATCATATTTTATTATTAGTAATTAATAATGAAGTAAGTATAGCAGAATTTTAGAAAAAACTGTTAAACGGTTTGGCATAGATATTGTTATTGCATATTGATAATTTGTGTGATATAATGTAACCAAGATTTTAAACCTGCTTGAATTTGTCTACAGTTTGAATACTTTAGTACATTTCTTGAAATTTCGACAGTCATGAACAATTGATATTATCTGGACTCTTGTCGAAAGGAAAGCAACATTTTTACTTACAGTACTATGTTTGTAATCAACGAAGAAAATTTCGGCAGATTTAAAGTCTTTTTTATTGTGCGCAACGTCTGGGACACTGTTGGAACTTCTATGAAGTTTAAATGAATTTAGACCCTCAAACTTCTATTGAGGCAATATTACTTGTGTTGGGAATGGTGTTGGACTTGCCTTTAATATATTATCTATGATTACTTTTTCATTTATTCTCTTATCAACCGCATTATTAAAATCTGTTGTATTCTCTATATGATTTAATGGAAATTTTTGTTTTAGCAACCAGTTTATACTTGTAATTCCTAATATTAGGAAAGTAAAAAAAACTAAAAAATGCCAAAGGATATAGGAATTTTCTCTTCTATTTAAAAGAAAAGTAAAAATTATAAGCATTAATATAAGCATACAAAAAATTGAAGTACTAAAAATTACTGCCGAGCTTAAATCAGTTACCCTAGAAAAAATTTGAACATTCGTGGAGATAAATGTAAACAACGCAAAAAATACTCCAAGTGCTTCCAATATTCTAATTTCTTTATTGTTAAGATCTTTTATTCTGTCGTTAATAATTTTCCCCTGTTCTATAAAATCTTCTTTTTGTTTATCAATTTTAGCGTTTTGATCTTCAATTTTTTTATTAACTACAGCAAGGGCATCTTTTGTTTGATTGTAGACTCTTGTAAAATAATCTCTCAAGTTAACTTCTCTTAATAATTCATTAGGATCTTGAGATTCTGGAGATCTGGAATCTTGCCGACTTTGTGGATTTACTGTCCCTGCGTCACTTGGGTTACTTTGATTGGCCATATTATTTCTAAAATTTTATCTATATTAAATTTGCTTTCAGACCAATCCATTATGCTTCCTAAAACATCCTTACTTAAAGTTTCTGAATAATCATTTTCTGGAATAGTATTAAAATCTCGAGTGATTAATACACCTTTCACATGATTAAAAAGATTTTTAATGGTTGTTATACTTGGTTGAATTAAAGTAAAGTTATTAAAAACAATATCATTAAATGTTTCTCTTGTACTATATTGAACCGTTGTAGAATAGATATTAGTTTCACCCTGAAGCCTTTTAAATTTCTTAACAATTAATTCGCTTATTACTTCTGAATCTTTATCCTCTTTAATGAAGAAACGATTAATAAAAGCCAACCTTTTTAATTTATGGTCTTTTTTTATTTTATTTAAAATTTTATTAGATTTTTCTAAAAAATTAGTTTTTATATCACTAAATCCTTGCTTACCAATTCCTTTTATATAAAAATCAAGTCTACTTTGCGCTATGGTACACGTATATTCTCCATTACTGGAATTAAGAGTCACTATTGGAACGTCTATAAAATTTATGTCTGGAGGTACAGGTAATATTATGGGCATCTGATCAAAAACTCCATCGAGTTCACCATTGATAATCGAAATAAGTTCATCTGGACGTTTAATTGAGTCCTTAAAAAATATTCCAATTTGCGAATCAATTATTAATGGATTTTTTTCCATATTAATTAGTTTATTTACTTGTCTGAATTTGACCATCAGTCATAACTATTAATTTTCCAAGTTCTTTTATAAATTTTTTAGCATGCTCCCTACTCATCCCAATTCTTGACACTATTCGTAATTTATTTGTTGGACCCAGTTTTTGACCAAAATCAAAAACAACTCCGTCAGAATTTGTCGTCATAAAAATGTTATCTGTATAAAGAATCGGGGTTGTGTCTAAATTTACATCGATTGCTACTTGATTTTGTTCGATTTTTTTGTCATCCATATTTATATTCAAATTGTAACATTTAGATTATACTACTTTGGTTTTTTTTGTCTAGTTTTTTCAGCCACCGCGCGAGTGACGAAATTTCTAATTTAAAAAGTCTGAATAATTTGATATCATATTAGTCATTGCGATCATAGCTCAACTGGCTAGAGCGCCCCGATGTACATCGGGGAGGTTGAGGGTTAAATATGTCATATGTCTATATTCTTCAATCAAAAACAGATAATAAGTTTTATATTGGCTCGACCAATAATTTGGAAAGAAGATTAGAAGAACATAATCGTGGCCAAACAAAATCTACAAAATTTAGAAGACCGTTTGCATTAGTTTTTTATCAAGAATATAAAAATATTCAAGTTGCTAAAAAAATTGAATCTAAGTTAAAGCGCTTTAAAAACAAAAGTATAATTGATAGAATAATAGCTGATCAGATAATAAGATTGCGATCATAGCTCAACTGGCTAGAGCGCTTCCCTGTCACGGAAGAGGTTGAGGGTCCGAGTCCCTTTGGTCGCGCATCTTGGCGTTGAAAAATTAGGCTTCATTTTATATAATCGGGCTTATGATACGCGCTTACAGAAAAAAACCGATAAAAATTAGAGGTATTGATTATCAAAAGCTTTTGGCTTTAACTGTAAAAGAAAAATATTTCAGTTTATTACTTGGACTTACGGCTTCATTTATTGTTTCTTCATTAGCCTACAATATGTTTTTGAAAAATATAAGAATAAATCTGGCCTTTAAAATTCCGACTTTAAAATTTGGAACGAAGCAAGTTAAAAAAGTTGTAGAAGCAAAAAAACCGTTAAAAACGCATGTTGTTACCGAAGGTGAAGATCTTTGGAATATCGCTGAAAAATTTTATGGTTCAGGATTTAACGCTTATGATATTGCCCGTGCCAATAAACTTTCGGACTCTTCAAATTTAGAGGTAGGTATTAAATTGGTCATACCTCAAGTCACTCCACGGCAACCGACAACCGGAGATATTTCGGCAATATCCTCGTCACAGGTAACTTACGTGGAAAATAAATATATAGTTCAACCCGGCGACTCGCTTTCAATCATTTCTCAAAAAGTTTATGGCGATATTTTTGCCTGGCCGAAAATAATGCAGGCCAACGGTCTTTTAACTCCAGACAGTATCGAAGCCGGTATGGTTCTAATTATCCCCCGTTGACACTGATTGATGTATAATTTAATTGTTTTGCGGGATTAGTACACCGGTAGTATATTACCTTCCCAAGGTAGAGAAAGGGGTTCAATTCCCCTATCCCGCTCATTGTCCGCCGACGAAGCTCATCCGGTAGAGCGACTGTATCGTAAACAGTAGGTAGTCGGTTCGATTCCGACCGTCGGCTCATGGGAAGATTAGAAAGGGTTCAAGAAAAAAAAATGAAAAATACGATATTTTTTTATGTCGTAATACTTTTTTTGGTCCTCTATTTTATTTTTACTTTTGGAATTAAAATATTATTAAATACTTCCAGTTTTATTTCTGGATTATTTCCTCAACCCTCAACAAAGCCTTTAACAAAAACTGAAGATTCCTTTAACTCGATTGACATTTCTTCAATTCCTCAAGCTACCAATAGCGCAAAAATTATTGTTTCGGGATCAATATTAAATTTTGACACTTTAGATTTTTATTTAAATGGAAGAAAAGTTAAAGAAATAGAATCAACAGAGGATACTTTTAATGAAGAAATCGGAGATTTGGAAAAAGGTGAAAATGATGTGTATATTAAAGCCAAATCAAAAGACAGCAAAACAGAAAAAAATACAATTACGTACAAGGTATATTATAAAAGTGAAAAACCTAGACTGGAAATTATTGAGCCTTCGGATAATTTTACAACCAATAATCAAGAAATCAAAATAAAAGGATCAACAGATAAAGAGACCTATATCCATGTTAATGATCTGCCGGTTGTGGTAGACGCTAACGGAAATTTTGAAACAGCAATTCGATTGAAAGACGGAGACAATCAAATCGTGGCTACTGCTCAAGATGTCGCCGGTAATATTGAAACAAAGACTCTTAAGGTCACTTATCAGAAAGATTAATAAATAATAAGAACAGGATAAACGGGTGCAACAAAACATTATCAAACAAAGAAATGATCGATAAAAAAATTAATATAACGGGCGCAACTTTGTTGGTCTTTCTTAAACTCCATAGCACATAAATAAAACTTAACAATCCTAGAATTCCGGAGGAAACTAATATTGTTAAAAAACTGGAACTAAATCCGGCTCCAGAATGAATAGAGCCATTATTTTTTATGTAACGGATCCGATTATAACCATATCCGAGAATAGGTTTTTTCTTCCAAAGGGTAAAACCTAATCGGTAATCCTCGGCTCGTGACGCAATCGAATAAAGTCTTTTTAAATTAACACCTTCACCTGATGGTTTAGGAATAAAAGCAACCAAGGTGACAAAAAATACTATAAAGAAAATTATTTTTCTAAATTCTTTTTGATAGATAAATGAGTAAATTAAAGCTAAAGATAGACCTAAATAAGTGGAACGGGAAAAACTAAGAGCTACTAATATTAAGTAAATTATTTTCATAACGGGTTGATTAACGGTGAGAAAAAAAATTCCAAAAATTGCGGCGGCAATTGAAGTGTCAAAAAAAACTCCGAAAGTTCGATATAGATGCGGATCCCATCCTTGATAAATGAGATTCCTTAAATCCGGATAAAAGAAATATTGAATAAAAGTTGAGAATATAGTTAAAACAGCGATTAAAAAAAGCCCTTTTTTTATTGGGAATGAATGATGACTTAAATAAAAAAAATATAAAAGATATAAAACCAACCTGAAAAAATATAGCAAACCGATGATATTTTGAAATATATTAAAACTTTGTAAGTTAAATAATAAAGATAACAATAAAATAAATATAAATAAGAAGATCGGCTTATGTTTTTTCGATGCAATTATTATTGGAGCAAATTGGTATTTAAAAAAAAGAAAAAATAAAGTCACTAATAAAACAACCTCATACAGATAAAAATTTACCTGTTGATTAAAAAAAGATACTCTTCCTAGTTGACCCAAAGAAAATAAAAAAGCAGTTAAATAAAACAAGATGGTCATTTTTTATTTATTAGTTGATAAAGTTTGGCTCTTACTAAAAAAGAATGGAAGCTCATCATAAACGCATAAGTAAAACCAGCCGATCCATCTAAAAATCCAAACATAAAAAAGTAATTATGAATAAATTTAAAAAAAGGAAAAAAAATTATTTGAAAAGTATTTGTTTTTGTTCCTCGATTGTGTAGTTCTTCGGCTCGAATATCGGAATAATGATTTACGTCGCTTATAAATTCTTTTAAAGTAGGATGAGGGTAATGATTTATAAAATTATTAAGTTGAACTGCGTTTTTGGCTGTATGAAAAACTTCATGAACATTTCCCATCCACTTTCCGGATCTTTTACTAACCAATCGGATCAGACCAAACTGTCTAACCTGTTTGATCTCACCGTATTTAAGCTCTTGATTCCAAAAATAGTCCCGTCGCTTTAAATAGTACGAATCTGCTTCAAATTTCAAATTTTGAATTTCAAATTTTAAATTTTTTGAAACCTCTTCATCTGCATCAATAAACAAGACCCATTCATTAGTTGCTTTATTTAATCCGAAGTTTCTTTGTGCAGCAAAATCATTATTTAGATGTTTTTTATGTACAGAACAAAGATTTTTGTTCCCTACATTGTGGACAATTTCAATTGTTTTATCCGTTGAATAATCGTCGATGACTATTATTTCATCGCAAAAATCTAGCGACTTTATACACCTCTCAATGTTCTTTTCTTCATTTTTTGTCAAAACTACCGCTGATATTTTCATGTCTTAATACAATTTTACTAGATTTCTAACATAATTTTTCCAGTTAAATTTTTTTTCAATTTGTTTAATCATTTGTTCGTTGGGTTTTATTTTAATCTTATTCATATTTTTTATAAACCCATCAATATCGGTTGCTAAGTTGACATACTGTTTTAATTCTGGAATGATTGCGGATTTTAATCCGATAACCGGGCATCCTTGGGAAAGCGCTTCAAGAACTGGGAAATTAAAGCTTTCATAGTGAGAAGCAGTTAATAAGGCAGTTGCCTGTTGATAATATCTCTTTAGTTTTTTTCTGGTAATATTTTCTGTCAGGACATAAAGTTTAAAGTCAGAATATTTATTGTTTTTCTTAAATTCATTAAACGCTTTTTTAATAAAATCGGTATTTTTTATCGGATGATTCATCCCAACATAAAGAAAAAACTTCTGTCTGTTTTTATTTTTATGGCGCTTCATGTCAAACGGAACGCCAAATGGTAAAACAACTATTTTCGAGTTGATTGATTTATTGACTGACAATAATTCTTTTTTTACCTTTTCGGACGAAACAATAATTTTATCGGATCTTTTTATCATTTCCCTTAGCTGCTTATTTAACCGAATAACGTCCTTTTTTGAATATAATTCGGGATAAAAGCGGTAGGAGAGACCATGGCAAAAGTTAATAACTTTCCCGGCCGTGTAAAGGGGAACAGCTTGATTTAGTGCTAAAAAAATATCTTTTTTTTGCTTAAACTCTTCAATGCTAATTCGACCCTTCATCCAAAATATTTTTGGCCGAAGATTATCAAAAGTATATATCTGATATTGATTTTTTTTGTCATAAAGCTGTAAGGCTTTAACTAAATTTTCCGAAAAAATGGAAGTTCCATATCGTTTACTTGCTTTTTGATTTAATGCTCCCCCATCAACGGAAATTTTCATTTAATGATTTTTTTAAAATTATAAAACAAATTAAAGCGTTAAGGGTTTCGCAAACAAGCGTTATATACGCCGAAGCAAAAAAACCATATCTGGGTATAAAAAGTAAATTGAGAGAAATATTTAAAATTAATTGAAACAAAAAGATATAAATGACCGCCTTAGCTTTGTTTAAGGAATAAATGGAGTTAAGAAAAACCGATGTCAAAAGAATTAGAGGCAAGGCAAAAATAATTATTCTTAAAACTTGTATTGATTGAAAATAAGTGTTTTTGTAAACAATTGGCAGAACTACCGGTCCTAAAAAATAGAAACCAAGAGCAATGAACATACCGATCGAAAAAACTAACACAAAGTCCTTTTTTATTTTATTAATAAATAAGTTTTTCTTTTTTTCTTTGGCTAGTTTGGAAAATAACGGCATTGACGATACGTTATATGCGGTGACAACAAACATTAAAGCGTCCAAAAATCGGTAGCCGGCTGAATAAATTCCCACAGCTTGCTTGCCTTTTATAAAATTTAAAATAAGTACGTCAACCTTAGAATAAAATCCGGCAAGTAAACTAATAAGTAAAAAAACAAAAGATTTTTTGACGATTATCAACCATTGTTTTAGGTCAATCTTTAGAGAAAGGCCGCCAACTTCCTTTCTGACGAGCAGAAAATTTACTAAAGAATAAAGGTTATATAAAATAAAAGTAATAACAAAAACAGTCATTAACTGTTTAGTTATTAATATTCCGACAATCAAAAAAATAACTAAGCAAATTTGAAAGATCATCGAAACAAGGGAAGCCAAATAAGATTTTTGCTTAATTGAAGTTAAGATTAAATAAGTGCCGGAAAACATATTGGCAAAAATTACAAACGAAGTTAGAATAATCGGAATTAGAATGGAAATAGGGTACCTAAAAATTATGGCTAAACAGATAGTTAGGACAAATGTAATCAAAGATAAATAAAATCTTAGCGAAAAAAGTTCCCTGACTTTTTTTTCTATAGAATCGTTGATATAAACTAACCCGTAAGATGTTGTGCCGAAATCCAACAGTGGTAAGAGGAGGCCTATCTGAGTCCAGGTCAGTGTATAAACGGCGTATTCCTCCGGTTTAAAATAATTGATTAAAACAAGAAATAGGAAAAAATGAAGAATTTTATTAATAACCGAGGACACATTTAAAGTAAAAAAATTTAAATAGAACGGCCGCTTTTTTATTTCTTCAAAAACTGTTTTAGGAGATCTTATAAGTTCATAAACTTTTTGTTTTAAAGTTCCAAATTTAAATAAAAATTTAAGACGATTTTTAAAAAGAAATAATTGTTTGTTCGGATTATCCTGAGAAACTTCAAAATGATGGTAAGAAATTCCTGAATCTATACCTATTTTAAATCCGGATTTTTTAGCCCGGTAACAATAATCGACTTCCTCATAATACATAAAATAACCCTCGTCCAATAAACCGATTTTGTCTATAACACTTTTTTTTATAATCATTAAAGATCCTGATACAAAATCAGTGTCGACAAAACGTTTATTCGGTTTTTTTTCGATCAATCCCCCGCTCATCCGCCATTTATCAATGTGTCCTCCGTAGTAAGTTTTTCCTTGTTGTTTCATTGAAAAACTCCAAATGTCGAATTTTTTTGCCGCCGATAAAATTCCATCCTTATTAATGTTTGAAAGACTGATATCAGGATTGGCGGCAACAAATATTTGACATCCGTCCTTTAAAGCTTCCTTTATTCCCTGATTAACGCCAAAAGCATAGCCTTGGCCATTTTTGGAGTTGTCTATTAAATACAGTTCGTAATCAGCAATTCGTAGTTCTTTAATCTCTTTCTTTAACCTAATAATTTCCGACTGAGGTGTTTTATATAAAATAAAGATAAACGCAATTTTTAAATTTTGATCTGTCATTTTAATTTTTTATTTTTTATATTTGATATAAACAAAGTAAAGTAAGTCATAAATTCCATATAGGCGAATAAAAGATCTAAAGGAATTCTAAAAAATCCGTCCTCAAAACCTTTATCCTTAATAAATCTCGCCCAAAACATATGGAATGGATATATAAATATTTTTTTAAAAGATGATTTTTCTCCACTTAAAAATTTTTCTTTTCCCATTCTTATTCCATAATCGGTAAACTTAGAAAACATTTGTATATATGACCGGTAAGAATGATGAAATATTTTTCCTTTTAAGTATCCGGTCTTTTCATCTTTAACTTCTATCTTATTGTGGACTAAAGAAGGTTTTATCTTTAATTTTACTCTTCGGAAAAGTCTGAGCATTTTATAATCTTCACCACCGTATTGAAGAGGTTTATCCAAAAAAAAGTTTTGATATGGAATATAATAACCGTTAATTTTTATTCTTGTATTATCTATTTTTGATTTAATTTCGTTCATTAATCTTTCCGAGACTATTTCATCGCAATCCAAAATTAAAACCCATTTTCCTGTTGCCTTTGATAATCCATATAGCCGCTGTTTTCCGATGTCTGTAAATTCTTTGATGTAAACCTTGGCCAGATAATTTTTTGCAATTTCGACTGTCCTGTCCGTTGACTTACTGTCAACAATAATAATTTCATCAGCTATTTTTTTAACTGAAGCAAGAGATTTTTCCAAAGTTTCAGCGGCATTTTTGGTGATCATCAAAACTGAAAGTTTTGCGCTCATGGCTATATTATATCACTGACTTCAATGTGGCATATCGAAAGCGTTAAAGCATTAGAACAATACGACAACCTATTTTTGTAGGTTATAAGCGGTAGACGGACATTAATTAAAAGTTAAAAATTAAAAAATGAAGAATTGTAGGGAACAAAAATTTTTGTTCCGTACAAAAACATATGAAAAAATTGGTTTATATTGTTACAGTTTTTTTTATCAATTTATTTGTTATTAAAAACATCTACGCATTTGAGTTTTATAAGTCAATTGAAAATCCATTAAAAGCTAGTTATATAGATGATTACGTTTATTTATTACAAGCAAATATTTTTAAAGAAGAGAGTCTTTATAAAGGTATTTTTGTGATAAAAAAGCAAAGCGAGTCTTTTCATTCGCTGGGATATTTTGAATCAACTAATGGTCTTGATTGGGTAATGTTTAAAGAAATACTAAACATCGGCTCTGATTTATCTAACCCCCGTATTTTAAAGACTCAGACAGGATATTTTTTATTCATTTCCCGTTTTGAAAGTGATAGAACTTATCAAATTTATTTAAGCAACTGCGATACCAATTTTAACTGTTCAGAAAATTTGTTACCGGTAATATCCGCTGATAAAAATAAAAAAACTGAAAAATATGGAGTTTTTTCCGGTAGCCCTTTTCAGCAAGATGATCGGACGTTTTTATTTTTCAGTGCGCGGGGAGAAAATGGATTTAAAATAAAATTGGCATATTCTGATGACTTAATTACATGGCATAGATGTCCGAATGATAAGGAATTTCTCTATGATGGCGACGGACCATTTTCATATACTGTTAATAATTATTTATATTTATTTTTTCACAGAGCCGATAATAGCGGGATAAGATTAGCAAAAAGTTCTTTACCTCTGACGTGTGATTCGGTTTTTGAGGATGAAGGCTATTTATTAAGACAAGATAAAAGCTATGATCAAAGACATTTAATTTTTCCTTCGGTTTTGGGGGACGGAGAAAACTTTAAATTATTTTATTCAGGATTTGGAGACGACTATCAGTGGCATTTGAATTTGGCGTGTACGGGACAGAGATGTTTATTAGGGTCGGAAAACCCGATTCCTACAAAAAAAATACCGATTGTCATTGTTCCCGGAACTTTTGCATCATGGAATCGTGATGCAATTTTGCACAATCGAGAAGTCTCTTATAATGATTGGAAACTACAAAATTTTGTTAAAGAATATGACGGCCTAATTAATACTCTTATTAATTTAGGTTACGAAATAAATAAAGATTTGTTTATATTTCCTTTCGATTGGAGACAAGAAATAGAAAAAACTGCCGGCGACCTGGATAGTTTTTTAAAAAAAAAGATTTGGACTGAAGATTCAGATAAAAAGATTAATATTATCGGTCATTCTTTAGGTGGTTTAATCGGACGAATATTCGCTCAAAAAAATAAAGATAAGGTTAATCAGATTATAACCGTCGGCACACCGCATCAAGGAGTTGTCCAAGTATATAAACCTCTTGAATCGGGAGAAATTGATAGAGACAACACATTTTTTTGGTTGGCTCTAAAAATTGTTTTAATTTTAAACAAGACAACAATCGAAACCGACAGATTAACTTTAGCAAATAAATTTCCGGCGGCAAAAGATCTATTCCCAGCCTTTAATTTTTTGAAAGATTCTTCTGGAAATGAAATCAATTTTAATAAATTAAAAATTAAAAATACTTTTTTACCTCAATATAACCAAAGTTTCTCCGATATTTTTCCAATATTTACGGCCATTTATGGAGAAAATGGTAAAAATACCCCGGCCGGTTTTATAGTCGAGCCGCAAAATAGCCTTGACCAATTGCTGGGAAATTATTCCGACGGAAAACCCAAGGAATCATATTTTGATTTTGGAGATTATACGGTTTTGAGTAAAAGCGCTAAACAAGATAGTGATGCGGAAAAATTAAGTTTTGACCACGGTGGATTAATTTATAAAAAAGACAGTATAAAAAAAATTCTTGACTTGCTGCATATCGAGTATAAAGATTCACAGGTAGTTGAGGGAAAAGGAACAACAATTAATTCGTCACTTATATTTTTAATTAAATCTCCGGCAACGATGGAAGTTGAGCTTAACAGTCATATTTATAATGAGGAAGACGGGATTATTTTTATTCCAAATGCACAATCAGGAAATTATAATCTTAAAGTCCAAGGAACAGACAAAGGAAAATATGAATTAGTTATTGGACAGATTTCTGAGAATAACGATCTTTGGGAAAGCCTTAACGGCGAAACGAATAATTCTCAAATCGACAACCATAATATACTATATAACAATCAGACAGCTGTTTCGTTGTTTCCAATATCTACTGCTACGCCATTTATAACATCAATTCCAACGGGACAAATATATTTGTCCCCTACAACGATATCATCACCAACATTCATTCAACAATCAACAAATTCATCTGCGGAAATTTTAGGGATTTCGTCATATCAAAAAAAATTGATTACTCCAACTGTTAAAATAAATAAAAAAATAATTACCAAAAAAGAAATTAAAAAATCTACAATCTGGGATTTCATTTTACCTTCTTTACTTATAAGCAGTCTACTAACAACATTAAGTTGGCATTTAAAAAAAAATAAGTAGATAAATACTTTTATAACGCTCTAATTTGACTTTCAAAATATTATAAGATATAATCCTCTTTGAGTTGGCAGGAAAAATAATTATGGACAAAATTAAATATAAAACCTGGCATAAAAAACAAAAAAAAATTTCAAAAGTTAATTATTTTTTTAATGGTTCTTCATCCGATCTGCAATATCTTCGGCCAACATCGTTAAAAGACAAAACAGGAAAAGAAATATATGAGTTCGATGTAATCCATGTTGAGGAGGATCACGGTATGGTCAAATCGGGATATTACATCGTCGCTTATTACAACGCGTGCTTTATGATTACAAAAGATTCCGACCTAAATTATATGGAACATTATCTGTGGTTTATTGCTGACAAATGTAAAGTCATAAAAAGTTTTTTTGAAAGTCGCGAAGAATGGACACGGTTACAGGTCAAGTCGATTAAGAGACAAAATAACTTCTATTGAAAATAATTTTGTAGTTGATTTGACTTTCTAAACTGCTCATTATATACTACATACGATTGTAGGTTATAACCTACCAAAACAATGAGAATTAAAAAGAGGGTTCTCCAAAAAATAGTTTCAGTTTTATCAAGTTTTCTTCTTTTGATAAATTCCTTCACTCCATATTTATTGATCGCCCCAAGTTTTGTTAATCAGGTAAAAGCACAGGAGGCAACGGTTTCGCCGACCCCGGATCCAACAGTTTCTCCAGCAGTGGAAGTGACGCCGGAACCGACAGTTGAACCAACAGTCGCTCCCACAATAGAACCGACAACTGAGCCGACTATTGTCCCGACCGTTGAGGTATCTCCTACGATTGAAGTAACCCCGGAAGTATCTCCAACTGGCGAACCAACACCCGTAATTACAACCGAGGTGACTCCGGAAGTAACTCCGACGGTGGTTGAGACTCCCTTACAATCAGTCGAGGAATCCACACCAACCCCAAACCCTTTGGAAGTCACCAATTCTCCTTCTCCCCCATCACCAACACCAACCGAAGCTATCTCAACTCCTGCTATTGAAGGAGTGGTTGAGACAACTTTAGTAGAAAGTTATTCCTGCCGGGCGGATTCATTGAATGGCTGCCTAATTACAGACAAAGCTGATTATGCTCCAACCGATGCAGCTGTGATCACCGGTCACGGATTTGCTCCCACTACTATATATACATTAAGAGTTACTTCTTCAGACGCTCCCGCGGTTGATTCCTCATATTCAATAACAACAGATGCCAACGGCAGTTTTACCTATAGCTACCAGCTTGATGGCAACTACAGGCCAAACTACCTCGTCGAACTAAAAGATTCTTTTGGGTTTGTGGTCGCTTCGGTTACTTTTACTGATTCGGCAACACCAGGCGTAGATTTGTATGATCAATGTTCTAATGACAATGGTAGTGGTTATTCTACAGGTGACACAGGTTGTCGTTGGATCAATGGTAATCTTCAGGGCAGTAATTCTACTTTCTATGAAGGCGACTCAACTCCACAGCGCTTAGCAATCCAAGACCTATCCACAGGCGACTACACTGTTTCTATTAATTACGCAACTACTAAGGGTGGCAAGCATGCTTATGATTTTATTACTGATGACGTTTTTTCTGAAAATTGGATAACTAATTCAGACTTTTGTGATTCACCAATTGGACATTTAGCTGGTTGTAGTAGTTTAACACCTATCTCTTCAGGTCTTATTCCTACAGATCCAAATGCAGAAGGTCACGATGTGGCAACGACCGCGAGACATTTTAAAATCCGAAACGGAACTTGGGTCGGTTCAGGAATATTATCTGGTCCAACTTTGACAAGTGGTGATTATACCGGTGACAGTTCTACAACTATTCAGCTTCAATTCCATGTTGATACAAATACATGCTCAAATAAATATCAAACTGGAACTGGACAAAATAAAATAGACGTTTGTGAAGTTGTAATTACATGGGGTGCTCACGTTTCAAGTCAATCAGATTGGGGAGTTGGAAACTCTTCCGTTAATATTCCAGGATCTCCTTATCATGTAGCTTTAGTAGAGCTTAATGGTGGATCAATTGGTAGTCGTGATAATCAAATGCAAGCTGATGCAATTATTCCTCCAAGCACAATAAATATCCACAAGGTGACGAGTCCAACAGGTGGGATTGGATTTGGATATACGACAACAGGTTTAATTCCTTCAACTTTTAATCTCAACGATGGCGGAACCCAAACATTTTTATCTGTTATTCCAGGCCAATATTTTATATCAGAAGATAGTCCGACAGGATACACATTGACTGGTCTCACTTGTAATTCAAGTGGAACAGGAACAAGCGCAACAACCAATATAGGAGCGCGAACAATATCTATCAATATTGGTGCTGCTGGTGGTGGGAACGTAGATTGTACTTTTACCAATACTGTTCAAAACGGATCGATCACCGTTACAAAACAAACAACTCCAGACGGTTCACCACAATCATTCACTTTTAATTTGGGAGGCAACGCCACCGATTCGGCTTCGTTA
>Ga0172379_10006155_pt1 | contig 16265 bp, 12 predicted proteins | sample GrowelOW334metaG_FD_119756 | JGI IMG/M metagenome (GOLD analysis project Ga0172379, IMG submission 119756) | Groundwater microbial communities from an aquifer near a municipal landfill in Southern Ontario, Canada - Groundwater well OW334 metaG | ecosystem: Environmental > Aquatic > Deep... | reverse complement strand
TTTTCGAAAACGTCTTTTACCGCGGCATCCGAGTCCATTGCTCTTCCTGAAACACTTACCGTTTGTTGCATATTGAGGTTGCCAAATTCCTCGCCTCTAAATTTCACATTCGTACCTTCGACAGTATATTTTCCTTCTCTACCGCCGCCCATTTCTGTACCAGGCTGGAATCTAATAGGGTAAACGCCGTTGGCTTGTGTGGTTTTTGAGTGTTCAGGGGCAAAGGCATCAGTTTTGCCGGTTTTAGAGTCTGCTGAAGCTAGTTCATGGTTAGCAGACAAAAATTCTAGACTGAGAGTATCTTTGCCTTCGTTTGCGGCTGAGTGAAGGACTTCAACGCCTTGGCCTTGCAGTCTTTGAATTGCCTTGTTGGTATCGACCTGAATTTTGCTCCAGTCTCTAACTACTTGTGGTTGGCTTGGATCGTCAGCTACTTTACCAAGGCGCTCAAGAATGTCTTTTTGCGTTTCTGGGTTTTTCACATTTTCTGGAGTTATGGTGTTGTCTTTGTTAGAGCCAAGCAGCTGGTTTATTTGGCCGAATGGTAGATCGACACCACCCATGCTAACGTTGACTACATCGCCTTTGCCGAGTTTGAGTTTGCCGGAATCTATCTGGTCAGCAATGCCATTAAGTGGTTTTGAAAAGTCAGGAATACCATCGCTGTCTGATGTGTTTAATTGTGCTCTGATGGCGTTGAAATCATTTTCTTCAGCTAAACGGGCGCTAAACTCACCATGGGTGAAACCAGTTTCTGTATGCTTCGTAACACCTTTGCCATTCGTTGTGACGTTGTTCAGTGCAATTTCGCTCCCTTGGGTTTCCACCTTGCCTGTACCTTTAGGGTCATTTTTCTTTTCAATGCTGTCTTTTCTAAAATCATCCAGGAATAAGACAGTGGGCTTGTTCGGATCTAAGTTGCTGGTGTCGTTGAGTACTTTAAAAGGTTCTTCTGCAGGCTTGTCTTCGGCTTTGGCGCCCGGTTTAGCTTCTGATTTTGCGTCTGATTTAGATTCTGGTTTTGCAGTGCTAGACTCTTTTGGTGCGCTTTTTTTGCTATTCTTTGCGCCGCGAGTGAGGTCGCCATTGTCGCTATCAGCAGCAGCAAACGGGTCGTTCTGGGAAAAATCTAGAAAACCAGCGTCTGTGTTGTTTTTGAGCCCAACTGTATCGCCGGATGCAGCCCCTGCGGAAGCTTCTTTCTTTTCAGACCTAAAAAGATCAATACGGTCAATATTCTGGGTGGGAGAATCGCCTTTAGGCTGATTCTCCTTAGGAGCATCAATGCGAGCATCGTTTGCTTCTGCCATGTCTTGACTCTGGTTGTATTAGTAAGGGGGTGGTTGGACCCTCCTATTATTAAACCGACCCTGTGAAATAGACGTGAAAGCAGCTGAAGGCTAGATGCTAGGGCACTATCCCGGCATGTTCATGGCAGACGATCTCGTATTTAATGCCGTCAAGGTCTTTGAAGAAAACGGCATAGTAGCCCGGCGGAACGTATTCTGGGTACTCGCGCGGGGCACTTACGATGGTTGCTCCTATTTCTTGCAGCTTGATATGCAAGCTATCCACTTCGGCCCGAGATGCTGCTTTGAAGGCAAGATGATGCAGCGCCCCAGGTTTTCTGCGATTAATAGTATCGCCTTTGAATGCTTCTCTTGGCGAGGTTATGGCAAAGCACAAGCGGGGGTGCTGCCATTCCACAACATGAAAGTCATGCTTCTCGATTACACCCTCGGACCGTTTGGTTGGGTCAAAACCTAATAGTGGAAGAAGTTTGTCGTAGAATGGCACAGCAATGCTCATATCTTTGACTGTAATTTGGATATGATCAATTATTGGTTCCATGGGTTTTTACCAAAAAGTGTTTGTCGGGTGAGGGCGCAAATATTATAAAGCCATTTTTTGTTGCTTTGGATTTGCTTCGGTGTACTCTAAAAACAAGGGCTTTAGGAATATAGAATGTTGCGATTTTTATTAGTATTGGCTTTTATAGTTTCGCCACTGTTTTGCGACTGTGCAGCTCTTGCTCAATCGACCAAGGTCAGTTCAGAGCCTGTCAGTGCAAAGCGCAGTGATGAAAGTGCTGTTGAGAACGATTCTGTAGATTCTTCAAAAAACATAGCGCCACTAGAAGTGGTGACAGATACTGATTCACAGATACGAAATAAGGACGGCTCTCGCCTTGAATCAGCCGGACGTAAGGACAAATCTCTGCCAAACCTCATAGCTTTAGTCAACATCATTGCAAACGGTATTGAGATTCTGTGCTTAGCTTGGGGACTACCGGCTTGTCTGTTAGTGCCTGTAGGACTTGTTCTTGTTTGGATTAAAGGCAAAAGATGGTGGGGCGCAGCAATGATTTTATTCGGCCCTATTGTGGTCATAGTTGGGCTAGCAGCACCGGGTGTTATAAATATTTTGATGCAGGCGCTTGTTGACACGGCAATTTTGGATTAGAGCTGTTTTTTATTTGCGTTGATTGAAGTAGTTGATATCAATTGGGTCTCGCGCTGGAACAATTATTCTAGTTTGTATTTAGGACCCCACGCATATGCGTGCCCTGGGACAAAACTCGCTCTATCGCTCAAAAATTGAGCCTCACTGTGCTTTCCAGATTCCTTAAGATAGAATTCTAGGCCTCTATCGCTACCCGAAAACCACATACCGCCTGGTATCAGGAATTTAGTCTTGATGGCATTTGAGCGCTTTTCCAAAACAGTAGCCTCTTCTTTTTTGCCCTGCCAATATTTGCAACTGGCGAGCTCCCGCAGGCTGTTGCCGATTTCAGGTGCGAATTCATACAAAGCAGATTCTCTGATTTTAAGTGAACGGGCATAGCACTGGGAGCCTCTTTCCTGATCCTTGACCTCATCAGTATAATATCTACCTAGAAACTCTAGCTGATTGGCTACTTCCGGATCGGTCTTTCCTAGAACACCTTCAGCGATGTCCACTGCCTGCCTATACAACAATTCTGTCTGTGCGGTCTCTGCGGCCGTGCCTCCCCTAAGACGCATCGCAGCTATCCTAGTGAGGGCCTCGGTCGCCTGCAACCTCTCTTTGCCGCTCTTTCTAAGTGCTTCCTTAAGTGCTCGACTCCACAGTTCTGGTGCACCACTAGTACGGTCACTCTGAAAGACTAGAGAGGCCATGATGTTCAAGGCTTCAGCATCTGTAGGATCTTTGGAAACCTCTTTTTTTAGAATTTGATAGCTCTCTCTGAATAATTGTTCTACCCCTTTGTAGTCACCATGTTGTTGGCGCGAGCAGCCAAGCTTGTACATCGCAAGAGCCTTATCCCTAGCAGTGGCTTTGGGAGACTTCTTCAATGCTTCTAAGGCAAACCTATGACAAAACTCAGTGGCATCATACTGCTCTCGCATTTCGTATATTTTGGCAAGTTTGTTAGCTGTATCGACAAAGTCAGAGATATGGAGTATTGAATTGTAAGTAGTTGGAGTTAGTAAAACTTCCTTGTAGAGCGGTTCTGCTGCTAGGTAGTTCGCCTTTCTGTTGTACTCATCAGCCAGTGCTTTCAGTTGTTTTAAGTCAACTTCTTTAGGTTTTTGATTTTGTGCAATCTGAAAATCTTCAGCTAATTTTGATGTTTGTTTCTGATTAGTTTCGGGCTGAGGCAAACTCTTGGTAGAACTACAGCCCAATAAGAACACCGGTGTGATGAGCACTGCAAACAGTTTTGCTCGAAGTCGAGTTTGAACTAAAGCTCTATTTAAGAGGATAAGCGGGCCAACATTTCTAGGAGTGTCTAACTCAGATTCGTTTTGCAAGTTCTCGCGCCTCTGAATAAATCTGTTCTGCTTTTTTTGTCTGCTGCATTTGATTGAGCAATTGCCCATATCCTTCCAGTGCTTGTTTCAGTTTAGCCATTGAAAATGAGCTTTTTCGCAAGCTTAGAACTGCTTTTTCGTATGACGATTGGGCTAGCGGATACTCTTTTAGGGCGGTGCTTATGCGAGCGACATCAAGCATTTGACTGGCCGTTTCTGGATCGTCTTTGGGTAGATTTAGTTGTTTAATTTCTAAGGCTTGTAAATAGAGCTTTTGAGCCATCTTGTCGTGTCCGTTTCTCTCTAGTTCATAGGCTGTTTCATTCAATTTTTCAGCCATGCCTAAACATTGCCGACTACGAATTGCCCCCGTCTGAAAATTGAGTTCAGTTGAAATCGCGGCGAGGAGAGATTGGCTTTCTTGTGAACCTTTTAGGTCGTCTGAATTTAGCGCATTGACCATTTCAGATAAAGCTTTAATTGCTTCTGGACTAGCTGCACGCTCGGTTTGCACTGATTTTAGAATTGTACGAAAAGCTGAGAACGCACCGTTAGGATTATCCGTCTTACGATAGCATTCAGCTATAAGTAAAAGAGGTTGATTGAAAATCGGAAAACGATAGATTCCTAGTTGGCACAGTGAATCTATTGATTTGCTCCAGCCATGCTTCTTCATGGCTATGATGACAGAGACTAAGCTTGGATCCAGGTCAGACTTGACGAGCCAAACATTCGCTATGTAAGTGGTTAGTTTGTCAAGTTCTGTCGTCGGAACAATGTCAAACATTGGTATCAGAATATCGGCTGGCACATACACTGAACTCGTCATAGTCTTGTTAAACAACTGCAAAGCGTCTTCCTTGCGTTTGTCAGTCAAGTATAGAGATAGCAGTACCGACGTTGACGCTGAATCGAGCTTTGTCGCTTCTCTCAAAAAATCTGATTCATAGTGTCTTGCTAGCTCTAAATCCTTGTGTTTATAAGCGAAGGCCGCTAGATATTTGGTTGAGTCTTTGTCTCCTTGAACTGCTTCTAAATAGGTTGTTTTTGCTTGATTTATTTCGCTGCGTTTTTCTTCCAGAGCGGCGAGAATGAGTAGGTCTGAGATTAATTGCCCATCGCTCTTTGGTAGTTTTCGTTGCTGTGAAATAGCTCGACTGTACAGTGACTCAGCACTGTTCAGCAACGAGGTATCCGAAGCATTTTTGATAACTCTGCGTATAAATGATCTGCCAAGAAGACGATTGTCTTCTGAAGTTCTTGTATATTCTGGTCCGTCATCCCAATCGTTTTGACTCGGACGTGGCACAGGCCATTTTCCGGCTGCCAAAACTGCTGTCCGACCTGCCGATTCTAGGTCTTTGATGAGCAGGTTGTTGCTTGTGCCATCACCTTCTCGCTGCTTTAGAATTCTCAGATAGAGCCTATGGGCAGATTGAAAGTGCTGGGCTCGTTCTAGCTTGCTCGCGATCCCTTCGGCATCTAATTGCTGCTCAGGTGTCTCCAACGGAAGATGATCTATTTTGAAAATTGAAATGTTCCGAAATTGATCGTCTGGCTTGAGTGTTGAACGATATCTAAACATGCCATCGTCCACTGAAAATTCTCGACGATCTGCTCGTTCTATATAGCTTCCACGGTTAAGACAGTTGCGACCTTCGTTGAGGATTGCTTCATTTATCGGCATATCGTGACAGTAGGAGCCATCATTTGCATAACCCGTGGTTACAACAGAGAGACCCGCCGCAGCCGCTCCTAGTGCACAATAGATCGACTGCAGGTATGTTTTCTTTTGCAAACGAACACCCGTTGTGAAGAGCTTCGTCTATTCTCGCACTTTTCAATTCGATTGCGGAATTTTCGTATCCTTGGTTAGTCGTGTGCCTTTTATTAGGCATGTTTTGTGAACCAATTGCGGGTCATAGTAGACGGTCAACCCATTACGGCCACAGTGATCACAACCAATCTTTTGACTGATTGTGCATTCCATTCAATTGTTGGTTCTTTGCCGGACTTCACTTGCTTCCGTTTCGCACTGCTGGGCTCAAGTCAAAGCGATCAGCGTTCATAACTTTGTTCCAGACTGCCACGAAGTCAGTGACAAATTTGTCCTTGGCGTCGTCGCTGGCGTAGACTTCCGAGATGGCGCGAAGCTGAGAGTTAGAGCCAAACACAAGGTCTACAGCAGTTCCCGTCCATTTAAGTTTGCCGGACTTGCGATCAGCTCCTTCATAGACATTTGCGTTTGTAGCTGACTTCTTCCAAACAGTATTCATGTCGAGTAGGTTGACGAAGAAATCATTTGTTAGAGAGTCAGGCCGTGTAGTGAAGACACCAAGTTGCGAATGATCCGCATTGGTGTTCAAAACGCGCATACCGCCCAATAGAACTGTCATTTCTGGTGCTGTTAGCTTGAGCAGTTGCGAGCGGTCAACGAGCAATTCTTGCACTGGTCTATCAGGTTTTACACCGCGGAAGTTGCGGAAGCCGTCAGAAGTTGGCTCTAACACAGCAAAAGATTTGATGTCTGTATCTGCTTGCACAGCGTCAGTGCGACCAGGATAGAAAGCAACTTTTACTTCATGGCCACCATTCTTAGCGGCAGCTTCGACGCCTGTGCATCCTGCTAAAACAATCAGGTCGGCTAGCGACACTTTCTTTCCACCAGTTTGCGAGCTGTTAAAGTCACTTTGAATTTTTCTTAGTGTATCGAGTACTTTCGCCAATTCTGAAGGGTTGTTCACCGCCCAGTCTTTCTGCGGAAGTAGTTGAATGCGTGCACCGTTGGCACCACCACGCTTGTCTGAGCCTCTAAAGGTCGAAGCTGAGGCCCATGCTGTAGTGACCATTTGTGGAATAGATAACCCTGATGACATCACTTTGGCTTTGAGGCTGGCAACGTCTTGATCATCAATCATCTTGTAATCGGCAGTAGGTATTGGATCTTGGAACAACTGCGGCGGTGCCACTTCTGTAAATAGATAACGGCTCAGAGGCCCCATGTCTCTGTGGGTTAGCTTGTACCAAGCTTTGGAGAAGGCGATTCTAAATTCTTCAGGATTCTCATGGAAGCGCTTAGAAATTGGTGCATAAATAGGGTCGACTTTGAGAGAGATGTCTGTGGTGAACATCATTGGTGGATGCTTCTTTTTGGGATCTTGTGCATCTGGCACTAATTCTTTTGAGAAATCACCTTTTGGTGTCCATTGATGAGCGCCAGCGGGGCTCTTCGTCAGTTCCCAATCGAGGCCAAGGAGGTGATCAAAGTAATTGTTTGACCATTTTGTAGGTGTTGATGTCCAAGCGCCTTCAAGACCGCTGCCAATGGTGTCGTCACCATTGCCGGTGCCAAAAGTATTTTTCCAACCAAGGCCTTGCTGCTCAAGAGGAGCTGCTTCTGGTGCTGGTCCGACATACTTATTAGGATCAGCGGCACCGTGAGTCTTACCGAAAGTGTGGCCACCAGCAATGAGGGCAACAGTTTCTTCGTCGTTCATCGCCATGCGATCAAATGTTTCTCTGATGTCTTTGGCTGCGGCCAGCGGATCTGGCTTGCCGTTAGGGCCTTCTGGGTTGACGTAGATCAGGCCCATCTGTACAGCAGCTAGTGGGTTTTCTAATTGTCTATTGCCAGTGTAGCGCTTGTCGCCAAGCCACTTGCTTTCTGGACCCCAGTAGATGTCTTCTTGTGGCATCCAGACATCTTCGCGTCCGCCAGCAAAGCCGAAGGTTTTGAAGCCCATCGACTCAAGTGAGCAGTTGCCGGTCAAGACCATCAGGTCAGCCCACGAAATTTTGTCGCCGTATTTCTGTTTGATTGGCCATAGCAATCGGCGGGCTTTGTCGAGATTGACATTATCTGGCCAGCTGTTCAATGGTGCAAAACGCTGAGTGCCATAACCAGCGCCACCTCTTCCGTCGGCGACTCTATAGGTGCCAGCGCTGTGCCAGGCCATACGGATAAAGAAAGGACCATAACTACCAAAGTCTGATGGCCACCATTCTTGTGATGAGTTGATCAGCGCGGTGATATCTTTTTTTACTGCCGCGATGTCGAGTTTTTTGAACTCGTCTGCATAACAGAAGGTTGCACCCATCGGGTTGCTCTGAACTGAATTCTGGTCAAGAATTTTCAAATTCAATTGATTTGGCCACCAGTCAGCATTTGAGTAGGCGCCAGCTTCAGTAGGCATGCGTTCGGCGTCTTTGTCATTGTCCATCATGGGACACTTGCCGACTGCTGCTGCTGGTTTTTTCGGAAAAGGAGTCGAACTTTGAACATTCTTATTGGCACCGGGAGCAGTGCCTTTTGCAGGACTAAGATCTTTCGCCGACGCACTACTGATTATTTGACTAGCCAGCAAAAACGAATAAAAAAGAGTCCTGGTTTTCATTTATTGGATGCCCCTATGCTTGATTGAACGCGATTGCACAGCACGTCTATAAGAGACTTGATGCCTCTTCTGACTTGCCAAATTATTGTGATTGCCTCGGCCAAACTAGCCTTCGTCAATCTTCATCTTGTTGCAGATCACCATAAAAGGTAACTTGCACACCGTGGACTTTGAATTTTTTGTCCAATAGGTTTCCGAGCTGCTCTACTTTTTCAACAGGCACGTCTAATATCTGACCAGTTTTCACATCGACAAAATGATGATGATTGAAAAGGTTGGCGTCATAGCGCACTTTGCCAGGCTCAGTGAATACTTCGCGAATTACTCCAGCGTCTTTGAGTGAGTTTAAGGTGTTATATACGGTCGCCCTAGATAGAGCGACAGGGAGCTTACCTGTAACCGCGGTCATTACCTCTTCGGCTGTCGGATGGTCCAAGGTATTCAATAAATACTCAGCAATAACCATTCGCTGGGGCGTTGGTTTGACGCCATGCGAGAGAAGAACCGATTCAGCTGATTGGTGGGCTGGAATCATAATATCTTTAGACTAGATCTAATGCCGCTTTTCGTCAAGTCAGTTTTCTTGAATTTTGCAAGTTTGAAGATTAACTACTACCGTCTAGTCAAAGCACATTTATCATTACCTATATATGTCTGCTTTTCCCCTTAATTTTGCAATTGTCTATAATCGAAACACAGAGACTTATTGCGGGTGATACCTAATGAAGATTAGTCTAAGTGCTTTTTCACTGCGAGTAATAGCTGCTTTGGCTTTATTGTGCCCTCACTTCGCAGCACAGGCTCAAGAGCCGCCATTAGTAAGCCTCGATAACCCTCACCCGGGGTCAAAAGCAAAGACTTACGAACAGAAACTTAAAGTCCTAGATGCTGCCGCCCAAGCAGCATTGCTTGATACTCGCATAAATAGCAGTATGGGTGGCACCTTTGGGCCGTTTTCTAACATGTTTTTTGTGAGAAGCAAATTGGATAGTGGCACCTGTATTGCTCTAAGCTCGGAAGTAAAAGGCATCCGTGATATGGAGCTGACTCCCGCATTTCCTCGCGCGTACAGATGCACATTGAGAGAATTTCTTGACACCATTGCTCAGCAGACAAACACGAAATGGAGCTATCGCGACGAGTGCCAGACAATGCATTCGGACGCACCTGGTAAAGGCTTACAGGATGGAATAGCTGTATTCACATTCGCTGCAGCAAATATAAAACCACGCTTTGAAATGACACCTGCAAAAGGGTGGAAGATGGAAGAGCACAGCTCGTGGACTATGTTTGTACCACCTACGGCACCCGTAGGTATGGATTTTCATGTAGGTGGAAAGCTGTCTGCCGATACGCCTGAGAAGTTGAAGGAACTTGAGAAGTCGGCTCCTAGCGACGCTGCACTCGATCAGCTTAAGCGTGTCAAACCAGACGCTACGGTCAAAGATTTGAAACTAACTAAGGTCGGCCCTTATGATGCCTATCTTTTTGAAACGGGTTTGCCACCAAATGCCGCGGAGAAATTTCGCTGGCGTCAATGGCATTTTGCGGTCGACAATCAACTTGTTTTTGTTATTAGCACTTTGGACAACGACAAGGAAGCAAGCCTGTATCCAGATGTCGAGGAAATGATTAAAACGTTTCGAGTACGCGGCCCTAAAGAAAGCAAAACGATGTAGGGGCTGCGACAATCCCAGAATTTAACAGGACACGTGGGTATCTATTTAGTACTTATCTACACTTGTCTCGGTGGTTGTGAAACAATCGAAGTAGGTCTAAACCGCTATGGTAAATTGATGCGACTTCCTGATACTCTATCGCCGTCAACAGCATTTGCTCACTTGAGCGCCTGTCTGAAATTCGCTGTTCTCGCTGGCCTGCTATTGGCCCTACCTTATGTCTTTTTTCTGCTGACATATTGCAGCGGATACCATAGCTTCGAGCGAGAAGACGTCGGGCTAAACCAGATTTTTAGTATTGTTCTTAACTGCTTTATCGTAGCTGTAAATCCTTGGTTGTACTGCTTGTTTCAAGCGTGGTTGCTAGCCAAACACTGGTCCTTGTGTACTCGAACTCAGGGAGGCCTCGCCCTGATATTCGAGACTTTTGGGCCGCTCGCGGTTTACTGCTTATATGCTTTCAGTAGGGGTTGGATGGTGGCTTTTCCTAAGTTCCGGTTAGACGCTAACAACCGTAGAAAAACAATCCTGGTGGCACTATTAGTGGTAGCTCTGATGCCTTTTGGGAAGCAAATTCTAAATGCTCCGGCCAACATGCTTGACTCCTTTAGATTGCTCAATCTATCACTGAAATACGACAAAAATAAAAACACCTGTGAGGGACGTTTTACTGGTCGACTGCTCGTGATGAAGCTTGGCGAGATGGGAAAGCCGCAATCTGCTGCAGAGAAGCTCAACGAAATGATTGCCCGACAGTTTGCCACGCGACCTGATTTTTTGGAGGCTATTGGTGATAGCTACTGCACGGTGCTTAATATTGACCCATGCAACAAATTGAGCAGTGAAGAGTTTGTTGCTCTCTGCCTCCCTTTAGACGACATGCTTGTTAACTATTTGGCGAGAATGCGAATTAGAAATGATTTGAACTTGCGCTATCACGAGGGTTTTCCCGGAAATTTAACTAATAATCTGGCCAAAGCTTACAAACTGCATGGTGCCAACGATAAATCACTCTTTTGGCGGCAGGAGTGTATTTTGGCAAACCGAACTTTTAGTGGCGGTGAGAAGTGTCGAGGCCTATTGCATTTAGCAGAGGTATATTTGGATTGCGGCCTTCAGGCAAGTGCCAAGCAAACTGTTAATCTTGCTGTCGCTCTGGAAGATAAATCTGGCCTAGAGCCCGCCGGTGGGTTGCAATATTACCTTCCACATAAGCTTGTCGAGCGCATGCTAAGTTTGATCGATGCGCCTCTCGAATACTATGTTGTGCGAGATTTGCATAAACAGGCCAACTTGAGCGCACGAGGGGGAGATTATCTGGGAGCAGTGCGCTATCTTGAGCAGGCTCTGAAAATTGAGCAAAGGGTTTTGGCTGTGGAACCAGCGTTAGTTGTTTACGAAAACCAGATTGCCGATTTCTATATGCGTCTCAAAGATTTTAGAGCTGCTGAAGCGCACTACAAAAAGGCGTTAACTATTGATGAGCAAATTGCCAGACAGAATGTGGATATTCGGCAACGAAAATATCATGAACAAATGACTGCTGCCGATATTGCTCGTGACTTTCGTAAATTGGCCAATCTCAATCGTCTTGAAAAAAACTACGAGGTTGCCGTACCACTGCTGTTGCGCGCAGCTGACATGGTTAAAACTGCCTTGGGTAAGGATTGTCTTGAAAATAAAGAGATTGTTTCTGATCTTATTGCCGTCAAAAAGTCTCAAGGACATTTTGCCGAACTGGAAGAAATGTTCAAGCATGATTTAGCAGTCGCTAGTGCTAACGCAAACGGTAATCAAGTCGACATGCGGGTGACAGAAAGTCGAAATCGTCTTGCTCACCTTTATCTTGAGCGCAAAGATTTCATTCGTGCTGAAGAACTGAATAAACACACACTTGCGTTTTTTGAGAAGAGGTACGGCTTCAATTCATATGAATTAGAGAATTGTCTTGATAATCTTGGTGATACTTACTTGGAGCAAGCGAAATTCGATCTTGCCGAAATGCAATACACAAGGGCTATTAGGCTCTCGCACGGCATGTTCCTCACCGGTATTCCCCTTGCGCGCAGATTGGATAAATATACTGAATTGAACCGTCGTCGCCACCGCTGGACAGAAGCGGTGGGTTCGTGCCGCCACGCATTGAACATAAGAGAACAATACCAGAGTGCCGATTCAGCCGAACTCGTTACTAACCGCGTGCGTTATAAAGAGTTGCTGGCTGAAGTTAAGGCTAGTGATCAAGCTTCAACCAATCCCGTTGCTAAGTAAGACGAGCCAGTATTTATACAGTCGGCACTGTGCCACCATCGATGACGTATTCGGTGCCAGTGATAGATGCGGCACGCGGCGAAACTAGAAAAGCGATTAGGTCTGCTACTTCTTTTGGCTTCGCTGGGCGACCAAGGGGAATCCCGCCAAGGCTATTCATTATGATTGCCTTCCCTCCTTCATAGTCTGTTCCGGCTTGTTCAGCTAGGCGCTGGGCCATCCGAACAGCGGCATCAGTCTCGACCCAACCGGGTGAAACGCGCACTACGCGAATACCCTTTGGCGATACTTCTTTGGAGAGGCTTTTGCTGTAAGTTGCTAAGGCTGCCTTTGACGCCGCGTATGCCGTGGTTGATTCTGGCAGCGGGAGTTCGTGCTGAATTGAGGTGACATGTATGATCACTCCAGAACCTTGATTGAGCATGCCCGGTAGCAGTGCGCGATCAATGCGAACAGCAGACATCAAATTTTGGTTAAGCTCCCTCATCCAGATATCATCGTCCAATGCAGCAAAACCGCCACCTGATGCACTTGAGCCGCCTACAACGTTGACGATGATATCGACTCCAGCGAATTGTTTTTCAATGGCCGTTGCCACAGAAGTACAACCATCTGCAGTCATAAGATCAGCCACAACAAAATGCACTCCTTCTGGCAAGGCCTCTGGTTTTGAGCGCGCTGTCGTTATGACTTGAGCACCTTGGTCTCTAAGCACCGCCACAACAGCGGCCCCAATACCTTGGGTGCCACCAGTGACGAGGGCGCGAAGGTTAGCAATTTCTAGATCAAAGTTGATGGTCATATGGTTACCTGCGGCGATTATTGTTGTTGTTGAAATTTGCATTGAAGTTTTGACATCTTTGCTTTTCTGTTCTAACGTTAGCCTGCTGGTTACTTATGTTCAAGAACGCACTAAAAAGTAAGGTACGAACGAAAAGGTATGCCCAAGGAATACACACCAATTACCGCCGCATCTGACACTGAGAAGGCGTTTAAGCTCCTTGAGGGGCGCTGGAAGCTGGTGATACTGTTTCACCTGTTCGGCGGTAATACCCTGCGTTTTTCAGATCTTGAACGTGCCATAACTGGCATTTCTCAAAAAATGTTGATTCAGCAGTTACGCCAACTTGAGGCCGATGGATTGGTGAGGAGAATCGTTCATCACCAAGTGCCACCAAAGGTTGAATATTGCATGACCGAATGGGGTCAAGCGTTATGCCCAGCACTGGATGCCCTGCTTAGGTGGTCGGCTCTGCGTGATGAGTTGTCTTCCTCTTCAACCTAGCCACGAAGAATCCAGAAAAGTCATGACGCGATGGCAAGAATAATGCGTAGCCTTGAGCAGCCTCTTTCTCTAAACCTAGTTGCTTGAGTGAGTCGTTGATGAAGTAGCCACTTATGTCGTCGCGTTCAAAGTCAGTACCAGACTCATCATTTAAGAACCATTCAATCATGTCTTCGTTCTCTTCTTGCTCAATTGAACAAGTTGAGTAAATCAAGGCACCACCGGGCTTGACCAGCTTTGCTGCGTTCGTAAGCAAAGCTTTCTGAATTACATTGACTTCGCCAATGTCTTCTTCTTTCAGTTTTAGTCTGATATCTGAGCGTTTATTGATAACGCCGGTGCCTGAGCACGGTGCATCAACCAAGACTTTATCCACAGGCGGATTTTCGTAGGTGGTGCCATCAGCAACATAGGTTTCGATGTTTGTTAGACCAAGCCGCAAGCGATTTTCTTTGACCATGTTCAACCGCTTTTCATGTTTGTCGATAGCAATGATGCGGCCTTTATTGTTCATCAATTCGCCGATGTTAACAGTCTTGCCACCCGGAGCGGCACAGAGGTCAATGACAACGTCGCTTGTCTGCGGTGCCATAACTTGGCCAACAAATGCAGCGGCTTCGTCTTGCACAGAGAAGATACCATCGTCGTAACCAGGAAGCTTTTCAATTGGCCCCTTGAGGCTCTTTCTCTCGGTGATAACCAAACAAGTTGGCACGAGCATAGAGCGCTCTGCGACTACACCTTTATCGAGCAGCAGTCGCTGGTAGCCGTCAGTTTCCATGGCGATGTCATTGACTCTGACAGTTAGCTTAGCTGGAACATCAGACGCTTTAAGAAGCTTCTCGGTCTCTTCTGCTCCAAAGCGCTTCAACCAGCGCGATACTAGCCACAGTGGCATCGAATGCCGGTCTGCTAGTGCAGCTGCTAGTTCTGTGCCTTCTAATTTGCTTGTATCGACTGGTTCTGCTTTCAGTCTTCCTTTTTCAATGTTGCGAATATGGGTGCGCAGGACGCCATTAACAAATTTAGAGAGACCTACGTGACCAATTACCCGAGCTAGCTCAACGGCGGTATCAACCACTGCGCTATGCGGAATGTCTGGCATCGATTCAATTTGGAAAAAGGCAATGCGCAAAAGATTTAGCAGTGGAGGCTGAATTTTCTCAACTGGTTTGCTTGCTACAGCACCGATTGCTTTGTCAAGGTTGTTCTTGTTACGTAGTACGCCTTGAACGAGAGCCGTGATAAAAGCTCTGTCGCGCTCGGATAAATCATATTTGCTGCCGTCAAGAGCATTGGCCAGAGCTATGTTTGTATAAGCTCCTTTCTCTTGCACTTTGATCAAAACTTCTACGGCAATTTTGCGCGAGGATACTCCGCGTTTGCGTAGGTGTGAATCATTCTTTTTTAGCGCAGGCCTTGGCTCGCTATTATCTGCACTCATGAAAGACACTCACCTGTTTCCAATCTAACTCCGTTTACCCAGGCTGCCGCGGCTAATTTAGCCCGGTTTGCCGGTTGCACTTCGAGCAACTCTAATAATTTATTGTCTCCGCAAAGCACAAAAACTTTGCCATCGGCTTTGACAATTTGGCCGGGCATACCGCTGGAAGTAACAGTTTGGTAGTCTGCAACCGAGCCTAAACTGGCATCATCTAGAGTTTTTGTTTTTACAATTTTCAGTTCAGCGTCTCTGAAATTAGCTGTGGTACCGGGCCATGGCGTCAGGCCCCTCACTAAGTTGTGAATTTCTTGAGCTGGTTTTTTGAAATCTATTTTTGAAATCGCGCGCGATAGCATTGGTGCCAGAGTTGATTTCGTATCATCTTGTTTTTCTGGAACAAGTGTTTTTGCAATCAGTGCTTCAATGGTTTTTATCAATACTGCTGCGCCAACATGCGACATTTCTGTCGATAGTTCTGGTGCTGTCATGTCAGGTCCGATGGCTATTTCGGCTTTGAGTAACATTGGGCCAGTATCAACACCGGCCTCTGTATACATGGTAGTCACTCCTGTAACCGTGTCACCATTAATCACTGACCAGTTGATCGGTGCTGCGCCACGAAGAGTGGGAAGAAGAGAACCGTGCACATTGATTACACCAAGTGGTGCCATCTCCAACACATTTTTTTTAAGAATTTGGCCGAATGCCACCATCACCAATAAATCTGGTTGCAGTGCTTTCATCGCTTCGACTGTCTCAGGTGAGCGTGCCAAAGCTTGTGGCTGAAACACTGGTATGCCATGCGATTCAGCTAATACTTTGACCGGTGGCATTTCAACTTTTCCACCACGACCCTTGGGCCGGTCTGGTTGGCAAACAGCAGCGACGACTTTCAGGCCAAGCTTTTCTTGATTTTCAATCAAGCTAGCTAGGGTAGGAACGGCGAATTGAGGTGTACCGAGATAAATGACTTTGATCATATAGTTTAAAATCAGTGGGCGACAAAGCGTATACAGAATGTATAGTGTATCTCGCCGTCGAGAGAAGCAAAAGTGAACTCGTCTAACACTTCAAAAAGAGTCTCGTTCGGCCTCGATGCCAGGGTCTGGCTTTTGGCGCCTGCCTGCATTTGGCTCAGTTTGTTCGTTCTTGTTCCTCTTGTAATCTTGTGGGTTTACAGCTTTGGCGGCCGCGATTTATTGGGCCGGGTCACCTTTGGCTTCAGCTTTGACAATTATTTGCGCTTTGTTAATGGGCCTTATCTTTCTGCCCTTTTGCGCTCAATTACGCTTTCGACACTGACAACGGTGTCTACCTTGGTGGTGGGTTATGTCTTCGCCTTGTGGTTAGCTCTATTTAGCAAGCCGTCTTGGCGCAATATGTTGATTTTGCTAATCG
>Ga0172379_10006154_pt1 | contig 16271 bp, 15 predicted proteins | sample GrowelOW334metaG_FD_119756 | JGI IMG/M metagenome (GOLD analysis project Ga0172379, IMG submission 119756) | Groundwater microbial communities from an aquifer near a municipal landfill in Southern Ontario, Canada - Groundwater well OW334 metaG | ecosystem: Environmental > Aquatic > Deep... | reverse complement strand
ATGCGCGAGATCTTGCCCGGAATGGTTTTTCCGAGCGCCGGGATAACGACAGTAAGCGAGTCGCCGATGCTGTGGCCCGCGAATTTATTTTCGTCGACATAAGCGTCGACCCAGAATTTATCAGTGCGCGTGATATTGAAGATAGCGTAGCCGGGAGCGACGATCTCGCCCGCGCGGCTCATGCGCTGGCTGATGCGGCCTGATATGGGCGCTATGATAGTCGTCTGCTTTTTATATGCTGAAACCTCGCGCAGAACGCCTTCGCTCGCCGCGATTTTCTGGTTCGCCGCCTCGACATCTTTTTTTCTGATGTCGACCATCATGCGGGCGTCTTTCGCGAGTTGCAGAGTCTGCTCGGACGCCGATAGGCCGGCGCGCGCCTGCCGCACCTGTTCCCGCGCTGCGTAAACTTCTTCTTTTCTCGCGCCTTCCTGAGCCATGTCGAGTCGCGCTTTAGCCACATTGAGCTGCGCTTCCGCGCTCTTATACGTCATCTCTATCTCGTCGGCCTTCTGCTGCGAAACGATGCCTTCGTTGTTCAGGTTCGTAATGCGCGCATAGGTTTTCTTCGCCGTGTCGAACTGCGCCTGCGCTGCGGCGACGCCCTGTTCGGCCTGCGTTATCTCCTGCGGGCGGGCGCCGCGTTCGAGAGCGGCGAGCTTCTGGCGCGCCATCTCAAGCGCCGCGCTTGACGCTTCAACGCCGGCCTCGGCCTGCTTGACCTGCGTGTCGGACTTGCGCGTTTCGAGCGTCACCGCGAGCGATGCCTGCGCCGACTGCGCCTGCGACGCCGTCACGCCGGCCTGCGCCTGATCATGCTTCGCGTCTATCTCTTCAGCTTCCAGCACAGCAAGCGTCTGCCCCGCCGTCACGTAGTCGCCTTCATCGACGAACAACTCGGAAATGCGCCCCGGCAGCTTCGACGAAACATCGACTTCGTCAGTCTCTAATGTGCCGTCCACCGTGAACGATTTCACCGGTCTGTCTATAGTCCCGGTTGTCGAATCGGCTCGCCCGTAAAATGCGATGAAGATGAAGCCGAAAACGAATATGCATATCGTTATCGACACTCCGATCCATGTTCTGGATTTTGGAATCCGATGCTCTGAATTTTCCATTGCCGTTCCTCCCGGATTCAAACGTTTTTCCGATCCATTAGCGGATTCGGTTTATATCATCGCCGCGCGTTCGATACAGCGGCTTATTTAACGAAATGGTTATTAATTAAACTCTTCGACAATCTGCCCCAGCGCTTTTTTAAGGCTGTAGTAGGCTGAGTCATACTGGTAACGGGCCTGCTCGCGGTTCGTTTCCGCTATGGAAAGCGCGAGAATCGCGTCCGTGACTTCAATGCTTGTTCCTTCGCCGACTTCGAACCGCCGCACAGCGAGCCGGCGGCTTTCTGTCGCCAGTTCAACCGCTTTATCGGCCGCTTCAAGGGCTTTCTTCGCGCTCATCAGATCGAGGTAATTCTTTCTCATTTCGAGCTTGATGCCGTTGCGCAGGCGGGTGATGTCGGTTTTGTTCCGCTCGCGTTGCGCGATCTGCTGCGTGACCTTGGCGTGAGAAACGCCGCCGTCGATTATCGGCAGCTTTGCGAAAATGCCGAAGTAGGACTCGGGGGTGAGAATGGAGAGGTCCTCGTCGCGAAGGTCGGCGGATGCCACGAAAGCGACAACGGGCAGCCGCTCCGATTTCGCGGATTTGATGCCGTTGGCGTAAATGCGGTCGCGCGCCTGAAGAGCCTTCATGTCTGTGGACGCTTCGAGAGCTGTCGCGGCGGCCTGCTCGTATTCGAGCTTCATCTCTTTTGAACCATCCAATTCAGTCGTCAGCGTCGGCGGTTCCTCGTCAGGAGTTCCAATCACGTCCTGAAAGAAAGCGAGCGCGAGGTTTGCCTGGTTTTTTGCGTCAAGGCTTCTGCGGTCCTGATTCGCAAGCTCTGTCTGAGCGCGCATCAGTTCGTACTTGGGAATCAAACCCTGTTTATAGAGTGACTCAGCCTGTTTAACGTGCTGGGAGACCGTTTGAAACGCTTCTTCAGAGACGATCTCCACGCGTTTCGCGAGAACTGCGCCGAGGTACGCTTTAACAGCCGAAAGAGCGACTTCGCGCTGTTTGGATTTTGCGCGCTCGTCCAGCGCTACATATGCGTTTCTCAATTGAGCGACGCCATATTTAACGCGGCCGCCGGTGAAAAGCGGTTTCTGAAGATTCAAAGTGAATCTGCGCATGTCCTGTTTAGAGAGCGGGTAACTTAAAGCGTAGGAAGCGTTTGAAAGGGCGGCCGCGGTGGGCGCCTTATAAGGATTGGGAATCGTGACGTAAGTTCCCGGCGAGGCAGGGTTAGGAACCTGAATGTAGGAAGGAACAGCGTTGAGAACGCCGAGGAATGCCGGTTTGAGCATGTTTCCGATATCGACGTTGAGAGTGGGAGCCTCGGCGAGATGGAGGTAATTCATGTCGAGGCCGAGGGTCAGGCGCCCGCCGGCGCGGGCTTCGTTGATCTTGGCGCGGATAGCGTCCGCGTCCTGATCGGCTGCCGCAATCTCAGGGCTGCTTACCAGCGCTGTGTTGACGGCGTCTTTTAAGCTAAGCTGCTTTGCCTGCGCCACACCAGCAAAAACGATGCAGAGGCAAGCTGTTAAAACCAATATTTTCCGGTTCATGGCGATCACTCCGTATTTGATGCATATATCTTTGACTTCCTTTATGCTTTTAGTGATCCCCGGCCTTGAGGCGGCTCCGCGCCGTCTCACTATTCGTTCAGTCGCCCTGTCAGAGGGCTTTATTGTCGATAAAACTCATATTCCTGTAGGTTCGGCGCCTTGCATGAACAGCGAGAGAATATGGTCGACCAACGGCTCTACATCCAGTTCCTGACTGTTTACAACGAGTCGAGAGATGAACATATTGGCAATTCCGAAAATGGAGTATGCCCAGTAAACCGGGTCCGGCCCGGCGCGCAGATCGCCTTTAGCCTGCGCTTCGGCAAGAACCGCAGCCAGACGCCGCACGTTGTCCTTGATATGCTCGGCCACCGTAAGCTGTGCGTTGTCGCACTCGCCGAACGCTTCGCGGAATATTATTTTTGCGAGTTCCGGGTTCTCAGAGGCAACCGTTAAAAATGTGCCGAGAAAGAGCTTGATTCTTTCCTCGATGTTCGAATTTGGGTCTTCTGAGGCGGTTACTGCGCGTTCCACCAATCTAACGCCTTCGTCGATGAGGAAATTATAAAGGCCTTCCTTGCTTTTGAAGTAGTAGTAGAGGGTGGCTTTATTTACTCCGGCGGCGTCAGTAATCTGCTGAACGCCGGTAGCGCTGTAACCCTGAGCCGCGAAAAGGTTTGCGCCTGCTTTTAATAGCGAATTCCTTGCGTCTGAGGCTTCGTGAGAGGAGTCGTTGTGTTGCTTAGCCATGATGCGCTCCGCCTTATTTGCGTTGGACAGAGACCTGATGCGCTTCCGTGCAACCAACCGGTTGGTTGATTCGCTCTCATTATAAAAAATCCTGTTGGTTTGTCAAGTTTTATTTGATATTATTTTCACAAGCGCAAAAACTACTCTTTTTTACTATAATATTTTAGAATGAAAAACATTATTTCAGCGTCGCGACGAACGGATATTCCGGCATTCTACGGCGATTGGTTCATGAATCGCATCAGGGAGGGCGCCGCCGGCTTCGTGAATCCGTTCGGCGGGCAGCGTTACAACGTGTCGTTACGCCCGGAAGATGTGATATTTATAGTATTCTGGTCAAAAAATTTCGAGCCGTTTCTGAAGCATCTCGATGAGTTGGACGAACGTGGCTACAAGTTCTACTTTCAATTCACGATAACGGGGCTTCCGAAAGTATTCGAGGAGAATACGCCGATGGCGGCGCAGGCTGTGGAGACATCCCGGCTGCTCGCGGACCGTTACTCGCCTGATCATGTCCTTTGGCGGTTCGACCCGATTATTTTCACATCGATAACATCACCGGCCGAGACACTCGAAAGATTTGTCGAACTCGCGGGGGCGATGGAGGGTGTTACGAGGCGTTGTTATTTCAGTTATGTTCAGTTTTATGGGAAAGTTCGCCGCAATTTTGAAGAGATTTACTCCAAGCGAGGAATTACATTTCGCGCGGATCCGGATGAAGAAAGAAAACGGACAGAAAGCAAAGCATTTACATACGATCTGACGCGGGGAGAGAAGATCGCATTCGCGCGCGAACTGAGCGTCCATGCAGCCGGCAGAGGAATAGATATGCATACCTGCTGCGGCGATTATCTTTTGAACGGCGGAGGCGACGGCGGACCTTCTATTTACAAAGCGCATTGCGTGGACGGCGAGTTAATAGAGCGATTAACCGGCGGCGTCTGCGGAGCGCCGCTCAAGCCTACCCGTGAAGAGTGTGGATGTTACGAAAGCCGGGACATAGGAGCATACAACACTTGCCCGCACGGCTGCCATTTCTGCTATGCTAATGTGAATAAGGAAATGGCCGCGAAGAACTTTGAACTGCTGTCCGCGCGCGTGGCCGCGTTTTCGATGAATTACGAAATCGCACGAGAAGAATTTCCTGATTCGGCGACCGGGCGAGGAGCCGCGCAATTGGATTTCGAGTCCTGATCGCCCGGCGCCCGGATTTCCCTCATTTTATTGAAATTTACAAATAATGGTTTATTATTCCGGAGTGTTAAGTGGAGGCTTCGCGTCGGCCGGAAGCGTAACTTTTAGTCTGAAACCGCTATAACAGGGTTCGGGAACACAAATAACTTGCATCGCGGGGTATGGATTCATGGTTGCTGAAAAGTACACAAACTTCATGTACAACTTTATCAAGCGAGTGATGGACGAGGTTGGCCCACGAGTTCCATGCAGTGAAGATGAGAAGAAAGCGGGCCGGATGCTCGTTAATGAATTGAAGCCGGTCTGCGACCGAGTTGATGTTGAAAAATTCCGGTGCAGTCCATACGCGTTTTTGGGATTTCTGCCTTTCGCGGTATTGCTGTATCTCGTTGCGTTGCCGCTGTACTGGTATTATCCGCCGGCGGCGCTGGCGATAAGCGTGGCCGGTTTCTGCATGCTGTTTTTTCAGTTTGTGCGCTACAGGGAATTTCTCGATTTTATGTTTCCGAAGAGGGAAGGCGAGAACGTGTTGGGAATCATCAAGCCCAAGGGAGAGATCAAGCGGCGCTTGATAGTGGGCGGGCATTTGGATTCCGCATACGAGTTCAATCTGTGGTACATATTCAAAAACGCGGCGATACCGGTGATGATAGTCGGAATAGCGGCGGTATTGTTGCTGCTTGGCGGCAGCGCGGCGAAAACGATAGCGTTTTTCATGGGCGGGGCGGGAGCGCCTGTTTACAGGATAATCGGCATTATATGTGTCGCGCTTTCGCCTTTCGTAAGCCTGTTCATTGTTTTCCACACATACAAGCCGGTGCCTGGCGCGATGGACGATATCGCTGGAGTGGCGGTAGCCGCCGGACTTGGGAAATACCTCGCCGACGCTAAAAAAGACGGTTCGTTTTTCCCGCAGAATACGGAAGTGGTTATATTCGGCGTTTCATCAGAGGAAGCCGGGCTGCGCGGTTCTAAAAGATATATAACAAAACACAGGGAAGAATTAAGCAAGACGCCTACATACGTGATAATGGTCGACGGAGTATGCGAAGAGGAATATCTGACAGTGATCGACCGCGAGATATGCATGAGCGCAAAGCACAGTCCTGAACTCGTTCAGATGGCTCTCGATTCAGCGGCGGAACGAAAATTGAAGATGAGAAAGAAATTAGTGCCGCTCGGCGCTTCCGACGCGTCCGCCTTCTCGGTCGCCGGAGTGCCTGCGACATGCATATTGTGCCAAAACGTTGATAAGCTTGTTTTCAACTATCACACGAGGCATGACGTTATCGATCACATCAGGCCGGAGGCTCTCACCGTTTCGCTACAGGTCGTCATCGATATGCTGGAAAAGATCGACAGGAAAACCAGCGACTGATATTTAAACCGGATTCGGCGATAGAAACCGAATCCTGGGCAATGTTCATAGCGGCGATTTGTTTCGTTATCTGCGGATCAGAGTTCGCGCCAGCGAATGACTTGAATATATCTAAGGTTGGTGCTTTGGTTTGTGCGCCTGATGATCGCTTGAACGCTTCTTGCGAACTGGCCTGAGCAACCGCCGGCTCCGAAAGATCCCTTGCATCCGATGGAAGTGAAAATTTCGTAGTTGCAATAGGTGTAATTGGGGTCGGCTTTAAAGGATTTGTCCTGAATTCTATATGTCCAGCCGGTGTTGACCGAACCCCTATTGTCAGAGCAGTCATTCTGCCGTGTTGTTGTCGGGCAGGCGACGTTTGCAGCTCTTGTGGCAGGGTTGGCGTTTGCGTTTCTTATTCGCCTGATTTCGTATTCGATCCCGGCTTCCGCGCAATAGTAGGTCTGCATGTCTTCGATGTGGTTTGAAATGATTTCGATGTCTGACAGGCGCATAAGTTCGAGAGTAATCATCAACACGGAAATGAAGAAAACGAGGAACACCGCCATTAGAACGACGGAACCGCTTTGATTATTCAGCATGCGTTTTCCGTGTTTCATGGGATCACCTGTATAGTATCCACGAAGTCGCAGGTTTCTCCGTTATTGTCGCGAATGCGAATTGTAATGCGAACGGCCGGCTTCACAAAAAGCGAGCTTGATATCGGGCATCTGGTGAAAATATCGTTGACCGCGTCATAGTTCATATTGTAAGTGACGGAGAAACCGCCGGCGAGAAGAGCGAGCGTGATAGTCCTGATAGTAATGCCGACGGCGGGGTCGACGCGGTCGCAGTAAGCTTTGACGCAAATGTTGTCGTTGGAGCTTTGAACGAAACGGTAAGAATCGGTCGCGTATGTGCTGTCGTGGGCAAAGACGTAGCCTTCCCGGGAAACCCGCATCTGGGATTGAGTGTAAAAAGTCATTGGGTTAAGGTTTTGGGCGGCAGTAGCGGGCAGGATCCGGCGTTCATCTGAAACAGTGAAAGTGGTGACGAAAGCGTTGACCCTTCGGAAAGCGGCGCCTGTTTCGAGACGCCGCGTGTAAGTTTTGTAAGTGAACGAGTCAATGGGCGCGGCGAGAGAGTCATTTATAAAAACAGGAGTAGTCGTGCCGAATTGCAGTTCCATGTTCGAGGCGTTGTCATAGTTGAAACGGAAAGGCGTGCTTGACGCCCAGTCCGGATAGAAGTCGATTAAAAGCGCGTTCGAGGTATCTTTAAGGTCGTATGCTCTGCGGAGTTCGCGGCTCATTTTATCCATTCCCACGCGGCCGACCTGAAGGAGTTCGGCGCGCCGGTCAGCGGTGCGCCACGATTCGTAAGTGGTGGAAATGAGCGGCATCATAGCGGCGGCAAGCACTGCGACGAGCGCCACTACTATCATCAGTTCGACGATAGTCACTCCATGATGTCCGTATTTTTTATTCATCATTTACCAGAGCGGCGGCCTCTGCGTCAGCAATGTTTCAAGGAAAACAGAGGGTTCGTTGTTGTCAACATCATAAACATTGTCGTCGTTCCTGTCGTACCATACGCGGATCTGAATGTATTTAAGACGGGTCTGTGAGGAGGCGCCGTATTCGACAATGCATTTGTATAAAGTAAACGGCGCCGGAAAAGAACAGGCTGGCGGGTTCTGATTGAAGTCCTGATCGAAGTCGTTATGGCTTGTGCCGTCGTAAGGGCAGTTCACGCCGCCGGCAACCGTGTGGTTTGTGTAGCAGTTAGCGCTGGTTCGAGTTTCCTCGATTTTCAGTTGAGCAAGAAATGCGCAGTGTGTCAGATGCTGTTCGTTTGTAGTGGATTCGAGAGATGAAGCGATTACTCGCCCAAGCGGGTATAGAACGACGAACATCAGAACGATGACGACGAGAATCTCGACAATAGTAAAGCCGCCCTGCGAATTGATGGCGCGGAGACCGGCGTTTGTTTTTGCGAGAAAATTTTTCATATTCATCGTTCGATCAATTTGACGCGCCCGGTTCCCCTGACGACCGAAACGTCCCATTGGTATTTGTTGTCGCTGTCGTGGACCTCGACCGCGCCGCCGTTGACCGGGGAGGTTACGCCTGTGATATCGAAATAAAACGAACTTGTGGAAGTTTCGTTAAGATAGACGCCCGGCAGAACCGTTACGGATTTTATCGGCGACGCCTCGTTGTCGCTTTCGAAGATTCTCCACGTGTCGGTTGCGGAGCCGACTTTATACAGTTTCAACCAATAAGTTTTTCCGGAGTTGCCAGTAGGTCCGCCGCCGAATGTCAGTTGCCTCGCATATCTAATGTCAGCCGCCAGATCATGCGCTGTTGAATATACCTGATGTTTTCTGATCGCCAAGTGGGTGTATCGGGGCACGAACATGCCGTACAAAAGAACTATCAACGCGATTATGAGGACAAGCTCGATAATGGTGATGCCTGAATCGGACTGTCTTTTGCGGGACAATTCGCCACACGCTCCTCTCTTTAATTCCATACCCAAACGCACGGAGCGTCAAACCTCGAGCGTCATTCCCTCCCGAGCCGCGATAATATCTGGGAACAATTTCTGAGCGTCTTTTTCGATCGCTTCGACGGTTGCGTCGTCGTGCGTCGGCTCGTGGTGGAACAACACGAGCTTTTTTACATCTGCCATCTTAGCTATCTCGATAGCAGCCTCGTACGTGCTGTGTCCCCAGCCGACCCTGCCTTTTATATACTCTTCTGGAGTGTATTGCGCGTCGAAAAGAAGGACGTCCGCTCCGCGGATCGCTTCAATATATTTTTCATGCTTGCCGCCGATTTCATGCTCTGTGTCTGTTGAATAGACTATTTTTTTGCCGCCGTCCTGAATTACGAATCCGTAGACTTCCTGCGGATGCACGAGCGAGAACGGCTTGATTGAAACGCCGTTGATATCAATCCCGTTCTTGTCTAATACGTGGAATGTAATATCTGAGTTGAGTTCATCCAGCCTAATCGGAAAAAACGGCGGTTCCATCTGGATGGAAAACGGTTTTTTGATATCCATCCCGCTATAAATATTAATCTTCATATCCGCGAGATAGGCGGGCACGAAGTATGGGAAGCCCTGAACGTGATCCCAGTGGACATGAGAAATGAACAAATGCGCTTCATCGGACCTGTCGTTGCGTCTCAGAAAATCAAGGCCTAATTCCCTGATTCCTGTGCCGGCGTCGAATATCAGTGTTTCGCCTGAGTTAGTCGTTATTTCTACGCACGATGTGTTTCCGCCGAATTTAGCGGTTCTTTCTCCGGGAGTGGGAATACTGCCGCGTACGCCCCAAAAGCGAATTTTCATTTTTCGGATCCTTGTCTTGTTTAATTAAAAACACAAACGTCGATTAAGATATATTACCAAATTATTGATAGTAACAACAAGTCGATAAAAAAAATTGATGATTACGTCTATTTTGTTTATTTCGTGAATATCTACAATTTTTGCAGATATTTCAAGATAACTTAAGAACGCGCGGATCGGCGAGCAGCGCGGCGCAAAGCTCACAACGATGTGTGTATTTGCCTTCAAGCAGGTCGCCGGCGCCTGCTTCGATAGCGAGTGAAACAGGCCCGCCACGGGCAAGAATATTAAGCAGTTGGCTTGTGAGCGCGCGTTCATATATCGCTCCAAGCGGTTCGCGGGTCACGTTTCCGACAACCAAAGCGCTTGAAAATATATTTGAGTTGCCGCAGCAGGCGCGCGTGTCGCCGTTCGGGTCAAGCCAGAAATAGCCGACTCCGCCGGGGCCGAGACAGCCGAAAGGGCCGATCGGAGCGTCACGGTCATATCTCGCGGCCGCTTCAGGATCAGTTGAAACTCGCCGGAAACTGAAAGCGCTGTCCGGGAGCGCTTTCCATGTCGGACGGGTCGGCGCCCAAAATCCTATCTTGATTCTTCCGGCCGATGTCACGAGGCAATTGCAGTCGACGCTCGCTTCGATTCCTGTTTCGCGAACTGCATGGGCAAGAAGCTCTAATCGGCGGCGCGATCGGTCTTCGTCTATATCGCAACAGCCGATGATGAAACGGTTAAGGTCGAAAAATTCGGATGCGGTTGCTAAAAAGCGCGCGGTCCATTCGACCGGGACGCGCGCATGGAACGCGTCGCAGCTCACCCTGAATCCGGCGGACCAGCCTGCGTCGCTGAGGCGTTCGAAAAAATTGCGCAGCCGCTCGGGGTCGCCGCCGAGCCAGCAGTTAGTAGGCGGGCGGTGCGCCTTCATGCTCAGCCGGCGGCCCTCTTTAAAAACTTCAACCATGAAATCCTCGCAGAGAGTTGGCTCGGCGCCTGCAAACTGAAACGCATGCAGACCGAGAGCTTTGCCCTCGGCGAGAACCCGCTTCGCGGTTTCAATTTGAAGTTCGATAGAAGTGTCCACGTTGTCGAACGGAATATTGCAGTGGTCGCAATGCGCAGGGCAGTTGTAACTCGGCGAAAAAACGATTCCTTTTGGCGTATAAACGGAAGATTTATCCATTGAGGTCATTAGTCCCTGATAATTTCTTTCAGGGCGAGCGCCGCCTGTTCGGGGGTGAGAATTTTGTGGGCGCCGGCCGGCAGATTGCCGAGATCGAGTGCGCCGATGCGGATGCGTCTGAGTTGCAACACTTCATGGCCGCCGGCGCGGAACATGCGGCGCACCTGTCGTTTCCGGCCTTCGCGGATGGAAATAGAGATAATCGAGGCTTTGAGCGGTTCCTGCGCACGCAAGCGTTTGTTGCGTTCGACAGGCGGCGGCATGATACGTGTGCCGATAAGCCTGACGCGAGCCGGCGAGGTTATGCCGTCATCGAGTTCGATTCCGGAGCGAAGCAGGTCGAGAGTGGTTTCGCCGGGAATTCCGTTGACAACCGCCTCATAGGTTTTGTAAACCTTGTGGCTTGGGTGCAGAACCTGCTGAGTGAAAGCGCCGTCATTGGTGAGGATTAGAAGGCCTTCGGTGTCGAAGTCCAAGCGGCCGACAGGAAAGACACGAACAGGAAAATCTTCGAAATAGTCCATGACGGTTGCGCGGCCGTGCTGGTCTGGAAGTGCGGTCGTAAGGCAACCCGCGGGCTTGTTGAACATCACGTAACAGATTTCGTTGGTCAGGATTGGGTTGCCGTCGACAGATATTTCGTCACGTTCGGAGTCCGCTTTCTCGCCTAACGCTGATACCGTGACGCCGTTAACCTTAACGCGTCCTTCTGTGATAAGGGTTTCGCATTTTCGACGCGCGCCTAATCCGGCGCGCGCAAGTATTTTTTGAATTCGTTCTTCAGCCATATAATGTTATTATACAGGGCGGCATGGAAAAACTTAATGATTTCGCGCGGATATACGAAAAGTCAGGTAAAAAAACAAATATTCATTAATTAAAAGGAGGCGTAAACGGATTAATCAATTGATCGGGAACATGAAAATAACTTCTTTTTTCAGGCCGCCTTTTTTATAGATCTCAATGACCGCGCCGTTAAGCGTTTTATTGTTGGCTTTCATCCATTCTACCGCTTTAGGATAAACGACTGAAGGGCCGAGCATGGAGAGTCCCTTGAAAGAGGCGATAGCGTAGTGGTCATACTGAATAGTTCCAAATGCCATAGGCGAATCGACTTGAGTTACGCCGGAGACGAGAACGCCGCCGATGCTTCTCAACTTGTCCGCCGGAACAGTTTTCGGGTCGTCGTAGAACTGCCCGAAACCATCTGTGTAAGGAAGGTTTGCGTCATCCATTCGTTTCGAGACATCTTTGACAACTTGCTCGATTAAAGGGTAGGCGCCGACATGGTCTTCGTAAACAACGAAGAACGGGCCTTCATATCTGTCGGTAAAAGTGACTGGAGAGAGAACGCCGGAGAACCACGCCGCGGCAAGAGCTGCTACGCCGAGAACCACTGCAATTATTAATATTTTTTTCATTTTAATCCTCCTGCAGCCGGGCTTTCATTGCCCATCGTAGATTTTATCTGTTAGTCATTATCATAACATATACGGTCGCTAAAGCAAATCTGTTGATTAACGAAAAAAAACAACTTTCATATTCCTTCGCATTATTCAACCGTAACCGATTTAGCGAGATTTCGCGGCTGGTCTACATCCGAGCCGCGGTTAACCGCGACATGATAGGCGAGAAGTTGCAGCGGCACGACGTTGATAATCGGAGACAGCAATTCCTCTGTGTCCGGCACAAAAATCACGTCTTTAGTGAATTTCAGAATTTCGGCGTCTCCTTGTGTCGCGAGCGCGATGACGATGCCTTCGCGCGCAATGACCTCCTGAATGTTTGAGAGCATTTTGTCGTAAACGTGGCTCTGCGTTGCGATTGATACGACTGGCATGCGGCGGTCGATCAGCGCGATCGGGCCGTGCTTCATTTCGCCGGCTGCGTACGCCTCCGCGTGGATGTAGGATATTTCTTTCAGCTTCAGCGCGCCTTCCATAGCGGTCGGAAAATTTATCCCGCGGCCGAGGTAGAGAAAGTCGCGGCGGTCGGAGTAGCGGTCGGCGATATCCTTGATCGAAGTCGTGTCGGCGAGCGTATCCTCGATTTTCTGAGGGAGAGTCTTAAGCAGGTGAATGAGCCGCCGGGCGTCCGGCGCGGTGACGAGGCCGCGCATGCGTCCGAATTGTATGCTGAGCAGCAACAGCGCGATAAGCATCGCTACGTATGCCTTTGTCGACGCGACGCCGATCTCCGGTCCGGCGTGTATGTAAAGAACGCCGTCGACCTCGCGCGAGATCGAGCTGCCTTTTACGTTTACTATGCCGATAACCTTCGCGCCACGTTCTTTCGCCATGCGCAGCGCCGCAAGCGTGTCCGCCGTCTCGCCGCTCTGGCTGATAACGATCACAAGCGTGTTTTCGTTCACCATCGGGTCCCGGTAGCGGAATTCCGACGCGAAATCGACGTCGACGTGGACTCCTGCGAGCTTTTCAAGCATGTATTTGCCGACAGCCCCGGCGTAATAGGCGGTTCCGCAGGCAACGATATATACCGTGCTGAGCGCCTTAACTTCCTCAATGCTCAGTCCGAGTTCTTCGAGATATATTTTTGCGTTTTCCTCGTCCGTGCGGCCGCCTATGGTATTGCGGATAACCTGCGGCTGCTCGTGAATTTCTTTCAGCATAAAATGCGGGAACCCGCCTTTTTCGGCGAGAACCGGGTTCCATTCGATGACTTCAACCGGTTTTGTGAGCGGATTGCCGTCGAGATCGGTGATTTTGACGCTGTCGCGGGTAAGAACTGCGATTTCCTCCTCTTCGAGATAAATGATGCGGCGCGTGTATGGCAGAATGGCAGGAACATCAGAGGCTATGAAATTTTCGCCTTCGCCGAGGCCGATGATCAGGGGGCTGCTTTTTCGTCCTGCGTAAATAACATCAGGATGATCTTTATGTATAACGCCGATGGCGTAAGCGCCCTCGACACGGCGGAGCGCGCGGCGAAGCGCGGCGCCGACATCGCCGCCGTTTTTCTTCATCTCCGCTTCAATCAGGTGCGCGAGCACCTCTGTGTCCGTCTGGGATCGGAATTCGTGTCCGCCGGCGATCAATTCATCCTTTAATTTCAGGTAATTTTCGATAATGCCGTTGTGAACGACGCTGATCGCGCCGGTGCAGTCGATGTGCGGGTGCGCGTTGAATTCGGTGGGGCGGCCGTGAGTGGCCCAGCGGGTGTGGCCGATGCCGGCGCAGCCTGCAACCGGTTGCGCGTCGAGCAATTTTGCGAGATTGATAAGTTTGCCTTCGCTTCGACGCCTCTCTATTTTGCCGTTGTTAACGATAGCGACTCCAGCCGAGTCATATCCTCGATATTCCAATTTACGAAGGCCTGAAAGGATTACTTCGGCTGCTTGGCCTTCTCCGATATAACCAATTATTCCGCACATAAATCCACGTCCTCCATACTTAATATTACATACTTACCTTAATATCCTCGAATATCGGCGAATAACGAACATTTTACTCATCAAAATGCCATATTTTGCAAAATATCTCCTTTTGTGATTGGAATAATTTCCGTATATTCGCGACCGAAATAAAAAAATAATATTTCACACCGCTAAAGTTTTAGAAATAGCTGCCGATGAACATATAGATTGACATGGTTGCTGCTAGCCACAGCAACTCCTCCTAAAGAGCCACCAGGGAAGGTGGCTTTTTTTTTGTCTTAATTAAGGGAATTGAACAAATTCCGCAAAAAAATAAAAGTATTAAATAAAGGTCAATTACATCTTATTAACTGTTTCAGATGTGTGAAAAATAACTTATAGACGCTATTGGAACCGCAAGAGAACAAGTGTTAATACAAATCTAAGCGGGAATATTTCAAATTATGTCATAAAGGGCTAAACCTGATTTAATGACTTTCGGTATAATATCCGCATGGGAAAGTTAAAACAAGTTGGAAATTTTGAACGAAACGAAAATAGCGGCAGTTTATCTTCAGGTGGTGAAGTTAATAGCGCGAGTTATTGAATAACTGCGCTTCAAAAACCCGGTAACGGCCGTTTTCCCAGACCTGCGTCAACCATTTTCTGAACGCGGCAGCGAACGCTTTCCACAAGTAACCGTATGGCGACAGGGTCGTCAAGCGCTGATGTGTGGCTGCTGAAATCCATAGGCTTGCCGAAGTAGATGCGGTATTTGGAGGGCAGCGGCGCGACGCCGAGCAACCCGAACCACGGGAAAAACGGCGTGATAGGAAAGTACGGCAGTCCGAGCGCTTTCGCGACCGGCTTGACGTTATAGAAACTCGGGGCCTGTTCCTCGCTGCCAATCACCGCCGCCGGGATGATAGGGGCTTTGAATCTGATGGCGAGTTCGAGGAATCCCATATTGAATTTCTGCATTTGATAGCGTTGAGCCCACAATTTGCCGGAGCCTTTAACGCCCTCCGGAAAAATCATCAGAAGCTCGCCTTGGCTCAACAGACGCTCAGCGTTTTCAATGACGCCGACCGCCTCGCCGCACCGTATCGCCATCGTCGAAACCAGAGGTATGGTAGGGAACAACTTCTCGATCAGCGCTCGAGGAACCCGCGGATGCAGTTTCTCCATCAGGCACCCCATAATTATCATCGCGCCGTCCATCGGCAATTGTCCGGAATGGTTCGGCACAATGATCGCCGGCCCGCTGTCGGGGATATTTTCGATGCCTTCAGTTTCCACCCTGAACCATTTTTCGTATAAAAAAAGAAGCGGCGATAGGTACGACTTCAGCCCCTCGCGGCTGAACCCGAATTCATCGAGATCGGGGTTGTCCGCCGAAAAAGCCGGAAGGGCGTTTATTCTGTTTATTGCCTTTGGGGACAACGGCCCGAATACTTTTTCAATTATTTTGCTCATCGGCATTCATTGCGCGTATGGAGAATCATTCAGTCACTTAACCGGAATAATCGTTATCCTGCCATCATTAGAATCTATTTTATTCCTGTTGTATTTCGCGTGTTTGATCAAGACTTCTCCGAACGGCGCCTTTTCTCCGGAGACTAACCTGCCTTCACGGAACTCTTTCATACCGCCGCCGCCGCTACTCAGAAATTCGGTTACAGCGACAATGTATTCTTTCTCCGGCATAAGCGCTTTTCCGATAACCGTTATGCCCGATACACGAGCGCCGGACGGCTGATTCAAGTCGCATTTGAATTCGACGCCGGAAACCTGAAGGAAATTCGAAGACCGCCTCGGAAGCAGCGAGTAGCTGTTTTCGAGTATGCGTTTCAGCGCGTCTCCTTTCAGATTGACCGAAACGATAAGATCATCGTCAAATGGCACAAGCGCGCCAACTGTTATATCAGTCAAATTATCCGGCATGTCTTTGTAGCCGAGCGCTCCTCCATTCACCAGCGCTACATCCGCGTTCCGCGCCGCTTTCATCGCGTCCGTAACCACATCGCCGACATAGGTCTCGCCAAATTCCGATTTGTTTGCGATTTCTTCTTTGTTAGCCGCTGCCAGAGCAGGAATCACAACCTTCACAAGAATAACCGCCATAGTAATAACAATTATCATAAGCCCTGTGAATATGTAGCTTTTTTTCATTTCAGTCGCCTCTTTCATGTTATAGTTTTATGTCGCAGAAATACCTATTTACATCATACGGTCGCTTGAGAGAGTGCATCGTTCGCGACTCCGGACAGGAATATTAACGTCTAAATCTGTCGATTGCTGTCGCTATTGACGCCCTTTGATAATCATACGGCTGTAAAGCTCCTTGAAGACAGTCATAAATGTCATCCATATTGCACGGTTTTGCAAGAT
>Ga0172379_10006153_pt1 | contig 16272 bp, 7 predicted proteins | sample GrowelOW334metaG_FD_119756 | JGI IMG/M metagenome (GOLD analysis project Ga0172379, IMG submission 119756) | Groundwater microbial communities from an aquifer near a municipal landfill in Southern Ontario, Canada - Groundwater well OW334 metaG | ecosystem: Environmental > Aquatic > Deep... | reverse complement strand
AGTAAAAACAATATTATCAACAGGACGATAAGAATCTTCAAGGTGCCCCAGGAAAAAAATATCTTCAGGGCTGCCAGCCAGGGGTGATCTTCCGCATCGTAAAGGGTTGCCACGGCTACACGCGTGCTGGCAATGGGCACGGTAAACTCAAAACGCCGTTCCCGCCCTGAGGTGATGATAATGGCGTCGGCCGATAAATCTACAGAGCCGTTTTGAAGGGAATTCAAGACTTCTTCCTGAGTCATCTCCTTCAGAGAATAATCCAGTTTCAAGTCCCGGGCGATTTGGCGCCAGAGATCCACCGTTATTCCGACCCACTTCCCCTGCTCGTTCTTGAATGTATAAGGCGGATCATCGGCAATGCCGACGACGAGCTTCTTCTCGGCGGCAGATACAGGCCCCCATCCGGTATCCATGATCAAAACGCCCGACTGCAAGAGGACAAAACACAGAATCGGTATCAAAATCCGTTTTAACATTGGTTACCTTTTTACAGGATAATCCACCTTTCTCTCTCCCCCTCAAGGGAGGGTAGGGGTGATGATGAGTCTTAAAATCATACGATGGACAGCCCGATGTGTCAATGAGATATTGACCGAAAAATACAAGGTGTGATACCATACTTATACTACTCTGGGACTGAAATAATTTTGACATGAGGGGAGAATATATCTATACTACCGCCACAAAGAAAAGCATGATTATGGAGAGGTAAGGAGGACAATAATGGATTACTTTACGGCGAAAAAGTTTTCTTTTATTTCAAAGGCCCTGCCTGAAGACACCTTTGGAGTGATAAGCATGAAAGGTTCGGAAGGGATATCAAAACCCTACGAATTTGAGATCATGCTTGTTTCGGGCAATCTCGAAGTAGATTTCGATGTGATCATGCAGGGAACCGCCAAGCTTGTATTCCACCGGGAAACAGGGGGAGACGCTATTTATAACGGCATCATTACCCATTTTGAGTATCTTCATGCGATCGGAGACTATGCCCTCTATCGGGCTTATCTTGTCCCCAGGCTCTGGTGGCTGTCTATTACCAAGCATAACCAGATTATCCTCGATAAATCCCTCCCGGAGTTTGCCCGGATGGTGCTTATCGATGGCGGCCTCACCGCAGATGATTTCGAATTTCGCCTCCATGGCGACTATGACCCCGTTGAATATGTATGCCAATACAATGAAAGCCACCTGAACTTTCTCTCCCGCTGGCTGGAACGGGAGGGCATCTACTATTATTTTGACCAGACGGAAAGTGGCGAAAAGGTGATATTTACGGACACACGCCTGGCCCACACCGAACTTGCCGCAGGCAAGGTCCTCACCTATTCACCCCCTTCCGGACTCGAAGCCTTGCGTGCCGCTGAAGTAGTGGCATCCTTTCATTGCCGCCGGAGCCTGATGCCGGAAAAGGTATTTCTGAAGGATTACAACTACCGGACGCCTTCTTTGGAAATGACCGGCGAGGCGAATGTGGACCCGAAAGGACGGGGCACGGTTTTCTTTTACAACGAACATATCAAAACACCGGAAGAGGGAAAGCGCCTGGCCAAAATCAGGGCCGAAAGCATTCTCTGCCGCCGGGAAGTATATCTTGGCGAAGGGTCTGTGCCGTTTATGCTGCCCGGTTTTACCTTTAGCCTCGAAAATCACGACCGGAAAGACTTTAACCATAACTATCTGATTACGGATATCGATCATGAAGGCAATCAGACCGGCTATCTGTTGTCAGGTATCAGCGTAGGGCAGACCGGCGATGAAGAAAATAAAGTCTATTATCGCAACAATTTCAACGCCATCCCCGGGCCGGTCCAGTTCCGTCCGGAGGCGAAGGCGGAAAAACCGAAAATTTCCGGCACGATCTCGGGAATGATCGATGCGGCGGGGAGCGGTCAATACGCAGAGCTTGATCCCCAGGGCCGGTATAAGATCCTATTTCCTTTCGATCTTTCCGGACGAACCGGCGGGAAGGCGTCAAACTGGGTCCGGATGGCTCAGCCTTATGCCGGTTCCGACCACGGTATGAATTTCCCCCTCCACAAAGGAACGGAGGTGTTGATCACCTTCATCGACGGCGATCCCGACCGGCCCATTATTGCCGGAGCGGTGCCGAATCCCGAGACCCCGAGCCCCGTCAACGCCGACAACCAGTCCATGTCGGTCATCAATACGGCCGGTAAGAACAGGATTGCCATCGAGGATCAGGCGGGGAGTGAGCGCATCCTCCTCCATTCGCCGAATCAGGGAAGCTACGTCCGTATCGGGGCCCCCAATGACCCGCCTCCGGCGGATGCGCCAGACTGGAAAGGGGATACCATGAAAAAGGATCCGGACCACTTCGGGATGCATCTTTATACAGACGGGTTACTCGATATTGAAGCGGCGTCGTCAAATTCGGTCATCCTCGGGGAAGAGACGTCGACCATCGTTGGGTTGTCTGTCGACACCGTTCTTGGGGCGGATATCGATCTTTGCGCTGGGGAGAGATTTATTACCAGTGCTATTGCCTACCATGAGTATTCGCCTACAAAATGGGGCTTCAGCGCCACGGATACGGATGTGAAAGCGCTGCGTACGGAGATTCACGATACGAAAACAGCTTTAAGGCGTGAGCATAACAAGGTAGTCGCTACCGAACTCAAGGTTACGAACCTGAAAACAGAGCTTGCTAATCAAAAGATTGAGCTGGATGACGATATTCTTCAGGCAGTAACAACCTTGAATGGAGTCTATGCAACAAAAGCGGAGGTTGCCACCGCAAAGACGGAGGCCATAGCAGAAGGGACCACGTTGCTTGGTTCCGCGACGCAAGCCATTGCCGAGCAGTATACAGAATTGGCATTACAAACCACTGCCATCGGTGACAGCGTGGGGCTCCTCGGTACCAAGGTAGAAAACATCGGCGAAGCCACTAAAATTATCGTGGCCGAGACGAAGGTAACTACGGAATCAAACCATTTGGCAGGTCTCTTGAGCATAATTTAATTAACAGGTTAAGTGATGGGAAGCTTGGGCGGTCGGCTAAACCTCCATTGGTAAGGAAGCAGTATCGCAGTATCGTTCCCACGCTCCAGCGCGGGAATAATACTGCCCGCAAGGAAACAATGCAAGTCTATAAGAAAAAACAGCATTCCCTGTTCATGCAACCCTTCGGGGGCAAGACAAGCTCTATCCGGCCCCGATCGTTTTTGTCTATTTCGGCCTTACGGCCCCCCCCGATTGTTCCCCTTTTAGCGCGGAATAGTGCGTTGCCGGGACTGAAATAATTTTGACATGAGGGGAGAATCTATCTTATACTCGCTCCGCTAAGAAGGCATGATCATGGAGAGAGGGCAGAACAATAATGAATTACTTTACGGCGAAAAAATTTTCTTTTATTTCAAAGGCCCTGCCTGAAGATACCTTTGGAGTGATAAGCATGAAAGGTTCGGAAGGGATATCAAAACCCTACGAATTTGAGATCATGCTTGTTTCGGACAATCTCGAAGTAGATTTCGATGTGATCATGCAGGGAACGGCCAAGCTTGTATTCCATCGGGAAACAGGGGGAGATGCGATTTACAACGGCATCATCACCCATTTTGAGCATCTTCATGCGATCGGAGGCTATGCCTTTTATCGGGCCTATCTTGTCCCCCGGCTCTGGTGGCTGTCTATTACCAAGCATAACCAGATTATCCTCAACAAATCCTTCCCGGAGTTTGCCCGGATGGTGCTTATCGATGGCGGCCTCACGCCGATTGATTTTGAATTTCGTCTCCAGGGCGACTATGAGCCCATTGAATACGTATGCCAGTACAATGAAAGCCACCTGAACTTTCTCTCCCGCTGGCTGGAACGGGAGGGCATCTACTACTATTTTGACCAGACGGAAAGCGGCGAAAAGGTGATCTTTACAGATACGCGCCTTGCCCACACCGACCTCGCTGCGGGCAAGGTCCTCACCTATTCACCCCCTTCCGGACTCGAAGCCTTGCGTGCCGCCGAAGTGGTGGCCTCTTTTCATTGCCGCCGGAGCCTGATGCCGGAGAAGGTGTTTCTGAAGGATTACAACTATCGGAAGCCTTCCCTGGAAATGAGCGGCGAGGCGAATGTGGACCCGAAAGGACGGGGGACGGTTTTCTTTTACAATGAACATATCAAAACACCCGAAGAGGGAAAGCGCCTGGCCAAGATCAGGGCCGAAAGCATTCTCTGCCGCCGGGAGGTATATCTTGGCGAAGGATCTGTTCCGTTTATGCTGCCCGGCTTTACCTTTACCCTCGAAAATCACTATCGGAAAGGCGTCAACCAGAATTATCTGATTACCGATATCGATCATGAAGGCAATCAGACCGGCTATCTGTTGTCAGGTATCAGCGTGGGGCAGAGTGGCGATGAAGAAAATAAAATCTATTATCACAACTATTTCAGTGCCATCCCCGGGTCGGTCCAGTTCCGTCCGGAGGCGAAGGCGGAAAAACCGAAAATTTCCGGCACGATCTCGGGAATGATCGATGCGGCGGGAAGCGGTCAATACGCAGAGCTTGATCCGCAGGGCCGGTACAAGATCCTGTTCCCCTTCGATCTTTCCGGCCGGACCGGCGGCAAGGCCTCGAACTGGATCCGGATGGCTCAGCCTTATGCCGGCTCCGACCACGGCATGCATTTTCCCCTCCATAAAGGAACGGAGGTGCTGATCACCTTCATCGACGGCGATCCCGACCGGCCTATTATTGCCGGCGCGGTGCCGAATCCCGAGACCCCGAGCCGCGTCAGTGGCGATAACCAGTCCATGTCGGTTATCCATACGGCCGGCAAGAACAAGATTTCCATAGAGGATCAGGCGGGGAGTGAACGCATCCTCCTCCATTCACCGAATCAGGGAAGCTACGTCCGTATCGGGGCCCCCAATGACCCGCCTCCGGCGGATGCGCCAGACTGGAAAGGGAAAACTATGGAATCGGATCCGGACCATTTCGGGATGCATCTTTATACAGACGGCTTGCTCGATATTGAAGCGGCGTCGTCAAATTCCGTCATCCTCGGGGAAGAAACGACGACCATTCTTGGGTTGTCTGTAGAGACCGTTGGTGGGGCGTGTTTCGATACCGTCATCGGGGAGAGGATGATTACCAGTGCTATTGCCTACCAGGAGTTTTCGCCCACAAAATGGAGCTACAGCGCCTCGGATACAGAAATAAAAGGGCTGAAGACCGAGATCGCCACAACGAAAGCAGATTTACTGGTTGAGCACAACAAGGTAGCCGCTACCGAACTCGCGGCCTCAACCCTGAGAACGGATGTTGATTATGACAGAACTCATGTGTCGGCGGTTGTTACTCAAGCCATAGCAGACAAGACCGTTGCCCTTGCCACCAAAGCGGAGGTGACCGCCTCAGAGGAAAAGGCCATCGCCGAATCGACCAAGGCGATTGCCGCCTCGACCAAGGCCCTGGGTGAGCGGATCGACGTAGTAGGACAAGACACGAAGACCGTCGGCGATGAAGTAAAAGTCCTCGGTTCCAAATTAGAGACAGCCGCCATGGCTACGCTCACTATCGCGTCGCAGACGAACGTTCATGCTGAAGAGAGCACAATTACAGCCCTCTGCAGCATTCTTTAAGCAGAGGATAGGTGATGGTAAGCTTGGGCGGTCGGACAAACCTCTACCCGCAAGGAAACGATGAAAATCTATAAGAAAAATCAGCATTCCCTGTTTGTGAAACCCTTCGGGGTACAGGACAAACTCTATCTGGCCCTGACCGTATTTGTCTATTTCGATCTCACGGCCCCCGATGATCCCCTTACGGAACAGGAGTTGTGGAAAACGATCCCCGATCAGTTAAAGCCCACGCCTATCCTTGACGTTGGGATGCCGAAACCGCGCGGGGAGGTGCTCCTTACGGGATCGTGTTTTTCACCCCGGGGCACGGTTAGAAACACCTCCACGGTTTCTTTCCGGGTTGGCAACCTCCGCAAGGAAATCGCCGTTTTCGGCGACCGCTGGTGGGAAGATAACAACACCGGCATCGATGTTATTACCGACCCGGTCCCTTTTTCCGAGCTGCCCCTTACCTGGCGAAATGCCTTCGGCGGTGAGGATTTCGCTGCCAATCCCATTGGGAAGGGCATTACCCCGGTGCTCAGGAAAGATGGAGAGCTATGGACGCCGCTGCCGAACATCGAATACCGGGACATGATCATTGGCGATCCGGAAGACCGGCCTGAACCCGCCGGATTTGGCGTCGTCGATATGATGAGGCCGCAGCGGCAGAAAAAGACCGGGACCTACGACGATAAATGGCTGAAAGAACGGTGGCCCTATTTCCCCGACGACATGGATTATGAATATTTCAACTGCGCCCCCGAAGACCAGTATATCGACGCTTTCTTCAAGGGCGGCGAGGCGATCGAGATCCGCAACATGCACCCCGATATGCAGCTTATCTCATCGCACATACCGGAACTGCGCATTCGTTGCTTCGTCACGAAGAAGGAAGCGCCGAAATCGGCGGTGGAGGTTTTCCAGAATGTCACCACCCGCGTGGATACGTTGTGGCTTTTCCCCACGATTTTGCGCGGGGTGGTCATGTACCGTGGCACGACGGAGATATACGACGAAGAATACGAAGACGTCCTGCGGATCTTCATTGCCACGGAGCGGCTAAAAGACCAGCCCCTTACCCTGGAGCATTACCTGGAAGAGCAGAAAAAGGCCATGGACATGACCGTTCCCGTGGATATGGCGCCCCTCCAGGAGGCGGCGACGAAGATCGGCAAGATGATGAAACGGGTCAAGAGGATACCGAAAGATATCGATCACTCCATCAAAAAGGCCACGGGGAAAGCCCCGGTTATGCCCCGGACCCCTGCCGAGACAGTTGCCGCCGGCCAGCAGGTCATCGGGGACAACCTCGCCCTCCTCGACCGGCTGGAGGCCCAGTCCCGGGATCTCCACGGCAAATATGGCCATCTTGCCAAAATCGACCTGACCATGTTCGAACGGATGCGGGGGACCCTGCGGGCGACCTCGACCAAGATCGGTGAAAGTCTGACCCATATTGAAGCGGTGACGGCGAAGGCGAAGGCGGACGCGGCGACGGCCCTCAAGGCAGGGGCGGCGAAGGTAAGGATGACCGTTCCCGCGGCCCTCCTCGATAAGGCCGGGTTTGCCCCGGAGGGATTGCTGGACCAACAGAAAAAGATCAACCCCTGGCACGATCGAGGCTTTCCCCTGATTGTGCAATGCCGGCGAAATCTTGAGGCCGACCGTGACGCCCTTAACGCCCTTCATTCCCTCGGCATCGAGAAGGATACGATCAAACGGGCCTGGCTGGGCATAAACCCAGGGGAAATAAAGGACTCAAGGGCTATCTGGGGCCTGAAGCCGTCCCCGGACGCTCCGAAGGGCGATGCGCTGAGCGGGGACGACCTTGTCATCCCGCCCGGCCTGGTCATGCCCCGTTTCAACGAGGCCGTTTTAAACAGAATTCTCATCCTGCCCGGAGGAAACCGGCAAAAAGATGGAGGCTGGCAAAAAGACGGAAGTGTGTCCAGCGGTGAGCTTGTCGACGGTTCCGACGCAACACCGCTGCTGTTCATCGCCGAGGATGGCGCCCCCATCGTCGCGGTAAGCGATGAGCTCCAGGCCCTTCTGCTGGAACAGGAGATCGGCGATGCCTGTTCGGTTATCGTCCTGGCCCGGCCCGATGAGAAACCGTCCAAGGATGGCGATGCTCAGATCAAAGGGGCGGAGGTCTTCCTTGTTGTCATGCCGGAAAAAGCAGCGCCCGGCGCCAAGGATTGGGAAGCATGGACGAAGGCCTATCCCGATTCCCGGCCCTACGCCCTTCCCAAGGGCGATAATCTCTTCGCCGCCCGAAGAATGGGCGTGGATATCCGGGCCTGGATCATGGAGGCCTTATCCGAAGCATTTAGAAAGAGGCACAAAATCGCCCCATCACTGCCGGAGCCGGGTAAACATCCCACCGCCGAGGACCTGACCGTGCCGATTCCCGCCATAGACGTCAAGGCCCTCGTTGATAAGGCGGGCAAGGAGGTTCGCGGTTATCTGGACGGGAAGACGGGCGACGTTGTGGCCAAGCAGGCACAGATGAAGGCGGAGCTCCTCGCTCGTGTCGGGGACACCCTGAAAAAAGCCGGTCTTGACCCTGAGGAAGTATTGAATGCCAGCCCCAGCCCCAAGCCTAACGCCATCGCCGCGGCGGGGGATAGCATGACCGCGAAGCTGGCCCTCAGCGCCGACACCCTGAAAAAACAGGGAACCCTTACCCCGGATATTCAACAGAAGTTCAACGAGATGTCTTCTGATATCAAGAAGATGAGCCAGGAGGGCCAGGCTCGTTACGATGCGGGCATGGCAAAACTCGCTGCGGCGAAGGAGACGGCCGCCGCGGCGTCGGTAAAAGTAAAGGCCCAGGAGATGCCCCCGGGGGCAAAGGCAACGTTTGCCAAGTTCGGCATGGATACGGACCGCATGGTCAAGAGGACCCGGGAAGAGGTCATCGCCATGCATGGCCGGGGTGAGAGCCTTGCCTTTGCCAGGCTTGCCGGGGTTGACCTGTCCGGTCTCGACCTGCGCGGCATCGATCTTAATCAGGCCCAATGTCAAAAGACCAATTTTGCCGGTTCGATCCTGGACGGCGCCGACTTTACCCAGGTCATGGCCATAGAGGCCGACTTTACGGGCGCCTCTATGCAGAAGTCAAAACTGGACAAGTGCATGCTCATAAAGGCGAAGCTCAAAAAGGCCAATCTGCGGGCGGCCGCGATGAATCAGGCAACTATCAAGGACGCCGATCTGGCCGAGGCCGACTTGTCGGGAAGCACCCTCTTTATGGTCACGATCATGAAGACTTCCCTGGTGAAAACGAAATTTAACGACGTCAAGGCAAATCTGTCCGTCTTTTCCGATGGGGACGCCTCCGATACGGAATTCAAGGGGGCCCGGATGGAGAGATGCCTCATCCGCAGGCTGACCCTCGACCGGGCAAAGTTTTCTCAGGCCGCCCTCCCTTCGACCATGTTTATGGAGGTTAACGGCAAGGGGGTAAGTTTTTACGGGGCGGATATGCACAAAACCCGCATGGGCAATAATTCGCGGCTGCCCGGGGCCGATCTCCGTAATGTTACCTTTACACTGGGGTCGCTGCGGGAAACAGATCTGACCGGGAGCAAATTTACCGGATCATGCCTCGACGGAGCGCTTATTGAGAAGTGCGACCTCCACGGAGCCGACCTCTATGGCGTTTGCGCCAAGACGTGCCGGTTTTCCAAATCAAATCTCGAGCGGGCGGATATGCGGCATATCAACCTTTTTTGCGGCTCCCTGAGGAAATCAAGGCTTGTAAACGCCGACCTGCGGGGGGCAAACCTCTACGCCGTCGATTTCTACAAGGCCATCTTCGGCGCGACACAGATGGATGACGCGAATGTGAAAAAGTCGCTCCTCTTCAAGCGTACGGAAGCGCTGAGAAGTGAAAAGGGGATTACATGAGGCGATCAGAGGTTCTACAAGCCATAGGCGCCAACGAAACGCTGGCCGGCGTCGATCTCACGGGCATAGATCTCTCCGGGCTCGATCTCACGGGTGGACGTTTTGAAGACTGCACGTTCAAAGGCGGTGATCTTTCCGGCGCCCGGATCCTCAAGACCGGCTTTAGACGATGTGATTTTTCCGGGGTACGCTTTCACGGCACCGACCTCACCAAAGTCAATTTCATGAAGATGAACTTTTCCGGGGCCTCCTTTCAAGGGGCGACGCTCCATGAGACGCTCTTCACCCATGCGAACCTTGCGAAGGCCGATTTTTCCGGGTGCTTCGTAAGTTGGACCCTGATGCAACACGCCGATCTGACCGGGGCGAACTTCAAAAAGACCCGTTTTGAAAAGGCGCTCCTCCAGCACACAAAACTTATCGGCGCCGATTTTTCCGGGGCGGATCTCCTCAAGGTCATGTTCAACGGCTCCGACCTAACCAATGCTAAATTTAAGGGTGCTCACTTCAGTAAGATCCTCTTTCAGGGGTGTAAACTTGCCGGCCAGGATTTCAAGGGCGCCCGTTTCCTCCAGGTGAATGCGGCGCAGGCCGACCTGACGGGCGCCGATTTTTCCGGCGCCGACCTGCAATACTCCACGTTTATGGAGGCCGATTTGACCGGCGCCAAACTGACTGGCGTTCGGGCTAAAAACGCCCTTTTCAAGGGGGCGATTTTAAAAAAGACCGTGTTCAAAGAGGCCGATCTGTCTCATTCCTTTTTCGGGGAATGCGACGCCACCGGGGCTGATTTCACACGGGCAAAACTCCTTAACGGCATCTTCACCAAAGCGAAATGCCGGGCGGCGGTGTTCGCGGACGCCTTTTGCGCCTATACCGATTTTTCTCACGCCGACCTGACGGCGGCGGATTTTAGCGGGGCTAATCTGTATGCGGCAAAATTGCATCGTATTATCGAAGACCAAACCAAATGGGACGAGGCAAACATGCTGCTGGTCAAGGGGACGGATGAAGAAATGGCGGAGGCTGAAGACTGGCGTCCGCCGGTGGAAGAGTAACTATTCTAAAATTAAATAGTTAGGAGTTCATTTTCATGGTATCAGGAAACGATGAACCATATACGGAGGATAAACCATGCAGCAAAGACTTTTAAGGATAAAGGAGTATTCCCAGCCGTATCTTGAGTACGGTATGGTAGTGGAAGAAGATAATCTGCTGAGAGTGGAGACTTCGCTGGGCAGTTACCCGGCGCTGAAGGCGGCAAGTTGTCTTGTGAGTCCGAGGCAGGGAGATTCCGTCCTTACTGTTTTCGATGCGGAGGGAAACTGTTTCATCCTCTCCGTTCTGATACAGAATCAGGCATTGGGGCATGTCAATGAGATCATCCTGGAGGGGGATGCGAGTCTTCACATCCGCCGGGGAGGGCTTACGATCTCGGCTGATGATGAGGTGTCGGTCGTTTCTGATAAACTTTCCCTGGCAGCCAGGACCGGCAATGCCTCATTCGAGGAATGTTCATTTTTGGGGAAGTCCCTTTTTTCTCAGTTCGAAAGCATCAAGACGGTGGCCGGGAAAGTGGAAAATATCTTCCAGCAGCTTACGGAAAAACTCATTGACGCCTTCAGATTTGTGAAGGATCACGAGGAAGTCCAGACCGGATCGACGCGCTATCTCGTTGATACAAACCTTACGATGCATTCCAAGAATGCCATGCATATCGCCGAGGAAATCGTCACGATCAACGCCGGGCAGGTCCATCTCGGATAAAGGAAAGGAGGTTGTTATGTTCATGTTATCCCAGGGCGCTGGAATGAATCTTGGTTTTCCCGATGTATGCATTACCCCCGTAGGTCCCATTCCGACCCCCATCCCTTACCCGGACATCAACATGTCGGCGGCGACAGCCCCGGCAGCGTATAATATCCTTGTGGACTGCATGCCTTCGATCAATCAGCTTTCCATGGGGCTGGTAAGTTTCGGCGACTGTACCGGCGTCATGGGCGGCGTCGTTTCCCATCTGATGGACGGGCAGACGGAATATCTGATGGGGTGCGTGACCATATTTGTTGACGGCGCTCCGGCGCAGCGCTTGACGAGTGTTACCGGCCAGAATAGCCTGGTCATGCTCCCCAACGCGCCGGGTATGTGCTCCTGTCCCAGTCAGGTCACGGTGCTGACCCTCGGGTGACGCTCATCGGCCCCTCTGGCAAAATAAATGACCTCTCAGAATTGAAGGCGGAGGCCGAGGGTGATGCTCTGGGCGCTGTAAGCGCTCTGCCCAAGCTGGGCCTCGTAATTGAGATAAGCCAGGACGCGATCTGTCCAGTGGACGTTGAGCCCCGCTCCTATGCTAAAGAAGTTCCGTTCCGGGGCGACACTCTCAATGGTAAAGGCCGAACTGCCTTGGGCAAGAGAGGCGATTGTCGCCGGATTCACATTTCCGAACTCGTGCCGGTAAAACCCCCATAGACGCGGCACTACCCTAAGTTTGTCTTTCGTCCAATTCCATGCCCCTTTGACCCCCGCGCTCCCCTGGTATGACTCTGTTGTCTGACGATCCACCTGAAGATTCAGGGAGTCCGCCCCCGACTCGGCGTAACCGTTTATACTCATCCAGAGATATTGAAACGTGAGGGCCGGACCGATAGTCCAGGAACCAAAGCTGAAATCATAACCCGTCCCCCCATAAGCCGTTGCCTGCCCCCCGGAAGGACTCGCCGTCGCTGTGCGGTCAATACCCGGAAAAACGATCCGCCGGTTATTGTCAAAATTATTCCATCCGTAGCTTGCCTGGCCGTCAAGGTAAAAAGACTTCCGGAAATAGGTTCCATAGAACCCTAAGGTATAACCATCCAGCTTAACCGTACTTCCGGCATCATTGATCCAGGATTTTGCGGTATTCATCCCGAATAGCGCTCCGCCGACAAAATTTTCCGAAAAGCGGTAGTCCGTCCCCAGGGTGAGGCCGCCATTCCTGAAATCGTAGCCCCGCTGCCCCGCCGTATCCTTCTGGTCCCCCAGGACAAGATTACCTCTTACGAAGAAACCCCAGTTTGGGTCAGGGGCCACGGGGATCATCCCCTGGAGATCATCGCTGTTACTGGCCAGGAGAAAGGGTTTCCGGGAACTGTTGGCGTAAAGCAAGTCCAGGTTTTCCAATCCCTGAAAGCTGAACCCCTGCACCCCCGCGCGCAAATCCCCAAGACGGGAGGTGACATTGCTGTTCTGAAAAGAGGCTACCCCGGAGGTCATGTTGGTTTGAGCCATACCGGCGATGGGAGCTAGCTGGTCAAAGGCGGCGGCCACCTGAGCGTCGGTCGTCAGGGCATCGATCTTGCCCAGCACCGTATCCAGATCACCGCTTGCCGAATTGGCCAGGGGACTGAGCATGTTGGCAATTGCCCGCTGATTTTCTGTCAGGATAGAAACAAGGTCGCTGGCGCCATAATCGCGATCCGCCATCAGATAAACCTCATTGGCCCGGTCATACTGGGGCATAAGATATAACGTCGGGGTGATCCTGTTGCCTTTGAGATTGGCGAACTTCCCGGAAACGCCGGCAGCGGCAGAAAGGATCGTTCCAAATACCGTCTCGTGGACAGGAATCGAGCCCCCCTGCCATAATGTCTCCAGGGTACCGTTAATATTTGCGCTGCCGCCGACCTTCAGCAAATCATTGCTTGTCGGAGATGCTACCTTTACCTGGAGCGTTCCGGGATTATTCTGCGAATAGCTGCTGTTTACAGTCAAAGTACCTATGGAGCTGCTGGAACTGCCCGGCGAAACAGTGCCGGTGTTGATGAGCTTCCCCCCGATCGTGCCGGCGCCGCCGAGACTGCCGTTGTTTCCCACGGTCACACTTCCGGTTCCCGTACCGCTTCCCGAGGTGTTGTTCACCAAAAAGAGCCCTCCGTTTACTGTCGTCCCCCCGCCGTATGTATTGGCTCCCCGCAGGGTGACTGTACCTGCTCCCACTTTTGTGAATGAACCACTTCCGGAAATGTTGCCTGACAATGTAGAACCATAACCGTTCGTATCAAATGTGCCGCCCCCTGCATTCAAGATCACGTTTCTGGCCGATGTCACATCCGCCGACAGTTGCAGGGTTCCTCCGTCAAAGAACATTCCGCCAGACAAGGCCCCTAGACTGGCGTCCTGGGTGATATTGACGACGCCGCCACTGAGATGCGTCCCCCCGGTATGCGACGTAGGCCCGCGTAAGGTCAACGTTCCCGATCCGGCCTTGTAGAGGCCGCCGGACCCATCGATGGTTCCGTTGTTGGTCAGGGTGTTGTCTCCGGCATCGAACCAGAGGTTTCCCGAAATGGTGCCGGAGTTGACGAGGGCATTCCCAGTACCCATAAACTTCGCCGCGTAGGAATCCGTTCCGGAGGCGCTGAGGGCGCCGGTATTGGTAAGGGTGTTGTTGTCGCCCTGGGCCAAAAAGGCAATGCTGTTTGTTCCGGAAACAATGACCGTACCATTGTTGTCGACTGTATTTCCGGTGTTGACGCGTATTCCCCAAAATCCTGTGGTTATGTCTGAGTTTCCGGTGATTTTTCCTTCGGCATCGTTAGTGATCGTATTGTTGTCGTAAACGTGGATGCCATTTCCGCCGGGTGTTGGGCTGATACTGCCTGAATTGGTGATGGTGTTGTTGTTGACGGCATCGATGCCGGTGAAGACGTTGCTTATTGAAGCGCTGTTGGTGATGGTATTGTAGCTGGCGGCGAGGATGCCGGTAGGCTGATTTTCTGACGGGTCCGGCGCAATGGTGCTTGTGTTGAGAATGGTTTGGTTACTCACCCCGCTATTGTCAAAGTACTGGAATCCGTCTATAAATCGATTGTACTGGTCGAGCACTCTAACCGTGACTTCTCTGCCGTTGATCGACACGATGGCATAGTTGTAGTAAAGATCATAGACATCGCCTTGATATACAGGGCCGCATTGACCGGTCTGGCAATTCAGCGGTGCGCCTGCGGATCCGGCCAGCACCTCGTAGGCGCCGTCGTGCAGGGTCCGGTAATACAGATGCTCATGTCCGGCAAACATCATCGAGACATTTGTATTGGTGGCATTGCCTGAGGTGGTGATCGTTTTCCAGGTGTCCTTCATATCTCCATTTGCCGACGGTACCCAGGGAGAGAATGCCGGGACGTGAGTAAAAAAGAATGAATGAGATGCCGTATTGCTTTTCAGCAGGTCCTTTATCCAGTTCTGTTGTACCGTATTGATGCCGTAAGGCGGATAAGAACCATTTTCGGTGGCGTAAACGCTGTCGGCAATTATGAAAAGTGAATTACCAAGATTGAATGAAAAGGCCAAATTCTTATAATCTGCAGAAGGACCGTTCTGGGTCCAAGTGCTGTTAAAGAGGATCTGGTACTCTTGTTGTCTCTTCAGTGCTTCATTGTTGGGAGTATCAGACTGTGTATAGAGGTCGTGGTTGCCCACAGTGGAGGCCGAGGGGATGCCTGCGGCGGCCAGGCGATCCGTAAACAGGGTTTTGAATTCTGTAATGTTGGTCGTGCCGCCCCGGTGGGCCATGTCGCCGCCGAAGATCACCACCTTGGGCTTTGTACTCAGGGCGAGAATGGAGTCCACGATGGGGTTGAGAACCGTCGTGTTGATCTGTTTGCTATTGTCGGCTCCCTGGGCGTCACCCACCCAAACGAAACTCTGTGACTGGTCCGCATGTACGGGGATAACCCAGCAGACGATCACAAAAACAATTGAGATTATCCGGAGAGGAAACATAGGAATCGCACATCCGTTTGTGATTGACGTCATTTGTGGACTCCGAGATAAAACATGAAAGGTTTGCAGAAGCGCTTCACCATCCATCGTGGACCTATGGATGAAATGACAAAGACGGCGACCATCATCGCGGCAACTACATTGTTGCGCCTGTTATCTCGCAGGCATGGCAACGCGGAAACCATAAATTGAGGTCCTGCTGGATGGGTAGCCCCAGTCCCGGTTTGCTACCCGGATAGTCGCCGGGATGCTGATCCAGGAACCGCCGCGCAGGACACGCGTTGTGCCGTCAGGCGGCCCCTGAGGGTCGTTGCGAGGACTGCTGCCGTAATAGTGCCCCTCATACCAGTCTTGACACCACTCCCATACGTTTCCGCTCATATCGTAGAATCCCAGACCGTTAGGTAGCTTCTGTCCAACGGCCCGAGTTCTTTCTCCGGCATTATCGCCAAACCAGGCATACTTACGCAGGGATGAAGGATCGTTCGTCCCTGCCCATTTCTCCTTTTTTCCGCCGCTCCGGGCGGCAAACTCCCATTGCGCTTCCGTGGGGAGTCGGAAAGTCCGTCCTGCCTTTTTGGACAGCCACTCCGTAAACGCTGCCGCATCATGCCAGGAAATGCCGACAACCGGATGATCGTCCGCCGTCAAGGCATCTCCCATGATGGCATAATGCTCGTTGCCTCCCGTATAGACGTTGTAGGTGCTTTCATTCTCGTCCCATTCCGGCATGTGACTCCCCGTTTCAAGCACGAATTGACGGTATTGCCGGTTGGTGACCTCATACTTTCCCAAATAGAAATCGCTCACGCACACTTCGTGAACCGGCTTCTCCTCTGTCGTTGGAGCAAAATCTTCCACGTAAATCGGATGTTCGGGAAGCAACTTGTCCTTTCTGCTCTTAAAGGTGTTCCCCATCCGGTAGCAGCCGCCCTTGACGAAGATGAATTCCATCTCTGTGTTGGTTTCAGTAAAAGCGATTCCCCTAGTCACGGGAACGGTCGTTCCCT
>Ga0172379_10006152_pt1 | contig 16274 bp, 12 predicted proteins | sample GrowelOW334metaG_FD_119756 | JGI IMG/M metagenome (GOLD analysis project Ga0172379, IMG submission 119756) | Groundwater microbial communities from an aquifer near a municipal landfill in Southern Ontario, Canada - Groundwater well OW334 metaG | ecosystem: Environmental > Aquatic > Deep... | reverse complement strand
TTATGTCCTGCCCCCCAATGGGGGGAAGGATGTCACAAAGTGACAGGAAGGGGGCTGACTGAAAAATTAACCGGACAGTTCTGGCTTTTAATATTTATTTTGCGGGCTTTGCGAGAAAAAATTTCGTTCTGAGTTTTTACTTCATTCGTTGCGAACGTTGCGGGAGATTATCTTTTTTACTCGAACAGGATGTGTACGGGAAAATCGGCGGGAATTTTTCTTTTGAGGGTATCGGCAGCAAAACGTTCAGGAACTATGGCTATACAATCCTTTCTATCAATTGCATTAAGAGAAACATCTCCCAGAACCCTCCACTCTTTTTCCCAGACCCAGTGGCCCTGGTCTCCCGCAGCATGAGTGAATGCACGGTCACAGTCGGGAGTCTCGCCTTCATAGGTATAATTTACCCTTCGTGCTCCCAGAGCGAGTAAAGCTTCTTTTCGCACTCCGATTCCAAAAGGTTCGAAACTGTACCTGCCATAACGCTTTCTCCAGCACATTAATGCAAGAGCATCTCCCGGATCGAGAGCGGTAAATGCAGTTAGAGGAACATTTCCAGGCGTTTTCCAGTCCGAACCTCGGATTTTTTGTTCCCGGATAATCCGGCTGAGGGTTTCTCCTGCATTGCGCACGTATACTGCCGTGTTGTTGAGAAGGTCATGGTAGAAATCGCATGATTTTTCTCCCGGCCATTTACCCGGACAGGTTCGTGTCCAGTGTACCAGCCATTCACCATTCGGCAATGGATTCCATGGCCTTCCGGTGAGAGAGTAACGGGGGATGAAACCGGCAGGAGTCCACGCAATGCGAAAATTATCGCAAATTTTCCTGCGGTACGGGGTTTCGTTCATCATGTTTTCCAGCCTTCCTCCCGGCCTGATCGCTATGGGATATACTATATCTGCCGATTGAAGCGCCAGACGGTCACGTTTTGGCCATGAATCTCTGGGATGAGAGAGTAAAAGCTTTTCTTCTTCGGGCAGGAAGAGAGGAGTGACTTTTTGCGGATCGAGCGCGAAATCCTCAAGGGAAGCGGAGAATTCATTCTGCCCGTTCTGGATATTCCCGGCTTTTACAATAAATCGAATGCGCATACCGGAGATTCCGGCAAGGTAGGTAGCAATGTCCCATGTTACCGGCTCGGTGCTGCAGATTATTTCCGCGCTTTGTGAGGACAAATGCTGCATCGCGCGAAGGGTTGCCTGTATCCAACCCTCAGAGCAGACAGGGTATTTTCCATGCACGGAATTAAGGAGGAGTGCGTTCACAATTTCCCCATTTTTATGCCATTCAGAAAGACGGAGCATAATTTCAAAATTATGTAATAATAATTGATTTTATTGAGGGAATGCTATAATTTTGAAACTCCAAGCACTCATGATAAAATATTTTCAGGAGGCATCTATGATAAAGCTTTTTTTAATCACCTCACTCTTTGTTGCAGGATTCATTTCACAATCTCGAGCAGAAAATAAATTGCAGGAGGATGTGATGGAAACTTCTTCTGGCGATCTCCATATTACATTCATCGGACATGCAAGTTTGATGTTCACATTCAACGGCATGGTTATCCATGTGGATCCGTGGAGTACACAGACTGATTATTCGCTGCTCTCGAAAGCCGATCTCGTGCTTATAACACATGAACACATGGATCACCTCGATTCCAAAGCATTTGGGATGATCCGAAAGGATAAGACAAAAATAATACTGACAGAAGCTGCTTCAGGCAAGGTGAGCGGTGGGATTGTCATGAGAAACGGTGAAAGTAAAACGGTGGGCAATCTTATCATCGAGGCCATTCCTGCCTATAACATCGTAAATAAACGGCCTGAGGGCACTCCTTACCATCCGAAAGGAACAGGAAACGGTTATATCATTACCTTTGGAGATAAACGGGTCTATATTGCCGGGGATACGGAAAACACTCCGGAAATGAAAGCTCTTAAAAATATAGATGTGGCTTTTCTGCCGATGAATCTGCCGTATACGATGTCTCCCGAAATGGTTGCCGATGCCGCAAAGGCTTTCCAGCCAAAAATTCTTTATCCCTACCATTTCGGCGATACGGACACCTCACGGCTGGTTCGTCTTTTGAAAGACTGCCCGAAAATCGATGTGCGGATTCGAAATATGAAATAATATTTCACCGTTCAGCCCCCTGAATAACCTGGAAGAGGGCTTTACGTCTGATATAATAACAGAATTTTGTTGAACATGTTCCAGTTCCACCTTTTAAGTTTCCTTCGGGGATAGAGGGGCTGGAGAATTGATATTTATAGAAAGAAAATCCTTTTATGAAACATACTGTACTCTCTCTTGTTATGCTTTTTTCTGTGACCGTTCTTGTTATCGATTCAATCGGGGCAGGGAAGGGTACACTCACCGTTGCAACCTATCCAATACCCGCAATGGTGAATGCTGATGGGAAAAATATTGGAAAGTCTCCCGTTACGATTACTCTCGGTGAGGGCGAACATACCATTTCCTTTTGCGATTATAGTTCACAGTACACCACACCGCCCAGCCGGGTAGTAAAAATCAAAGCCGGCGAGAAAGTTCAACTTATCGGGATGTATGAAAATCGGTTTGTTCCCAAAGACCCTCCTCAAAATTTCCAGCCGGCCGATTCCCTTTTTATTTACGGTTTGAAGGATCGTCCGCATAAAGACGGCGCTATTTTTGATTACATAGACGGAGGTGCAATCGTATATATACGTCATGGACTTCTTGAGACCACGCACGTGGTTTATAACCGTCAGGGGGGGGCAACTCTTACGCTCGATATCTATGATATGGGAACTTCCGGCGGTTCAAAAGCCGGTTTCGATGATGAAGAAATCTGCCCCGACGGTTTTGGGAAGTGCGATATTAAGGCTCCCTGCAAAACTTATCATTATGAGCCGGATTATTTTCTTTATTTCCATAAAGCCAACTATCTTGTCTATGTCTCCACCAATAACGATTCACTGAAAACATCAGTGGACTCCTTTGCCTTACGCGTGAGCAGAAATATTCAGTAAACGGTTTATATCGTTGACTCGCAAAGGTTGGAGAAGGAGCATAAATGATACCCTCATCCCATACCCCATCTACCGCAAACGTTAAGGGGGAAACCCCTGTATCATTTCATAATCTATTGTTTATCATTCAGATATGGGTCTTCCCCTCTCTTTTCAAGAGAGGGGATTATGGGGTGAGTTGTTTTTTATCAATGTGCTGTATAAACTCAATGCCCCTTCACTATGCAAAAAAGCGCCTCTTTTTATCGAAGCGCCTTTTTTTGTTACCATATCTTTCGGAAATGTTTTAACCGAAATATTTCTTATATTCCCTGATATAGTCAAAAGTATTGCTGCTTGGGTATATCGGAGCTTTCCATTCCTCATCGAAACCTTCCAGTTCCACATACCCGCCCTTTTTGTCCAGATGGGATTTGAATCCTGCAAGGTACCAGAGGGTTTTTTCCAGGATGCTTTCGTACGGTTCATACATCTCGCGGGTTACGAACATGCGCTGCATTTCGATGAGCATGGGAATCCACATGAATTTATCACGGTCGAATGGGCCTCTCTCCCAGAACCACCACTGCTCAAAGTAGTTCGAACTCCCTTTCCAGACTTTGAAAGAGGCGTTGGTGAGTCCGCCGGCAATATGTTGAAGGGTTCCATAGAAAGTACCGCTTCCGTCACGGTCGGGATGTTCGAATGTCATGAGACCATTTGGTTTTTTCCAGTCGGGAGTACGGTATGAGATTGCTTTGAGTGGTCCGCCTACAACACGGTGAAGCATATAAAGCCCGTGGATGCCATGGGTTGAATAATCGCTCATGGAGTTTGTGGCCGAATACCCCTGTATATTCTTTCCAATCTTTTGAACTTCCTCACGGGCAATTTCGGTGTCTCGGGTGAATTCGAAGGAGGATGTGCACATGATGGGTGTCTTGTATTTACGGGCGGTTTCCACCATACGTTTCGCACCGGCGAGGTTTGTGGAGAACGGTCGGTTGATAAAAATGGGGACGCCTGCCTCCAGAAACGGCTCGAGCATTTTATGGTTCACGTCGATTGAATAATAATCGCTCGAAATTACCGCATCAACCTTGCCGATGAGGTCGGTATGGTTCTTTACCGGTACAGCGTTGAATTTTTTTCCGAAAGCTTCCTTCGCCGTGGGATCAAGGTCCCAGCAATGGGTGACAATCATCCCGGTCTCGCGGATATTTTTACCGCTGGGATTGATAAGCGGCGCCCATAGCCCGCCCATATGCCCGAGACAGCTCAATGCGCCGACAGTCACCAGATCGGCCTTCGGGCCGGTTTTGTTCTCCGGGACATAGGGCGCGGCATCTGCTTTCGCCCCGGCAGCCAGACCGGCTGCAAGAAGCGCTCCCTTGCCAAGGAAGCCGCGGCGCGGTGTTTTTGTATCTGACATGAAAAATTCCTTTCATTTATTTTTGTGGAACACTTCCACCATGCCAAGGGAATGCGTACGAAGGTTTGTTTACAAACCTTTGCATCCCCATTTCAAGAGTAATAGTCGTGCCCGGAGGCATTTCTACTGAAAAATATTTCCCGTTGACTTGAGCGACGCGGTCTTTGACTTCTTTTTCGATCTTACCGGTGCTTTTTTCCGGCCAGGAGACTATTACGTTGTCCTTATAGTTCACATTTTTGAAATTGTGTTCGCCGAATGCGCCCGCCTGAACAATGAGTTTTCTCGTATATTCAGTGCTCATGTTCACCAGTTCGACAACTGCGCGGCCGGCATCGAGTCCTGTGACAAGAGCGGCAACATCCTGCGGCAGCCCGGGGCGAACCTTGTCCATATCATAGTAGCGTACGGTTGCTCTGAGCAAGCCGCCGTTATATATGGTCTGTGTGGTACCCATAGTAACCTGCTGAAGCGCTTTCACCGCAATGGGACTGCTGTAATGGAGCCAATCCTGATCGATCTTTTTGATATCCGTGTTCAGAAGATACTCCATCTGATTGATAACCCATTGATAATCAGCATTCAGCGCCTCATACGGCCAATCGGGCTTCTCTCCGGCGTAGTACATGAGCCGTGCATATTCACTGGGGCCGCCGACACGGTCGCGGATTACGGGAACGTTTTTCCAGTCAAGCTTTGCATTCTTTTTTACTTTTTCGATTCGAGCCCAATCCCCGGGATCCATCGAAGCATTCCAGAGATGTGCATACTCACGGATATTCATCGGCGCAAAATTTCCCCAGCCCTCCGAACCATAGGTATGAGGGACGAGCATTTCACCTTCCGGAGAAGTTTTGGCATTTTCCATGAGCACATCGAGCTGAGACCGGATCAGATTAAGGTATTTCGGGTCGCCGCTCACAAGATATGCGCATTCGGAGGCGACCGACAGGGCGCCAAAACCGAAATCGGTCAGATATCCTCTATGATACCATCCAAACAATCCCCCCCAGAACTGTCCGTTTCGATATTCGCCGATCTTTCCGGAGCGACCGATATTGTCAGGGATGATTCCCTTATTGTCTTTAATCCTTTGAAGCCATGCATCGACATATTCAAGAACCCATTTTTTATATTTTTCGTCCCCGGTATAGAGATATGCATTCGTAACAAGCGCAGTTGAGCTCAAATTTAACGGTATGTCGCATTGACGGACGACTTTATCAAATATCTTATAGATTTTTTCCCGTTGAACGGGATCTTTTTCCCAGCCCTCATCGAGTTTTTTAACAACGGGCAAAAGGGTTGCCGCATTATTGAGAAGCGCCCAGCCTGCCGATTCGCCCATTCCCGGGCCCATTCCCGTAGAACCCATGAATTCCACACCACGGTGTCCTTCACCCTGCGCTCCGCCAGGCCAGCCCAATAAGGTGGAGGCCGAAAAATCCGGCGCTCCTTTGCTGCCGGTAGAAATCGAACGAATCATTTTAATTTTTGGGTCATAGATACTTGCCGATTCGGGATCCTCTCCCAGGTAAAAACCGGCAAATCGTTTTGCTCGATCAATGTTTTGAGGAATTGCAGGATCAGCTAGCGCAAGACCGTAAAACAACTGCATGGCTTCACCGATATGAAAATAATCATCTGCCTGAACGAACTCTTTGTAAAGTTGACGGAACTCATCCCTATCCTCAAGATAATAAACTGTAAGCTGGTCAGTGATTGCGTTGTATTCTTTGAACGCCCATTCAGAAAGCTTTTCATTTCCGCCGATTGCATACAGAAGACCCCAGTTCTGAAACATCTCATACACATCGTCCCATTGCGCGTATTTGTATGTCTGCCCGTCCGCCCGGGTAAAATTCCTGATGTAAAAAGGAGCCGCTTCATTTTCCATGACATCGATGAGTTTACGTTCCATAACTGCCCAGTCCGGCGGCGTATGACGCTGACTGGCTTTCACATTGACCATGTCCGGCATGGAGAAAGATTCCGCATAGATCATGCTCCCGGAAAGCAGAAGGACGATAAGACCGATACGAAGAAACATATGAATACCCTCCTTGTATAATTTTTTTATGGTTAAAAAAAATATGCAATGGAATATAATAGCATAGGGGCAAGATGCTGCGGACTACATCAGTCCTTTACAACCTCCATGTAACTCAGCGGAAACATCTAATAAATCAGTGAAGAGAATTTATTATATCGGGAATCCGAACGAGATAACATAGTGAATCATACTTATTTTGCTGTTTATAGACAAAAAAGGAAATCCAAAAGAATCGATGAAATAATGGGGAAGAAAAGGGCAAAAAGCAAGGATAATTTGACAAAAATATATAACCTGAATTATTATAAAAGCTGGCAGGAAGTTGTGAAGGTCGGGTTTAATACAATGGCAGTGGCGGATTCGAGAAATTTTTGGTATAAAATAGGTCAGATTCGCCCGTAATCATCCTCTAAACGTTCTATATCATCTTCTCCAAAATAATCTCCCCTCTGGATTTCTATAAGGGAAGCCTCGGAATGTCCGGTATTTTCTAAGCGGTGTATGGCGCCAAAAGGAATATCGATTGATTCTCCTGCCCGGAGAAGAACCGTTTTTTCCCCTGTTGTCACCATAAGTTCGCCGGAAACGACATACCAGTGTTCTTCCCTGCGAAGGTGCCGCTGAAGACTGAGCCGTTTCCCAGGGAAAACAACAATTCTTTTGACTTTATGGTCTGCCCCGTCGGTCAGAACGGTATAAAATCCCCAGGGGCGATGCTCATCGTTTTTGTGCAAATCCATACTTATACGCTCTATAAAAAAACGTTAATACGAAAGGATATCCTGATTTAATTTAAAGGTGTTTCTTCATTCCTTTTGTCATCTCTGAGAAAATATTTTCCCCGGTGATTTCTTTCTCAGGCCGAGTCAGCATATCACGAACCATTATTATATCCTCCTCGCTGAGATCGAGTTCAAACTGCTTTTCCAGATTCACCCGAGGAGAGAGCTTGATCAAACTTTTCAGATCACGGTAGAGTTCGGTTTCCTCTTTGGAGCATTTTCCCATGATTCTGAAAAGATCATTAATCTGGGATTTTGTAAGATGTATCTTCATAAAGGCTTTCTCCGGTATAGATGAATATGCATTATTTAGGCACGGGGGAAAAACCATGGTAATCTAACTATTTCAGATAAAGCATTTTTCTGGTTATCAGAGTTGCCCCTGATTCCAGCACAATAAAATACTGACCGCTTGAAACGCCCGATGCATTGAAAGAAACGGTGTACCGGCCTTTCTGATCAACCCTGTCGGCAAGAACGGAAACAGTCTGCCCTGCAAGGTTCACCACCCGTAATTTTATATGAGATTCCTTCGGAACATAGTAGGTAATCGATGTTTCACTGTTGAACGGATTGGGAAAATTCTGATTAAGATACATCGCCACAGGTACTTCCGTTGGCGTAAAACCCTGTTTGATAGTATAAACCAAACGATACTGCTGATAATCGGTGGAGCCGTTTGCGATTACCAGAACCGCTTTTTTGTAATATTTGGGTACTATCACAAGCGAAGGCGATCCGTTCAGTTTATTCACCTCATAGTCAGTGGGGGAATTGTAAAGGATGACCTCTTTTTTCCAAAGCCCGCCGTTGCGCTCGTTAAATTCGAAACTCAGGGAGTCGTTTGAAGCAAAGCCGTTTGTGGGAGATATATCAACATATTTAAAAGTACAATGCTGAAAAGTCAGTGAATCGGCCGCCGGAACGCTTGAAAATGAAGCGCTTGGAGTCACCGTTCTATTGAAAAGCGCAGAATCTTTCAAAAAATCTGCCGGATTAGCCCGCAACCCGGTAAAATAGAGCCAGACACCTAAATCGGCAATTACTGAAGGCAGTCCGTCTGTGTCGGGAATAGCAGTATTCAAAAGGTCTATGCTTGCTGAGCGGTGGTCTTTAAATGTGCTCCATATGGAACGAATAGTGTCGGGGCCATATTTTTTCGCGAGAAAGAACGCAAAAAGGGACGCCCCATAAACCGTACTATCGGTTGTATCGAGAGGTGTATCACGGTTTTGAAGGTAGGAATCGGTGTAATTGATGTAGTCGTTGACATCGTCCCAGGCATAATCCTCCATCCACACCGCAGATTCTTCCATCCACCAGACAGAATCACTGCCTCCGTAATATGAATAATGGATGACATGGAAAAGTTCGTGTGCGCTGGTTACCTGGAGAGCAGGATACCCTTTTGTCGGGAAAACTGCATCGGTATAGTTGTTATCGAGAACGAGACAGGATGAATAGGACGAGGCCAGAGAAGAACTTCCATCCGGATATGTCACTCCATAGTATTTCTGCGGAGCGAGGTCTTCGATGTAGACATCCACTGCATTGGAACCTCCCAGCCCGTTGTCTGATTTCGGCGCTCCATAGGCGAGTTTTATATCGATAGCATAAGCATATTCAAGATACACCAGAGTGGAATCGATATAATCCGGTACTCCGTTCTTATCGCTGTCGGTCAAATCCGGCGCATCTGCTCCCGTTGTATCGTAATGGGCGCGAAAATGACCCTTGTCCGAATCCGTATAAACATTCGCTGACGGACGGCTTGATTCATTGTAAACAGCTCTAAACGCCGCCGATGTGGCGCCGTCGTTGTTTAAAAGCTGGAAAAGCAGCGGCGTCCCGCTTTTTACGAAATTCCTGTTTTCGGCATTCTGATAAAAGAGTTCGGACTTGCTCAGAGTCTTTGCCAGGGCAGGGGAAAGGTGAAGAAATATGAGGATAATAAAAAGAAATTTTTGCATGATAAATCCTATTTTAAAAAGAGCGCTTTGGCGGTTTTTAAACCATAGGGAGTAGCAACGCTGATGAAATAGACTCCCCCGGCAAGATTGACGGGTTTCCAGAGGATACTCTTTTCGCCTGCTGTCAATTCGCCGCTGAACAACTCTGCAACCTTTCTGCCAAGAACGTCATAAGCCCTGATTTCAACATGTCCTGATCCCGGCATGGTGAATTGAATTGTCGTCACGGGATTGAAAGGGTTTGGAGCTGTTCCTTTGAAAGTGAATGCATAGAGCGGGGCAGAAGGCGTTTTTGTGCTGTGATTTGTGTCAATGGTTATATAACCGCTTTTTTTTTCAGTATCGGGACAGGAACTGACAAGAACAGCACGGTTCCATGTACGGGTGAGACGGACGGTACTTGTAACCTGGTTCAGTTTACGTATCTGGTAATCGTAAGGGGTTGTGTAAAAAATCAGCGTATTTTCGGATGAGAAACCTGCCTTGGGTATGATAGTGATATCAAGCGCGTCATTTTCCTGCCAGTTTCCGACAAACAAAAGCTCGGCGTAACAGCTGGTCATGTTTTTGATTGAAAGAGAATCCTGGCTTGGAAAGGAATTCTCGCTAAGATCCACTTCCATGCTTTGCTTGAAAAGGTTGCTGTCCTTGTAGAAATCAATGGTATTGGCACGATCCTTGATAAAATAATTCCAGACGGCGAATTCGTTGAAAGCCGCAGGGAGACCGATGGGAATAACCGGATTCATTGCGGCGAGTGAAGGGTTTTCGGATGCTCCCATGACTTCCCAGATGCGCCGGATTTGGTCATCCCCGAAACGCTTTGCCATATACATCGCCCAGACAGCTGCTCCATACATATAATTCCCGGTACCTGATCCAAATGAATCGAGCGGTAACGTTTTATTATTGAAAAAATCCCGCATATACCATAAATAATCATTCACATCATCCCATCCGCGGTCTTCCATCCAGGTTGCCGACTGTTCCATCCACCAGGGCGCATTACGCATCCACCAGTCAGGGTCCCGTCCAGTCAAATATCCAAATTGAATTACATGGAAGAACTCATGCATGGTGGTGACTTTCAATCCGTCCAATCCCTTTGTGGGATAGACAGTTTCGAGGTAGTTGTTGTCTATGATAAAATAAGCGGAGGATGGTCCCGAATAGATGTCAGGGTAGGTTACACCGTAAATGCTGTATTGCCCGATATTATTGACATAAACATCTACTTCATCGCCGCCTCCTGCTCCTTTGTCGGAAAGAGGGGGAATATACCCGAGTGTATTCACTTGAAGGTCCCATGCATATTCAAGATAAACAAGCACTGAATCTATATAATCCGGTATGCCGTTGAAATCTATGTCGGTTTTGTCCGGGGCGGCGCTTCCTGTAGAATCGTAGTGTACCCGAAAATGCCCTTTCCCGGAAACGATAGAATTGGTAAGCGTATCCAGCCGGTACGAAGCGATTTTACCTGTCCCCGAAATTATATTTTTTATCGCCAGAGGAGTGCCGCACTTGATAAAACCGGGATCCAATTCAAATCCATACCCTGCCGCCGCGCTGTCAAAAATGATAAAAACCAGAATGATTAATGTCCGCAACCGCCTCAAACTCATAGTCCCCTCAAGAGTTATCGAATTACAAAGCAATAAAAAAATATACCACATTTCCGGCATCTTCACTATAAAAGAATTACATTAATAGTAAGTACGTATTCTAAGTACGTATTCATGGTTGTTTTTGTTCCCCGATATTTTTGAGATTTATCTTATTCCCACAAAAAAGAATTTGCATATAATTCTATAATCTCAGATACTATCGAAGTTCACTGTTACGAGTTCAATTATAATATAATTTTGTCTCATGTATGATATAATCGTTGAATAGAATTCTCTTACTTACGGGAGGTTGGCATGTCAAAAAACGATGGGTACTCTCTTTCCCGACGCTCTTTCATCCAGACAGCTTCAACGGCGGCTATAGGGGCTGCTGCCATGAGCGGCACGGCCATAGCCGCCGCTGACAGGGAACGAGTTTGCGGATGGTTCAAAGATACCAGGCGGATGCTGCATCTCGATAGTCATTTTGCCGGTTTCAAAAATGTCTTTACCAATTTCAACGCAGAATCAGCGGCACAAATGTATGCTGATTCCGGATTCCAGATGGTAAGCTTTTTCGCCAAATGCTGGGGAGGATATTCGTACTATCCTACTAAAATCGGCATAGTCCATCCAACCCTTGGTCATGATTACACTGGAGAAATGACCGCCGCTCTGAAAAAGAGGGGAATACGCCGTATCGTCTACTTCATGATGGCAATCGAGCGTGAGCTTCAGAAAAAACACCCCGAATGGGTGGTCACATCCGATATGAATGTCGGCCCCGAACCTTTAAGTGTGCAGGATACGGCGATGATGTGTTTCAATTCCCCGTACACCGATCAGGTTGCTCTTCCCCAGATGAAAGAAATTCTTGAAAAGTACGATGTTGACGGATTTTTTGTCGACATTGTCATGCAGCAGTACCTCCACGGTGTCTGTTATTGCAAATCCTGCCGCGAGCAGTATGCCAGCGAGATCGGAGGCGAAATTCCCCGTTCGGACAGTGATCCCAAAGCGTTCGAATATCGCCAGTGGTCGAACCATCATATGGAAGCGCACATGGAAAAGGTATACCGCTCCCTGGCGCAGGTAAAACCTGATGTTGCAGTAATAAATAATTATGCGTGGATGTCCACATACCCTGTTTCTCCTCCCTGGTATGTTCCCCATGTTACCTGGGATACCGCCACACCTGCGGTTGGGAACTACTCCTGGAATTTTTCGTTCGAATCACGGTACCTTAACTCTATTCCCGATGTTCCGTTCAGCTGCATGAACACACGGGGTAATAACTGGGGCGATTATGCGCTCCGGGAACCGGAAGCGTTTCAGCATGAATGCGCAATTCTTCTCGCCGCCTGCGGGGGGAATTATCTTTCGGACATACCCTATCCTTCCGGCAATCCGGACCAGCCGGTATATGATATATTCGGCACAGTCAACCGACGCTATAAAGCTCTTGAACCGATACTCAAGGGGTCTGCCCCGGTAAGGGAAGCTGCCGTACTCCATTCAGCGGATTCCGTCTGGTCAAAGACGCCGATGATCCCAAAAACCAAGTGGACATTCTCACCCGATTATTTTTCAGTTACCGGCGTTCATAAAGCTCTTATCGAGCTTCATGTCCAAAACGGCATTCTCAACACCCAGGTGTGCAGCGATTCTCTTCAGGATTATCGTGTGCTCATCGTTTCCGACCAGCGGATACTAAGCAGCCGGGAAATCTCCAAAATCAGGCAGTTCGTAAAAGATGGCGGCGCCCTGATCGTTACCCATGATACCGGTACCCGTGATGAGAAAAATGGAAAACTGGCCGATTTCGCTCTGGCGGATATGCTCGGAGTTAAGTTTGCAGGTTCTCCCGGAACTACAAACTGTTACCTTCGGGTTACCCCTGAATTGAAAAAATTCGGGCTGCCCGTTATGGATGTTGAAGCCGGCGGCTCCTATACGCAGATTGCTGTTACCACTGCGAAAAAACTTCTGGACATTGTTCCGCCGTACAAAGGAACGAAGGGCGGCCCCCCGGATGAATCGCCGGAAGGTCCCGGAGTGACCATCAACACCTATGGCAAAGGGAAAGTACTCTACTGCGCCGCCGATCTTTTCGGAGGATATTTCGATAAAGACACCCCGAATATGAGGAAACTTGCCGCCTGGATGCTCGAACAGGTGTATCCTTCCGGTTCACGGTTGATCGTTCTGGAAAATACTCCGATAAATGTGGAGATGTTCTATAACCGTAAAAATGATAAGGAATATTTCGTCCACCTTGTCAATTATGCCGGGGATAAGCGCGATACCGGTACTCCGCAGGTGCAGAATTTTGTCATGGTTCCGGGAATCACGGTGAAAGTCCGCTTTGACAGGAAACCGTCCGAACTCACCCTTGTTCCGGACGGAAAACGGATCGATTTTACCTATTCCGGAGGCTGGCTTGTTTTTAAAGCTCAGCCTTTGCACATTCACGATGTTTACAGGATAGTCCTATAAGGGGCATGTAGATGAACAGTCCAACTGAGCGGAACAAGCCGGGGGACTGGATACGTCATTCCATGAGGGAACTTCTGGTCGCCAACCATATGCCTCTCGCATGGGAGAATGTCTGGTCGAAATTCGATGCGGAATCCACAGCGCAAATGTTCGCGGATGCCGGGGTCGAGAAGGTTTGTTATGTAGCGAAAGATGCCTATGGGTTCTCCTATTACCCTACAAAATACGGCTTTGTCCACCCGCATCTGAAACGCGATGAGGTCGGCGAATTCACAGCCGCACTCAAACGGCGCAAAATACGCTGTATTCCCTACTTTTATCCGGGAGTTGACCGCGTCTGGCCGAAAAAACAACCAGAATGGAAAAATTCCGACCCGAAAGCCATATCGACCGATGAATATGCCACCATGTGTTTCAACTCTCCCTATCTGGAAGAAGTAGCCCTTCCCCAGATACGGGAACTGGCCTCCCTTTACGACATTGACGGTGTCTTTCTGGATATTGTCGTTCATCCCTACATGATCTGGAACTGCACCTGCCGCTATTGCAGGGAGAAGTACGCGCGCGAGGTTGGCGGAGAAATTCCCAAAGACGCAAAAGATCCTTCGGCATTCGTCTACCGGAAATGGCTCAACAGCAGTATGGAAGCGCTTTTTCGGAGGTTCCATGACGATCTTTCCTCTGTCCGGGGAAACGCCCTTATCGAATACAACCTGGCGTGGGGGTTCGCCCACCCGGTCAACCCGCCGGAATTCGTCCCATTCATCACCATGGATACCCCGACGCCGGATGTGGGGCTCTATTCATGGAATTTCTCACAGGAAGCCAGGTATCTCTCGACTCTCCATGATGTGGTATGGAGCTGCATGAACACCCGGATGAGTTCATGGGGAGATTTTACACTGCGGGAAGAAGAATCGCTTATGGAGGAATGCGCAATAATGCTTGCCGGGGGCGGGAAGACTTATCTCGCAGACCTGCCGTACCCGACAGGCCGTTTTGATCCGGCGGTATATGAAGTTATCGGTGCGGTAAACCGAAGGACTCAAAGTCTCGAACCGTTTCTGAAAGGCTGCCGCCCGGTCGCAGATACCTGCGTACTTCATTCCGCAGACACAGTCTGGTCGAAAGCCACCCTCTCGCCTTTTTCCGAATGGCGCGGAGGCCCTTCGTACTACCCGGTCTGCGGCGCGCATAAGGCTCTTATCGAAGGTCATGTGCAGTTTGGAATAATCAACAGCCAGATGCTTCCTGAAACAATTCCTTCCTATGGAACCATTATACTCCCCGACCAGCGTATTCTCAGCGAACCGGAAACGGAAGCCATACGGAATTTTGTCCGCGCTGGCGGCGCTGTTGTGGCGACAAACGAAACCGGCACGCATGGAAGCGATAACAAAAGGTTGAGCGATTTCTCGCTTGCCGATGTCTTTGGCGTTCGTTACCGTGAGACCGTAGATACATCCTGCTGTTACCTTCGGGCAGTCCCGGAGTTAAGGCGCTTTGGCATCCCGGCAATGGATATTCAGGTGAACGGACCGTTTACTCTTGTCGAGCCGACTACCGCAGTAACGATTCTCAAACTGATTCCTCCCTATGATGATATTCATACCGGTACAGCGCCTCCGGCCCTGCCGGCAGCCGGTCCCGGGGTTACTTTGAATAAATATGGGAAGGGAACCGCTTTATATTTTGCCCCGGAATTGTTCGGCTCGTATTTCAGAGAGGACACTCCGGTGTTGAGGAAACTCATCCTCTGGGCGCTCGATACGGTTTATCCGGCGGAGAAACGGAAGATTGTACTGGAAAATGCGCCCATCAATGTAGAGGTGTTCTTCAATGAACGTTCCGGAGAGAAATTTTTACATTTCATCAATTATTCCGGCGACAAAAGAGATACCGGCGTGCCTCGTGTACAGGATATGCCTGAAGTATATGGAATGAAAGTCAAGGTGCGGCTTGAAAAACGTCCGAAGAGTCTTACTCTTGTTCCTGAAGGGAAAGGAGTGAAGTTTTCCTTTGCCGATGGATGGATGATTTTTGAAACCCTGCCTCTTAAGATTCATGATGTCTACAGGATCGAACTGTAGACTTTTCCCTCATCCCCTTGCCCTTCTCCCATTTCCGATGGTCACGGGAGAAGGGTGAGTTTTCTAAGAGTTGTATTTTAAAGGGAAAGTCTCATTTTATTGTCTGTTAACTTGAAATAATGACTACAGTCGCCTGCACCCCTCGCCCATGACCGATGGGAATGGGAGAGGGGATGGGAGTGAGGGGAACAACACGAATGAGGATCGAACAATGAAAAATACCGATGATCATTTCCCTTCGCGCCGTACATTTATAAAAACCGCCTCCGCTGCGGCGGTCGGCGCAGCGGCCATGAGCGGTCAGGCTTCGGGATCGCAGCCCGCTCGGGCAGCCGCATGGTTCAAAAACACGAAACGCATGCTGCACCTCGACAGTCATTTTTACGGGTTTCAGAACGTCTATTCCGGGTTCGATGCGGAAAAGGCCGCCCAGATGTATGCGGACGCCGGATTTCAGATGGTGAGCTTTTTCGCCAAGTGTGGGGGAGGATATTCCTATTATCCCACAAAGATCGGAGTCATGCATCCGACCTGCCGGGCGAACTATACGGGGGAACTCACCGCAGCGCTGAAAAAACGTAATGTACGGCGCCTTCATTACTTCGCGATACCCTGCGAGCGGGAAAGCCACAAAAAGCACCCGGACTGGGTGCTCAACATCACGCCCGATACATGGTCAAAAGAAAAGGTGATCGCACAGGAATCGGTCTCCATGTGCTACAATTCCCCATATGTGGATGAGGTTGCCATTCCCCAGATGAAAGAGATCGTCGGGATGTACGACACGGACGATTTCTTTATCGACGGCATCGTACAGCCCTTCCTGCAAATGAACTGTTACT
>Ga0172379_10006151_pt1 | contig 16275 bp, 13 predicted proteins | sample GrowelOW334metaG_FD_119756 | JGI IMG/M metagenome (GOLD analysis project Ga0172379, IMG submission 119756) | Groundwater microbial communities from an aquifer near a municipal landfill in Southern Ontario, Canada - Groundwater well OW334 metaG | ecosystem: Environmental > Aquatic > Deep... | reverse complement strand
TTCTTCTTGCGCCGTATGCCCGCCGTGTCGAGAATGACGATACCCCTGCCCTTCCACGTGAATCGGCCTTCGACGATGTCCCTCGTCGTGCCCGGGATATCGCTCACGATGCTCTTTTCTTCGCCCAGGAGGAAGTTGAGAAGGCTCGATTTGCCCGTATTGGGTTTCCCCATTATGGCTATCCTGATATCGGCGCGCTCGACGTCGACCATCTTGACGCCGGTAAAATCGAGGTTCGCCCCGATCATCTCGACGAGCTCGTCGATGTTGCGGTTGTGTTCCGCGGAGATGAAGAGCACGTTGGGGAAGCCCCACCGCATATGCGACCACACAAGGGCGTCCCGCTCGGGACTGTCGGCCTTGTTGACGACAAGGACCAAACGCTTGCTCATCGGGCGCAGCAGTTCGGCGAACTCCTCGTCTTCCGGCGTAATCTCCGTGGCGTCCACGATGAAAAGGATGAGGTCAGCCTTCGCGATGAGGGACATCGTCCTCGCCACCACGAGGTCATCCAGGCCTTCTCTTTCGAGCTTGAATCCGCCAGTGTCGGCGATTCTGCACCTTCGTTCGGAATCGGGCAGGAGAAATTCCTCCTCGATGGGGTCCCTTGTCACGCCAGGAGTGGGATCGGTGATGGATCGCCTTTTATGGAGAAGCCTATTGAAGAGCGTGGATTTGCCAACGTTTGGCCTTCCTACGAGAGCGACGAGGGGGAGATTCTCGTAGCGGACAAGCTTCTCCTCGTCGATGATAGTTTCCTCGCCTCGCTGGCCTTGATCCTGGGCTGATGCGGTCTCATTCTCGTTTTTTTCCGAGTTTTTTTTCATACACTTCCTATAGTTTAAATCGGTTGGCGATAAACGTCGTCACCTGTGTTGAACTCGTCATCTTCATGACGGCTTCGGCCACCTGCTCGGCTTCCTCGAGCTTGATCGAGAGCAGGAAGCTTTTTACCGCGGGAATGGATACGGCCGACATCGAAAGCTCGCGCAGCCCAAGCCCGATGAGCAGGATGGCGGCGGAAGGGTCGGCGCCCATCTCGCCGCAAAGGCTCACCTCGATAGAGGCTTGCTTCGCCGCGTCGATCGTCATCTTTATCAGCCGCAGGACGGCGGGATTATATGGGTCGTGCAGATACGAGACCTTCTCGTTGCCTCGATCGACCGCCATGGTATATTGGGTAAGATCGTTCGTTCCTATCGAGAAAAAATCGGCGCTCCGCGACAGGATATCGGAACAGAGAGCCGCCGAAGGCACCTCGATCATGATGCCCGCCTGGATGCGCTCAGGCACCGCGTAGCCACGAGCCTTGCATTCGCTTTGAGCTTCCTCGAGTATTCCTCTCGCCTTGACGAGTTCCTCCACGGTGCTGATCATGGGAAACATGATCCGGACATCGCCGAATACGCTTGCGCGCAGGATGGCGCGGAGCTGCGTGCGGAAGATTTCCGTCTTGCTGAGGCAGAACCGTATCGCCCTCCAACCGAGAAGGGGATTTTTCTCGTCCTGCGCCCCCAGTTCGGGAAGAACCTTGTCGCCGCCTATGTCCAGGGTCCTGATGGTGACAGGTTTGCCGGCCATCGCGTCCACAACCTTTTTATAGGCTTTGAATTGGGCTTCCTCGCCCGGGACATGGCCGCCGAGGAAGAGGAATTCTGAGCGGAAAAGCCCCACTCCATCGGCATTGTGCTCGACAACGGATTCGACTTCCTCGGGAACTTCTATGTTCGCCTCAAGAAGAATTCGGACCCCATCCTTGGTCGCGGCGACAACATCGCGTATCCCGGCGAATTCCCTCTCCTTGATGATTCTAAGGCTTTGCGAAGCCTTCTCTTTCTTGAGCGCTTCCTCGTCCGGATTCACGACGACGATCCCGCGATCCCCATCGACGACAAGGGGAATGCCCATCTTGATGTCGGAGATAAAAGGACCGATGCCGAGCACGGCCGGAATCTGGAAAGCCCTCGCGAGGATGGCCGCGTGGCTTGTCCTCCCCCCCGCTTCCGTGGCGATGCCCTTTATCCTGCTGCGGGCCATGCCCACCATGTCGGAAGGGAGAAGGTCCTTCGCGATGACGATCACATCCCTGTCAATATCAGCGAGGCTGAGTCGTTCGCGATGCAGGAGATGGCCAAGGATTCTGCGCACGACGTCGTGTACGTCGGAAACGCGTTCCTGGATATAGGGGTCCGTCGAAGCGGAAAGCTGATCGATCATCTCCTGCTCGATGGCGAAAACGATGCTTTCCACGTTGACCTGCAGGCTTGCGAGGCTTCCCTTGACCTTCGAGGCCACTTCAGGGTCGTCGAGCATCATGGAATGCGCGTCAAAAATAGCGGCTTGTTCCTCTCCCGCTTCCTTGAGCGCTTTCGCGCGAAGCGCGCTTACCTCTTCCTTCGCCTGCTCAACGGCCTCCGTGAATCGCTCGAATTCCGAGTCGGCGTCCTCGCTTGAGATGGAATAGGAGGGAATCGAGGAATTGTAATCGTCATAAAACAGGAAGGCAGGCGCGAACGCCGTGCCGGGTGAAGCCGCAATGCCGCGCAATTCTCTCATAGAGCATGACTGTAACAGAAATTCGGCATATCGTCAAATAAGCGGCGAGGCACCCCCGCTTTACTGAAGAACGTTCGCTGGATTTACGGTTTTCCCGTTTTTGTACACGGTAAAATGGACATGGGGCCCGGTGCTGTATCCCGTATTCCCGGAAAAGCCCAACCTGCCGCCGCGGGAGAGATACTGCCCTTCCTGGACGGAAATCGAGGACATATGGGCGTACAAGGTTCTCCAGCCGCCCGAATGGCTGAGGATCACATATTTCCCCATGATCGGCGAATAGCCGGTTTCGCTCACGGTGCCTTCCATGGCGGCTCCGATCGGGGTACCCATCGGTACGCCTATATCGAGGCCATTGTGGAAGGTGTTCCGTCCGGAGAAGGGATCCCTTCTCCATGAGTACCACGAGGTGATGATGCCGCGGACAGGCCAGCGGAATAGATCGCCGGAAATCTCCCTCAAGACCGCCGTCGGGAGTTTCGCGTCAGGGAGGAATAGTGTCTTGCCTTTGTCGAGCTCCTTCGTCAGGAGGCCGTTTGTCTCGATGAGCCTGTCGGCTGAAATCTCATACTTTTGGGCGATCGAATCGACCGTATCGCCCGCTTTCGCCGTATAGATTATGCCAGAAATGTTGGGAATCTTGAGCAGTTGGGAGGGGCGGAGGGAGCGGGCCGATTGGATCGCATTGGCGCTCAGTATCGTATCGACGGAAATATCGAATGAATTGGCGATATCCGAAATCGTATCGCCCTTTTGCACCTGGTAAACAGAGTAATACAGGCCGGAGTCTTCCGCCGACGCTTCCGTCGCCGCGGCCTCAGGGCTCGACCCGAACGAATCGATGCTGCCTTTCGCGAAGTTGGGGCCTGGCATGGGCCTGAAACTGGAACCGAGAAGGGTAATCAGACAGACAACGATATAGATCGTGCGGCGAAGCGATGGCCCGTTGGCCAGGATAAGCAAGATTTCATTGTTGGCGCGCCTCGGTCTTCCCCTCACTCTACACTCCGCTCAGGCAAAAGATGAGGGTAGTATATCGGCAGATTGGCTTGGATGCAATAACTTTTTTTTGCCGTTTCCCTGTCGGTTTTTGAATTTCATTGACAATGGCAGAAAGTCATGTTTTACTTTCTTTTGGAAAGTAAATACTCCAACAGGAGGCTCTAATGAACATGAGCAAGACAAGACGACTTGGGTTCATCGCCGTGTTGTTCCTCTTCGCGATACCTTTCTTCGCCGCCGCGCAGGGAAGCGAGATTGTCCTCAAATGGCCGTGCATCTGGGTAGGCAAGGATTCGAAGGCCCCGGCGATCGGAGAGATCGTCGCCGCGTTCAACGCCGCGAACGCCGGAAAAATCCGCGTGGAAGTCGAGCCGCAGCCGGACTACAACGCCTATGAACAAAAAGTCAGAACGGCGATCATGGCTGGCATCGCGCCCGGCGATATTTTCACCCTCAAGCTGAATGCCTCAACCCAGGATTTCTACACAAGCAAACTACTGCTGGATTTTACCAACGATTTCACCGGCGAATGGAGAAAAAGCTTCGATGCAGGCGCTGTGTCTCAGTCGACGATAAAGGGAAAACTCAAGACCCTGCCGTTTGAGACCGCCGTGCTTCCTCTTTGGTACAATGGCGATCTGCTCAAAAAAGCGGGCGTCGCCAAAGTGCCCGCGACAATGGATGAGCTGTGGGCCGCCATGGACAAACTCAAGGCTGCCGGGATCTATCCTTCCAGCCAAATGTCCGGCGACACCAACGCGTGGACGAGCATGATATGGTTTTCCTGGATGGCGGCTTCCTTGGGTGGTCCCGCCGTGTGGGAAAAGCCATTCACCGATAAAGCCTTCGTGGAATCCGCAAAAATGATGAAGCGGATATTCGAAAACTACACGACTCCAGACGCCATAGGCGCGGGAGCCGGGGTTTCGGGCGGCCACTTCCTGGCTGGACGGACAGCGATCTTCTCGAACGGCCCCTGGTACGCCGGCAGAGCCGATCTCAGGGCCACTTCCTTCTTCCCGAGCATCGTGATCGCGCCGCTTCCCCCCGCCGGCAGCTATAAAAATATCATCATCAGCCGCCTGCAGGCGAATATCGCGGCAGCGGCCAGCCCCGACAAAGCCCGCCACGACGCCATCATCAGCTTCCTCAAATACCTGACCAACAAGGACAACATCACCAAATTGGCGCAGACCTCGGGAGCGATGTTCGCCGTCAACTCAGGCTATGTCCCGACCGACGCCTTCCAGAAGCAATTCTACGATATGGCGGAAAAAGGCTATGAAACGGCGACCGATCTCGAGGCGGCCCTCGGCGCCGAAGCGACGCTGGAGTTCACGCAGCAGCTTTCCGCTCTCGCGCTCGGGAAAATTGCCCCCGAACAATTCTGCGCTCTCGTGGAAAAAAAGATAGACCGCTGACAAATGAGCCAGGTATACTTGGCATAGACAATCGATGCTGCTCAGGGGCGCCCGCAAAGGCGCCCCTTCTTTCCTGCCAAGCGCGAGACGGAGGGATAATGCGCAAAAAGGGATTCGCCAACCGGGCATGGATACTGCTGTATCTGCTTCCTCTGGCGCTGCTGTTCGGGGCTTTTTTCATCTTTCCGCTTATGTTCAACGTCTATACCAGCCTCATGAAATGGAAAGGCGGCGGCGAAATGAGCTGGAACAATTTCTCGAACTACGGCAAGCTCCTTGGCGACGATACCTTTCTTCTCTCCATGAAGAACAATCTTATATGGGCGCTTTCGCAGGGTTTCATCCAGATTCCCCTGGCGATGATCATCGCTCTCATTCTCGCGAGGAACCCCAAGGGATGGAAGCTGATGAGGACCGTATACTTCCTCCCGAATGTCATTTCAACCGTCGCGATCGCCAAGGTCTGGGTGGCTCTCTACAATCCGCAGTATGGAGCCATCAACGGGCTGCTTGGATTTTTCGGGATCCCCGGCAAGAATTGGCTCGGCAACACGGATACGGCGCTGCCGGCCATCATCGCCATGACCGTCATCTACATCGGTTATTTCATGATTATCATCCTGGCTTCGATCATGAACATTCCCAAGGAACTCTACGAAGCCGCCGAAATCGACGGGGCAACCACGCTCCAGCAGGAATTGCGCATAACGATACCGATGATACGAGGCACGCTCGCCACGAGCATCACCCTTGCGATGGCCTATGGAATGCGGCATTTCGAGACTACCTACCTGATGACCGGCGGCGGCCCCGCCTACTCCACCTCCACAATGGGCATCGCTCTTTTCCTGAAGATGGACGCGCTCCGCTATGGCGAGGCAAGCGCGGCGGGCATCATCCTCATCGCAATGGGTTCGCTCGTCATCGTCGCGATCAGGCGCGCCATAGGCAAGGCCGATCCCATGACGGAGGCGGCGCAGTGAAAGCCGACAACGGGAAAGGAAGCGGCGGAGCGCTGCGCGCGTCGGCGGGATTCGCAAAATGGGCGGTGCTCGCCTTTTTCCTAGTGGCGGCCCTCCTGCCCCTCGTCTGGCTTGTCATCAACTCGTTCCGGACCAATCTCGAATTGGAAACCTCGCCGCTGGGCTTCCCGACGAAAATATCATTGCAGAACTACAGAAACGCCATCGTGACCGGCGACCTCGGACGGCTGCTCCTTAATTCGGTAATCGCCGCGATCGGCTCAGTATCGCTCAACCTCATTGTGGCGTCGATGGCGAGTTTCATACTGTCGCGGGAGAAGTTTCGTGGACGGGACGCCATTTATACCATAGCAACCGCGGGCGTGTTGATCCCGATCGTCTCCTTCATGGTCCCGTATTTCTGGATGATCACAAAGACAGGGCTCTATGACAAGCTTCTTTCGCTCATCCTCACCTACGCCGCAATAAATCTGCCGGTTTCGATTTCGCTCATCACCACCTTCATGCGGGCGATACCGAAAGAGCTTGAGGAAGCGGCTATAATCGATGGATGCGGCTTCAATCAGCGCTTCGCCAAGATCATTTTCCCGCTTTCGCGATCCGGGCTGGCTACCGCGGGAACTTTCTGCTTCATTTATGCGTGGAACGAATTCGTCATGGCCATGCTGTTCACCTCGAGCGTCTCCTCGAGGACCATTCAGCTGGGCATCCGCTATTTCACGAGCCAATTCATCACGGACTATACGGGGATGTTCGCCGCCATCGTATTGTCCATAATTCCGAGCATCCTCGTCTATGTATTCCTCCATGACAAGATCATATCGGGGCTGACCGCGGGGGCGGTGAAGGGATAGCATGAGCGAGTTTTTTTTCAGGCATAGCGGGGGCGGTTTCGAGGCGGGCATAGGGGACGCTGTCCTCATCGAGCATACTTTCGAGAAGCCCTTTTTGCGGGCCGGATTTGGCGAAGGCAGATTCGATATGTTCCGGGGGAATTTTAAGATTACGGAGCATGCGGTCCGCATGACGGCTTTACCCTCCTTCCGCGTGCTCTCCCTCAGCAACGAGGGGGCTGAGGTCGCCTTTGGCGGTGTCGATATTCCTCCCATCACCGCCGTGTTCTCGATCGAGGCAGGCAGGCTCGCCGTTGGATTTTCCATGGCGCCTGCAGCCCTGGGGAAAATCCCCAACCGATTCGCGATCTCGCTTCCGAGTTCAGCCAACGACCATGTCTATGGTTGCGGCGAGCAGTTTTCGCGTTTGAATCTGAAAGGATGGAATTTCCCTCTCTGGACAAGCGAACAGGGCGTGGGGCGCAACAAGGATACAGAAATCACCCGCCTTGCCGATCAGGATGGAGGAGGTGGCGGCGATTATTATTGGACCTTCTTTCCGCAGACAAGCTTTATTTCCAGTTTGGGCCGCTGGTACAGCCTCGACACGACGGCTTATGCCGAGTTCGATTTCAGGGCTACGGAATCGCACAAGCTGTATTGCTGGGCTCTCCCGCGAAGGCTCGTGGCTGGCGCCGCATCGACGATGCGCGATCTCGTTTCCGATTTGTCGTCCTACTATGGCAGGCAGGGATCGCTGCCGAGTTGGTGCCATGAGGGGGTAATCCTGGGGATTCAAGGCGGCACTTCCGTCTGCCTCCAAAAGCTGGCGGCGGCAAGAGCGGCCAAGGTCAAGGTCGCGGGCATATGGGCGCAGGATTGGCAAGGCATCAACCTTACCTCGTTCGGTCAACGTCTGCGCTGGAACTGGGTATGGGACAGCGGCCGCTATCCTGGGCTTCAAGAGGAAATCGCCGGGCTCAAGCGCGAAGGAATCAGGTTCTTGGGCTACATAAATCCCTATGTCGGCGCCGGCATGAGCCTTTTCCTGGAGGCGGCAGAACGAGGGTTCCTCGCGAAGGACCGAAGCGGTTCCGACTATCTCGTCGACTTCGGCGAATTTTTCGCGGGAATCGTCGATTTCACCAATCCCGCGGCATTCGACTGGTACAAGGCCATCATCAAGCGAAACCTGATCGGCTTCGGGCTCTCGGGCTGGATGGCAGATTTCGGCGAATACCTGCCGACGGATGCCGTTCTTTTCGATGGGAGCAGCGCCGAAGTGAGACACAACGAATGGCCCGCTCTTTGGGCGCGCTGCAACAGGGAGGCGGTGGACGAGGCGGAACGGGAGGGCCTCGTTCCCGCCGGGGAAATCGTCTATTTCATGAGGGCGGGCGCCGCGGACAGCCAAAAATACTGCCCTCTCATGTGGGCCGGCGATCAGAATGTCGACTGGTCCGAAGATGACGGCTTGCCTTCGGTGATTCCCGCGGCGCTTTCACTTGGAATGTCCGGACACGGGCTCCACCATAGCGATATTGGAGGATATACGACGCTCTATGGCATGAGGCGATCGAAGGAATTATTCATGCGATGGGCAGAGTTGGCCGCCTTCACCTCGATGATGCGTTCCCACGAAGGCAATCGTCCCGCCGATAACTGGCAATTCGATTCCGACGACGAAACGCTCGCCCATCTCGCGGGGATGTCCGCTTTCCACGCGGCCCTCGCACCCTATTTCGCATCCCTCGAGCGCGAGAACACGGAATCGGGGCTTCCGGTGATGCGCCCGCTCTTCCTCCATTATGAGGACGATGCGGAAGCGTGGACGATCAAGGATGAGTACCTTCTCGGCGAGGATCTTCTCGTCGCGCCGGTGGTGAAGGAAGGCGCCATCGATCGGCTGGTCCACCTGCCCCCCGGGACGTGGACCCATCTCTGGAGCGGGCGCCAGTATGTCGCGGACAAGAATGCCGCGTCGGAGAGCATAGCGGCGCCGCTCGGGGAACCTCCCCTCTTCCTGCGCAAAGGCTCGCCGTGGACTGCTTTGTTCCATTCGGCGATCAAGGCAGCGCGATCTCGATATTCTCGCCCCTGATGCCAGGAAAGGCTCCTCGCTCGACGAGGGCTTTCCTCTCGGGGTGGGCGATGAGCCATTTGTTTTTCATGTAGAGGAAGCGGGATTCGGCGCTGGTCTCGGGAAGGCCTTGGCCGGACAAGGGTTCGTTCGTGCCTCGCGGAAGGACGATGATGCTTTTAAAGCCCTCCGGCAGTACTTTGCATGGCGCGAAGTGAAGCACTTCCGGCAGGATTTCGAGAGCCTCTCCCTTGGCGATGTAGAAACATTCAAATCGATCGGAATCGATATAGCCGGACCCATCGATATCATGGCGCTTCCCGAGGAAAAGAAGCAGATCCGTGACAGCGATATCGATTTCGGAAGATTTATGCCATTCGGCCGCGTTGAGCCTGGAATTGGGACCATTGCAATAGCCGATTTGGATATCCACGAGACCGAAATGAAGCCTCAAAGCTCCGATGGAAGCATCGAGCTCGAATTCCGGGAGATTCGCGACATAGGTATTCGCGAGGGGATCGATGTGCGTGATCGCGTCCGCCAGGTCCACAAGCCCAAGGAAAGGCTTGGGATCGATGAGCCTTCCATAGGCGGCGAGAGCCGGATCGGCGCTATCCCGTATCACCAGGCTTGGGTTGGCTTCCCTAATGGATTCAACGCTCATCGATCAAGCCTCCTCGATTCATCCTGCTGCGCGCGATCCCCGCGATAAAAAGCTGGAATGGATGGTAAAAAAGCAAGGGCACCACGGCGAGCGCCAGCAGATCGGGCCGCGATGAAAAAAACACGGACAGCAGGGGAACACCCATGGCGATTGTCTTTTGGGGGCCGACAAATACCGCGCAAATGCGATCCTCTCTCGAAAACTTCAGGAACCTCGACCCCTGGTAAAGGACGAGGATGAAGAAAAGATGCGAGGCCGCCAGGAAGGAAAATGGTATCGCGAGCTGCAGCAGCATGCCCAGGAAACCTTGGTTGGCCGCAGTCGTCGAGATCGTTATGAACACAATTAAAAGGATCAGCGCGCTGCTGCCGTCAGAGAAGCGTTTCCTGTTGCGATCGGCCACGGCCGTGTGGCCGCGGCGAAGATATTGACCAAGGAGGAGCGGCAAAAGCATGGTTATGACCAGACTCCGCACGATCGGCAGGATTTCCTTGAGCGGAAGCGCCGACCCTGTGCCCGACAGGAAAAGGCTCAACAGGAGGGGCGAGGCAAAGATTCCCGCGACATTCGAAAAGGCGGAATTAAAAATCGCACCCACGCTGTTGCCGCCAGTCGTCTGCGTGAACACCACGCAGGTGGAAATTGTTGTCGGAAGCACCGCGAGCGCATAAAAGCCGATGGCGAGGCCGCCGTTCAGGTAGCCGCTAAAAAACCTCGCGGTGAGGAAGAAGTAGAGAGGGATGAAACCGAAGATAAAAAGCTGGAGAAAAACGTGCAGCTTATAGCTCTTCAAACCGCTTTTAATCTGTTCGGAAGGCAGGATGAAACCGGTAACGAGAAAAAGGACAAAGACAATCGTCTTTATCGTATACCCACCGGGATTCAAGGTTTTCCCAAGGCCGGGCAAGAGTATCCCGCAGATGAGGGTTCCGAAGAGCCCCCAAAAAAACCAGTTTTTCTTTATCGATCGCGCAAAGCTCATTGGGTACCCCATCGACTCAACAACATTTTAGAAGCTCTCCAAATTCCGACTGGCGATGGCCTGGCGAAGGCACTCGCCAACAAGACGGGGCTTTTCGGCGACAAGGGCGCCGGCATCACGCAGAGCGGCGATCTTGTCGAGGGCTGAGCCTCTGCCTCCCGATACGATGGCGCCTGCATGCCCCATGCGTTTTCCCGCCGGAGCGTGGCGGCCGCCAATGAAAGCGACAAGGGGTTTCGTGAAAAAACCAGAGGCGAGGGCATCGGCGACTTCCTCTTCCATGGTCCCGCCCAGCTCGCCGATGATGACGACGGCGTCGGTGTCGGGATCAGCCTGGAACTCCGGAAGGAGCTCCGCGAAGCGGGTTCCGGGAACGGGGTCGCCGCCTACGCCGATCAGGCTCGAGACGCCGAAGCCGCCCGAAACGATCATCGAGGTAACCTCGTTGGTCAGGCTGCCCGATCGGGTCATGACGCCGACTCGCCCTGGCTTGTAGACCCGCTCGATCCAGTACGGGAACATCCCCATCATGGCCTGCCCCGGGCTGATGACCCCGGAGGTGTTTCCGCCGATCACTCTCGCGCCACAGGAACGGGCAGCGGCTCGGATTTGCATGGCTTCGTGGAGGGGGATGCCGTCGGCGATGGTCACGATCTTCCTGATACCCGCGTCGAGAGCCTCATAGACCGCGTCTTTGGTGAAACGAGGCGGGACGAAAAGCATGGCCGCGTCGGCGGGATGCGCGGCGACAGCGCGCCTGACGGTATCGTAGACGTTCAGGCCCTGGAATCCCGGGATGGCTGAATGGGCATCGGCGGCAACGATCAGGCCTTCCTTGCCCGGGGTGACCCCGGCGACGACCTTCGTGCCGATCTCGATCATGTGTCTGGTCCAGAACGATCCTTCCCCGCCGGTAACGCCCTGCACGATGACGCGCGTATTCCGGTCGATAAAAATGCTCATGCGGCGCCTCCCCTTTCTTTCGCTGAGGCTCCGGCGCCACGCCTGGGGGAGGCATACGCATCGGCCCTGGAGAGGGCGACAGCCCTTCCCACGGCCTCCTCAGTATCGCTGAGGGGATCGAGCCCGGCTGCCCTTAGGGTTTCAGCGGCCTCATCTTCCCCCGTGCCCCTGATGCAGACGACGATCGGGCAGGCTGGCTTCAGGGTCTCGATGGCTTCGACGATGCCCTTGGCCATGATGTCGGCCCGCGCGATGGTCCCGAAAGTGACGATGAGGATGACTTTCGGCCTGTTTCGCACGCAGAGTTCCATCGCGCGCAGGCTTTTCCTGTAGTTGGGGCCGCCGAATTCGAGGTAGTTGGCGACGGTGCCTCCCGCGTCGACGATGAGGTCGTAGACGGTTGTGGTCAGGCCGGCGCCAGCGCACATGAGACTTATATCGCCGTCGAACTGGAGATAGGGGATCCCTTCATTCGAGGCTTCGAAATCGAGCTCCGATTCGAAGTAATCCCTGCCCGGCTCCCATTCGACATGCCTGAACATGGAATTGTCGTCGATGGAAAGCTTGCCGTCGCCAGCGATCAGGTCGCCTGTTTTTGTGATGAACAAAGGATTGATTTCAGCCAGCTCGGCATCCTGGGAGCGGAAAACCTTGTAGAGGGATTCGACGGCCGCGGCGAATTTCTTCGATAGTTCGCCTTCCACGCCGAGTCCGCAGGCGAGGTTCCTGACATGGAAGGGCGAGAAACCCTCATCCAGGTCGATGTATTCGCGGATGATTTTTCCTGGCGCGGTGCGGGCCAGTTCCTCGATTTCCACCCCGCCTTCGGCGCAAGCGAGCAGAAGGGCTTTCGAGGAAGCGGCGTCCACCGTGACGGATAGGTAGATTTCTCTCGCGATATCGACCGCTTCTTCCACGAGAATCTTGCGGACGCCGTAGGGGGAGGCGAAAAGCCTCTCCGCGATCTCGAAGGCTTCCTGGGCGTCGCCCGCCAGCCGGATTAGGCCGGCCTTGCCCCTCCCCCCGCGCAATACCTGGGACTTGAGCACGCAGGGAAAGCCAAGAGTCGCCGCGGCCTTGGCCGCGCCTTCAGCGTCCGTCACGACCTCGCCCCGGGGAACGGTCAGCCCCGCCTTCGCGAACACTTCCTTGGCCTGGTATTCAAAGAGTTTCATGGTGGTCCTAGCGTCCGAACTTTGCCCATACCCCCGCGAAGATTTCCTCGTCGGAGGGACGTTGTGGTTCAAGGGGCATGGCGAGCCATGTCACATTGACGAAATGGCGCCAATGGATATTTTCCGTGGTGATGTTGCCGCCCCAGGTTCCGCAGCCGAGGGTGACGGTGGAGGGCATGCCGTTGAAGAAGGCGCCGCCGTTGCCCGCCACCATGGGCTGCCTAACCATGATCCGGCTCGACTTCATAGTTTCACCCATCCTGCGGATACGGGCTTCGTCGAAGGTGAAGATGCCCGAGGAGTGGCCTGTGCCACAGGCATCGGTGATCCTTGCGATAAAGGAGCGGCCTTCCTCGAAGTCCCTGCAGGGCAGGAGCGTAAGCACAGGAGAAATTTTTTCGTGGAAGAACTTGTCGGCTTCGATATCGGATTCGCCTTCCACCATCAGGAAGCGGGTGCCCTCGGGCGCTTCGAATCCGGCTCCGGCCGCTATCGTCCGGGCGTCGTGGGCGATGATGTCGGGGTTGAGTCCCTCGGCGCCGTTTTTCCCCTTGATCCAGAGCCAGGCGCGGAGCCTGGCCTTTTCAGCGGGCGAGCAGAGGTATCCACCCTTGTCCTTCATCGCGGCGATGAACGGGGCGTAGACCGATTCATGGGCCACGACCGAGTTTTCGCTCGAACAGGAGGTGGCGTTGTCGAAACATTTGGACATTGAGATTTTCGCCGCGGCGTCGAGGATGTCAGCGTCATCGCAGAGAAGCTGGACGGCGTTGCCGGGACCGACGCCGAAGGCGGGAGTGCCGGAGGAATAGGCTGCCTTGACCATGGCGCCGCCGCCCGTGGCGACCACCAGATCCACGCGGCGCATGAGTTCGGCCGTGAGGTCGACCGAAGGGTTTTCGACGCACTGGACGAGATCTTCGGGCGCTCCCGCGGCCTTGAGGGCCGCGCGCATGAAATCGCAGGCCAGCTTCGTCGCGCCCTTCGCCTTGGGATGAGGGGCGAAAATGACGGCGTTGGCGCCTTTCAGGATCGATAGACCGTTGGATGCGGGCGTTGCCGTGGGATTCGTCACCGGAGCGAGAGCCCCCACGACGCCAACCGGCTTGGCGTACTTGCGGATGCCTTTCCCCTCATCGACCTCCATAAGACCGACCGATCTTGCCCCGCGGATGTCCTTGAGGACACCCATCACCTTATTCTTATGTTTGGTTATCTTGTCCTCGTAGACGCCCATTCCCGTCTCCTCGACCGCGGCGCGGGCGAGGATCCTGATATTCTCATCCTTGTAGACGGACCAACCGACGGCGAAGACAACCTCGTCCAGGCGTTCCTGGCCCCAGGTGGCGGCGACGCTTTGGGCGGTTCGGGCCCTTGCGACCATCTCGGCTATCCGAGCTCGGTTCTGCGCGGCCGCGTCGGCGGTCGAAGCTTGGTCCTGGCTCATCTGAACTGTTCCTCTTCCAATTCGACGACCTTGGCGAAGGCATTGGCGAGGAAATCTTTCTTAAATTCCATCTTCTGGGCGAAAGCCATGGCCAGCCAGGCGTCCACGATTTCCGCGCCGAGGAAGGGAGCCGTTATCCAGCCACCCATGGTGATGACATTGGCGTTATTGACGATTTTCGCTCGCTCGCCCGAAAACACGTCATCGACGACGCAAGCATAGATGCCCTTGTGCTTGTTCGCGACGATGGCCATGCCTTGTCCGGTGCCGCAAATCAGGATGCCTCGTTCGGCCGCTCCGCTCTGTATGGCCTTGCACACGAGGGGCGCCTGGGCGAAATATGGTTTGGGCTCATCGGCGCTTGGGATGCCGAGGTCGAGAACCTCGATCCCTTTTTCGCGAAGATGGGCGACGATCGCTTGCTTGAGATTGAATCCGGAGAGATCAGAGGCGATGGCGATTTTCATGGTTGTTTCCTTCTTCTGACGAGAGCTTTCGCTCTCTCGACGATGGTTTCGGCATTCAGCCCGAAATGGGCCGCGAGATAGTCCTGGGTGCCGACTTCGCCGAAGGCCTCGACGACACCGACCCGCGTGAGCAAGGCGGCGCCCGTCTCGGCTAAAAGCTCAGCGACCGCCGAGCCGAGCCCTCCCGCTATTTGGTGATTTTCCGCGGTGAGAACGGCGCCGGTTTTTTTCGCCCAGGAAAGGATGAGTTCGGCATCGAGGGGCTTCGCGCACAGGGCGTCGATGACGGCCGCGTTTATGCCTTCAGCGGCGAGCCTTGCGGCCGCCTCGAGGGCGGCGGGCACCATGATGGCGCCAAGGGCCACAATAAGGAGGTCCTCGCCCTCGCGCAGCAGCTTGCCTTTGCCCAAGGCAAAAGACTCGCCTTTGGCATAGATCGGGTCGACCGCTTTTCGATGAAGTCGCATATAGCCTGCGCGCGGCGACGCGGCAAGCGCCATCACGAAAGCCTCGAGCGAGACGGCGTCCGAGGGCTCGACGATGTCCAGCGCCGGCACGGTTCGCATGATGCCGATGTCCTCGAAGGGCATATGGGTTCCGCCGTTGTAGGCGGCGGAAACGCCCGGATCCGTGCCGACGAGAGTGACCGGCAATTTCGCGTAGGCGCAGGAGATGAAGAATTGATCGAATGCCCTGCGGGACGCGAAACAGCCAAACGTGGCGGCAAAAGGATGTTTGCCTTCGGCGGCCAAGCCAGCCGCCACCCCGAGGAGATTGGCTTCCGCCACCCCCACGTTTATCATCCGCTCCGGATAAGCGTCCTTGAATAGTCCCGTTCCCGTGGCCCGCATGAGGTCAGCTTCCAGAACGACGATCCGGGGATCATCGGCGGCGAGCCTAACGAGCGTTTCAGCGTAGACAGTTCTCATTTCCTTGCCGGCCATCGCTTCCTTCCTCCCACTCAGCCGAGTTCCGCGATGGCTTTCTTCGCGGTATCGTAATCGAAGGTCATGTTGTGGTTCGTGATCAGGCCCTCGCAGAAGGCCGCGCCCTTTCCCTTTATCGTGTCGAGGATGATCATGGAAGGCTTGCCGGTACCCTCCTCGGCGCTCGCCCTCGCGGCGTCGACCGCGGCGCTTACGGCTCCCACATCGTGGCCGTCCACGCGCGAAACAAGCCAGCCGAAGGCTGCCCATTTATCCTGAAGCGCTTCAACGTCAAGGATCGCCGAAGTCATCCCATCGATCTGCATTTTATTGCAGTCGGTGCACGCGATGAGGTGGTCCAGTCGGTGATGGCGGGCGAACATCGCCGCTTCCCAGACCTGGCCCTCGTCGGATTCCCCGTCGCCGATGATGGCGTAGGTGATGACATTCCGGCCGTCAATCCGGTTCGCCAGCGCGATCCCGCAAGCCGCCGATAAGCCCTGCCCGAGCGATCCCGTGGTCATATCGATGCCGGGGGTCTTGTTTCGGTCGCAATGGCTGGGCAGATTGGTTCCGCCCTTGTTGAGCGTGTGCAGCCATTCCAAGGGGAAATAGCCTTTCAGCGCGAGGGTGCTGTACAAGGCCGGGCCCGCGTGCCCTTTCGAGAGGACAAGTCGATCCCGGGAATCCATGCGAGGATTGGAGGGATCTATCCGCATTTGCCTGAAATAGAGCACGGAAAGAAGCTCGAAGATTGAGAGCGAACCGCCGATATG
>Ga0172379_10006150_pt1 | contig 16275 bp, 9 predicted proteins | sample GrowelOW334metaG_FD_119756 | JGI IMG/M metagenome (GOLD analysis project Ga0172379, IMG submission 119756) | Groundwater microbial communities from an aquifer near a municipal landfill in Southern Ontario, Canada - Groundwater well OW334 metaG | ecosystem: Environmental > Aquatic > Deep... | reverse complement strand
GCCGGCAGGCAGGCACCACCCTGGCGATAATTAGTAGTTAGTATACAGTAGTTAGTAGACAGCAACAAACTGAATACGAATGGCTACTCGGATCAAAAACACTAATACTTCTTTTAATATACTAGCTACTTACTACTAGCTACTGAATGGGCCACTTCCCACCCTACTTTTACGGCATAATTAGTGCCGCGGTCATAGGGGTATGTCATTTCCATATTGGCAAAGTAGAGATTGGGGAGGGGGTTGGCGAGTAGGGGCTTAATTTTGGCAAACTCCGGTGTATACAAGGGTTGCGCGTAGGGAATGAAAGTACTCCTTAGTAATTTTAAATTTTTAATTTTAAATTTTAAATTGTCCAATGAAATTGGACTATTCGTGTATTTTGCCAAATAAAGAAGGTGCGCGTTGGCATAATGTTTTTTTTCCATAAAGTTGGTGTGTTCCACGGCGACCATAAATTCTCGTCCGATAAGGGTCTCTTTTTTTTCGTTAAAAGCGGCAACATTGAGCCAATAAATATTTTTGGGTAACAGTGGGGTAGGGGAGGAGAAAATAAAATTTTGCGCCCCCAAGTATTGAATGCGTGAGAGTGTTTCCCGCAGCTTTTGCGGGAATAATTGCCCGGCAAGCTTTAGAAACACGGGGGTTTGTAAAGTGTTGATGAGTACATCAAATTTTAAATTTTTAATTTTAAATTTTAAGTTGTCGTACTCAATTTTTTTAATTTCGCTATTGAGTACGACACGAACTCCCCTGTCCTTCAATTTTTGGGTGAGGTGGTTCACAAAATTTTGAAAGCCGCCCTTCGGGTACAAAAGCGCCGGCGTGCGTTTTTTAATGCGCGCCCAGAAAAAGGCCATGTTTATTTCCTGCGCAAATTCGGTAAATTTCTTTTGAAATAAAGGGGCCCACAAAACACGGTAAGAGTTCTCCCCCATCGTTTTTTTTAAAAAAACCTCGGCAGTCGTGCGTTCGTACAACGAGAGAAAGGGTCCGAACTTTAAAAAAGCCAGAACTATCCCCGTTCTCAGTCTCCCCCATAAAGACAATCTTTTAAACTTTAATAAGTCGAGCGGGCTATCGAGCCTCCACAACTCCGTCTCCTCGCCAAAGAGTTCCTCGAATATCTGGAATTGGTTTTGGCTTAGAATTTTAGTATTTGAATTTGATTTGTTATTTGTGGATTTGTAAATTTGTGAATTTGAATTTTGCTTATAAAGACTCGTCGTTATTGGTCTTTTCTTTATAAACTCGGGAAAACCAATTTCCTTGGCCAGGCTTAAAATATCCGCGTCATTCGTAAAAATATGGTGGTAGGCGTAATCCAAGTACCAATCCCAACCCGGTTCTTTGAAGCCGCCGGCGGCACCTCCCGGAGTGCTATTTTTCTCAAAAACCCATACTTCGTGACCTTGTTTGGTTAGTTCCCAGGCGGCCGTAAGGCCGCTCAAGCCGGCGCCTAGAATTGAAACTTTCATGGTTTCATTGTATCAAAACAAGCTAATCTGAATGAAAGGTGAGGCAGATAGCCTATAGTTGACACTATGAAGGGAATTTGATATAATCGGCCTCAAGTTATCACTTCAACTAAAAAAATGCAATTCTTAAAAAGAACAGTATTTGTTTTTGCCTTGGCACTTTTATTTACGGCTAAATTGGCTTCGGTAGTTGTGGCACAAAGTTATTACGGCCAATACGGTGGTAATGAAAATCCCGGTCAAATCATGGTTGACAAGTTGGTGCGCGATCCTGCCACGGGTAACTATGTCGATAATCTGGGACTGCAAAACTACAAATATTATGCCGATAACACCGTTTTTTTCTCCATTGAAGTACAGAACACAGGCGGAACAACGCTAACGCAAACCACAGTTATCGACACACTGCCGGTATATGTGCAATACGTTGGAGGTGGTAATTACGACACCAAGAATCGTCAAGTAAAGTGGACTCTGAATAATCTGCTGCCTAGCGAAAAGCGCACTCTCAGTTTACAGGTTAAAGTAAATAGTTACTCAGACCTTCCCAGTGAAAAAACGGTGCTTTGTCCGGTAAATGTTGTTTACGTGGAAGCTTTGGCTGGAGGGACCGATACCGATCGTACGCAGTTTTGTATTGAAAAAAAGATTATGGTTTCCAAAGAAGTTCCCAAAGCGGGGGCTCCGTTGGGACTTTTAATGGGCTTAGGCTCACTCACTACCTTAATTGGTGGTTTCAAACTCAAGAGAAAATATTCCTAATTAGCATATAACATTCAGTAGCCAGCATTCAGGATTCAGTAAGTAAATCAGTAATTCAGGAAGAGAAGAGAAGTACTTGTTTCAAGTGAGTTAATCAAAAAAAAGAGTTAGGCTGAGCTCGTCACTCCACCTAACTCTTCTTTTTTCAAGTTCTAAAAACTTGAAAAATGTCGCACCCCCCAAGAACAATATGACTCATAGTCTACAGCTTGTTTTTTTAAATGTCAAGCGTGATTTAATAATAGTGCGCTTTGGAACAAGGAAAATCTACTTATGCACAACTTTTCCACATTTATAATTTTCAGTATTTCCCGAAACTATTATGAGTTATTTAAAGGTTTAAATTGCCCCTTGCGACTTAAGTTTGACTTTTGCTCGTCTTTAGTGTAGACTATAGGCCATAAGACAGTTAGTTAACAATTTAAACATATAAATACATGCCTACTCCAAGTTACAATATAGAAACCCGTGAAAGTGATTCTAAACATATTGCTAGTAAGACAGCTTTGGCACTTGCCGGTTTGGCCGCGGTGACCATAAGCGGTATAGGTGGTTATGCTCTCGGTAGAAATAATGCAGGAGACGAGTTAGAAACTTTACGCTCACAATATAAGCTTAGCACTAAAGATTTAGAAGCTCAACTTGAAAATAAAAAGGCTTCGTTGGCAGTTTTGGAGGAAAGAAACTTAGGAATGACTGCCGAAGCGAAAGAGTTGCGTGCACGCGTTGCCGATTTGCAAACCACAATTGAGTTTCAGCAAACATTATTGGAAAAGCCGGTTGAGCCAACTGCTGTTCCCACTCCTGAAGCACAAACCCTTTTTTCAAGTGAACGACAGACTCAATTTGAATACAAAAGTCCAAAAAATGCTCAAGAAGTTGCATTCCAACGTGGTGGAGATGCCAATCTTTGGGTCTCCAAGTCGGAGAAAATGCAAGTGACATATTTAGATGTAAATGGTCAGGTACAAACGAAAGAAGTTGATAAAGTGGAATGGATTTATAACTTAAACGCAGGCGGCAAGATGTCTGATCTCAAGAGTGCATTCCAAATCCCCCAAACAAGGGAGGAAATGGTTAAGTATTTAAGAGACAGTACAAAGGGAACCGATTTGGTTGCGGAAGATTTTTTACCCATCATGCTTTTTGAAGAAGGTAATCCTAATCATTCAGCCTGGATGAAGGATTGGCTAAAGTATTTACCACCCGGCACAGTGGTCGGATTCGAATTGATTCAAAACAAAGGTGACGAGCTAGTTCATCATAAGCTAGCTCTTCCTCCTGGAATATCTGCCGAGGTTTATGACGAGCGCGCTGATGCGAATCATGAAAACGACGTAGCGGCAACGATATATAATGGTCAAAAAGTAGATAGCTTATTATTGGAAATAAGTGGTGCAACGTTCTGGCCATGGGGTAATCCCAGTGGTATAGCGGCACAACAGAGTAATTATGAAGAAGCGGAAGGTGTGGCGGGTACATTTATTATTACTGCCGATGGCAAATTGATCTACTGTCCAACTGTTGCCACTAATTTTGATGGGGATTTTAGTGATTGGCTTGTAAGTCCGCAAGCCTGGGTTGATGAGGCTGGGATTATTCATCTTGTTCAATAAGCGGTGCCTTTGGGTGATTGACAATACGGTCAATATATCCTATAATATAGGGGATGCTTAACCGAAAACTACTTTCTCAGTATAATCGTGCCGACAGTCTGCTTTTTATTGCTTCTTATCCGGAAAAATCCGTTACCTATAGTAATAAAGTGTGTGCGGTGGGGGGATTTACAAAAAATACTCTTCTTGCCCTAAACAAAGGCAAAGCCAAAACTCCACAAATTGTGATTACGGTGATGATTGGGGAGAAAGAAGAAGTTTATGTGGATAACGGCGTTTTGGTTTTGCGTTTAATCAGCCGAAACAACCCCCTTTCATACCTGAAAGTAATGCGAGCGATCGGGCTTTTTACCCGAGTAAAGCAAGTGATTGTCGAGTTCGAATTTGGTTCCTTCGGGGGCTTAATCAACACCACTTTCTTTTTGTCCGTTCTGAGTTACTTGAAGTTGGTTGGTAAAAATACCCAATTGGTCATGCACCAGGTGGTCGATAATCTGGATAATTTGGCCGGACATTTAGGTTGGCAAAAAAAGACTCTCAAAACCACCCTTTTCAACACAGGACTGCGCAAGTATTATTTATTAATGAGTTGGTTGGTGGAAAGAATTATTGTTACAGAGAAAGTGTTTAGCGCTCGTTTAAGAAAAGCCGGAGTTTCAGAAACAAAGTTATGCTTTATTCCCCACGGTGTAGACACCGAGGTAAAAAGCATGGCCAAAAGCCGTGCTCGGCAGCTTTTAAAGTTACCGAAGCGGGCGTTTATCATTATGTACTTTGGTTATTTAACTTGGTACAAGGGCGCCGATATCTTTTTAGAAGCGGCGCGCGTTTTGCAAAAAAAGGGCAAGTTTTACTTCGTGATGGCCGGCGGCACTTCTTTCAGCAATAAAAGCAAAGAGCACTATAAAACTTACTTAAAACAGTTTGCCAGTTTGCCCGATAATTTACGTCTTACCGGTTTTGTTCCCGAAAGGGAGTTGGCGGCGTATTTTGCGGCGGCCGACCTGATTGTTTTGCCCTACCGGACCATGATGTCTTCATCGGGGCCGCTATCGTTGTCGTTTACATTTAAGAAACCCGTTTTACTTTCATCTAGTCTACGATCCTATTTACATAGCCCGGATCTGGCGTTGGCTTTCAAAGAAGTGGGTTTAACGCGACAGGAATTGTTTTTTGAAACCTCTCGTTTGCCTGAGGTTTTAAAAACTTTAAAGGCAAATCAACTGCGAAAGCTAACACTTTTTTCTCAAAAAGTGCGTTCTGTGCGCAGTTACGCCAAAATTGTCTCCCGGTATTTGTCCTAAGCAAAAGCGATTCATTTTTAATTCAACTCCGACTTTACTATACTTAAGGGGAAGAGAAATGAATATCTGGCAAAAACACTCCAAAGCGCTTTTTTATACAGTGTGTATTTTGTTTGTCGCGGTATTGGGGTTATTCTCAGTGCACCTGAAACTCTTTTACGACGATACTTTTTTTGTCTTTCCGGCCGTTAGCAAGGACTATTGGCATTTCGGTTTAAATTACTTTAGGGATTACGGGTTGTTTCGGCCCTTGGCGCTGGCGTATTATTTTTGTATTTATAATGTTTACCTGCGTTTTCCGGGCGTGGCGCACCTTTTGCCACTTTTTTTGCAAGGGGCGGTAGCCGTGATGGTGTTTAAACTCTTAGAGCGTCAGTTGGCGAAAGCCGATTCCCTCCTTTTTGCGCTTCTCATTTTTGTTTCCCCGCTCTCGGTTGAAGGCTATGTTTGGTTTTCGGCCAATGTTTCCATCCTCGTTATACTCCTTTTATTGATGCAAATTTATTGGTTAGTCCGATTTCCGACCGTGGCGAAATATTTTTATTGGACAGTGGCTTTACAGTTCTTGTCCGTTTTCCTGTATGAATCCACCTTTTTCTTGTTGGTGATTATTGATTTAATGTGGCTCCATGCTTTTTGGACGCGGTCGAAGTCTTCAGTATTGTCTTTTTTAAAGAGAAAAGGATTGTTTTTATTCTTACTTAGCACTGTTCCATTTGGAAGCTATCTATTAAGTAAGCTTATCCTTAAACCCAACTACTACAATCGGGCGAAGTTTATAACCGTGCCTGAAATGGCGGGTAATTTTTACCAGGCCCTGGGGCAATTCAAACGATTATTTGATGCGCAAATTTGGCTCGCCGATTTAAGTAACGGTTGGGGATTGGTGGTCAAAAGCTCACTCTTAACCGGACTATTGGCCGGAGGCGTAATTGGTCTGATGGTTTATCTTTACAGTGGTCAAAAAAAGCAGAACTTTACGCCTATAAATAAGGAAAGGCGCGACTGGATGATTTTTGGCGTGGTGGCGTTTTTGGCCGTGCTTATTCCCTTTTTGTGGCAAAGCGACTATTGGCCGTTTCGTTTATTGTATTTGCCGTCGATATTGATTGTTATGGGTTTGGCGCTAATTTTTTCCTTGGGACGAGAAAAACAAGCTTGGCTATCCTTTGTGCGGGGAGTTTTGGTTTCTTTAATCGTGGTTTCTACTCTGATAAGTTTGTCCATGCTGGACAAATACCGTCGCCAGTTTGAATTTGATTTTGCCATCATGGAGCAAGTCAGTCGGCAAACAAAAGGCTTGGGCTATTGGCACCCGTTGAGAACGAACTTACTCTTAACGGGTGTTCCACCGAGCGCGGTCCAAAAAGTGATGTATGGAGACTACTTACACAGTATTTTTGCCAATTATTGGTCGGCGGAAGCTTTTTTGGATTTATATATGGGCTCAATCAGCAAGCTGGCCATAAAAACTACAGACGGGCGATATGTGTCGAGGTACGAGGAAAATTATTTTGCCGCATTGCGTCCGCAAGTGGTGATGAAGGTGACTAATGAAGGCAAGGTATGTTCGGAAATTGTCTGTTTAACCGTTTTAAAAGTGCTGAAATAAGCAAATGAAAAACAACCGACAAAAATGGCTTTCCGTTTTATTTCTTTTTACCATGGTGCTGGTATTGGCGGTGGCAAACTACAAGCGGGGCGCTTTTCTCACCGGTTGGGATAATCTGCAAACGGAGTTGAACCCGCTTTTGGGGATTAAAAGAGCTTTTTTTGCTGTGTGGCAAGAATATCAGAGTTTTGGTTTGGTGTCGGGTATGGCGCATGCCGCCGACCTGGTGAGAGCTATAGTTGTTTGGATTTTGAGCTTATTACTACCTACGTCTCTGGTTCGCTACACATTGATCATGAGCCTGCTTTTTTTGGGTGCGGTGGGGATGTATTTTCTCTTGGCGCAAGCCGGACTGAAGAAACGGTCGGCCTTAGTAGGAAGCGTTTTTTACTGTTTCAATATTGCCACGGTGCAAATCTTTTTTTTGCCCTATGACCCGTTTGTTATTTTTTTGAGCGCGCTTCCATGGTTACTGTTAACTCTCTTTATTTATCTGGAGGCACCAAGGCGACGGAATCTGGCGTTATTGTTAGTGGCAAATTTCTTGGCGACTCCTTCGTTTTACGTGCAAACCCTTTTTATGGTGTATGTTTTGGGGATTTTCATATTGCTGGCAATTCACTTTTTTTCGCAAAAAAAACGTGTGTGGCGTACTGCGGCAACGGCGCTGTTTGTGGTGCTACTGGTAAATATGTATTGGCTCCTGCCGCAGTTGTATTTTTTGGCGACGGGCGTTTCTCACAGTAGTCAGGCGATTGTAAATTTATACTCCTCGGGCACGGTGTTTTTGCAAAACTTGTTGCGCGGCGGCCTACTTGATTTCTTGCTTATGCGCGGCTATTACTTGGATTTATACGGGTTTAACGGACAACCGCTCTTTCGCGCTTGGCACTCTTTTTCCGGTTCCATATTTGGAATATTTGCGTACGTATGTTTAACGGCTACGGTAGTGATTGGTTTATGGAAGGGGAAAAACAGGCATAAACCGTATTTTTGGGCATTATTTCTAATGACTTTCTTAACGTTGGCCATTGACGTCCCGATTATCAAGGAGTTTAATTATTTGCTGCGAGCATTACCGATTGTCGGGCAGATTCTGCGCAGCCCATTTAGCAAATTCGTTTATTTTCAGGTCGTGGCCTTTACCTATTTTTTTGCTTTGGGATTTGAATTTTTGACAGAGCTTTCGAAAAAATACCTTCGCGAAATGTCTTTATTTTTTATTTTGCTGTCACTAATTATGATTTCCTTACCTTCTTTTGGAGGTCAATTCATTTCGCCGGAGTTAAAGGTGCGTGTGCCTTCAGAGTACCGCGAGTTGGCGAGGGAATTTACAGCCGGGAAGTACGGGCACGGTCGCATTGCTATTTTCCCGGAAAACAATTTTTGGGGGTGGTACAAAAATCGCTGGGGATATATTGGCTCCGGATTTTGGTGGTATGCATTGGAAGAGCCGATAGTGGCACGTACTTTTGATGTTTGGAGCAAGTACAGTGAAAATTACTACTGGGAATTTAGTTTGGCACTGGAACGTGAGGACGCAAATTTATTAAACAAGGTCTTTCAAAAGTACGACATTGCTTACCTGTTAGTTGACAATAGTTTGGCGCCCAACGTGGGTTCGTACAAAAGCTTGCAATTTGAGAGGCTTAAGAAGCTTATAAAGCTCAGTGAGCAATTTACTATGATTAGAAAAAATGGCGCATTGGAGCTTTACGCTTATGAGAATAAGCCAATATCTGCATCCATAAAGACCGTTGGTCCTTTGGTGGAGACGCTTAGTTGGGACGTGGTTTACAATAAATTTGGCACCTATTACACGGAGCCAAACATAGCCGATAATGAATATTTATTTCCTTTTTTGGAACTGAATTCAAATAACTTGGCGCGGATGCGCAGTCAAGTTTGGCGAGAGAATGGCGACTATTATTTGTACTCCAATTTTTCCGGTGCGGATACCTTTGGCACGGAAACGTTGAAGCAGAATCATAATTATTGGTATTCCAGCAAAAATCAACGCTTTAACGTTTTAGTTTGGAATGAGGTAAAACGAGGCGGGAACGCGTTGGTGAAAGTTCCGCGAGTGGAGTTGAAACCCGATAGTATTTCGCAGGGCGCGGAAAATTGCGGACGAATGGAAGGGCAAGTGGGCTTTGATAAAAGTAGGCGCGGAGTTGTTTCCTTAACGGCGCAAGGCGCGGGAAAGGCTTGTTTCGGCTATTATTTTTACTGGACACCGGTTGCCGAATCGCATTTGTTGTCGGTGAAGGTTAAAGAGCTTTCGGGATATGCTCCTGTGCTTTATGTACGAGACAACACAAAAGATGTTGTGCTTTTGAATACCAAACTGAAAACGGGTGAGAATATATTTTTCCTTCCCGGCGGTTTTGCCCAGAGCTATGGTTTAACGGTGGCAATAGAGTTGGATTCTGATGCCAAGACGGAGAGTTTAGCCAGAATTGAAGAACTTACCTTATCTCCTTTTCCCGTGACGGATGTTCAAGCCATCAGATTGAGTAATAAACCGCCAGGTCAATCGCCTCAAAAGGTTTTTAAATTTACCACCATGGGCAATGTATATTGGTCGAGGAGTGCTCATTTCAACCCTCCGGCGAAGGGGTCGATGTTGTTCTATTTACCGCAAGCGTTTGATCGGGGTTGGGTGGCTTACACCGTTCCCAGCGAGAATTTCTTAAATAAATACCTACCTTTTGTTTTCGGCAACAAGTTGTCGAAACATGTGGTGGTGAACAATTGGGCCAATGGGTGGAGTTTGTCTAGTGATTTGCAATGCTCGGGACAATGTTCGATTGTAGTTCTATTTTGGCCGCAGTACTTGGAATTTTTCGGGTTACTATTAATTCCACTTGCGTTTGCAATTGTCGCTCTATGGCCGAAAGCAAAAAAGAATTAGCTCTGTCTTTTTGAATTGGAGTGCTTGAGGGTTTTGAAGAGGCGAACCCGATATTCTATAAAGAAAGAATAGGGGTTTTTGAGAATGCGGCGAGCGGAAGAAGCGGCAACTAGCTTGAAGTCGTAGCCAACTACACCTCCCACGGACCAGATTTTTAAGGCCAAATCAATGTCTTCGTGGACTTTTTTGTTGTCATTTTCGACCGTGAGGCGCACTTTGTTCCAAATTTCTTTACTAAGGGCCATATTCATCCCGACCAAGGTTTCCCGACCCTTCTGCAACCCCTTGAGGATTTTTAAATAAAGATTACTGAGAAAGGTTAATTTCAAAGGAAATTCGCGATAGTAAACGGTGCCGCCCAGAGCGTCGATCGGACGAGTTTGAAAGTTGGTTTTTATTTGTTGCACCCAGTTTTTGGGAACGTGTGTGTCGGCGTCGGTGCGGGCGATAATTTCGTACTTGGCTTCGTCAAAACCACGATTGCGGGCGAAACTGATGCCCTGTTGTTTTTCTGTTACTACGCGTGCTCCAAGCTCGCGGGCGATTTCGGCCGTTTTGTCTGTGGAATTATTGTCCACAACGATCACCTCGTCCGCCGGTTCGGTTTGTTTGAATATGGCTTTCAAACAGTCACCAATATATTGCTCTTCGTTGTAGGCGGGAATGATGACGGAGAGTTGCATAAAAAATAGTATACAGAATTAAGAAGTAAGTATTAAGAAGTAAGAATAAAGTGAGGCTATCATACGCCTGCTGGCGTACCAGCCTCATGGTGTCATTCCGGAGTAAAACGGGCTGAAAGTCCTGAGTACTCGAAGGGAATCCAGTATTAGTTTGTAGTTTGTAATTCACAGTTTACAGTGAATTCACAATTAACAGTTAGCAGTTAGAACACATCCGGTAATGGTTCAATGGAAATTGAAAACTGGTAATTGATTGATAATTGTTAACTGAAAATTGAGAATTAGAGACTGGATCCCCGGGTTAAACCTGAGCCTGCCTGCCGGCAGGCAGGGATGACAGGTTCTCTTCTTACTTCTTAATTCTTAATTCTGTATTCTTTTTATGAATTGCTATACTTATTTTTATGACGGGGACTTATTTACTGTTGCGTCCGGCGAAAATCGAAGAATATGGCGTGGATCCGCAAGTCGGGCTACTTTCTTCGTTTTTAAATATCGGTAAACAAAAGTTTTTGGAGAAATTGATTTGGAAAAAACCCAAATATTTAAGTTTGGAAATTGCTTCTTTGAACCAAAAAACTCGTTTTTATATGAAAACGGAACCGGAGTTGGAAAGTTACTTTAGCAGTCAAATCTTGTCACAGTATCCTAAGACACTGGCGGCGGCGGAAAAGAATGACCCGCTTTATGAAGTGGTGAAGGGTAAAAATACCGCCTTGGCCTCATTGAATTTAATTCACGACACCAATTACCCCATCAAAAGCTATAAACATTTTACTTCTCTGCCGCCATTGTCGGCAGTTTTGGGCTTTTTGTCGAAATTAAATCCCGGAGAAAGCGCTTTTATTCAAATTTTGTTGCGTGTGCCCTATTCTCAAGACAAAGCACAGAAAAACGTGCGTTCGGCGATGACGGTGCAAACTGCAGAAGGGGCGGAAAGCGCCAATCCTTATGCCAAAATTATCCAGGAAAAATTGAGCAGCCCGCTTTTGGAGTGTCAGATTCGTTTGGTTTTTTCAAGTACGGAAAAGGAAACGGTTAAAAGTCGCCTTATGGAATTGGCGGGGAGTTTCGGTGTTTATACCTTATCGGAGGGAAATAGCTTTACTTTTCGCCATATGGAAGGGCCATTGCGTAAAACCTACTTCCAAAAAATTGTCGGTCGTGAATTTTCATTCATGCAAAAAATCGCCAAGTTTAATTTGGAAGAAGTGGCTTCGCTTTGGCACTTACCGGACACGAAAATGCAGGGCATAAAGGCGATTCATTGGGGGAAAACCATTTCCGGAGAAGCGCCTGACAATTTACCCGTGGCTTCGGGTTTTACCACCGAAGAGCAGGCGGAAGCCAAGCGCGGTATCAATTTCTACGCCAAAACGGAGTGGCGCAATCGCGAGGAAATCTTTGGCAGCAAACGTGAAGACCGTAGCAAACACATGTACATTATTGGAAAGACGGGTGCGGGTAAGTCGACCCTAATTGCCAATATGGCCATTAACGACATTAGAAACGGCGAGGGCGTGGCGGTTGTCGATCCGCACGGCGATCTTTGTGAAATGATTCTTAACTTTATTCCCAAACGTCGCTTGAAAGATGTGGTTTATTTGGACCCAACGCTGTCTGACGACAAGGCATTTTCGTTAAACTTATTTGATAAAGAAGGCATTGAACACACCGATGTTGTTGCTTCCGGTATCGTCTCTGTGTTTTACAAGCTTTACGGTGACAGTTGGGGACCGCGGTTGGAATATATTTTACGCAACACCATTATCACTTTGTTGTATCACGGCGATTCCACTTTTGCCGATATTTTGCGCATTTTGGCGGATAAGAAGTTTCGGGACAAAATTTTGGCCAAAATCGGCGACAAAGACAAGATCATGAGTGAGTTCTGGAAAAATGAATACGACAAAATGACGGATCGCTTACGCGTAGAGTCTATTTCCTCCATTCAAAACAAAGTGGGGCAGTTTGTTTCCAGTATGCGCGTGCGCCGGATTGTCGACCAAACGAAGTCCACTTTTTCCTTAACGGAAGTGATGAACGAAGGCAAGATTTTGCTGCTTAACCTGTCGCAAGGAAAGTTGGGAGAAGATACCACGGCCCTCTTGGGGGCAATGTTCATTACCAAAATTCAACTGACAGCGATGAAGCGGGTGCATTTACCCTCGGAAAAGCGTAAAGATTTTTACCTGTATGTCGACGAGTTTCAAAACTTTGCCACCACTTCTTTCATCAAAATCTTGTCGGAAGCGAGAAAATATAAACTGAATTTAATTATGGCCAATCAGTATGTGGACCAAGTGCAAGAGGAAATTCAGAAGGCGGTATTTGGAAACATTGGTACCTTAATGACGTTTGTTATCGGTGCGCGCGACGCGTCTTTATTTGAAAAGGAGTTTGGTGGAAAGTTCACGGCCGACGACCTTGTGGCGTTGGGAAAATACCAAACTTTGCTCAAAATGACGATCGATGGGCTAACGTCCGAGCCTTTTCTTGCGACAACCTTGCCTTTACCCTCCGTGCGTAACAACAACGCCGAGAAAATTATTCAAATGTCTTTGGAAAAGTACTACCGAAAAGTGACGGAATAAATTGCTAAATAGCTAAATTGTTAAATTGTCATCCTTGAGTTTTGCCCATGGATTTACTTGGCTCGAAAGATATTGTTTTTCGACTCCACTGGGGCCCCCCCGACGTAAAGTCGGGGTATCCCAAGTCGCTCAAAACAACATCTTTCTCGCCACTTTGTGTTTTGATTTTTGAGTTTTGAATTTGATTTGTGTACTTGTTATTTGAATTTTGAATTTATTCTTATTTCTGTCTTCTTTTCTTGCTTTATTTTCCTAATTCTCTATTATTATATTAATGAGAAAGTTGGGCATATTATTCGTGGCAAGTTTCCTCTTTTTAAGCGCTTTGTCGGTGGCGCGTCCGGCGTTAGTTGATGCTGAATGTCCTAACGTTAAGCCTACGGGGTGTGGAATAGAGTTTGTTCCTCCGGGAGGCGGTGAGTCGTTACCTACGGGTTGTTCTGGGCCGGGAAGAGGTTATGTTGCCACTTGTGATAATGATATGTGGACGTTTGGTTGTAGCGAGGAGGATACGGCGGAATGTGCGCCCGAATCAACTCCCGCTCCCTTAATCGCTGCTGCGGCGGCGGAGGGGACGCAATTTGCACCCGGGCAAACGGCTTGGCTGTTTGATGCGCGGACGACGGAGGTGGGCAAACGCGCGGAGCGAGCCCGCCAATTTGTAAACTGGATCCTGACGCACCCTTCAATTGACAATCACCCCGTATTTCGCCAGGTGTGGCTTGTTTCGGCAATTGTCACTCTCTTTTTGATTACCGTTACGGTGGCCATAATGGGAATCGGGCTTATTGTTGCCAAGAAGCAAGATATTTCGGTGAAAGTGGATGTAGTGCCTATTTTAACCAAAGCGGCGCTTTTATTGGTCTATGCCCTGTTTTCATATTGGCTCGTTTTAGGCTTAATTCAAGTGACGGACTTGGTGATGAATTTCTTCATTAAGCTTTTGAATGCCGATAAGTTATTCAGTATTTTCTTTGCAGAAAGCTCTGAAAAGGGCTATATGAACTTTATCGGCTACCGAAATTTTGACCCCTTGGCAAGTGAATCGGCGAAAACGTCTTTATTCCTCATTGATTTGTCCTCTTACACCTATTTCACGTTGGGGATTATGATCATTTTGCGCAAAATATTTTTATGGTTCTTGCTCATTGTGGCGCCTTTTCTAGCTCTTTTAATGCCTTTCAAACTGGTGCGCAATATCGGTTGGATTTGGATTGGAGTTTTTTTCCAATGGGCATTTTACGGGCCGCTCTTCGCCTTGTTTTTAGGAGCTCTAACCAAAATTTGGACGTATGGCATACCTTACGCTTTTAATTTCTCCAAAATAGGTGACACCGGTGCGGGAGGAGTAGTTTATCCACTGGCGATTAACATTCTTTATGGAGGTCCGCAACAGGTGCAAAATGGTTTAGGAGCCCCGCTGGCGCGCCTTCCCGTTAATTCTTCAAGCTATGTGGATACCTTTGTGGAATATGTAATTTCCTTGATTATGCTCTGGGTGGTGATGATTTTACCCTGGTGGTTACTGCGTATTTTCCGTGATTATTGTTGTGACGGTATTTATGCCATGAAAAACATTCTCCTGAATATGCTCAATCAGAGCCGGACACCTAACGAGCCCACACCCGGTCCGATTGATCCTGCGCATTTTGTGAAGCAAATGGTAATGCCTAAAGAGCAAACGGTGCAACGGGATATTCGCGAAAGCACGCATATTGAACGCATTGAAAATATTAAAGAGCTGAAAACGGAAGATTTAACTCGAAAAATGGATCTGAAGGTAACCAAACTTTCTGATATTGCCCGCTTTGAAACACAATCCTCGAGTCAAGAAAAGGTAAGTAAGGTTATGCAATATATGAAGAATCCGCTGTCGGCGGAAAGCAAAACGGAGCAAACGCAATTTGCTCGCTTGAAAACGGAGCTTTCCGACCGAGCTTCTCGAGGTGACGATATGGCGAAGAAAGTTTTGCAAGCCACAACATCGAATTCGGCAACGATTAAGTCGACGATTAACGAAATGGCCAAAAACCAAGTAAAAACGGTTTCCGCCTTACAAAACATTAGTCATACTCTGCAACTTTCGGACGTCAAAGTACAAAACATTATTCGCGAAGTATTTACGAACATTCAGAATAACGCGCAAATTGTAAATACCGTTTCTGCAAACAGTCAAGTGACGCAAAACCAGGTGACGAACGTCTTGCAATCGGTGTCTCAGGTTATTGCCAACACCAAGTCCACGGAAGTGGCCAAAAAGGTGGCGGAGAAAACGAATGTGGATGAAAAAGCGGTGAACAAGGTGGTGGCCGAAACGAAGAAGGCGGTGAAAGATTCCAAAGTGACGGCGGAAGTTGCGGAAAAGGAAAAAGTGGACGAAGCCAAAGTGAAAGCGGTTACGGAAAAAGCGCTGCAATCGGTGGACGAACAAAAGGCGGAAACACAGACGGTGGCCGATACCATCGCCCCGCCCGTAACGATGAGCATTGATGAATATGAGGAAATTCGCAAAATGTGGGTGGAGCACTACAGCAAAGGTGAGGTTCCGGTAACGGAGCGTATTAAAACCCGTGAAGATTGGGTGACGGAGGAAACGGTACGCCTCACGAACATTCTAAACAAACTGGTGTCTATGGACGAAGAAATACGCAGTCAAGGATTAACGGAAGTGGCCGACATTATTCCTTTCTTTATTCTTGGCAATATGAATTTGCAGGAAATCGCCACTTACCTTAAGGGTAAGTTGGCGGCCGCGCAAGAGGTAAGCACAATGCTCGAAAAAGAAAAGAGTATCAAAGAAAAATTAATCAAAAACAGTGAAGAATTTGTTGATTTGGACAAAAAAACGGAAAGTAAACCCCAAGAACAAATGTTGGAGAGAACGCTCGAGCCGGAGGCACCTAAGACGGTGTCTAGCGATGTTCCCACAGAAAATACTCCCACTTCAGAAGTCACGGACGAGAATGCTAATTCTTGATGCTTGGTTAACAAAAGCCGGCTTCCAACTTCTACCCCACAATGTTTTTTTTGATTATTTAAATCTTTTTTTTTCAGGGAGTGGGCGCTTCATCTTTTTGGTGTCCTTCATAATCGTTATTTTTTGCTTGTGGACACTGAAAAATAATCCTTTGTTGCTAAAACAAACGCTTTTGGGGATTGTTATGATTTTTCTGACAGTCAACTTACTGGGAAAACCCCTCTTTAAGCGAACACGCCCTTATACAAGCTTGTGGAAAGGGAGAGCGGAAATATATCGGGCTTTGGAAAGGGTATCGGCAACCTTTCCCTCGGACTATTCTTTTCCTTCCGGGC
>Ga0172379_10006149_pt1 | contig 16276 bp, 12 predicted proteins | sample GrowelOW334metaG_FD_119756 | JGI IMG/M metagenome (GOLD analysis project Ga0172379, IMG submission 119756) | Groundwater microbial communities from an aquifer near a municipal landfill in Southern Ontario, Canada - Groundwater well OW334 metaG | ecosystem: Environmental > Aquatic > Deep... | reverse complement strand
GTTTCCGCTCTTTCTTGTTCAACCGCACTTTGTAACTTTTTTGGCTCATGGTTTATCTCCTTTTAGGAAGATACTACCATAATATCAACAACTATTAACAACTTCTTTTACAGGGCACTAGTTGACTAACTTTTACCAACCCTTAAGTATACTTTAGCATTTCCTAATTGAAGAGGCCCTCCGGGCCTGGACTAGGATCGCGCTCCGCGCAGCTCCGTTCCAGCAATGCAGGATGTAAAGTCGCTCACGAACCTTGCGAAATCCTTCGGGTTTCGCGAGGTTCGACTGCGGAGTCCTGGAGTCAAATTAAAAGCCCCCAAAAGAGGGGGCTTTTAATTTGGCTCCGGGAAATAGAGAAAGTTAGAATTTATTACCTCACCCCAGTGCCCAGGTCTTTTTGCCCTACCACCCGCCTGTAAATCCTAAACTATCCGGAAAAACCGGACTATTGTGCAATTATTGCACATTGCAATTATGGGAACTGTTAGGGTTTATAACAGAATCCCAGCAGTTCCCGATTATCGCCTACTTGGGGGGTACTTTTCCATTAATGCGATGACAAATCAGTAAGATACTTAAGCGAAATGCGTGCAGCCTCTCTGGAGTTACGCTTGACATCTTCGGTGTCTGGCTCATCTGCCTTTCGTTCCCATTGGCGAGCGGTCCAGGCTAAGTATCTTGTTAAGAAATCGAGTTGGTCCGTGTCCGCAACCTTGAGTGTGGAAAAATGACAACCGACCAGTGCATACGGTCGAATCAGAGAATCATGAAAGACTTCTCCCTGGCTTTTCCAAATAGCTTCAGATATCGTCATCCCACTCAAACAAAGTTTCATGAAATTCTCAGCTATCGGTTTGGCCAACAACCCATTGACGGCAGCAAGTGTTCCGATGTAGGCTCGCGCTCCTGCGAACATAAAGCGTTCTGATAAGTATATCCATGATGAACACCCATTGTTAAATATGACAGGTGAAAGAAAGTTGGCTAGTACGTATGTCATAGGCATAAAAGCATTGTCATAGAGTTGTATCGCGGCTGCCGCCCGTATCTTTTCCGTGGATTCTGTTTTAAATATTCCCCCATCCTTGGGATTGCTATAAACATAGTCCTCGATAAGAGGCCTTGGGATTTTTTTCCATTCTGGGGAATTACGTGGAATTCCATCAATTGAAATAAAAGTCTTAAACTCCGTCACTTTAACCTGATCGGTGCCCTGTATTAGTGCAAAGCACGCCGCAACATCCATTACACCAACATGCATAGAGTTATCACGCGCTTTAAAATTGAAGTGCCATCTACGCCCCTTTAACTCTCCGACATGCGATGCAATAAATAAAAGCTCATAAGGGAAAAAATCAATAGCATTTGAGACATTTATTGCTATTGCATCACGATGAGCTAGGACCTTGCAATGCATATGTTTCTCGTGCAGGATAGCGTGTATCGCTGCTGTTTCTGATTCACGGAATAAACCTGGATCGATTAGGAGAGTGGCCCGGACATTTGGTGTGCGCTTCTCTGCCATTATTATACGTGGAAGAGTCGTTCCGAGCAGAAGTGAGAATAGATGAGTAGAAGGCGCATTTGTGATAGTTACTCCGTATGGGACCCCTTTCGTTATAAATGTGATCGCGGTTCGTTTCTCAAAATGAATATCACTCAAAACCTTTCCTAAACGTTTAATGACGTCCCGACAAGCTTCCTCACGAGCTAAAACCTCAAGATCGTATAGGCTGGCGAGTAATCGTTGTAAATCTTCAGCATCATCGCGACTAGGCCCTTCAACTAAACTGAAATCAGCATCAATAGAGGCAGCATAATTCGATGCGATTATCTCTACAACCGGATTCGATCGTTCACAAACCACTAAAAATGGTCTTTTACCGGAATCGGCTGTCAAATAATCACTAGTTTCAGAAATCTCTAGAACCTTCCCTTCTCGTGCACAAATAACCAATCCTTCAGCCAATAATGAACTTCTGCAACGTAATGTCTGCCGATTTTGCTTATATTCGACGAGTTTGCATAAATCAGCGTGTGAATGAAGTTCGACAATAAGCTCTTTAGGTAATCGTGTTTTTAGAAGGTCAGTTGCAGCCGGAGTAAGACCTGCAAAAAACACCACATCCGGCTGTAGCTTTGCAAGTGTATTTGTAATCCCAAGGACTTCATTAATGACGTCGTGACGTTTTACTCTGGGGGATTCAAAGACACAAAAATAGCAACCCAATTGAGTGAAATAGGATGAAATTATGGCTGCCAATCTATGATCATTGGCAATACAGACAACCTTATGAATCAGTTTAGGAGTACTCATGTGTTTGTTGAAATAGTCGATTTACTCTTCCATTAAATATGATAACAATTTTTTGCAGTAGGGCCTCCAAAGTGCCATTTCCATGCGACAATACGTTGTCGGGGTGGTTTGGTATAATTTTTAATATGCATTAAGGGGAAATTTAATGGCAATCCTGTGCGTAAAACAATATAATTAAATATTGGGGGCCTTTGAGAAAAAACGATTGTTCTCAGCGGGCATCCTTTCGGAGACAAAATGTCAAAAATTGCAAAATCTGACAGCAGAACAAAAAAACAAGAGTCTTTTGAGGCTTCCCTTTGGCAATCTGCGGACAAGCTGCGCAAAAACATGGATGCCGCCGAGTATAAGCATGTTGTGCTCGGCCTTGTTTTTCTGAAGTATATATCGGACGCTTTTGAAGTCCTTCACTCAAAACTGGTCGCTGGTAAAGGTGACTATGAGGGCGCCAATCCTGAAGATCCCAATGAGTATACTGCGGAGAAGGTCTTCTTTGTTCCACCAGTGGCACGTTGGTCTCGCATTTCGGACAACGCAAAAAAAACAGAAATCATCCTTGAGAATAGTAAGAAGGTGGATATCGGCGGCTATGTGGATGAAGCCATGGAAGCCATAGAGCGCCAGAACCCTTCACTTAAAGGCGTTCTCCCCAGGGTTTATGCGCGGCAGAATCTGGACCGGGCCAGCTTGGGCGGGCTTATCGACATTATTGGGACAATAACTCTTGGGACAGAAGAAGCAAAAAGCAAAGATATGCTTGGTCAGGTATACGAGTATTTTCTAGGCCAATTCGCGATCGCAGAAGGGAAAAAGGGTGGACAATTCTACACACCTGCCAGTGTAGTTAAATTGCTGGTTGAGATGCTTGAGCCTTACGAGGGGCGTGTATTTGACCCGTGCTGCGGTTCGGGTGGTTTATTTGTGCAAAGTGAAAAGTTTATTACGGCGCATCAGGATCACTACAAAAAGAAAAGCAGTAAAATAAGCCTGAATCCTACTGATATGATTTCAATATATGGACAGGAATCGAATCAGACCACTTGGCGCCTAGCTAAAATGAATTTGGCCATCCGTGGTATAGATAGCTCAAATATAAAATGGAATACTGAAGGCTCGTTTCTTAATGATGCGCATAAAGATCTTAAGGCAGATTTTATTTTATCTAACCCGCCTTTTAATGATTCGGATTGGTCTGGGGAGCTTCTTAAGGAAGATGGGAGATGGAAATATGGCCTACCTCCCGATGGGAATGCGAACTATGCTTGGATACAGCATTTTATTTACCACATGTCCCCACAAGGCAGAGCAGGGTTTGTTCTAGCTAATGGCGCGTTATCAACAAATCAATCTCTTGAGTTTGCTATTCGGAAGGGCATTTTAGATGAGGATTTGCTTGATTGTGTAGTGTATTTGCCAACACAACTGTTTTATACAACTCAAATTTCTGTTAGCTTGTGGTTTTTAAAAAGAAATAAGAAACAATCTGGCGAAAAGAACAGAACTGGACAGACTCTTTTTATTTATGCGTATGACATGGGGACCATGACTGATCGCACCCACAAAACACTGACGGCAAGTGACATTGATCGGATTTCGTCTACGTATAAAGAATGGCAGAATCTAAGCAGTGCTTATAAGGATATCCCTGGTTTTTGTTACTCTGCTAACCGTTCTGAGATTAATGCGCACGCTGAAGCGCTTGTTCCAGGACGGTATGTCGGGTTTTCAGCTGCGCCGTTTGACAACAATGACAGCATGAAAATATTGCAGGATGAAATACGCGATATTATAAAGCGCTTAGAGTCTTCTTCTAAACGATCAAATTCGATTAAAAAATTAATGGAGGCAATGATAGATGTCTAAGCCTTATTTGCCTAATTTGAAATCGTGGCCGGTAATTACACTAGAAGCAGATAGTAAAGGTGGGTATATTAACGCCGTTGATAGCGGAGGGACTCCATCGACAACAGATGAAACTTTATGGGATGGAGATATTCCATGGCTTACGCCTAAAGAGATTACGCAAAACATCAACACAATTATAGTTTCTACGACTGAACGGTGTATATCAGCTGCTGGATTGGCACAAAGTGCGGCAAAATTGTTCCCTCCAGGGACGGTGATGCTAACCAAAAGAGCGCCTGTTGGTGTCGTCGCTGTTAATGCCGTACCCATGTGTACAAACCAGGGCTTCTTGAATTTCCAATGCGGCGAAAAGCTGCGGCCCTTGTACTTAGCATACTGGTTGAAAATAAACACCACATATCTACAGCAGGTAGCAAATGGTTCAACATATCGAGAACTCTATAAAAGCGATTTGTTTGAGTTCGAGGTGGCGGTACCATCACTTATAGAACAAGATGCAATTCTCGCAGTCATAAATTCCCTTCAATATGTGGAATTTCTAGGGATTCCTCTGGAACAGTCTGCCCCTTCGATAGAAAGTGTCCTATCTATTCAAAATCATAATCGACGACTACACTCTCAATGCTCCGAAATAATTGCAAAGTTGCTTTCTGGAGCGATTGATCTAAAAAAACTTCACGGCCTAACTAAAGAGGTTTTAAATGCTTGAGAGGAATGTCCCAGTATTATGCAATGATAATGGCTGTCGTCTAATAAAAGGCCATATGGGGCAACATAGCGAGACCCCAAATTCTGTTTTTAACTTCTTTAAGAAGATTGATAAAAACAAAATTGGCAAAGCTGGGTATGCAACACCGCGCGGAGGCCATAAGGGGGCCTATCAGAATCATGTTTATAGGAATAATCGTGTCATTATCCCCTATGAACGATTAAAAGCGGTTAACTTATCTTCATATAAAGATGGCTATATTGTAAGGATTACCCCGGAGCAGTATTTTAAACGCAAACAGGTGGTAAAAGATGTTTTCAGAAAAAAGAAGTGCAAGATTATGGTTGGTGAAAATGCCTTTGTCTTATATCGGACTCATGACTCATATTTAAAACTTCCACCACTAAAACAATGGAGCATTCGTGGCCTTGCAAATAAGGGTAAGACTTGTGCGAGAAAAGGTCGTAATGTTAAGGATACTGGGCACTATGTTTTGCGTTTGCCAACTATTGGTGGCCTGAAAGGACGTGATGAGGGCGCTGTTCAGGGGATATTCGCGCCGGAGTATTCAACAGCTGCTACAAATTTTCTTTGTAGATGCGTGTTGGCTTGGCATATTATCCATACAGCTGATAGCCCTTATACAACATCTCAAGCTGCTCATCTAAAATCTGTGCTGAGCTCTGTAGGGTTGCTTTCGGATTCCGTGTGGGAAGCACAAGGAATTATGAGGCGTGGGATGATCACTTGTCCGCTATGTGGAACATTTCTCCGTTACAAAGAGCTTCATGAAATGCTGAGTTTAGATGAAGAGTCCGCTTTAGGTAATGCGAGTGTCCAAATCGAAGGGGCAACGAGATCAACAATCGTTAATCTCTTTCACCTTTATCCATTAAATTACTCCGATATTCAGCACATTCCAGGAAAAATTGCTTGGGGCCACGCGACATGCAATACAAAACTTGGGCAAAGGCGCTGTTATCCATTGCAAGAGCTTATAAAAGATGGAGAAAAAGTTGGGATACTTTCTGAGTCTGGAGTTGAATCTTTTGGGTGGATAAGCGCTGATTGGGAAATGATTAGATCTCCAAAAGGAGCTGTCTGGATTAGAATTTGTATAGATAGGGCACGCAGGTAATGATTTCCTATCGCTCGATAGACTGGGATATATATGTCAGAAACTTTTAATGTCTACTGTGACGAAAGCTGCCATCTGCTGAATGACGGCAAGCGCTTTATGGTAATGGGAGCAGTCTGGTGCCCCATGCCTAAAACGCAGGAAATATTTAAAAAGATTCGAGAAATAAAACATTCTCATGGCCTGCCCGCAAATTTTGAGATTAAATGGGTTAAGGTGGACGGGTTTACGCTTAAATGTTGTATGGCCTTGGTGGACTACTTCTGCGCGGAAAGCAATCTGCATTTCCGCGGGATTGTTGCCGACAAGCAGAATCTAAACCATACGGCTTTCGGACAGACACACGACGATTGGTACTACAAAATGTATTTCCGCCTCCTGGATATAATTTTGGAGAGAGGGAATAAATACAGGGTGTATCTGGATGTGAAAGATTCACGAAGCGGCGCAAAAATCACAAAACTCCACGAGGTCTTGGCAAACTCCAACTACGACTTTGACCGCAGTATGGTGGAGAGAGTGCAGGCGGTTAAGTCAGATGATGTCGAACTGCTTCAGCTTGCGGATATATTGATCGGGGCACTACAATATTCAAAGCATTCAACCTTGGGCGATAACGCTAAAAGCAAGCTGGTAAAACATATTCAGGAGAAATGCAGCGTTGATTTCTCGCGGAATACCCTGCCGCGCGAGACCAAATTCAATTTATTCCATTGGCAGGGTTCTTCTATATGACTTCTGCCTGGCTGCCGAGCTTGATACTTTTGGACAGTTCCGGCGGAAACTGGGATAACTATCTCTCCGAACTGTATCGGCACTATGAAGCGGATTTTGTAAGAAGCAAGCCTGTTTATAATGGTGTGCGCCTGGCGGTAAAAAAACATCCACAGATACAGGGGAAAGAGGCCACTTTCTGGCACATAATAAGCGAGGGTTCTTCCGAGGCAGATCGCACCCCGGATTTACGGCGTTGTGAACGAATCCGCTGGCCTAAAGCCGTAATTGAGAACAATACACATCCGGGCATTAAAATCTGGCAGAACCGTAGAAGATCTGAAACTGGAATATGTATTTGGTTTGAAGAAAAAGAGTATCTTGTGGTTTTACGTAACCGCGCAGACTACATTCTGTTCTGGACGGCATATCCTGTTGTTAATAATCACAGCAAACGGAAACTTGAAGCAGAGTATCAGGCATATAAAAAGACGAGAGCCGCCCTTTCGGACGGCTCCGTTACTCCTTCTACATAGGTAGATGAGCTAGTAATATTATAGCAGATTGATAGCAGACTGCAAGTGCAAACAGTTACATCTTTATGCCAGCATTCACCGAATCTGAAATTGAATCTTTCTCTCTTGATGAGCTAAAGCGGCTTGGGTTTTCCTATATTCCAGGGCCGTCTATTGCTCCGGATGTGGAAACTACGGACGGACTTTTTACCGCCGAGCCTTCTGTGCCGTTTGGTGAACCCGAAAAACGCGAAAGCTACGGGGATGTTGTTTTAAAGAGCACTCTGGAAGAGGCCATCGAGCGCCTGAACCCTGAAATCCCGTCAGTAGCCAGGCAGGAAGCTTTAAAGGCTGTATTATCTGTCTATTCCCCACAGCTTATTGACGCTAACGAGATCTTTCATAAACTGCTGACCGAGGGCGTGCCTGTTACTGTGCGCAAGGACGGGCAGGATCGCGGCGAGCGGGTTTGGCTAGTGGATTTTCAGAGTCCGGAAAAGAATGTTTTCTTCTCTATAAATCAGTTCACGATTATCGAGCGTAATCAGAACAAACGACCGGATGTAATCCTGTATGTAAACGGCCTTCCGCTCGTGGTGATAGAACTTAAAAATCCAGCCGACGCCAACGCCACCATAAGAAAGGCTTATGACCAGATACAAACCTATAAGGCCGTTATTCCCTCCTTATTCTTTTACAATGCCTTCTGTGTTGTCTCAGATGGCCTTGAGGCAAAGGCGGGAACCCTTTCCGCGCCGTTCAGCCGATTCCAAGCCTGGAAGACCGTAGACGGCAAAAAGGAATCTCCCGGCCATATTAGCCAGCTTGAAGTGCTTATCAATGGGATGTTTAATAAGACGACCTTGTTGGATTTAATACGCAACTTTATCGTTTTTGAGAAGGACAAAAAGATAGACGCCAAAACCGGCCTTACGCAGATAGAAACCGTAAAAAAGATGGCTGCTTATCACCAATACTACGCGGTAAACAAAGCCCTGGAGAGCACGCGCCTGGCCGCCACCGAAGCTGGAAGTGGTAAAGCTGGTGTTGTCTGGCACACACAGGGTTCGGGTAAAAGCCTTTCCATGGTTTTCTATGCTGGCAAGTTGATACGGAATCTGAATAACCCAACTATTCTTGTTATTACCGACCGTAATGATCTCGATCAGCAGCTTTTCGACACATTTGCTGCTTCCTCAGGGCTATTGGGGCAAAAGCCGGTGCAGGCGGAATCCCGAGAAAACTTAAAAGTTCTGTTAAAAGTGGCTTCGGGCGGCATAGTGTTTACAACCATCCACAAGTTTTTCCCAGAGGTTGGCAAGTCCGAATATGACAAGCTTTCCGACCGCCACAATATCATAGTAATAGCGGATGAAGCCCACCGCACACAATACGGCTTTGAGACTAAATTTATTGATACAAAGGATAAAGCGGGCAATGTCATCGGCACGCGCAAGGCGTACGGTTTTGCCAAGTACCTGCGGGACGCCATCCCCAATGCCACCTTTATAGGCTTTACCGGCACGCCGGTAGAAAGTACAGACATCAACACTCCGGCTGTATTCGGCAATTACATCGATAAATATGACATTGCTCAGTCCGTGGACGACGGCGCGACTGTTAAAATCTACTACGAAAGCCGCCTGGCCAAAGTTAATCTTACGGAAGACGGGCGCAAGCTCATTGAAGATTTTGAAAAGGAAATGACGGACGACGGCGCCACGGAAACACAAAAGGCCAAAGTTAAATGGACAAAACTTGAAGCGATTGTCGGCCACCCCGAGCGGCTAAAGAATCTTGCCAGTGATATTGTGGCGCACTATGAAAAGCGTTCAGAAGTTTTTGAAGGTAAAGCCATGATAGTGGCCATGAGCCGCCGCATAGCCGTGGCGCTTTATAATGAGATTGTCGCGCTACGCCCCCAATGGCACAGCGAAGATTTAAAAGCCGGGGTACTTAAAGTTGTAATGACATCATCTTCCTCCGATAAAATGGAATTTGACCCGGAAGATCCCGACAGCCTTGTTATCCCGGCCCATCACAGAACCAACAAGGAAAGCCGCGGTATGCTGGCCGAGCGCATGAAGGACCCCAAAGACCCGCTAAGGATAGTTATTGTGCGCGATATGTGGCTGACCGGCTTTGATGTGCCCTGCCTGCATACTCTATACATTGATAAGCTGATGAAGCGGCATACCCTTATGCAGGCTATAGCCCGCGTGAACCGAGTTTTCCTTGATAAACCCGGTGGCCTTGTCGTGGATTACATCGGCATAGGCACGGCCCTTAAAGAGGCCCTCGCGTTTTATGCCGGCTCCGGCGGCAAAGGCGACCCCGCTGAAACCCAGCAGAAAGCTTTGGAAATGCTGCTTGAAAAGATAGAGGTTGTGCGACAGATGTTTCACGGTTTTGATTATATGCGCTTTTTCACTGTGAGCACTTCCGAGCGGCTTTCGCTTATTCTACAAACTGAGGAATTTGTCCTCGCCAAAGAGCACGGCAAAGATCGCTTTATTAAAGAGTCCACCGCCCTTTCAAAGCTTTTCGCCCTGGCCGTCCCGCATGATGACGCGCTGGATTTAAGTGACGAGATAGCCTTTTTCCAGTCCGTACGGGCAAGGCTTGTTAAATTTGAAGGCGATGGCGAAACCGATGGTAAAAAGAATTACGAAACCGCCATCCGCCAGATTGTGAACCAGTCCGTAGCCTCAACCGAGGTTGTGGACATCTTTGACGCCGCCGGGATAAAAAAACCGGATATCTCCCTGCTCTCCGAAGAATTTCTGCAAGACGTAAAAGAGATGGCACATAAAAACCTCGGGGTTGAGCTTTTAAAGAAAATCCTAAACGACGAAATCCGCGCGCGTTTAAAGTTTAATATCACAAAGGGCAAGAACCTTCTGGAAATGCTGGAAGTCTCGATCAAGAAATACCAGAACAACCTTTTATCCACCGCCGAAATTATTGAAGAACTGATTTCCATAGCCCGGGAGATTCGCTCCGTGGACGGCTTGGCTGAAAAACTAAAGTTAACAAAAGATGAGTTCGCTTTTTACTCTGCCTTAGAAATAAACGACAGTGCGGTGCTTGAACTGGGCGATGATGCGTTGAAAAATATTGCCCGTGAAATAGCGGACAAAGTGCGCAAGAATGCGACTATAGACTGGACCATGAAAGAAAGCGCCCGCGCCAAGCTAATGGTAATAGTCCGCCGCACCCTTAATAAATACGGTTACCCGCCCGACAAACAGCAAAAAGCCGTAGATACTGTTATGAAACAAGCCGAGGTCTTGGCCGACTACTGGGTAGATAAATCTGACAACTAAAATGCGTAAAACAAATATCTGGGAACCGATTTATAAGATTAGCTCTAAGATTGCCAGGGCTCTCATGAATATTGAGTCCGCAAAGACCATTGTGGATCGGACGGCTTTGCCTCCGGCTGTGGAGGCTGAGCTTCGACGCGCAGCCAGAGTACGGTCTACGCATTTTTCAACCCGCATTGAGGGTAACCGGCTTACCCTGAAAGAGGCGCAGGAAGTTATTGAACATAAAAAAACAGCTTTCCATGGTCGGGAACGCGACACCGGCGAAGTGCGCAATTATTGGAATGCCCTGTTGAAAGTTGAGGAATGGGCCGTAAAGAAGGCCGAGTTTAACGAAGATCTGATTCAACGGTTGCACGCCATTGTTGAGAAGGGCAAACGCTCAAAGGCCACACCCTACCGTACCGAACAAAACGTTATTAAGGATTCGGCCTCAGGCGATATTGTCTATATGCCGCCGGAAGCCAAGGACGTGCCAAAGCTTATGTCCGAAATGGCGGCCTGGGTGCGCCAGGCTGAGCGCAGCGGTATGCCAGGTCCCATAATAGCGGCGCTGGCGCATTACCAGTTTGTGACCATACATCCTTATTATGACGGTAACGGTCGGACGGCCCGCCTGCTGGCGACGTTCCTGCTTCAGCGGGATGGCTACGGCTTGCGCGGCTTTTTCTCCATGGAAGAGCACCATGCCAAGGATCTGGAGGCGTATTACGCTTCTCTGGCCGTACACAAACACCATAATTACTACGAGGGTCGCGCCCAGGCTGACCTTACCGGCTGGGTTGAGTACTTTACTACCCTTTTGGCTGATGTCTTTGCCAGAGCCAAGGACGAGGCCGCGAAATACGCCAAGGAAGGCATCCCGCTTGAGCCTGAGCCTCTCCGGCGGTTGGACCGCAGGGCAAGGGTTGTTTTGGGCCTGTTCGCCCACAAGGATACGATAACGGCGCAGGAGGTGGCGGCAGTGCTTGGCCTATCGGAGCGTATGGTAAGAAACCTCCTTGCAGCCTGGGTGAAGGACGGCTGGCTTTTGATCGCCAATGCCTCAAAACGCGCCAGGGCCTATAAATTAACGGCAATCTATCGGCAATTTAACGGCAATAAACCTAAAAAGTAAGCTATCCTGTACTTCCGGGCGATAAGGCGCTGGCTTTATTACGACCGGAAGTTTTTCATTTATGGGACGTTGACTTCGCCGTTAATTGAATGTAAGTTCATGGTGTATGCTCCTCCAGGAATTTATTCAGCACTTAAGGGTTGAGAGAGGCCTCTCGCCCTGCACCAGTAGTAGTTACGGCTATCAGATCCGGGCGTATATGCGATTCTTGGGCGCAAGGGGCATACCATTGCCCACTGTTGCCCGTGAGGCCATCCTAGACTACCTTGAGGCCAAGACGGACGCCAAACTGGCGGGCAGCTCTATTTTTGCGGCGGCGATTGCCATCCGCCAGTTTCATCGATTCCTGGCAGAACGCGGCCACATGGAAACAGACCCCACCAATGGGTTGAGCCTGCCTAAATTTAAGCAACGGTTACCGGAGCCGCTAAGTGTCCAAGACATGGGGAGCCTTCTTGACGCACCTATTGGACCTAAATTCCATCAAATCCGCAACAGGGCGATGCTGGAGCTGATGTATGCGACAGGGATGCGCGTCTCTGAGTTGCTTAGCCTCACCCTGCCAGTGATTAACCTTGAGGCGTGCCAGGTGCGTATATGCGGCAAGGGGGACAAGGAACGCGTTATCCCGTTCGGCCAGAAAGCGAAAAATGCGGTTCTGTCGTACCTGGCGGCGCGGACTCAGCGGTTTCCGGTAGCCCCGGCCACATTGTTTTTAACCCACAAAGGCCAGTCCATAAATAGAGGCACGTTCTGGTGGGAGCTTAAGAGAATGGCAAGAAAGGCCGGGTTACAAGGCAGGATCACGCCGCACCAAATCCGTCACAGCGCCGCGACGCATATGCTGGAGGGTGGCGCTGACATCCGGGTACTGCAGGAGTTCATGGGCCACAGCCTGATAACGACCACCCAGCGCTATGCGCATGTCTCACCAAAGTTGCTGAAAAACACTTGTAACAAGGCCCACCCGCGTTTCTAATCCCTTTTTTCCCTGTGCGAAGAAAATGGCCGTTTGTGCGAAGAACGGACGAAAGCTTCTTCATAGGGCGGTTTCGCACAAAAAAATAAATGGGAAGGCCATTTCGGGATGTGCGAAATAAAAGTTTTAGGGGAGCATGTGCGGTTTAGGGTCTGAAATTTACGCTATTTTCCTGCTACTGCTTAAGGGCGTCTTCCCGACGAGGATTTGCTGGACATAATACCGCATTATGTCAAGTAAAATAGGCCTTTAACGGCGCTTTTCGCGCACAGTTTTGGCCTTCCTGCCTTGATTCCTGCCTTAGCCGCATCAAACTCTCTAAAATGTTCGACGGCCCCGCCGCCTAGGCTCTCTTAGGCAGGGTTTTTAGCTGAGGATTTTTGGTGAAAGAATGGCGGGAACTACTTCCGCTTTCGTGACAAATCTCTGAGTCGGGCCAGCTCTTTCTTGAATAGAGCTTTTGTATTCAACGGCTCACCCTTAAATTTTGAAGCTAAAATTTTAACACGCGCTGGCGCTGCTTCCATGCCTTCTTCGGCCTTTTTGTGAAGAATAGCCTTAAGGGGATCGTGGCTCTGCACGCTTATTTTGACGCATGGCTTAGGATAGAGCCGTTTGAAGTTATCGCTTGCGAAAGGCACATACTTGAAAACGCACGCCATATACGTCATATCCTTTGAGGTAACGGTGCGCTGAAGCGGCAGGGGGTGGGACTCTGTCCGGGCAGGATAGTTTGGCCTCACCCACTCGGTAACCCACTTCACCTGCTTTCCTCCGCTGCTCTTTTCCAGATATACAGCGGCACCGGCGGTGAGTGCGTAAAGAAGCGTTTGGGAAGGCTGGCTATTACGTTTCAGTACCTCTTTATTCCACCAGCCCCGCAAAGCCAGGTCTCTTGTTTCATCGGTGATCGCTGATTCCCTGAGCCAGCGCTCTATCCATTCCCAGTCAGGTGCCGCCATCTTCCCACGGCTTTGATTCAGGAATGCGGTGTAGGGGGCCAGAAAAGCTGTATAAAAATAGCGTTCCGGGTGGAACATGACTAGCCCGCGCCGTTTTATCCCGCCACTATGCCGGTATCGTTCGATTTCTAAACCAAGTTTTATCCGATTAATTATTTTGTTTGCCTGCCGTATATCCTGTATCCAGTGCTGCATCTTCGACTGAGGGAAATCAGTTTCCAGCAACTCTCCGATTGTTGTGCCGATAGCGTCTGCCACCCCGTTGAGCATTTCGCTGATACCCTCAAGGCGGGCAGCCGCAGCCGTCTTTTCACTCTCGGACTTGTGAAGGCGACTGATTATGTTCAACGCGGGATGCCGCAATAGTCGCGCCAGCAAGCGAGGATCTCCTCCCATAGCTTTGAAGGATTCAGATACGGATTTATCGTCGTGGAGTCTGCCTGGTCTCGCGCTTCCCATAAAATATTATTCCCAAGGTGTATACCAAATGTCGCATCCGGCGGCTCATTTGGATTACTGCTTATTTTACCAAACCTCGTTATCATACTAGTGAGGAATTTTGAACGCGGTTTGGAGGTGTGCTATGACCATATTGACTGTCAAAGACGTGCTGGAGCACCTGGGGATTTCCCGAGCAAAGCTCTATTACATGGAGGAGACGGGAAAAATCCCACCATCCCGGAGGACATCCACCGGTAAGCGCTACTACTTGCCTGAGGACCTGGCGCAGATAAAGCAGAATCTTGAAAGAGGTGCAAAGTTATGACCTCTGCCGAGATCGACGCTTTCTACGCAGAGCATCTCAGTGGGATATCCCGGTCGGCAAACGGCCAGCGCTACGCCCGCTGTCCATTTCATGACGACCGCAAAGCATCTTTTTCTTACAATATCGAGAAAGACGGAGTCTGGACCTGCCATGGAAACTGTGGTACAGGTAATCTTCATGATTTCTGTCGGCGCATGAACCTGCCCGAGCCTTCCTGGCTCAATGGACGTACATCTTCTCATGAGCCCGCCGCTGTTTACGATTACCGGGATGAGGACGGTACTCTCCTTTATCAAGTGCTGCGCTATGACCCCAAGGCATTCAGGCAGCGCCGACCGGACGGGCGGGGCGGCTGGCTCTGGAGCCTCGAAGGAGTTCGCCGCGTCCCTTATCGTTTGCAAGAACTGATCAAAGCTAAACCACAGGGGATGCGGATGTTCATCGTTGAGGGTGAGAAAGACGCGGACCGCTTGGTACAGCTTGGGGAGGCGGCCACCACCAATTCTGGCGGGGCAGGGAAGTGGCGTGAGGAATTCTCCCGCTACTTTGAAGGCCTGAACGTTTCGGTAATTGCAGACAACGACGTTCCCGGTCTCAATCATGCTCAGGGTGTAGCTGCCGCACTGTCCAATGTGGCCGCTTCCGTAAATATCCTGAATTTGCCGGGGATTGATGTAAAAGGCGGAGACGTCTCTGACTGGCTGGACAGTGGCCATACGGTAGAGGAACTCCTCAAGCTCGCGGATGCGGTCCCTCCTTATATTAAGGTGGTGCAGGAAAGCGGCTATTATTCAAGAGTGGAACAACGGGAGTCAGGGACTTGGGAACTGCCTGTCCCATTTCAGGCCTATCGCCTTCCCGATTTTCCAACAGATTCTCTGCCTGGCTGGGCGCGTGACTTCGTGAAGGGCGAGGCCTTTGCCACACAGACGCCTGAGGACCTGGCCGCCATGCTCTTTCTCGCTATCATGGCTTGCGCCTGCCAGAAGAAAGTGGCGGTGCTTGTGCGTTACGGCTGGATAGAGCCGGTGAATGTGTTCTTGGTGATTGTCCTGCCTCCGGGCTGCCGTAAGACGCGGCTTTTATCGGCTCTTGAGGAACCGATCTGTAAATTTGAGGAAGACATGGCTGCGGAGATGGCTGAAATAATCGCCGCCGCCGAGACGCGTTACCATATCCTCCAAGCAAAGGCTCAAAAAGCTAACGCGAAGGCCGCCGGAGCTGAGGGTGCCGAGGCCGAGACTCTGGCAAAGCAGGCTGAAGCACTGGCCTACGAAGCGGCTACTACGGTAATTCCTGTCATTCCCCGCTTGGTGGCAGATGATGTTACCCCAGAACGCCTGGCGACAATGCTAAAGGAGCAGGGCGGCGCGATGTCGCTCCTGAGCGCAGAAGGCGGCATTTTTGATTTGATGTCGGGGAGATACGGCAAGGACGGCACGGGCAATTTTGATGTGCTGCTTAAATCGCACGCTGGCGACACGATCAGGGTCGACCGCGTTGGCAGGCCATCCGAGTACGTCACCCATCCGGCTTTGACCATGGGGTTGGCTGTCCAACCGGACGTGATCGAAGGGCTGGTTCGTAAGCCCGGTTTCCGTGGGCGAGGTCTTCTCGGTCGTTTCTTCTACTCTCTGCCCAAGAACCTGCTCGGTCGGCGCAAGATAGGCGCTTCGCCACTTTCCGATGCCATTAGAGAAGTTTTTAATAAGAAAATTCGCGATCTTTTGCTCATCCCTGTTGAGTGAAGGCGGCGGTCTAAGACTCCCCAGTTTTCGGCGGTCCGGATTCCCCACTTATTAAGCCCACCCGTGCGCCGGCCGCCCTGCAAAGACAATAATGTCCAGGAAAACACCGTCTATCCAGT
>Ga0172379_10006148_pt1 | contig 16278 bp, 13 predicted proteins | sample GrowelOW334metaG_FD_119756 | JGI IMG/M metagenome (GOLD analysis project Ga0172379, IMG submission 119756) | Groundwater microbial communities from an aquifer near a municipal landfill in Southern Ontario, Canada - Groundwater well OW334 metaG | ecosystem: Environmental > Aquatic > Deep... | reverse complement strand
TTTCCGGCGAGGAAATTAAAGAAGGCGATTTTGTGGTGGGAATGGTGAATGGAACAATGCCCAATGATAACCTGCACGGAATTTGGGTAAGTTGGAATAGCGTTAAGGCCAAGTTGCTGGCTGAGGCCAGAGGAGAATTGTCAAGAACCAGCGGAACTTGGGGAACAGGAACGGTTGATGGCATAGAGAGCGGAACATTTCTTGAAAAAGTTAAAAATATTCTTTTCTCTTTAGGAATTGAAATCAAAGACGGAGTGACAAATATTGCAACCCTGGCAACAAAAAAATTCAGCGCCGATACAGCTGACATCAAGCAAGTCAGTGTTGAAACAATGCAAATGGTTGATAAAACAACCGGCGAAATTTATTGTACATGGATTTCAAATGGACAGTTGGTGAAGGCAAAAGGGGAATGTAGCACAATAGACTTCAATAATGCGGTTGCTTCTGTTGTAACAACTGCCTCGCAGCCGGCAGTTGAAAACCCCGTTACTACGCCTGTTGAAACAACCACTTCTGTGCAGACTGAACCAGTAACGCCAGAAGCCGTACAGACTCAAACTCAACCCCAAACAACAGAATTAACCCAACAGCAGCAACACGCCATTGAGCAGGCAGCTGACCAAGCAGCAAGAGAAGCCAGCCAGCAGACGGCTAGCAGAATTAGCGATGAAGTGGCAGGCAAAGTACAAGATAAAATTGAAAAAGAGGTTAAAAAAGAGATAGAACAACAGTTAAAAGAATCAAGCAATGCAGAAGAACCTTCTTTAAATGAACAGCAACAAGAGGAATTGCCGGTTGTTGAACCGGAGGCAAGTTTAGAACCTCCTATAGAATCTGCAACAGAAGAAACAACGCCGGCAGAAGAAGCTCCATCCACAGGAGATTTAATACAAGAAGCAACGTCTTCTTTGTTGCGAGAAGCTACAGATGCTATTAATGGTTTGATTCCTAACTCTTTTAGGGCTACAATGGCCGATTTACTTTCGGCATTCGGAGATTTTTCATCGTGGATGTCAAAAAACATTTCTCAAACCATTTCTAATATTCCTAAAATTATTCAGGCTTCAAAAGCAGGATTAATTGAAATTGCGCAAGACGGTTCCAAAGATTTTATAAAACAAGCGAGAATAGGTTTAGAAATAAAAACCCCGGAAATAATGGAAAAATCAACGGCTGGATTTTTAGCGCCGATTGAAAAGCTTTGGAGTAATTTTGTAAAATAGTAATGGCATGATATTTTCCCAACGCAGAAAACTTATTTTCAGTTTATCTGTTTTGGCGCTTATTGCGCTCTTTTTGGCATGGATTTATTTTTTACCTTTTATCAAAAATTATTTTTCCCAGCCGGCATCCTTAGAAATCCCTGCGTTTAATGATGTTAGAATAAAAGAAGATTTGGAGCAGAAATATTATCATGATGGAGATAACGGCTGGCAGTTAATTAATACGGATATTGTTCCATCGACAGATGAAGGTTATGACTATATGAATGTCAGCAATAATTTTAAAGTATTTTTTAAAAAAGACCCTTTAACAGACACAAACAATGTTAAATATCAAAAAGACGAGGGCTGGATGTCTTTTGATAGCATTTCGGCAATAGAAATTAGAGACGCAGATAATAAAATTAAAATAGGGAACAAAAACCAGCTTAACCAAGATTCAGAAGGAAAAATTTCTGGCACGCAAAAAAATAAACTTATATATGAAAAACTCTATCAGGATGTAGCACAGGGTATATATTTAAATGCAGAATATCAAGTATCTCCGACGGAACTTCTTGAGGAGATTGTATTAAATAAATATCAAGATATCACATCAATTTCTCAAAATATTACCACATCCAGTAATGTTTATGTAAAAGAAGAAATAGGAGGTGACATCGGATTTTACAACAAAACCACCGATGAAAGATTTTTCACGGTTCCAAGGCCGAAAATGTACGAATATAACGACAGAGCCAAAGATAATTACGGCCTTCATTATGAGCTTACAAAAATAGATAAAACTCACTATGTGTTAAAGAAAACAATAGATGGAGAGGGGGCGCAGTGGCTTTTATCAAAAAATACAACTTATCCGGTAGTTATTGATTCCACAGTATCTTACGGTTCTGAGTATGTGTTTAACTCGGGCGAAACTTATACCCCTTCCGTCGCCGCGCTCGACTCCACGCACTTTGTAGCGGTATACGAAGACTATGCCAACTCTCATTACGGCACGGCCAGGGTTGGCACAATTTCTGGTAGCACTATATCTTACGGTTCTGAGTATGTGTTTAATTTAGGTAGTAGTTATGATACTTTCGTCGCCGCGCTCGACTCCACGCACTTTGTAGTGAGCTATGTAGATATCAGCAACTCTAGTTATGGCACTGCTATCATCGGCACAGTGTCTGGCAGCACCATATCTTACGGTTCTGAGTATGTGTTTAATCCAGGTGTTACATTTGTTAGACCTTTCGTCGCCGCGCTCGACTCCACACACTTTGTAGTAGGGTATACGGATCAAAGTAATTCTTATTATGGCACGGCCATCATCGGCACAGTTTCATCTGGAAATCAAATTTCTTACGGTTCTGAGTATGTGTTTCGCTCGGATACTACTACTTATATTTCCGTTGCCGCGCTCGACTCCACACACTTTGTAGTAGGGTATAGTAGAGCGGGGTCGGATTCTAATGGATTATCTATCATTGGCACAGTTTCATCTGGAAATCAAATTTCTTACGGCTCTGAGTATGTGTTTAGCAGTCCAGCCACCACATATTATATTTCCGTTGCCGCGCTCGACTCCACGCACTTTGTAGCGGGCTATCAAGGTGACACCGCTGGCACGGCCATCATCGGCACAGTTTCATCTGGAAATCAAATTTCTTACGGTTCTGAATATATATTTAATCCAAATAGTATAACTGGTAATATTTCCGTTGCCGCGCTCGACTCCACACACTTTGTGTTAACGTATGCAGACTATGTCAATTCTAGCTACGGCACGGCCAGGGTTGGTACAATTTCTGGTACAACTATTTCTTACGGTTCTGAATATGTATTCAATTCAGGTAGCACTGCTAATACTTCCGTTGCCATGCTTGATGCAACTAATTTTGTGACAGCATATAAAGATAGCGCGAATTCTAGCTACGGCACGGCCAGGGTTGGTACAATAGTTTCCACTGATGCCACCCTCAGCAATTTTACCATCAGCCAGGGTACCTTAACTCCAGCTTTTGATTCAGCAACAACTTCTTACACAGCCAGCGTCGCCAACAATATCACCAGTATGACCGTCACTCCAACCGCCAACGAATCGCATGCGACCATAAAGGTAAATAACGTCACTGTTGTCAGCGGTTCGCCATCTGGTTCAATTTCTCTGGATGTCGGCAGTAATGATATTACAACTATTGTTACCGCCCAAGACGGGGTGACAACCAAGCAATACACACTTACAGTTACCAGACTTTCAGCTGACGCTACCTTGAGCAACCTTACCATCAGCCAGGGTACCTTAACCCCGGCTTTTGATTCAGCAACTATCTCTTACACAGCCAGCGTCGCCAACAATATCACCAGTATGACCGTCACTCCAACCGCCAACGAATCGCATGCGACCATAAAGGTAAATAACGTCACTGTTGTCAGCGGTCATCAGACTGAGTTGATAGCATTGAATGTCGGAGAAAACGTAATTACCACTATTGTCACCGCCCAAGACGGGACAACGACAAAGACTTATACTCTTACAGTTACCCGTGCAGCTTCTTCTGATGCCACCCTCAGCAATTTTACCATCAGCCATGGCACCCTTACTCCTTCTTTCGCTTCAGCAACCATCTCTTACACAGCCAGCGTCGCCAACAATATCACCAGTATGACCGTCACTCCAACCGCCAACAGTTCAGTTTATACTTCTATAACAGTTAACGGCTCCCCAGTAACTAGCGGTTCGCCATCTGATGCTATCTCTTTGGATGTCGGCAGTAATGTAATTACCACTATTGTCACCGCCCAAAACGGAACAACGACAAAAACATACACATTAACAGTTACTAGAATTTCTACTGACGCTACCTTGAGCAACTTTACAATTAGTGAGGGCACTCTTACTCCTTCTTTCGCTTCCGGAACTATCTCTTACACAGCCAGCGTCGCCAACAATATCACCAGTATGACCGTCACTCCAACCGCCAACGAATCGCATGCGACTATTAAAGTTAATGGCGCCACTGTCGTTAGCGGGTCGGCTTCAGGCTCGATATCATTAAGTGTAGGAAGCAACACTATCACCACTGTCGTCACTGCTTTGGATGGGACAACAAAAAAAACATATACAGTTGTGGTGACTAGGGCTTCATCTGAAGATTGGCTCACTGGCTGGACCTATAGAAAAAAGATTACCATCAACAACGCCAACGTAGGTTCAGACCTCACCAACTTCCCAGTACACGTGAAGATAAACGCAGACAGCAATATGTCCACAGCCCTAGCCACAGGCTATGATGTCCGTTTTACATCCTCAGACAAGAAAACGCTTTTAGACTTTGAGCGTGAAACCTGGTCTGGCGGAGGCGGAGGATCAGCCACTGCCGAGTTTTGGGTGGAAGTGCCAACAGTAGCCACAGCAGCAGACACAGACATCTACATTTACTGGGGCAAGTCCGACGCAGCCGACGCTTCGTCAGCCACAGCTGTGTGGGATTCAAACTTCAAAGCAGTGTGGCATTTAAAAGAAGCAACTGGAGTGAATAATGTAGATTCTACAAGCAATGGAAATACAGGAACTCCGGTAAATGTAACAGCAAACGCTGCAGGACAAATTGGCGGGGCCGAAAATTTTGGCGGAACCAGCAGTATTACTATGTCTGATACAGTAAGCCTTGACTTGCCGACAGCTTGGACTTATTCAGCGTGGGTAAAGCGCGGAGCGAATGTAGGTTCTGCGGTTGACCCTCTATTCAGCCATTGGGTTAATTCAACCACTTCCCGCCAAATTGTAATATACTTTGCAGCAACTGATAACAAACTCTATGTTAATGTTCCATATATTTCAGATACGCTTCACGGGACAGCAGCCATTTCTGACACCAACTGGCATCTCGTAACAGCCACACGAAGCGGTAATCTTTGGACCACCTATATTGATGGAGCATATGACAATAGCACCACGGCGGCGGTGACTCAAGAAGCATCTGCAAACGGATTAGTGATGGGCGAATCCACCCAGCTCGATTGGCATTTTAGGGGCAGTCTTGATGAAGCCCGCGTATCTTCCATTGCCCGCGATGCGGACTGGATAAAGTTTGAGTACTGCAATATGTTGTCAGCAGCCACCAGCCCTTGCACCGGAGGCTATGAGCTCACTTTCGCCGCAGAAGAAACCTTAGATGGCGGTGGAGGCTCGGGCAACGCCATACTTAGAATTCTAAAAAACTTAAAGGTTAAAGGAGGGTTGAAAGTAAAGTAAAATTATCCACAGCTGGATAATAAAATTTATAATGTTATAATTAGAAAACAATTAATAAAATGTTGGATAAATATTAACATAGTTAAATATATGGTTAAAAATTTTTCGGCAATCGCAAAAGTTTGCGAAATTATTTCAAAGTATCTTATTTATATATCGGTTGCTCTAACCCCCGTTTTGTTTTTTCCTTGGACGACCGATGCGCTGGATTTTAACAAGCAAGCAGTTTTTATTTTTTTAATATTTTTATCATTGTTTTTCTGGATGATAAAAGTTTTAATTTCAGGAACATTTACAGCCAGTCTTAACAAAAATCATTTTGCTTTTATTTTTTTCATATTGGCATATCTTGCTTCAACAATTTTTTCATTAAACAAGAACGGCAGTTTTTGGGGCTGGCCTGCTGTAACTTCAGAAAGCCTTTTAACCATAATTGGTTTCGCTGTTCTTTATTTTTTGATAACCAGCGTTTTTTCAAAGAAAGAAATTTTAAATTCAATAGCTGTTTTTCTGTCAGCGTCGCTAGTGGCTGTTATAATAGGAATTTTGCATCTTTTGGGATTGTTTGTTATCCCGCTAAGTTTTGCTAAGAGCGCATCGTTCAACACCATAGGGATGGTTGGAAGCCTTGGATTCTTCACCGCGGTTTTCTTTCCTTTGCTGGTTGTTTTGGCAACCCGTTCAAGCGGCTGGATAAGAGTAGTCTCTTTTGCGGGAATTGTTTTGAGCGCAATATTATTTATTTTAATTAACTATTCAACTGTCTGGTGGATGGTTTTAGCCAGCTCGGCTTTAATTATGCTGTTTTTGTCTTTAAAGAGAGAAATTTTTGATTTAAGATGGCTTAGTTTGCCGATGTTTTTCTTGGTGCTGGCTTTATTTTTCTTGTTACTGCAGCCGCAGATTTCTTTTAAGGACAGAGCAATAGAAGTTTATTTAAACCAATCAGCGACATTTGATATAACTTTGAAAACATTGAAAGACAGGCCTCTCTTGGGATCGGGGCCCGGCACATTTGTTTACGATTTTTCAAAATATAAGGATGCCACCTTTAATCAAAGTTCATTGTGGAACTTAAAGTTTGACGGGGGAGTGTCAAAAGTTTTAACTTTGCTGGCAACAACTGGAGTCTTGGGAATTTCGGCGTTCTTCATTTTGATAGCCTTTATATTTTTCTCGGGCATCAAGTTTTTTTCCTCAATATCAATGAGCCAGGAAAAGAAAAATGATAATTTTTTCTGGGTAATACTGTCGGGTGGAATTCTTGCAGCTATTATTGCAGAAACAGTAGGATATTTTTTGGCCAACTCAAACTTTTCTTTGGATTTTCTGTTCTTTTTCTTAATAGCGTGTTTTGTGGGACTTACTGACCAAAACAGAAAAGAGTACGAGCTTGCTCCGTCTTCGCTTGTAACGCTGGGCACTACGTTTGCTTTTACGGTTATATTTATTTTCGGCTTCGGACTTTTAATTTTGGAGGGCCAAAGATACATTGCAGAGATAAATTATTCCAAAGCACAAACAGCTCTTGCTGCAGGCAACATTGACAATGGAATTACAAAGCTGACTAAAGCCGCCAATATGAATCAAAATTCTGATGCCTATTTAACAGAGCTGTCTCAAGTTTATCTTTCAAAAATAAATGTCCAGCTGAATAATAAAGATTTGTCAGACAGCGAAAAATCCGCCAGTGTTGAACTGCTGGCAAAAAACGCGGTAAACGCATCACTGGCAGCAACCAAAATAAATCCTGGCAATGTGAGCAACTGGTCTGTGAATGGATACGTTTATTTAAACTTAATTGGGCTGGGAGTTACCGGAATGGACGAGTTGGCATTGAAATCATATGATCAAGCAATATCGTTAGACCCGGCAAATCCTTATTATCCCACTCAGAAAGGAATGGTTTATTTGACAAATGCCTCTGTTTTGTCAAAAGACAAAACAACAGAAATTAATCAAAACCTGGAAAATGCCAAGGCTCAATTTGAGAAAGCCATACAATTAAAATCTGATTATGCATCGCCGCGCTATCAGATAGCCATGGTTTACCAGGCGCAGGGGAAAACCAATGAAGAATTCAAAGCTTTAGAAGAAACCAAAAAATATTCCCCAAATGATGTTGGATTGGCATTTCAAATAGGACTTCTTTATTACCAGAAAGCAGATTACACAAACGCAAAGGCAGAATTTGAAAGAACAATAGCTCTCAACTCTGATTATGCAAATGCGTTGTATTTCTTGAGCTTAACCTATTACAAACTTGGACAAAATGATAAAGCAATCCAAGCTATGCAGAGAGTTGTAGACTTGAACCCTGACAATGCTGATATAAAAACAGCGCTGGAAAATCTTAAAGCAGGGAAGGCTCCTGTAGCGTCGCTGGAAACTCCGGCCGAAACTCCAATTGAGGAAGCAAAAACAGAAACCACTAAAAAATAATTCAAAAGCTTATTCAACAAAAAAGCCGCCCAAAGCCTTGTGCTCGGGCGGTTTTGTTTTGTCGGGGAAGGGAGAATCGAACTCCCACCGTGCGCACCCCATGCGCATATCCTGCCGTTGGACCATTCCCCGTTGAACTTAATAATAGCACAAAGAATAAAAAAATAAACGCTTCAGACCGGTCTGAAGCGTTATGCAAAAAAAGACACGCGAATTGCTCCGCGTGTTTGTTGTTTAAGATCTGTTTAAGCCGGTTCGATGTCTGAAGCATATGCAGAGTATTGAACACTCATTTTTTCTCCGGGGACATCAAACCATACATTGTAAGTGTACCTGAGCTCGGCATCATTGCCAATGTTCATGACTGTGCCAATTGTACCAGCAGGCACATATTCATCTTCTTCATACTTTTTTGTTCCGACATGTGTGCGTAAATGTCGGCTAGCTTTAACTTTTTGTCCTGGTTTAAAAAGTGGTGGTCGTTCCAGCATGGTGAAAATACTCCCTGATTGGTGGTAGAAAGAGCAGAATAAATAAAATTACAATATAATACAAAAATAGTCAAGTTATCACGTGATAACCGAAAATAAAAAACACGAGGACGCGTGCGCCTTCGTGTATTTGTTTGAAGCCTACTTCCTTCGTTTCACATATTTGAATTTTTTGTAGTCAAAACTGATACGAGGAATTGTTGTAAGGTCGAGCATTATTGGTTTTTTCGCCCCGTTCCTCTTTCGAGTTTTTTTCTTTGCCATGATTCGGCTCCAATAGTTGAGTGAAAGGTGCTGAATTCATCGGATTAAATACTGTAAAGCAGTAATTTCGTGAAACGAAATTATTTAACCCAATAAATAAAATTACAATATAAAATGGAAATTGTCAAACAAAAACACCGCGGGGAAACCGCGGTGCTGAGGAGTCATCTTATTTCTATTCGCTCAGACAGGTCTGAGCGAATGCGTTTTAAACTTTTGCCATTGCCTTAATGCATTTGGCGCAGGCCAAAACTCTTTTTCCGGCATCTTTTCCGGAAATCAAACGCACCCATTGCAAATTAGGGTACTTTCTTAATTTTTGAGTAGGATTGTATTTTCCTCTTAGTTTTACAAGAGTCCAATTCATTCCTGATTTTTTTCCGCAAATTGTACAAATTTTTTCCATTTGAATTTTACGAGCGAAACAACGCCCTAGTTAAGGATTCTAATAATATTATAATATCCTATCTTTTATTTTTTTGCAATACCTGTTATAATGACATTGACAAAAACATATGGAAATTATTATTACAATTTTCTCTCTGATAGTCTTGCTTTTCTCTATTATAATACACGAGCTTGCTCATGGCAGTGTGGCTTATTCGCTGGGCGACCCTACGGCAAAATATGAAGGAAGACTGACCTTAAACCCTTTGAAACATTTGGATATGTTTGGTTCTATTATATTACCCCTTCTTCTATTCATAAGCGGAAGCCCTGTTTTGGTGGGCTGGGCAAAACCGGTGCCAATAAACCCTTACAACTTTAAAGATCAAAAATGGGGCACATTAAAAGTTTCAATTGCCGGCCCTGCAACAAACTTTTGCATAGCGGTTATTTTCGGCCTTTTGGCCAGGGTTTTAAATTCTTCCTTGTTTATGCAGTCGGCTCAAATGTCTTTCTTTGTTGAATTGTTAAGCATAGTGGCAATTTATAACTTTTTGTGGGCATTGTTTAATTTGGTGCCCATTCCTCCGCTTGACGGCTCGTGGATTCTTTTCAGATTTTTGCCGCAGGGTTCTGAAAAAATAAAAATGTTTATGCAGCAATACGGACTTTTGCTTTTGGTGCTTTTTATATTTTCTGGCGGGCTTCAGGGGCTGTCTTATTTGGCTAATTTGTTGTATCATCTCACCGCCGGACTGCCAATTTAGCAAATTTTGCCTTTTTGATATTGACTTTTGTTTTTTGATTTGATAAACTATATTTACTAACTTTAAAGCGCACGGCGCTTCTTTTAAATTAAAAAAATATGTGTCCTACAATTCATCAACTTATTAAGAAGCCGAGAAAAAATACAAAAAAACGCAAGAAAACAGTTGCGTTGCAATTTGGTTTCAACGTTTTAAGAAACCGCCCGTCATACTTTGCATCTCCGTTTAAGAGGGGAGTGTGCATTAAGGTTTTCACACAAACACCTAAAAAACCAAACTCTGCTTTGAGAAAAGTTGCTCGCGTGAAACTTTCAAACGGTATGGAAGTTACAGCCTATATTCCGGGCGAGGGCCACAATTTGCAGGAGCACAGTGTGGTTATGATTAGAGGAGGCAGGGTAAAAGACTTGCCAGGAGTAAGATATCACGTTGTAAGAGGAGTGTTGGACACAGCAGGAGTTGAAAACAGAAAACAAGAAAGATCTAAATACGGAGCAAAAAAACCTAAAGCATAATAACATATACACATGAGAAGAGCATATAAAAAACACAAAGTGGCGCCCGATTCAGTTTATAATGACGTTGCCGTGGGGCAATTTATAAATAAAGTGATGAAAGATGGTAAAAAAACAACCGCACAAAAAATTGTGTACGGAGCTTTTGAGATTATGAAAGAACAGACAAAGAAAGAGCCGATTGAAATTTTTAGATTAGCAATTGAAAATGCCTCTCCATTATTGGAGGTAAAGCCAAAAAGAATTGGAGGAGCAACATATCAGGTTCCTATGGAAGTAAGGGGAGAAAGAAAATTAGCCTTGGCAACAAAATGGATTTTAGACGGAGCCAGAGCCAAAAAAGGCAAGCCAATGGCTGAAAAATTAGCTCAAGAACTGATTGAAGCTGCAAATAACCAGGGTAACGCTATTAAAAAGAAAGCAGACACCCACAGAATGGCCGAGGCCAACAAAGCCTTCGCTCATTTCGCAAGATAAAAAAAGAGCCCGACGATTTGCCGGGCGAACGCGACTTTTGTCGCGTTTTGTGTGGGAGTCAGCCAATGACTTCTACGCTAATAATTTGAACTGGTATATGTCGACTGGAAATAAGTCCAGTCCAGTAATACTGATTGTTGTCTTTCGACTGCCGATTGTAAGTGATGCAGTGAAGCTCGCCGCTCCCGCTGATAGCAATCTCGTAACAGGGGGTTCCGATCGGTCCGCAATCATCCGGACCAGTGATATATATTTCCCGGCAGGTCACAAACGCCTCAACACAAGAAGGCACGCGGTGCCTTAGGGCAATACGAATTTTCTTCCCAACTTCGGGAACTTCTGACGGAAAAATTTGGTCGGACATGGCTGAACTCCTTGGCTTGATTGTGGAGAGCTACTGATAAAATATATTATAATATAAAATATAAATAGTCAAGTTATCACGTGATAACCTAAAAAATTTATGGCCAATAGAGAACACGCTTTAAATACATTAAGAAATATTGGAATTATTGCTCACATTGACGCAGGAAAGACAACATTTTCTGAACGTCTTTTGTTTTATACTGGGGTTTCTCATAAAATTGGAGAGGTGCACGAAGGAGCAGCTATTATGGACTGGATGGTGCAGGAAAGAGAAAGAGGAATTACAATTACCTCTGCTGCTACCACAATGTATTGGAAAGGACATCAAATAAACCTGATTGACACCCCTGGCCACATTGACTTTACTGCTGAAGTGCAGAGGTCTTTGAGGGTTTTGGACGGAGCAGTGGTTGTGTTTGACGGAGTTGCCGGAGTAGAACCGCAATCAGAAACAGTTTGGAGACAGGCTGACAAATATGCAGTTCCCAGAATGTGCTTTGTTAATAAATTAGACAGAATGGGAGCCAGTTTTGAAAAGAGCTTTAATTCTATTTTGCAGAAATTAACCCCAAACGCAGTTGCTATTTCAATTCCAATGGGAACAGAAGAAAAAATGTCGGGAGTGATTGATTTGTTGAAAATGAAAGCTTTGTATTTTGAGGGCGAAAAAGGAGTTCAAATTGTTGAAAAAGATATTCCAGAAGAATGGAAAGTGGAAGCTGAAGAGTGGCACAAAAAAGCAATTGAAAGAATTGCAGGAGATGACGACGCTTTAACAGAAAAATTTTTGGAAGGAAAAGAAATTTCATTGGAAGAATTAAAAATTGCCTTGAGAAAAGCAGTGTTGGCATACAGATTGGTGCCTGTTTTGTGCGGAACAGCTTTGAAAAACAAAGGAGTTCAAACAGTTTTGGACGCGGTTGTTGATTATTTGCCTTCTCCTTTGGATATTGTATCGCAGAAAGGAACAGATCCAAAAACAGGAGCTGTAATAGAAAGAAAAGCAGATGACAACGAGCCGTTTGCAGCTTTGGTTTTCAAAATTGCAACAGACCCGTTTGTGGGAACTTTGACTTATTTCAGAATTTATTCAGGAAAATTGGAAAAAGGTTCTTATGTGTTAAACGCAAACACAGGCGAACAGGAAAGAATCGCCAGAATTTTGAGAATGCATGCCGATGAAAGGCAAGAGCTTGACGTTTTGTTCGCAGGAGAAATTGGAGCCACTGTTGGCTTGAAAGGCACCAGCACAGGACACACATTGTGCGACAAAGACCATCCTGTTATTCTGGAAAAAATCGTGTTCCCAGAACCTGTTATTGGAATTAGAGTTGAGCCTAAAACAAAAGCCGACCAGGAAAAACTTATTATGTCTATCAGAAAGCTTACTGAAGAAGATCCTACATTCAGAGTTAAAGAAGACGCAGAAACCGGAGACACGGTTATTTCCGGCATGGGAGAATTGCACTTGGACATTATTGCCGACAGATTGAGAAGAGAATTCCATGTTGAAGCTAATTACGGAAAACCCCAGGTAGCTTACAGAGAAACAATTACAGCCGACGGACAAGGCGAAGAAAAATATGTCAGACAATCCGGAGGAAAAGGACAATATGGGCACTGCTTATTGAGAGTTAAACCAAAAGACAGGGGAGCAGGCTTTGAATTTATTGACGAAATAAAAGGAGGAGTTATTCCGAAAGAATATATCAAACCTATTGAAAAAGGAGTTGTTGAGGCAATGGACAAGGGAATTGTTGCCGGTTACCCAATGGTTGACGTTGAAGTTACATTATATGATGGAAGCTACCACGAAGTTGACTCTTCAGAATTTGCCTTTAAAATTGCAGGCTCTATGGCCTTTCAGAAAGCGGCCAAGTCAGCAAAACCTGTTTTGCTGGAACCTGTTATGAAAGTTGAAATAGTAACTCCTGAAAACTTTTTCGGACAAGTTATTTCTGATGTAAGCTCAAGAAGAGGCCAAATTAAAGAAACAAGTGAAAGGGTTGGAATGAAAATTGTTGACGCAATGGTTCCATTGTCGGAAACATTTGGATATGCCACTTCGTTGAGGTCATTAACAGAGGGAAGGGCAAGCTTTACAATGGAATTTAACAGCTATGAACAAGTTCCGCCAAACATCGCCCAGGAAATTGTAGACGGAAAAAGGCAATAAAGAATATTTAAAAAACCGCCGCTTGGCGGTTTTTTGTTGCAAAAAAAAGCGCTTCGGCAAAAAAATAATTTGCCTCGGCGCTTATGCAAGCTGTGTAATCTATGAGATTATTCGTCCAGATTTTAGACGAAAACCGTCATCAACGTCAAGATGCTCCTTTGCGAGCCGGCGCGGCGGTTTGGCCGGCGGTTCGGTTTTATCGTCAAGATTTATTTTAAGACTTTCTTCTTTGCTTTCTTGAGGCACTGGCGTTGGCATAGGAGGGTTTCCTTTCTGGCGTTAGGTAAGTCCGTGGATTTGTTCTGGCGTCCGCGGTTTAGGAGTTTTTTGAGTGGCCTTTTTCTGAGCTTCTTTCTCTGTAAAGAGTTGCCGTTCTTCCAAATCGCCAAACGACGAACCCTGTTGGCCTTCGGGAGTTTCCCGCCTCCAAAGAACTGTAATTTTTGCCGCATGCCATCCATCCAACTGTAGCTCTTTACTTGCGGTGGCGAATTCAGCTTCAGTCGCATATGTTCTTTGTTTGCTTTCTCTTATCATGGCGTTTCTCCTTCGCGAGAAAGTTTTAGAACAGATTATCAAAGGACACAAACAAATAATAACAAAATTGCTTGGAAAGTCAATGATTGCAAAAAAAGAGCCCAGTGATGAACACTGGGCAAGCGCTCGTCCCATGTGGGGCGGGCGCTTTTGATTTTGTGCGGCTGCTAGGAACGGGTGCTACGCATCCGTTATGTGCGTCCATCCGCTACCTTCTTCGGAAGCCTCATCTGCCTCTGCCGACGGCTCAGCCAGGCTGTTGTCGGTAAGCTCGAGGTCTATACTGTTCAGTGGTTCGGGAAGGCTTTTTTCAATCTCCTCGATAATGGTATGACCCACTGAAGTCTTGGGTGCCGAAGGCTTGAGAAGCACATCGATGCCCAAAATGGACATCTTCTGGCTTGCGATAAGTCTTCTGAGTTTTTTTTCATTGTCGCCAGGATACAACGAATCAAGGAAATTTTTGGTTTCAAGAGGCGGCCCAAATTTGAGGAGGCTCTCTTCCTCGGCTGGCGGCGCTACCTGCGCCGGCAGGTCGGGAGTTTCCCGTCTTGTAGCATCAACTCTTATGAGGTCGTTATCTTGCAAGGGCGGATCAATTTCATTTATGACGAAATCTCGGCCTTCTTTTTTGCGGAGGTAATCCGTAATAGCTTCGCGCAATGCACCTGAAGTAAGAAAAAAAACAGGGTTCATTGTGAGTCTCCTTTCGTAAATTATGCTCGGTGCGGACCGTCAATAATAGACCAAAACGCGACAACAATTGGAGAAAAAACCGCAGAAAGAATGCATCCAAGAATCATTGCAATTCCCATCTCTGCTTTTTCTTGACCAATTGCTGATAGCGGAAGCGCGATGCAAAACGCAAAGACGACAGCTATCAGGCATTTGTTGAGATAATCAATTACGTGATCAAATAAACCCATGGCGTTTCTCCTTCGCGAGAAAGTTTTAGAACAGATTATCAAAGGACACAAACAAATAATAACAAAATTGTCAAAAAAGTCAATGTTTCGTTATTGCAGTATAACTTTTTTGCCACGTGGCCAAAAAGTTGCTATAATTATAATGAAAATAATAAAGTAGAATAAAATAATGATATGAGGGGAATTTTAGAGGAAATATTGTGGAGCGTTTATTATTTGAGCGGCGAAAATGTTGGAGGACGGCACAACGCTAAGTTTTTTGTTGTAAACGAAATATTAAAAGACATCCATAATTATACTGGAGCGCAGCTGAAGGCGGCAATAACCGACCTTAAAAAAGAAGAACTTATAAAAAATAAAAATAACTACGAAGGGTCGGTTTTGGTTTCATTGACCGAAAAAGGAATTTTGCGGGCAATTAATTATAAGTTTAGAAGGTTTAATTTTAAAAAAGAGAAATGGGACGGAAAATGGAGAATGATTGCTTTTGATATTCCCCGAGAATGTGCGAAGGGGAGGAAGGCGCTTGTTTATAGGCTGAAAACTGGCGGTTTTTATAAGCTTCAGGAAAGCATATTTTTATATCCTTTTGATTGCAAAAATGAGATTGATGCCTTGCTTAGATTGTTCAAGATTGAGAAATATGTTCGATTTGGTTTGTTGGACTTCATCGACAACGAAGAAAAAATAAAATTAAGTTTTAAGGACCAAGGTTTAAAATAAAGAACTAGTCGGTCAGTGACTTTTTGGCCACGTGGCCAAAAAGTTATGTATCTATTAAATTTGTATACAAAAAAAGAGCCCAGTGATGAACACTGGGCAAGCGCTCGTCCCATGTGGGGCGGGCGCTTTTGATTTACTTACGATTAAACTTCGGGGTGCCACGCTGCCATATGAGCCTCCATATCGACTGGGTGTTCATCGCAATGCGAGCATTTTTCAAATAGCGATGACTCGGTTGTAGATACCTCCTCTGCCGGCGGATCTTCTGGCGACCTGAATTTTTGATGACCCATGTAGGCGATGTTTGCACTGTTCGAGGCTTGAGACGAGTTGTCTTGCGCTTCTTGAGGCGCCGGCGGTTCGGTTTGGCTTGGGCGAGGGGGGATGACTGTTTCATCCTGCTCTCCCGGCAATACCCCGAATTGTGGCTGGCCGGCAAGGTCGAAATCCTTTGGCCAATCAAACTGTTTGGATGGCCCGCCAGGACCGCAAGGTCCGCCATTGTCCAACGACAATGGTATCCCGCCTTGAGATTGTGGCTCGATGGTCACCGGATTCTCGGGAAGGCTTTTTTCAACCTCCGCGATGATGGTATGCCCCACCGAAGTCTTGGGCGCTGAAGGCTTGAGAAGCACTTTGAGGAGGCTCTCTTCCTCGGCTGGCGGCGCTACCTGCGCCGGCAGGTCGGGAGTTTCCCGTCTTGTAGCATCAACTCTTATGAGGTCGTTATCTTGCAAG
>Ga0172379_10006147_pt1 | contig 16282 bp, 15 predicted proteins | sample GrowelOW334metaG_FD_119756 | JGI IMG/M metagenome (GOLD analysis project Ga0172379, IMG submission 119756) | Groundwater microbial communities from an aquifer near a municipal landfill in Southern Ontario, Canada - Groundwater well OW334 metaG | ecosystem: Environmental > Aquatic > Deep... | reverse complement strand
GGATGACAAAAGAAAAATTTCATACCTCACCCCGACCCTCTCCTTGGAAAGGAGAGGGGGTAAATTCGTGATTCGTGTTGATTCGTCATAAATTCGTGTTAATTCGTTATGGCAAATTTTTGGAAAAGCATAAATAAGCCGATTTTAGCCCTTGCTCCCATGGCTGGTATAACTGACAGAGCTTTCCGGCAGATGTGTAAGGGTTTTGGCGCGGACGTAGTCTACTCTGAGATGGCCAGTGCCACCGCCTTAGTTTATAATCCGCTAAAAACTTTGGAGATGTTAGCGTCTGATAAAAACGAGCAGCCTTACGTTGTCCAATTGTTTGGCAGCAACCCTGACCATTTCGCCCAAGCCGTGAAGTTGCTGACTGATAAAAAAAAGATACAGAAACTAAAAGCTACCAGCTACCAGCTACCAGCTGGTATCGATATCAATTTCGGCTGTCCGGTGAAAAAAGTGGCGAAACAAGGGGCAGGTGCGGTATTGATGGATAAGCCGGAACTGGCGCGCGAGATAATCAAAGCTGTCTTCGATAATACCGATCTTCCCGTCTCGATCAAGATACGGTCGAAGGTCGGCGGAACGGATGCACTTTCGCTTCTCGATTATCTGACAGATTTACCGATTGCCGCCGTGATGATACATGGGAGGACATTGGCGCAGGGGCATTCGGGTCCGGTTGATCATCAATTGATCAAGGAAGCGCGCAATCATTTCGGCGGCGTAATCCTGGCCAATGGCGGAGTGAACGATCGAGAGACGGCCTTACAGCTTCTTCAAAAGACCGGTGCCGACGGGATCGGTATCGGGCAAGGAGCGCTCGGGAGGCCGTGGGTGTTTCAAAATGTCAAATGTCAAATGTCAAATGTCAAAGGGAGAGCGGAAATATTTAAAATAACTTTACAACACGCACGACTATCCAATCAACTAAAAGGTCAAACGGGTATTATTGAGATGCGCAAACATCTATGCTGGTACGTGACGGGTTTGCCGGACGCCAGCGCGCTACGGCGCCAACTGGTAACCGTCAGCAGTCTCAAAGAAATTGAACGGATATTTGATATTGCAGGTTGAGCCGGCAGACGAGTAATATCTTATCGTACAAAAAAACCGAGGTCAGAGCTTGAGTAACAAGTGCTGGCCTCGGTTTTTTTGCAGGTGTTGGTGGGGTCGGCGCTTCGTGTTTCGAAGCGCCGACCCCTAGGTTGGAGTCATCATGCACGTACCGCCTGACGATCGGTCGGGCCGTAATCCGGATTCCCGTCGTTCGCGACAGGGGATTTCCGCTGATGGTGCGGAGGAAGGACCGTAACGGTCGCGACGGTTTTGCCGCTTGCTACGCAAGTCGGGCAGATAACCGGCACGTAATTGCGTCCGTCGCCATTCAGCGACCGAACCAGATCGAAACCCTGTTTCCGCAGAGCGTCCTTCTCATCGTCTGTTGCCGAGGACCAGATCTTGGTCCCATCCATGATGTTCGAGCAGCCTTCGACTGCGCAGACCAGGATTGCCTCGACCGGCCAGTCTCGTACCATGACGCACTCATCCTTTCCGGCGAATTTAATCGCCTGCTGACGAAACAACGTGATATGGATGACTCCGTTATAAACACCTTGAATTTTCAAAAAAGCTAATCTTTAAAACTATATATTATACTACTTAATCTTTGTAATGTCAATGATTTTAACTATTTATAAGCTATTATTAGCTGAAATGTTAAAGCCACTTTTTGCTCTTGAAATAGCCGATCACGCTGACCGCGACGATCGCCATGATGAACATGATCATGACGAAGCCGCCCCGCATCCTGACCAGCGGCAGGTCGATCGCTCGCATACTGAAGATGGCCGCGGTCAGGGTCAGTGAAAAAACAACGACCGAGAAGATCGTCAGCGTGCGCATGATCTCGCCCAGCCGGTAATTCAGGAGCGACTCGTTCGTGCCGTTCAATATGCCGATGACTTCCTTCTGGTTTTCCAAAATTTCCCAGATAGTTTTCGACTCGTCGACCAGCTCTTTGTAATATTTCTTCAGCTGATCGTGCGGTACGAGCGAGCTTTTTACCTCCATCATCTTGGTCAGAATATTTTTGTGGCTCTGCATGATCTTGCGGAAGTTTATCACGTTGTTGCGCAGATAGAGAATTTCCGACACCGCTTTTTTCTGCTCATCAGAGAAAATAGTTTCCTGGACCTTATTTATTGCCAGGCTGTTCTTGTCCAGGAGCGGGAAGCAGGCTTTCATCAGCTTGGAAAGCAACTCATACAACAAGATTACCGATGATTCGAACTCATAAGCCAGGAGTGAATCGCCGTCCTTCTTGCAGAGGTTGAAGAATTCGTTCAGCGACTGGATGTTGCCATTGTGCAGGGTAACTAAAAAACCGTGCCCGACGAAGATATCGACCTCGCTGGCCGCGATGTGATGATTGGCGTAGATAGGGAAATGAAGTATGAGGAAGAGATAGTTTTTGCCGCGATTCAATGACGGGCGCTGAGCGCTGACCGTAGCCGAAGCCAGCTGGAGATCGGAGAGTTCGAAGCCATATTTTTTCCTCAGGAATTCGATCTCTTTTTTTCCCGCGTCGCGAATATTCACCCAGACGAGCTCCTCATTGGCGGTGCGCGGGTTGTTTATAACAACCTCCTGAATATTTTTGGAAATATTAGGATTTTTTTGCATGGGGATGTTTGAAGGCATTATTCGATTATCAACAATATACCATAATCAGGCCTTTTTTACTAATATAATTGCAGGAGGTTTTTTAATTATCGGATATTATGGTATAATTATGTTGATAAATATAATGATAATTTTTCTCATATATGAGCGATAAAACGGCCCCGGAAGCGAAGATTGAAAAGGTTGAAATACCGGCCAATGATGTTGAGGCGCCGAAGATACCGGAAAAAAAAATTGAAGAAAAAAGGATTGAACAGCCGGAGAAGCCGCGAGTGTCGGTTGAGACGAAAGCAGATGGCGGCGGCAGTGAAACGCCGGCTCAGGTCATACCGCAAGACATCATCGGCGGAACCACGACTCAATCCGAATTCAAAGACAGGGAAAAAAGGATAGAGAAAGTGTTGGAAGAGGGTCTGGGAGAGATGTATGTCACTTTGACTCCGGATCAGAAAAAACAGTTCAAGGTAGTCGGTGAACAGACTGCAAAGCAGATAAATCAGCTCTTAAATGAGACTAAGGTCAAGATCGGCAAGATCGTTGAACTGATCAAGAAATGGTTGTCGCTCATACCCGGCGTGAACCGATTCTTCCTCGAGCAGGAAGCGAAGATAAAGGCAGATGAGATAATACAATTAAATAAAAAAACATAATCCGATCCCTTTGAATCTCTATTTGATTGCTCCGAATATATTCGTGGCATTCGGATGAATTTACTAGTTCGGATTATATTGAGAGGGGGTGAAAAATGAAAAAAAGTTTAATCAAACGTATTGTCAGCTTGACCATGGTGTTGACAATAGCAATTTCCGCTTTCGCCTTCACCGCGCAATTGGCGCTGGCGCAAGCGAACCTCGATCCGTTCGGCGGTTTTAAGGACAACATCGAGACCGATCTGAACCTGGGCAACCGTGATCCGCGCGAAATCGCCGGTAGCGTGATTAATGTCATCATGGGTTTCCTCGGTATCATCGCGGTCGTTATCATCCTGCTGGGCGGTTTCAAATGGATGACCGCGGGCGGCGATGAGAGCAAGATCGAAGAGGCGAAGAAACTGATGACCGCGGGCGTAATCGGTTTAGTCATCATACTGGCAGCATGGGGCGTCACCACTTTCGTGATGAGAGCCTTACTGGATGCGACCGGCGCGGACCAGAACGTAGTCTAGCGCTGTGTGACTTAAGCAGGTTTTCGAATAACACTATTCAGATTTGGGCAGCCCCCATGCTTATTATTATCTTAAGCATGGGGGCTTGTCCTAGCCCGGAGAAAACTATGGACGAAATTTACGGAGAACCGAATTACCTCACTTACGACCCGGGCGGCGTGTCCGGTGTCGGCGCCGTGGCCGAGACTTTTTTCTGGCTGGCGGTAGTTTTATTTTTCCTGGTCGCCGTCAAGATGGCGATCAAACACTTCGCTTACCTAACAAGCTACTTCCATCACATAATCTATCGCGTGCGGCTGCCTAAGGAGCGCCCTAAAGATGCTGAACGCGACCTGACGGTCCAGCAGATGCGGGAAGAGATCGCGCGCGGCGAGACGCTTTTCGCGGCCATCGGCGGTCTGCGCGCCCAGCGCAACCCTAAGACTTGGCTCTTCGGGCGGAACGATCATTTTTCTTTCGAAATCGTCGCCGAACGCAAGAAGATCTCTTTCTATCTGGTGGCGCCCAGAGCGATGGGCCGCTATATGGAACAGCAGATCCATGCCCATTATCCGGAAGCGGTCATGGAGACGGTGCGTGATTACAATATCTTCAAGCCAAAGTCGCAGATCATGGCCGGTTATATGAAGACGCGTCGCGACCCGATCCTGCCCATCAAGACCTACAACAAGATGGAGACCGATCCGCTCAATTCCATCATCAATGTCATGTCGAAGCTCGGCGACAATGAGGCGATCGCCTTGCAATATGTGGTCCGGAGCGCCCATCCGGGCTGGCACGCTAGAGCCGGCCGGGTGGTGAGCGAAGTGCATCGTGGCAAGAGTCTTAAGGAGGCCATGGGACTCGGGGCGGGTGGGCGAGGATTGGCCATGATTGGCAACCTGTTTCCATCGAAGCAGGACGACAAGAACAAACAGCAGTCTTATGACCCGCATTTCATCCGCCGCCTGACTACCGCCGAAGAGCAGACGGTCAAAGGCATCGACGAGAAGAACGGCAAGGCCGGTCTTGACGTGAACGTCAGGCTGGTTGTCTGTTCGGACAGCGAAGTTCAGACCAAACTGTATCTCGACAATATGATCGGGGTTTTCGGCCAGTATAATCTTTATGAATACGGCAACAGCTTCATTAACCGTTTTTCCTTGAGCCGTCTGGTTTTGAACCGCATCTCGAGCCGCTGGCAGGACCGCCTGATCAAGGATTATATCTATCGGCGGTTCAACGAACGCCTGGCTTTTCTTTTGAACGCGGAAGAGATGACAAGCCTTTTCCATCTGCCTCTGCGCTGGACGGAAACGCCGAACATCGACTGGCTCACCGCCAAGCACGCACCGGCGCCGAGCCAGTTGCCGGAAGAGGGAATCATTCTCGGCCATAATATCTATCGCGGCGTAGTCAAGGACATAAGGATCAAGCGCACCGACCGCCGCCGCCATACCTATATAATAGGTAAATCCGGCGTAGGCAAATCGCAATTGATGGCCGGCATGGCTATCCAGGACATAATCAACGGCGAAGGCGTCTGTTTGATCGATCCGCACGGCGATCTGGTGAGTGATGTCCTCCGCCGTATCCCGCCGGAGCGCGCCGACGACGTCATCCTCTTCTCCCCGTCCGATATGGAACGCCCGCTCGCTTTAAACCTGCTCGAATACGATCCGCGCTATCCGGAACAGAAGACCTTCGTCATCAACGAGATGATCAAGATCTTCGACAAGCTCTACGACCTTAAGGCGACCGGCGGGCCGATCTTCGAGCAGTATATGCGCAACGCCATGCTCCTGATCATGGATGATCCGGCGAGCGGTTCGACGCTGATGGAAATTCCGAAAGTGCTGGCCGACCCGGTTTTCCGCCGCCTTAAGCTCGAGCGCTGCAAGGATCCGACGGTCGTCGACTTCTGGCGTAAAGAAGCGGAAAAGGCGGGCGGTGACGCGGCGCTGGCCAATATCGTGCCGTACGTCACTTCCAAGCTGACCTCCTTCATCTCGAATGACACCATGCGGCCGATCATCGGCCAGCAGATGAGTTCCTTCAACTTGCGCGATATCATGGATAATAAGAAGATACTTCTGATCGACCTGACCAAGGGCCTGGTCGGCGAATTGAACGCGCACCTCTTGGGCATGATCCTGGTCGGCAAGATCCTGATGGCGGCGCTGTCGCGCGCCGATCAGCCGCTGGAGATGCGCAAGGACTTCTATCTATATATAGATGAGTTCCAGAATTTCACTACTGATTCGATCTGTTCGATCCTATCCGAGGCGCGCAAATACGGCCTTAACCTGATAATCGCCCACCAATATCTCGGGCAATTAGTCGTCCACGGCAAGGATACGGCCATCCGCGATGCCGTCTTCGGGAACGTCGGCACCTGGATCCTCTTCAAGATCGGGTCAGAGGACGCGGCGGTGATGGAAAAAGAATTCGCGCCGGTCTTCAACCAATACGACCTGATAAACATCGAAAAATTCACCGCTTATCTTAAACTGTTGATAGATAACACGGCGGCGCGGCCGTTCTCGGTCGCGACTCCCTGGCCCCTGCCCGGAATCGCCCGCGACGATATGGCCGGCCGCATCCGGACGCTTTCTCGCCTGAAATATGGCCAGGACAGAAGTCTGATCGAGGCGGAAATCATGAGGCGGGCGAAGGCCGATATGACTTAAATAGGGTGAAATGGGAAAAATGGGAGAGAGGGGGTAAAAGGGAAATAAAGAGTAAAAAAGAACCTTTACCCCGTTACATGTTAAGCTTTGCAGTTCAGTACCTCAGAATCATGCTCGTACCTTTTTTCATATTTTTAGTGATAATTTTTAACGAACATGTAACGGGGTTTACAAAAAAAGCAAAAAGTATTATATATAATATGATAAAAGCATGATATTTTGAAGGGGTAAATCCCCACACTTCTGTAGGCTATTCAATACATATCACAACATATCACATATCGGAATGAAATGAAGACAAAAAATCAGGTGTGATAAATATTACAAAATAGAATTTAAGTGTGGGGATAAATAAAAAAAGACAAAAATATGAACGATCAAAAAGACGAAAACGAAAAAGAAGGCGCGGAAGGCATTTTGGACCTCTTGCCGGAAGAGGAAAAAACCGACGAAACGGAAGAAGAAACCTCGACGGGCGATGAAGTTGTCCTTTCCAAGCAGAAAATCGTGCTCATCAAGAAGATGTTGGGCAATATCAAGGAATCGAATGAGCGATTATTCCAGCTTTTTTCAAATTTTTTGACACCCGAAGAAGAAGCGCGGATCAGCGTCGGCCAGCAGACTGATGACAGTTTCAAGGCGGCTGCCGAAGATTCGCAGATAAAGATCATTGAAGGCGTGTTCGACGGGGAGAGTATGGTCGGACCGGACGGTAAACGCTATAACGTGCCGGCCAATTACGCTTCGAAATCCAAGTTGATCGAAGGCGATATATTGAAACTGACCATCACGGCGAACGGCACTTTCGTCTATAAGCAGATCGGACCGGCAGAACGGACAAGATTGATCGGCGTCCTGCATCACGCGGGCGACAACGAATACTCGGTGTCGGTCGAGGGCAGGAGCTGGCGCGTCCTCAACGCCTCCGTCACCTATTTCAAAGGCGAGGAAGGCGACGAGACCGTTATACTGGTTCCCAAGAGCGGCGAGAGCAAATGGGCGGCCGTCGAGAACATCGTCCGGAAGTGAGAACAGAACGTTTCATTTTATTCATACATATTTGAACAAAAAATAGGCGAAAAACGCCTTATTTTTTGTTCTTGCTTCTTACGAGATTTAACAGTAAAATATAGGCAGAGCTGAGCACCGCGACTGGAGCTTAGCTCCTTTATAACCGCATCCTAAACCAACCAGCTACAAGCTACAAGCTAATACGCATTCACTATGTCCACCCTGTATAGAAAATATCGGCCGCAGAACTTCAATGAGATAGTCGGTCAGAACCACATCAAGATAATCCTCCAGCATGAGATCGAGAGCGGCCAGCCGGCGCACGCCTATCTTTTCTGCGGTCCGCGGGCGGTCGGCAAGACTACGCTGGCGCGCGTCTTGGCCAAGTCGGTAAACTGCGCCAAGCGCGCCGGCGGCAAGCATGAGCCATGCGACAAATGCGCCAACTGCGAAGCCATCACCATGGGCAAGAGCCTGGACGTGATGGAGATCGACGCGGCCAGCCATACCGGCGTGGATAACGTCCGGGAGAATATAATCGCCAGCGCGCGGGTGGCGCCGGTCAAGCTCAAATATAAGATTTTCATCATCGACGAAGTCCATATGCTTTCCGTGCCGGCCTTCAACGCGCTTCTCAAGATAATCGAAGAGCCGCCGAAATATGTCATCTTCATACTATGCACGACCGAGATCCATAAAGTGCCCTCGACCATCATCTCCCGCTGCCAGCGCTTCGATTTCAAGCGGATCGGCCTTAACGACATCGTGAAAAAATTGAACTATATCGTCAGTAAAGAAGACATCGAAGTGGAGAAGGAGATACTGGAAGCGATCGCCCGCCAAGCCGAAGGCCATATGCGCGACGCCGAGAGTCTCTTAGGCCAGATCATAAACATCGGCGGCAAGAAGATCAGCCGCGAAGAAGCGGACCTGGTCATCCCGCGCACCGATCTTTCGGAGGCGATCAGTCTGATCGATATGCTTGCGAAAAAGGACAGCGCCTCCGGCATCAGGCTTATCAACAAACTGATGGACGAAGGTGTCGATCTCAAGGTCTTTAACGAAGATCTGGTCGAGATATTGAGGAAGATGATGATCCAGAAGATAAGTCCCGGCCTGACAGAAAAGATCGGCCGGGAACTGGGCGAGACCTTGGAGTTGAAACTCGCCGGCGTGAGCTCCGCCATGGGCCTAGAGCAGATCATCGCCGCCTTGGAAGAATTTGTCAGGGTCGGCAACGAGATAAAGAACGCCTACATCGTCCAGATGCCGTTCGAGATCGCGATCGTCAGATTATGTTCCCCGCAGTCGGCGGGGCAGGCCCCGCATGTCGCGGGGCAAGTGCCGCAAAACGGAGGACGTATGCCGACGAGCCGGCCGCCGGTTGCGGGACCGATCCGCGTGAATGGCGAGAAGAAAGAAGGGCTGCGAACAGACATGCCAAAGACGGACGTGAACATAAATTTTGAAAATGTACTTGAAAAATGGCACGAGCTGCTGGTGCGGATAAAGAAATATAACCATTCCTTATCATTCATCCTGCGCGTCTGCCAGCCCCGCAATCTGCGGGGCGACCGGCTCTGCCTCGCCTTCAAGTATAAGTTCCATAGGGATAGAGTAAATGATCCGACCATAAAAGGTTTGGTCGAGAAAGCCTTGAAAGAAGTATATGAACTACCATTGACGGTCGAGGCGATAATCGACGAGAATCTGGAGATCGCCGAGCAGGAACCGAGCCAGGCCGGAAACGGCGCGGTCGCGAGCGAACCGAATCCGGAGATTGTCATCGAGGAAGTGAACGAGAAGCCGGCCGAAGGCGGCAATCCGATGATTGATCGGTTGCTCAAAACTTTCGGCGGGAAGATAGTTTAATATATTCGGGGATCGCCTGCCCGCTCGCTATGCGAAGCATTGCCGAGAGGGTCTAAGGCCAACTTTATTATTGCAGAGTAATGAGTTGAAAAAATCGCAAGAGACAAATGAATATTCGGGGATCGTCTAAGGGCCCCGCCCAAGCGGGGTCCCGCTGAGGCGGGATAGGACTCTATGTATTACGTATATATTTTGAAAAGCTTAAAAGACCAAGGCAATTATATAGGCCAGACAGAAAATGTTACTGATCGATTGAATAAAACAATACCGGACAAGTGAGGTCAACTAAGTCCAGACAACCACTCGTATTGCTTAAGGAGGAAGCATATGAAACACGATCTGAAGCGAGAAAAAGAGAAAATTATCTTAAGAAGCTGAAGGGTGGTAATGAGTTTAAAAAAATGTTGAACAAGTAATAATATTCGGGGATCGTCTAAGGGTAGGACGCATGGCTCTGAACCATGTAATTGGGGTTCGAATCCCTGTCCCCGAGCAAAAAAGTAAAACGCACCAAATGGTGCGTTTTACTTTTTACATTTGGACAGGATAAGCGACTTCGATAGTACGGGGTGCACCTGCCTGCCGGCAGGCAGGGCTTCCACCGCGGTGAGAACCCCTGTCCCCGAGTAGAATTGAATATTCAACCATGCGTGATATAATTATCTTGTTAGGTCGTAAATATAATCGCAAGCTTTAAATTAGAGGCATTATTTGAATATTTTAACCATATGACAAGCAGAGAAGAGATAGGTATCCATAATGAGGAAAAGTCGAGAGACAGCGAGACGACAAGAACGTATGAGCGCTATTCCGGTGTCTGTGATGTTTACAACCCAGAGGAAGCCCGTGCCATGGCCGATGTACTTCGGAGAGAACGAAAGAATCCAAACCGAAAGGTCATGATCGGGGTCATGACACATCCTCACGTTTTGAATCCTGAAATAGATGATCCCGCGGAAGCGCGCAAATTTTTTCCAGTCAGGGAAGAGCTGGCACGGGGCTTTACTGACGACCCAGATGTGTTAAACACCATACATTACGCAGACTTATATGGATCTCGTGGACCTCGGAAAGCTCAGGAAGCCCCAAATGTCCTTAACAATCTCGAATTGTGTGTTAAATATGGAGGAGAACATTTACATGCGATTCAGCTTGATGTTACTTGGCCAGACCCTAATGAGATTAAGAGATTCAAAGAGAAAAACCCAAATATCTTTATTATTTTACAAGTTGGAAAGTCCGCATTCAAAGAGGTTGGCAATGATCCGCAAAAATTGGTAGATCGACTTCGTGAGTATGGCTGGATTGACTTCGCGTTGCTTGACATGAGCATGGGGCGAGGCGAGAGTATGAAATCCGAGGAACTTCTGCCTTATTTAAGATTAATCAAAAAAGAACTACCCTATCTCGGTCTTGCCGTTTCAGGAGGATTGGGACCAGATTCAGAGAACCTACTCGAATTTAAACTTATTGCCAAAGAGTTTCCAGGCATCTCAACTGACGCTCAAGGAAATGTTAAGCGAAAAGACGCACCAAGGGATAAGCTTGGACACTTTGTTTCCACTCATCCTGCAGATCTAGCGCGATCAACGGAATATCTTCAGCAAAACTGTGCATTATTGGACAATCCTCCGGAAGAGTAGCGATTATGTTTCGATAATTTATAAAACAACTAGTATAAAACTATGACCGGCGAATTACATAATGATCAGAATAATCCTGCGGAGCCAAACAAAAAAGTGCAAACAAATTGTTGCACAATTTGTAAGAAGGATTATTGTATCTGTCCTCAAAAAGGCGACGAATCGAATCAGCAAACTTCGGGCGAGAATTCCAAAAATGATGAAAAACCTGCCAGAACTGACCCACCGAAGATAAGCTGGATATAGAAGATCAAGCGCCCAGCCTACCCTTTCTTATCTGTGTGTAACAGCAGAGCAACCATGACGAGTACGATTAATTCGATGGTGGCTTTGCGTTGCCATTTTTTATCTCCCATTACAATCTGGAGTTTGCCCGAGTTAAGACTCCCGTATTTATAATGGTATAGTTGGTCACTTCTTGCCGCCAATTGAACGCGGTTTAGGAATGGGAAATAATCGCTCTCGTACCTATTTTCGAACAACTTTTTTGACCACTCAGCACCCACACCAAGTTTTACCTCCGTCTCTATTTTGCCATTCGGACTAACGTGACGATCTATTATGTATTTTGTTAAAAGGGCTATGGATCCCTGAAATCCTATGTCAAAAATAACTATTTTATTCTTATCTGTTTGAATATGCTCTTTAATATAATCCGCCAGATTAGAAATGATAGTTGCGAACCCTGGATTCAAAGAAACAAATATGTCCATTAGTCGCGCATACTCATTATAAAATTTCGTAAAATTTGCGGGGTAGCGTTTATGTGCAATATAAAGGGACTCGAGCGCTACAATATAGTACCCCCATTCTTTCAACTTATGGGTAAGTAATTTTCGCCCGATCAGTAGCTGGTCAGCAGAAGTATCTTCTGAGCTTAAGATATCAAGAGTCTTGTGTGCCTCATAGAACATTAAACAATCTCGCAAGAGATATATAGTATGGCTATCATCCTTTCGTCTTTTTGTGGCGATATCCAGCACAAGGGCACTGATTTTCACGATGTGTTCTAAATCCACAACCTTGTCGCCGCTCCAGCGTTCCAATTCTGCAACTGATATCGGATTTTTTAACAACTTTTTAATATGCGATATTGTAAAGTCAGAATATGCTTCTGGGCTTGTTTCTTCGTCGTCAAAGCGTAAAAAATTATCTGGTAATACTCCCTGATATTGTTTATCTTGCCACTGCTTAAGGATGGTATCGTACCAGGTCTCCTTGTATTCACTATTCAATCGATCAATTAAATCATTATCCTTAATAAGTTCTTTGTCCGGCTTAAGATCAAAAGCGGTTGTCCTGTCGACTTCAAACCACCGGCCAAAACGATTGCGGTAATATAGCTTGCCCTTGAGGACGTTATAGAAGTTTTCTCCAATTTTCCATTGCCCGTTTTTTTGAGAAATCCACTTCTCAAGACAAGCGTCATACATATTTCCCAAAATGTGTTTATCGCCGAAGTGCTCATCAAACAAGCGCTCAAAAGCATCGTTGAAAGTTGAAAAACCAGCAGCTTCCATAAGCCTGATCCAGTCCATAATGTTGAAGGTGTGTCGACAAATGTAGTAAAAATATTCATAATTGGCGTTTTTCAACCGCTCTCGCATCTCTTGAATGTCCTTGATCAAGAATTCACTGAAGATCTGAAAATCTGCTCCGCGAGACCAATTTATGTCTGATCTGTTGGCAGTAAGAATTGTCTCAAAATTTTTAAATAAGTTAAGAACGAATGCGTCATCTTCATCTTGTGTTGTCATTTGATCTGACATATTTATAATCTAGGTTTCGCAATATAGCTCTATTTATTATCATAACATATTTGCACACTCATAAATACTTAATAAATCACTTTTTATAATTTACTCAATTCTAACATCTTCCTCTGGGGCACATATCGTTTTGAGTCAATAAATAATCGCCAGATTACGCTTCGTCTTGTGTTGAGCTTTTTTTAAAAAAACAATAATCTAAACAAACAATTAAAATATTATCTTGAAAAGTAGTTAGAACCTCTCCTAAAGCGACAGCTTCGAATAGCGGAGCGCCCTGCCCCCGAGTAAACGAAAATAACTCTATAATTAGAGTTATTTTTTTTCGTCGCGCCAGGTTAAAATTAAACTGATATTTTTATTTCCCTAAAATTTTTTCCGTTTAACCCATCGATTGAAATATTTTCTTTTTTTAATTCGGATTTTAATAACTGACTCGGCGAGAGGATGTACTCGATATAACCATCCTCTTTCTTTTTCAAGACTCCGACACCGACCCAAAATTTGGCTACTGAAGTTTTAGTCGTGCCGACCGCGATGCATTTACCATCTTTGAAAGGAGTGGGGAAGACAAGTATCTTGTCCTTGGCCCTGTTGTAAGGCCTTCTTTTATCAATCGTATAGTAGGCTTGATGGAGCAGTTCGATTTTTTCCCGCCAAAGCGGATCCTCGTCTTGGCCCGGCTTGAGTTTAACATTAAGCTCAACCATCTTTCTAGTCTTATCTTCCAAAACTGGCAAGCCGCCATACTCCTCTCTTTTTTTGATAATTTTATCCTCCAGATCTTTTTCAAATTCATCCGATGTATAAAAAGAAGAGATCGGCGTAAAAGTGAATTTGATATTCATCGGGATGTATTTTTTAAGATAATCGATCAGTCCGATAAAACTTTCTCTATATCGTTTAGTGTCTTGTTTCGGAATATTATTCATCCGCTCAACGATCATATCGTCTGAAGAAAAATCAAATATAATTCCGGGTTCGTACGCATTCGCGATCGGCTTCAGCCATTTAGCATAATACATCAAGGTAAAAAGTTCGGCCCAGTCGGTTTCCGGTGTTTCTTCCAGCCGCCATAATTTGTATCCGCCGAAAGGCAGGGAAAACTTTATCGGCAAATTATTTTTTATGCTATTCGCTATGACTTCTTTTATGTGAGCGGCATACTCTTCCGTAATGCTGAATTTTCTGAACTTTTTGGACATTAGCATTTTAAATATAAAAGCAGGCAATTCTTCGCCCGACAAAGCAACGCCCGCCATTTTTTCGTCGAGTGTTAACTCATTCAATTTGTATTCGATATATTCTTTTGCTGCCATGGAGATGTGGGCAGGAATTGAACCTGCGATATTTGTCTTGCGGACAAACGCCTTACCCCTTGGCCACCACATCAAACATATCTTAGCATAAATAGCGATTATATCAATTATGATTTAATCTTTTCTCTATTCTAATAAATAGAGTTATTTCAATGTAAATGATATAATAGATTAGTGAGAATCTAGTCAATTAAACATATGGGCAGAAGATATTCCAGAAGAGATGATATGGATGAAGATATTGCAGGTATTATCGTTTTTATTTTGATTGGATCTGTCATCTACGCGGGTTTGGAATATAAGACTGACAGAGGACATTTTTGGCAGATTATCATATATATGGTTTTGATTATCATCGCAGCCGTCGGCTTATTTATCGGTTTTGTTATATTAAAAAATAAAATCAAACAAAATAAATCAGATCGATTGATGTCGCAGATTAATAAAGCTGGCTTGGAAGATTATATCAAGAATTTTATAAATAGATTCGGTTTAGAAAAAACAAAAAGTAAAGGTAGGTGGAATTTTAGAGGATATAATTTTGATTGGGAACGTTTACGTGATTTCAGGAATGTCTTGCAGGAACGCGGCGTGAAGGTTTCGCAATCTGATTTTAAGGATATTGATTTTTTGCTTCGAGAATATATTCAAAAAAAAGAGGAAGCCTTGACCAGAGAAAGCATCAAAGTAATATCGAATAAATTTTCAAATTTGTCAGGTAGTGAATTCGAAAATCTTCTCTATAGATTATACGAAAAAATGGGTTACATGGTTGAAAGAACCGGGAAAACCGGAGACCAAGGCGCGGATTTAATATTGAATAAAGGAAACGAAAGAATTTTAGTACAGGCAAAAAGATATGAAGATTTTTCGGTTGGTAACAGTGCGGTTCAACAGGCGGTCGCGGCTAAAAACCACTATGATTGTAACATGGCAGTTGTTGTTGCGACGACGCATTTTACGAATGAAGCATTGGCATTAGCAAAAACAAATAGCGTGGATTTAATATCGAAGAGAAGAATTCAGGAAATGTTGATGAATTATTTAAAAGAAAGCTGGGATTAGATTAATTTAGATCATAAATTTTTCAGATTAATTCATGCCCCGCATTTGCGGGGCGGTTTGTTTTTGTGCTAAGCTTGGTTTATGAATATCATTCTGGCTTTCATTGATTTTTTCATGCATCTGGACAAATATCTGGGCTCGGCGATCGCCGCTTACGGCAACCTGACTTATGGTTTGCTGTTTTTGATCATCTTCTGCGAGACCGGCCTGGTCGTGACGCCGATCCTGCCGGGCGACTCGCTCATTTTCGCGGCCGGCGCTCTTTCGGCCGGTTCGGTCCTGAGCCCGATCTGGCTGTTTGTCCTGCTCGCCATCGCGGCCATCCTCGGCGATTCTGTCAACTACTCGATCGGTCGTTTTTTTGGTGCGAAAATTCTTGAAGGAAAGACCGGTTTGATCAAAGAAAAACATCTGCGCAAATCACAAGCTTTTTATGACAAGCACGGTGGCAAGACGATCATCATCGCCCGCTTCGTACCGATCGTGCGCACCTTCGCCCCGTTTCTTGCCGGGTTAAGCCATATGAACTATTCACGCTTCATCGCCTATAACTTCATTGGCGGTATCGCTTGGGTCGGTCTTTTTGTCTTCGGCGGTTACTATTTCGGCAACTTGCCGGTAGTCAAAGAAAATTTCAGTTTTGTAATATTCGCGATTATTTTTGTCTCTCTTTTGCCCCCTGCTATTGACTTTTTTAGCCACAAGTGGTTTAATAAGGGGTCTATTTAGATATCTCATCTCTCTGGAGGGAGAAATATGAGAAACACGCTCATTCGGTTTTTGCTCGTTGTTGCCACGTTTGGCTTCACGGGTTGCGCGAGCACGCATTGGCTCGACGCACAGGTCGATCACAGCAAGGAAGGCTACCAAAGCTTCCGCACCGCCTACCCGGACGATCCGAGAAGCAAGGAAGCCGCCGCCTGGATCGAAGAATTATCCTGGAGGGAAGCGAGCGGGCTCAACACGCCCGAGGCCTACCGCGCATTCGCGGAAGCCTACCCGACGAGTAAGCGCTGCAAATCAGCCATGGCGCGGGCAAAGGCTCTCGAGCGCGATGCCGGCAAGGGACCGCACGGCAGGCAGT
>Ga0172379_10006146_pt1 | contig 16284 bp, 11 predicted proteins | sample GrowelOW334metaG_FD_119756 | JGI IMG/M metagenome (GOLD analysis project Ga0172379, IMG submission 119756) | Groundwater microbial communities from an aquifer near a municipal landfill in Southern Ontario, Canada - Groundwater well OW334 metaG | ecosystem: Environmental > Aquatic > Deep... | reverse complement strand
GGGGAGGGACACCCGATCAGAACCTCATTTTGTACGATGGATTTACTGTGTATCATGTCGACCATTTATATGGATTTTACTCTGCTTTTAATTCAAATGCAGTTAAAGATGTTCAGTTGTACAAGGGAGGATTCGAATCAAAATATGCAGGACGGCTTTCAAGTGTTACCAATATAACTGGGAAAGATGGAAATTCGAAGAGATTTAACATAGGTGGAGATATTAGTTTACTTAGTGCCAACGTGTATACAGAGATACCAATTGGCAATAAATTTACTTCATTGTTTGCTTTCCGGAAATCGTACAAAGGACCAATTTACAATAAAATATTCAAACAGTTTAACAACAGCAGACAGGCAGTTCAAAGACCATCAAATGGTGGATCTGATGGACCTGGGAGTGGACTTGGAGGCGGAAGGTTCGGCAGTAATAACTTTACAGCTCAAGTCTCTTCCTATTTTTACGATTTAAATACAAAATTAAGCTATCGCCCTACAGATAATGATATTATTTCTTTTAGCCTATTTAATGGAACCGACAATCTGGATAATAGTGTGAAAATCGATATGCCAAGTTTCGGGGGGGGCGGAATGGGAATTGGAAACCGCTCCTTCGGTTCAGATAACAGTGACCTTACAAAGTATGGAAATCTTGGGACCAGTCTTAAATGGTCAAGAAGATGGACTGACAAGTTTTACGGCAATAACTTGGTCAGCTATTCAAACTATTACAACAATCGTGATCGAACCAACAATCAAACTATTACAGATAAGGATGGAAATGAAACAACAGTTAAAACGGGAGCATTGGAAAATAACGACCTGAAAGACTTCAGTTTCCATTCTGATTATAACTGGGATGTTTCATCGCAAAACCAAATTAGTTTTGGATTAAAGCTTACAAAATACAACATCAACTATTCATATAGTCAGAATGACACATCTACTATTCTAAATATGGGCAACAAAGGGATGTTATTTGGGGGATATCTGCAGAACAAATTTAAGCTATTGGATAATAAGATAACGATTATTCCCGGAATTCACACAACTTATTACGAGATTACTGGAAAAGTTTATGCAGAGCCGAGGATTTCTGCCACTTACGCTGCAAATGATAAACTAAAATATATTGGTGCCTGGGGAAAATATTACCAGTTTGCCAACCGGATCACCCGCGAAGATATCCTGTCGGGCAGCAACGACTTCTGGATTCTGTCTGATGATCAAAAGGTTCCGGTCAGTCAGGCTTATCATTATATAACAGGTGTTAACTACGAAACAACGGATTATTTGTTTAGTGTGGAAGCCTATTATAAACAGCTCGCTGGTATTTCAGAATATTCCTTACGGTTCAATCCTAATCCGATGAGGATGGGAACCAGATATGAACAGAACTTCTATACTGGAAAGGGGTATACACAGGGAATAGAATTATTGGCTCAGAAAAAGGTTGGGTCTCTAACGGGTTGGGTTTCTTATACCAGAGCTCAGGCACGATATCAATTTGATGTGTATGGAGATAAATATTTCCCTGCAAATCAGGACATAACCAATGAATTTAAGATCATCGGAATATATAAATGGAGGAAATTAAGCTTTGCAGCAACTTGGATTTTTGCCACCGGAAGACCTTATACTGCGCCTGAAGGAGGTTACGCGATTACCTTACTGGATGGTTCAGAGAAAACATTTGTTGCTGCAGGTGAAAAAAACTCCCAACGGCTACCCGACTATCATCGGTTGGATCTTGCTGTAAACTATCTATTAAAATTTCGTAATGACCTGAATGAAAGAGGTAATATTAGCTTTTCATTATTTAACGTTTACAACAGAGAGAATGTATGGTATAAGGAATATCAAATCGTTGATGACCAAATCATATCAATAGATAAACTGTTTTTAGGCATTACACCAAATATTACAATAACTTTAAAACTTAAATAATATGAGTAACTTTATATTAATAAGTCATAGGCAAAGAATCAATTTCAAACAGAATATATTTAATTTTACATTAAACCGGTTGATCTTTACACTGAGCTTTTTGTTTGCATTGTACTCCTGCACCAAAGATGATGACAAGATTGCTTTCAATGATATCCCTGTAGTTGAATCGTACCTGATCAAGAATAACCCGGTTTCTTTAACCGTATCCAGAAAAACACCTTTCGAAGACAATGTCACTTTGTCTGACGATATTTTGGATCAACTTCAGATCAAAATTTCGTACAACAATCAAACCAGGATTATTCCATCTGTTGGGAAAGGAGTGTATAGAGATCCCAGTCTTAAACCACAGGAAGGTATTACCTATAAACTTGAGTTTGTGTTTAACAACCAATTAGTCACTTCCTCAACGGATGTACCTAAAAAACCGGTTGGATTCCATCAATCTGTGACGGTACTTGAAGTTCAATCTTTTGATTTTAGTGGAGGTTTTCCGACCGGACCCATCACAATAACTGAACCGGTAAAGTTGACCTGGACCAATAATGATGAGGGTTATTATATGGTCGTGATTGAGAATACGGAAGTTTCACCTGTTCCAATTCGCGATTTTGGTGACAACACACCTCCAGGCAGATTTTTCCGGAATGAACCAACCCAAGGGAAACAGTTTGAAATTCAATCCATGAGTTTTCAGTATTATGGTAACCACCGGTTGATACTATACCATATGAATCCTGAATATGCGGAACTATATAAGGATAATGGAAATAGTTCTCAAAACCTTACCAATCCTGCTACTAATGTTAAAAACGGATTAGGAATTTTTACCGGACTTAATGCTGATACCCTAATGCTTAATGTTATCAAGAAATAGATATTCCTTGAAGCTAAAAAATATACTAATTTTTTTATGGCATGAAGGAACTCCCAATCCACCGACTGCGGGTTCATGTGTGGGTGAAAGAGGTAGTCATGTTCGTCGCATCACATTAAATGTGTCCTTGGCAATTTTTTAAAATATTATTCAACAGGTTTATGAAACAATTTTCTTTAATTCTGTTTTTACTATCTATTCTAACAATAAACTTAGAAGCACAGACAGTTGAGAATTTCAAACTTCCAAAGAACTATTCCGGCAGACTGGATGAAATATTACCGGAAGTGGGCTTTGACCTGAATGTAAGGTTCATTTTTGACAAGGATTATCTGAAAAAATACAGTACCGTCCTGATGACCGACCAGGAAAAAACAGTCGGTGGTATGTTGAAAATGTTCAGGGCTTCCTGGGACATGATAACCCTGGTGGGCAATGATGGCTTCATCTACATTGCCAGGGATAAGGCGCAACTGGAATTATTGCAGAATAACAAGGAAATTGTAAAAACTGAAATAACTCAGTCCCGTAAAAAACTCAAACCGGTCAAAAGCAATTTTCTTTTATCGGGCGACATTGTCGATATTGAGAATGGAGAGCGAATACCCTTTGCGACAGTTGTCATTGAAGGTACAACCAAAGGTGTCACGAGTGACCAGAATGGCCATTTTGCTATGGAGAAAGTTCCCGCCGACACGGTAGTGGTGGTTGTCTCTTACATTGGATACCATACAAAAAGAATTGAACTGGAACCCCAAAAAGAAAACTCATCGCTCAAGATAGAATTAAAACAGCAAACCGTAGGGATTGCCGAAGTATTTGTGACTGGCAGGAAGGACGACAAGGCGCTGCAGCAATCCACCATTACACAGGACATCAAAATGGCGCCAGTTGCACTGAAAATTTTACCGAACATCGGAGAGAAGGACATTATGCGAGGGTTTCAGTTGATGCCTGGTGTGAGTGCAGCCAATGAAGGATCGGCCGGGATGTATGTCAGGGGAGGCACTCCCGACCAGAACCTGATTTTATACGATGGGTTTACTGTTTACAATGTGGATCATCTTTACGGTTTCTACAGCGCCTTTAACTCAAATGCAATCAAAGACGTCCAACTTCACAAAGGTGGTTTTGATTCTAAATTCGGAGGCCGGCTTTCCAGTGTAACTGAGATAACAGGCAAAGACGGCAATTCCAAGAAAGCAACCGTAGGAGCTGAGATTAGTTTGCTAAGTATGAACACTTATATTGAAGTTCCTGTCGGGGATCGCTTTACATCGTTGTTTGCGTTCCGGAGGTCTTACCAGGGCTATCTTTACGATAAAATCAGCGCCCTGAACAAATCCCCGACCACCTCAGCCAGGCCAATGTTTGGCGGGAAGAGCGCCAATACGGCCTCCTATTTTTATGATCTGAACGGGAAAATCACTTTCAAGGCGACAGCCAAAGATGTATATACCCTAAGCGTTTTCAACGGCACCGATTACCTCGACAACACACCGCAGTTCAAAATGCCGGAGGGTGGAGGAGGCCCTCCCGGCGGGGGTTCTTTCACCGGCAATATATCCATAAACAACACGGATTTTAGCAGGTATGGCAATGTCGGGGCGAGTACCAAATGGACAAGGAAAGTAAATGAAACGCTCACTTCCGATTTGTTGGTGAGTTTCTCCGACTATTACAGTACCCGGGACGAAAGAAGGTCGATCACGATCGACCAGAACAGTGTTTCAACCATCCGAAAAAGCGGTATCCTGGAGGATAACAATTTGATTGACCTGAGTATCAAGAATGACTGGAAATATGTGTACGACGACAAAAATATATTTGAATTCGGTGGTTTTGGAACTTTATATCGCATTGATTACACCTATCAACAGAATGACACGCTGACGATCCTGGACAAAAACCAAAGGGCTGCCATTGCAGGCTTTTACCTGCAAGACAAGATGCAATTTTTCAATAACCTGCTTACCCTTACACCGGGTCTGCGATTAAATTATTTCAGCGGAACCAACAAAGTTTACCCCGAGCCCCGTCTCAATGCCAGCTACCGGATTGCGCCCAAATTAACCGTCAACGGAGCAACAGGCCTGTATGATCAATTTGCAAGCAGGGTGGTCCGCGAAGATATCATGTCAGGAAACAGGGATTTCTGGATGCTGTCCGATGGAAAGGAAATTCCGGTAAGTTCGTCTGTTCATTTCAATCTTGGACTCAATTACGACCTGTCGGATTACCTTTTCAGTGTGGAAGGATATTACAAGCTAAACCAGAATATTTCAGAATATTCGATGCGGTACAGATCCATTCCTCAACCAGGCAGCACGGTTCAAACCACCGAACAGTTTTTCAACGGCAATGGCTATGCCACAGGTGTTGAACTGCTTGCTCAAAAGAAAGCAGGCAATTTCAATGGATGGATCTGTTACACACTTGGGCAGGTCAAAAACATGTTTCCGCTACAGTCTGATCAATATTTCTATGCCAATCAGGATGTAACCCATGAATTAAAAATGGTCGGCATTTACAAATGGGGCAATTTTGACTTCTCAGCTTCCTGGATTTATGCTACCGGTAGGCCTTATACAGCTCCGGTAGGCGGATACTCATTGAAGTTAATTGATGGGACCACCCAATCCTATTACGCTGTCAGCGACAAGAACTCCTACCGGTTACCTGCCTACCACCGGATGGACATAGCAGCCTCCTACCGCTTCAATTTGTTTAACCAGAGAGGAAAACCCAACTCTCTCAGCTTCTCGGTTTTCAATCTATACAATCGGATCAATGTGAGTTCCAGGCAGTTCCAATTGGTTGATTATGCTATTTTGCAAAGCGATATCAGTTATTTGGGAATCACCCCCAATGTTACACTTTCCGTAAAGTTTTAGGTCATGAAGAAAATACTATTTTTTACCTCCCTTTGTCTACTGATGGCCTGCAGGAAAACTGTTGTTACAGGATTTCAGGACAGACCCATTGTAGAATCTTATCTGTATGCAGATGAAAGTCCTACTGTCAAAATCTCAAAATTAGTGCCATTCACCTCCGACATGGACCTTTCTGATATGAATGTGAATAAGCTTTCAGTGGATATCACCGACGTCACAGCCGGAAAAAAATATTCGCTTACTGTCTCCGGCGATGGAGTGTATACGAACAAATCGTTGACAATCTCAGCCGGTAAAACCTATGAACTTTCCTTCCCCTACAACGAAATGGCAATCACCGCAACGACCATTGTCCCTGCCAAACCGCAAAACATGAAACTTTCTGCCACCGGAATGGCCATTCCGGGAAGGGGCCAGACCGGAAGCGTGCCTGGTGGCGACATGCCGGATCCGGTGATACTTACCTGGACCAATGATGACCAGGGTTTCTATTTCGTCTATGTAAAAAATGTTGAGAGTGTTAAAATCCCAATCGACTCCCGCAGTCCGAACGGAAATGATTTTTTCCGCAATCAGCCAACCAGTTCAAATACGTATGAAATTAACGCCAGATCTTTTCAGTATTATGGCATGCATCGTGTAATTTTGTACAAGATCCAACCTGAATACGTGCTTTTTTTTCAGGAAAATAGCAACAGTTCGCTCTCAATCTCTGAAATTAAAGCTAATGTTGCAAATGGATTGGGTATTTTTACAGGTATCAGCAGTACGTCTGCCTATTTGTATGTGGGAAAACCATAGTCGTGCCAAATATAATTCATACCGGCATATTCAATTGTCATCTATCTGTTCTAATAAAAACTACGTATGAAAAGTCTGCATTTCCTAGCAATATTGGGAATAGTCCTGATACTGGCATCCAGATGTTCCAAAGACAGCACGACCTCACAAATTCCCTACGGGACGGTTTCTGATTACGAAGGAAACGCATATAAAACAGTACCAATTGGCGCCCAAACCTGGATGGCAGAGAACCTCAGATCCATCAAACTGAATGATGGCACGCCAATAGCCTTGGTAACCGACAACAACACCTGGTCCAATCTGACCACTCCGGCTTACTGCTATTATGGAAACGATTCGACCTCTTACAAATACAATTATGGGGCGCTATACAATTGGTACACTGTTGATACAAAAAAACTGTGCCCAACCGGATGGCATGTTCCATCGGTCGGCGACTGGACTATCTTAAAGACCTATCTTGGTACAGACTCGCTGGCGGGAGGAAAACTAAAGGAGGCCTCCTCCGCCAATTGGTTTTCGCCCAATCTTTATGCTACCAACGCAACCAAATTCACAGCCCTGCCTGGCGGATACCGATTTTACAATGGCTCGTATAATAATTCGGGATACAGTTGAAACTGGTGGAGTTCAACAGCTAACTCTGCGGCAGCATCATGGTACTTCTATCTCATTTACAGCGATGGTAAACTTGGACAAAATTCCTACGATAATACCTATGGATTCTCGGTGCGATGCATCAAGGATTAGTTGTAACCTTCCATTACTTCGAGATCCTTGACTCCCAAAATTTATTGAAGCTGTACAACGGCTTCCTGCACAAATAAACTCTTGTTCCGAATTCTCTCGCCAGAGGATTTGTGATTCGACCTACTTCCTGAATATCCTGGAACAGCGATTCTACATCCTTCCCAAGTTCATCGTTGATGTAAATAAATTGGGTGATCTCATGGTCAAAGGTTTTGGGGAACCTGTACCTGAAATTGTCGCTGAAACTGATGGCTTCAGGCAAATGGTATTTCTTGCCAAGGATGGTGATGGCTCCTGCCTGTCCATAATTTTCTGCGTAAATGATGCATTGATCTTTATGCTCTGCGAGCTGCCATGCCTTGTTGGTAATATCAGCCAATTCGTCCCAACCCAGCATGTCAGCGTAATCCTGCGGGAGTGGGTAGTATTTGTTGTTTTCGTACCTTCTCACTGCATCGTTTTTGGTTACTTTGGCCATTTCATCGAAATAGGCCACCAGCTTCTCGGGCGATTTGGAAGCTATTCCCATCGGAAGCGCCGACCAGGTAAGAAGTAACAAAACCATCATGATAACTAACCTTACGATGTAGTTCCTGATGTATCCCTCAAAAAATACCGCTCCTGCGGCGACAAGCAGAGGATAAATCCCGGCCGAATAGTAGGACTTCCCCTGTAAAATCAGGTACAAGAGCAATACAAGGACCAACACATAACCCACCCAATGATATTCCTTTGCCCTTTTATTGAACAACAGGAACAATAAACCCGGCAATACCAGAAGTGTCGAAGGGTAATTCATCAGCAATTGCTCCATCAAAAATGTGGCGGAACTCATTTTTGTCAGCTGAGAATTCTGTAGTTGGGAAAGATGACTTAGTACCGGTAACTGATGGGCTATTTGCCAAATGACGTTGGGTAATACAATTAGAAAAGCAAGAAGAACTGTCAGATAGAAATCCCTGTTAAGAAACAGTTTCCTGTGTTTGGTAAATGGAAGTATCCCCAATACCGCGATCACAAGAAACAACAGATTGTATTTGTTGAGAATCCCAATACCAATAGTCAGGCCAAACAGGTAGAGGTATTTCTTAAGGTTTGAATTGTGGTATCTTAGCAGGAGGTAAAGGGCCAGGGTCCAAAAGAAAATGTCCAGGAATACCGGTTGGAAAAGGCTGAAAGCCCTCAGAAAGAGAATGGAGCAATTTACGCCTACTGCGGCCACAATCTGTGCAAAAAAGCCTCCGTTCAACTCCCTGGCCAGCATGGCACAGAGATAGATGACAACACCTCCCAGCAAAGCAGGCAGGATCTTTGCGGCAAAGAGAGTGTAGCCAAACAATTTGGTCAAAATAGCAGCCAAAAAACCGATCAAAGGGGGAACAGAAAAATAGCCGAAATCAGGATGCTCTCCCAGGGAAAAATAGAGCAATTCATCTCTGTGAAAACCCAAATTTTGATAAAACAGCAAATGGATCAACACGCCTAACACGGAAATTAATAAAATGGTCAATCCATTTTGGTGATCCCGAAGGTAGGTTTTGAGGCGCTCAACACGATAAGTTGGTTTCATCGTTCGTAATTATATTTTTTAGTCACCAGAAGGATTGAGACTTAGTCCCGTAAGTGCAGAATTTTCTTTCTTGCCACAAAGAGACTAAAACACAAAGGTTTCACAAAGAATTGCACGGACACCTATAGCCGGAAGGGATTTTCAAATAGTCATTTTCCCATCAAATTTAAAAAATTGTATTCAACGAACAAGGAATTCCAATATCCCCAACGTTAGTAGTCAAGTGGCATGACTAACCGAAAAATCCTGTTTTGGAACTCTTGTAAAACTGTTACATTTGTGTAGCTCCACGCTGGGTGTGGATCATTTTGCAGAGGGTCCTGCAGGATCAAAGTTAAAATAAGTAGCTGGCCATTCAACGACATCATGTTAATGTGCAATAAGATTACCATCACAATGTTCCTTGGACTGGTATTAACTTTACCTTTACTTTTAGCTTCGCCGTTTCCTGCAACCAAAATTAGTGTCACGGCTTTAACAAGAATACCATCCCCTGTAGTTGCTACGCTTTTTCAAACAATCAGTTATAGCCCCGAAAATAACCTGAAAACCGACTCGGTGATCATTCCATTGAAACGTGCCGGGAGATTGCTGCTGGTCGAAGCCATTGTAGACGGAGAAACAGGTAATCTGGTATTTGATACCGGAGCCAACGGCCTGGTATTCAACAGTACCTATTTTAGAAACCATGTACGATCAGATGTCTCTAACCCAAACGGTATTACTGGTTCTGTGGGTACCGTTGAGCAGATTACCATCGACAAAGTTGAATTTGCCAATCTTACCTACAAAAAGATCAAGGCCGACTTGGCCAATCTCGGGCACATAGAAAACAGCAGGGGAATAAAAATCCTCGGACTTTTTGGATTTAACCTGATCAGGGATTTTGAGATTATCATTGATACCAGAAGCAATCAGCTAAAACTCTACCGGATCGACAAAACAGGTAATAGATTTGTTCCTGATCAATATAAAATCAGACCAGATTATTCGCAGTTGTTCCAAACAAACTCCAATATTCTTTTCTTATCAGGAAAGATTGGAGGTAAAACATTGAATTTTTGCTTCGATACCGGTTCTGAAACCAATGTAATCAATAGTTATTCCGGCAAAAACATAATGAATACCCTGACAATTACCCGTCGCTCGAATTTGCGTGGGGCAGGATCATCCCGTTCGGAAGTATTGTTTGGGCGAATGAACGACTTTACTTTGGGAAATAAACAAATAAACGGAATGGAGACAGTCATTTCCAATCTTGATGCCCTAAGTGATGCCTATGGTACAAAGATTGACGGAATGCTCGGGTACAATTTCATTGAACAGGGCGTTGTGTGTATTAACTTTGTCAAGAGGCACTTTAGTATTCAATTTACGAAAGGAGTGGAAAAATGAGAAAAATTTTATCAATCCTTATTCTTGTTATTCTCATATTGAGCTCGGTAAGTACAAAAGCTCAATATGATCCGGATAAAGTGTGCCGCATCGAAAATGGGAAGATAATTTTTCGGCTCAATTTGAAATGGTCTGATAAAGAGAAGAAGGAGATTTCCACTCTTTTTGAACTGGACAGCACACTCTTGGCCAGGGCATTCAAGGGTGAAGCTAATATCACCTTCGAAGGGGAGCAATGGAAGGCAGTCAGGCTAAAATCTTTTATCGTAGAACTTTCCAAACCTTTCAACGCAAAATCGAATAAAAAAGAGGTAAACACGGATGATTTGTATGTTCTGCTCGACAAATGGATAAGTTTTTCAGGCAAGGATGATGGAGGAACAGAGGTTTATGGGGTAAACAGATTTGAAATAACAAATGCCTTTCACTACGACAAAACTGCATGGTTCTATCTTGCGGGAAGAAAATCCGCCAAAAATGTATACATCTCTGGCTCTTTCAATGGATGGAGCACCACACAAAATCCAATGAAACAGGTTGAAACGGGTTGGACGGCCGAATTAAACCTCAAACCCGGAAAATACACCTATAAATTTATCGTTGATGGAACCTGGATATCAGACCCCTACAATAAGCTACGGGAAGATGACGGGGCTGGCGGATATAACTCTGTGGTATTCTGTCACAACCATCTCTTTAAACTCTTTGGAAATGAAACCTCGCGATCGGTATTTGTTGCCGGCAATTTTAACAATTGGAATCCAAGGGAGCTGGCTATGACAAAAACTGATGATGGCTGGGTTCTTCCAATCTTTCTACGCGACGGTAGCTATACCTACAAATTTATTGTGGACAATCAATGGTACACTGATCCGGCCAATCCGTCAGAACGCAAAGACGGTCACGGGATCACCAATTCTGTTCTCTCTATTGGTGAGCCCTATTTGTTCTCACTGGAAGGATATACCGATGCCCGTCAGGTAGTATTGGCCGGTAGTTTTAATGGCTGGAAAATCCACGAACTTCTGATGGACAAAACCGCCAAAGGCTGGCAATTGCCTTTCATCCTGCCGGCAGGAAATTATGAGTACAAATTTATTGTGGATGGGAATTGGATCACCGATCCCGGAAATCCCTTCTCTACAGGTGAAGGAATCTACGAAAATTCATTTGTAGCACTGAAGGCCAATTACCTGTTCCTGCTAAACAACCATGTGGATGCGGGAAGTATCATTGTAACAGGAAGTTTCAATGGTTGGAACACGAAAGGGTACAGGATGGTTAAAAAAGACGGGAAATGGATCTTCCCCTTGTACCTGAAACCCGGGAAACACACCTACAAATTCATTATCGACAAAAATTGGATCATCGATCCGGTCAACAAGCTTTATGAACAAAACGAGTATGGCACCTATAATTCCGTATTGTGGATAAATCAATGATGTTTAATTAGTTATGATCCAAAATAAATTGTGGATTGAACGCCTCATCATATCCTATTCCCCGTTCTCCGTTTCATTTTTTCACATTTTCTTTCTTCTTACTTTTTAATAATCTTTCATTCCGTCCGATCCCAACTCCAACTCATTTTTTGATATTTTTTCGCGGACGGTTTTCATGTCTCGTTCTTTTACCAGGGGTTTCGCTTCGCTCCACCCCTGGCTACCAATATTTCGCCACTACGTGGCTTAACCCCAGAGTAGAGTTCAAACCTTCATTGTTTCCCCGTTTCAATCTCTCAATCATCTATTTCTCAGTCCCTCCGTCATCCTAATCGTCCTAGTCGTCCCAGTCGTCCTAGTCCGTCTCTCCATCCTTCCTTCACTCCTCGCCGAGCAGTTCCTGCCTCAACCGTTGCAATTCAACAACCTGTTCTTCGCTCACTTTGGGGTATTCGAGTTTCATAGAATCCAGTGCATGAAGAATGGCCGAGGCGACCACAATACGGGCATAATGCTTGTTGTCGGCCGGCACCACGTACCAGGGAGATGCATCGGAGGCAGTTTCCTTAATCATCTCGCCATAGGCAGCCATGTACGACTTCCAGAATTTTCTTTCGGTAAGGTCAGACTTGCTGAATTTCCAATTTTTTTCGGGCCTTTCCAGACGTTCAAGAAACCTCTTTTTCTGCTCCTTTTTCGAGACATGAAGGAAGATTTTCACGACAAGAATCCCATTATGGTTCAGGTATGTTTCAAAATTCCTGATGTCGCTTAGCCGCTCCTTCCATACATTCTTAGTGACCAGTTTTTTGGGAATCTTCTGTGAGGCGAGAATCTCCTCATGCACCCTGACTACCAAAACCTCTTCGTAGTATGAGCGGTTAAAAATGCCGATTCGACCGCGCTCGGGCAGATGCTTCATGCAACGCCACAAGTAATCATGATCCAACTCCTCCGAATTTGGCGCCTTGAAAGAGGTGACTTCGCAGCCTTGCGGATTGACACCTGACATGACATGCTTGATTGCACCGTCCTTTCCAGCGGCATCCATGGCCTGAAAAATAACCAGTAACGACCATCTGTCCTGGGCGTACAACTTATCCTGCATTTCAGACAAAATCTTAACCCCCTGTTCAAGAAATAGTTGCGCAATGGGCTTTTCTTCTTCCCCCAATTCTGACTCCTCATCACAGGGGTAATCCTTGAGACGAAACTTCTTTTCCCCGGTTACGCGATAATTTTTTGAAAACTTGTTGCCCCTGGCTATCAATTGTTTGGTACTCATTTTGGCGACCTCGTCGACTGTAATCGTTGGGTCAGAGAATTCTTTGGCAATTTTTGTCATAGCTCTTGTAGATGAAATTCAATGGTGGTGTCTCCGTTTGATAACTCCTCCGGAAGCCTCCTTGATGGTATTGGCAAAAACAAAGGCATTGGGATCCAAATTATAAACAAGGTTCTTCAACTTCCTTAATTCCAGCCTGGTAATCACAGTGAAAATAATATCACAATCCGCACTGATCTCAAATTTACCCGGCAGAAAGCCCCTTTCTCCCTTGTATACGGTAATTCCCCGGCCAAGGTCGTTGACAAGTTGATATTTTATCATTTCGCTTTTCCCTGAGATGATGGTCACCCCTGTATAAGCCTGTATCCCCTCCACCACATAGTCGATGCAACGCGTAGCGGAGAAGTAGGTCAAAACTGAATAGAGCGCAGTTTCGATCCCGAATTTAAATGCGGCAACACTAAAAATGAGGATATTAATGCCCAGGATAATTTCTGTGATAGTAAATGAGGTCCGTTTCAAAGTGTAGAGGGCCAGCACTTCAATCCCATCCAGTGCTGCACCGGAGCGCATAATCAGCCCAACGCCGATACCAAGAAATACCCCTCCAAAAATGGATATAAGAAGCTTGTCTGTTGTTATTGCAACATCCGGTAGCAGGGTCAGGCAGATTCCCAAAAGAATCACACTAATCAGTGTCCTGAATGCGAATCTTAAGCCAACGGAAAAGTAACTCACTGCGATAAAGGGGAGGTTCATCACTACAATAACAATGGCCAGGTTGAAGTGGTACAATTCGTGGATCAGCAACGAAATTCCGGTAATTCCCCCATCAAAAAAATGGTTGGGAACCAGAAATCCCTTCAGGGCATACCCTGCAAAAATTACCCCTACCACCATCAAAAGAACATCCTGAATGATTTCCAGCGATTTATTTCCATGAGATTCAGTAATCTTTTCCTCAAGTTTTGACTTTAAATATTCCAGATTCTTTTGTTTGCGCGCCTCTCTTTCGCGGATAGCAGTCTGGGTATAATACCGATGAGCGGAGAGGAACTCAACCTGTTTGAGCATCCAGTCGAACCTGGCTTTTACAATCCCTGCCTCCCTGAATTCACTGAAAAGTTTCTCGGCGAATGTGGTATACTGTTCCGTACCCAGATAGTAAAGATCCGCGTCACACATGATCTTCTCCATTAGTTCCGAAGGTGCGGAAGGTAATTTAGTAACCATGATTATCCGGCATACTTTCTCTATCTGGTCTGACGTGTACCCATAATCCGGAAGATGTTTCCTGGCAAGGTGGCAGGAGTGCTCTTCGTGCCCGACAAACTCCTGCATGTAACCGGCATCGTGGAACAAAGCGGCCGTTTTCAGCAATACCAGATCGTCGCCGGAGATTCCTTCACCTACGGCAAGATGTTCAGCGACTTCGATAACACCAATTGTGTGACTGACATTGTGATAAGTGAGAAATGCTGGCAAGCCAGTCTCCAGTTTCTGAATTAAAAATGAGTGTACCTGATCAAATTGCATGGTTATAACTGGGAATAAGTTAATTCAGAACTTCGTAAATCAGTACCTCCTCCGCTTTATTTTTTAGGAAGGCCGATCCTATCGATTTGCAGTTGAAGGATTGTTTTACCATTTCGTAGGCCCCTTTTGATATCACAATCTGACTGACACCCGCGACTTTTTGCAAACGCTGCGCGACATTTACCGTATCTCCGATAACTGTGTAATCGAGTCGCCGAAGTGTTACAGATCCTATATTCCCGGAGATCATTTCACCGCTGTTGATTCCCACCGAAACTTTTGGCAGGAAATCTGAACTGCCTTCCATTGTCTCAATTTTATTTCGGATGGCCAGACAGGCATCTATGGCGCGATCGAGGTGATAATCCCCTTTGAAGACGGCCATCACACAATCACCAATAAACTTATCGACAATCCCTTTCTGTGCAATAATCTCTTTCACCATCAGGTCAAAATAGCGGTTAAGCATGGCAACCACCGTATCCGGTGTCTCCCTTTCACTGATAGAGGTAAAGCTGCAGATGTCAATAAAGGCAACAGTAGCATCTACGGTTTCATTTGCCATGATGGAGGTCTCGTATTCCCGGCTGCCCATGAAATTGAGTACGTTCTCATCAACATACATTTTTAAAATATTATTTTCCTTAATTGCCTTCAGCGTTTCCCGGATCAGGTTTACATGCTGAATCGTTTTTTCCATGGTAAGTTCGAGATCTTCAAAATCCACCGGTTTGGTTACAAAATCGAAAGCGCCACGATTCATAGCTTTCCGGATATTATCCATATCCCCGTAGGCTGAAACCATCACGGTTTTAACCAGCGGATTGGTCTCGCTGAGTTTCGTAAGCAAGGTCAGTCCATCCATCTCAGGCATGTTGATGTCGCTCAGTACAATCTCAACATCCGGGTACTCCTCCATTTTTTTCAGCGCATCTTTCCCATTGACTGCAAAGATGAAATCGTACTGCTGTTCCCTGATCTTTTTTCTGAATTTCTGCCTGATGAGTATCTCAAAATCGGTTTCATCATCGACAATTAAAATCTTTATCATGGAATGATTGTTTTTAATTTCAGTTTGAGTGATCGAAAATCCAATGGCTTCGTTAAAAAGTCGTCTGCTCCCAGTTCCATTGCAATTCTGTGATTGTGTTCATCTCCGTAGGCTGTAATCATCATCACTACAGGTGGCGGCTTTGCATACTTCTCTTTGATGTGTTTCAGCAACTGAAGTCCGCTCATTCCTGGCATATTGATATCCGAAAGAATCAATACTGCTTCATGTCCCGGACTTTTCAAAAACTCCATTGCCTCTTCTCCTGAAAAAGAGAAGGCAAATTCCAACTCTCCATACTTTATTTCCTTTCGGAAATGCTGCAGGAAAAGATCCTGAATGTCTCTTTCATCGTCAACTACCAATACTTTTGCCATAATCATAATTGGTTCACGCAGAATTCGCAAAAGCTTCGCAAAGAGCACACAGAAGAATCTACTAATTCAGCACTTTGCGTTCTTTGCGTCTTACTTTGCGTTCTTTGCGTGAAATTTATTATTGTTCATCATTTCACTATTTCAAACTGGAAGATGAATGGTGAAGACTGATCCCTCTCCCTCTTTGGTTTCAACTTTAAGCTCCCCTCCATGGCCTTTTGTCACAATTTCATAACAGAGTGATAGGCCCAGCCCTGTGCCGGCTCCCGTCGGCTTCGTCGTGAAGAAGGGCTGAAAGACCTTATCGATGGCTTTTGCCGGGATTCCATTCCCATTGTCAATCACTTTTAT
>Ga0172379_10006145_pt1 | contig 16286 bp, 18 predicted proteins | sample GrowelOW334metaG_FD_119756 | JGI IMG/M metagenome (GOLD analysis project Ga0172379, IMG submission 119756) | Groundwater microbial communities from an aquifer near a municipal landfill in Southern Ontario, Canada - Groundwater well OW334 metaG | ecosystem: Environmental > Aquatic > Deep... | reverse complement strand
GGATGAATTTGCTCTTGGTGGATCGACTGAAAATTCTGCTTTTGGCGCAACAAAAAATCCCTATGATACAAGTAGGGTTCCGGGAGGTACTTCTGGTGGTTCAGCAGCTTGTGTAGCTAGTGATATGGCCTTGGCAGCCCTTGGGTCTGACACAGGAGGCTCAATTCGCTTGCCTTCTGCGTTTTGCGGAGTTGTGGGGGTAAAACCGACTTATGGGCGGGTTTCTCGTTTTGGGTTGATGGCAGCTGTTTCGTCTTTTGATGTTATTGGTCCAATAGCAAAAACTATAGAAGATGCGCAGATTATATTTGAGGCTATAAAAGGGAAGGATTCGTTTGATAGCACGACAATTTCTGAAACGACTTATCCTAAATTTTCTCCCAAAAAAGAATTGACTGTCGGTGTTCCTTGGGATTTAGTTAATGCAGAGGGAATCAGTAAAGATGTGAAAGATAATTTTTCTGAGGCTATAAAAAAAATGGAGGCTTTAGGTTATAAAATAAAAGATATAAAATTGCCAAATTGCCTTGCTCTTTATTACATAATAAATTTTGCTGAAGTTTCAACCAACCTCGCGCGTTTTGATGGAGTTCGATATGGTTTGCATAAAAATGGGAAAAATTTGTATGAAGATTATACTTTATCCAAAGGTGTTGGTTTTGGAAAAGAAACTCGCAGGCGTGTATTACTCGGCGCATATGTTCTCTCTGCTGGATATTATGATGCTTATTATGGCAAGGCCCAGAAAGCTCGTGAAGCATTAAGAAAAGAATTCAAAGATATTTTTTCAAAGATTGATTTGATATTGATGCCAACTTCTCCAATACCTCCATGGAAAATCGGGGAGAAGAGCGATCCACTTTCAATGTATTTGGCTGACATATTTACCGTTACAGCCAACATTGTCGGACTACCTGCAATTTCTTTGCCGTCTGGCTTTATGGAGATAGAGGGGAAGAAGCTTCCAATCGGTATCCAATTTATGGCGACACACGGGGCAGAGGATTATTTGCTTGAAGTTGGCAAAAAGTTTGAGTCAATATGATACAATAAATATATGAATCCTAATCCTATTATTCAAGATACAGTTCTCGGATCCAGATGGTTAAATCCTGATTACTTGTTTAACCAAGGAATCGTATTTTTCCAGCAAGTTGCAGATTTTTTTCAAAACTTTAACGTTGGGTCTGAATTGTTGTCTATCTATCATATGGTTCTCATTGTTCTTACACTTTTTTTTCTCACGATTCTTGCTTATACTTCAATTAGAATTTTTGAAATTCGAAGCAAAGAAGAAAAGCATTTGGAACATGAAATTGAAGAGTACGCTCATCATCAAGCGGAACGAGAGAAAAAGAAAAGTCAGATTGAAGAAATATCTAAAAATCCAAGATGGATAAAGACTTTGAATTTTCTTTTCTCTCAACATTCTAGCGATTGGAAGTTGGCGGTTATTGAAGCTGATTCAATGCTCGAATCATTGATGGATCAATTAGGATTTAAAGGGGATACACTTGGAGATAAATTAAAATCTGCCACTCAAGATAAATTTCGCAGTCTTACTTCAGCTTGGGAAGTGCATACCATCAGAAATAAAATAGCTCACGAAGGAGATTCTTTCCATCTTTCACAACATGAAGCAAAAAGGGTAATTGCTTTATATGAGCAGATTTTCCGCGAATTTGGGTATATATAGACTTTAAAGACAATTTGAGGTACAATATGCACTCTTAGTAGGTTAGATAAGAGGAATTTAATATGGTTGTTTAGTTTGAAAATATAGCGGGGTAGAGAAGAGGCATCTCGTAAGGCTCATAACCTTAAGACTCTGGTTCGATTCCAGACCCCGCAACAAGTCGGCAGGTGACATGCCAAAATGTCCTATTTGCCGAGTATAATGTATAATATGTCGGCGTAGCTCAGTCGGTAGAGCGTGGGACTCATAAGCCCAAGGTCACAGGTTCGATCCCTGTCGCCGACACACATCAGGGTTAGAAACCTTGATAAAAAGTAAATAATTGCGGTCGTAACCCGCAGAAAGAAGGTTTTTAAAAACACAATTGCGGTCGTAGCTCAACTGGTTAGAGCGCTTCCCTGTCACGGAAGAGGTTGCCGGTTCAAGTCCGGTCGATCGCGCTATGTCAATGACAATGTGTGCATTTTTAAAAAAATCCCAGATTCCATCAAAAGACGAATGGCAAAAATCTATAGATGGTCTTAAGTATGATCTTCAACTACACCCAGATTTTAAAGTTTTAACAGATACTGGTTTTATTCCTTGTAAGCTTAATAAAATTGATAGTGGTTTCGAGATTGGCTATCCAGAAGTAAAAGAATATTTGAATGATAAAAATTTAAAAGATATATTGGAAGATAGAGATTTTTGTATTACTTTTACGTTCTCTTCATCTACATCTGAACTTGTGTGTATTCTTATTGCATGTCTGTCTTTGATTGATATATTCGATAGTATAATTTATTTTGCAGATTATGGAATAATTTACGATAGAAATAAACTAGAAACTGAACTTAAGGATGAGATGAGTATTTTTCTTAAAGAAATAGGTTCTAACTTCGTCCACTAGTCGCGCCACTAAAAAAACTGTTATAATCATCTTATGAAATTGATTCTTGCGTCAGATTTAAGTTTTTTATTAAAATATGGTTATAATTTGACCGGTATTTCAAAAAACCAAATAAAGATTGGTTATGTTACTACTGCTTCAAAAGGAGCTAGAAATTTTGGTCAGAGAGTAAAAGATGTGATGATGCCAGCCATAAAAGATGCTGGATATTACTTTGAAGACATAGATATAGTGGGCAAAAGCAAAAATGAATTAAGAAAATTTTTTAAAGACAAAAATGTTATTCATATTGAGGGTGGTAATACTTTTTATTTATTAAAAGCAATTAAAGAGACTGGCTTTGATGAAGTACTAAAAGAATTGCTTAATGAAGGTAAAATTTATGTTGGTACAAGTGCAGGATCATATGTAATGTGTCCAACTATTGATGTTTCAGATTGGAATAATGAGACGGTTGATAGATTTGGGGTTACTGATTTTACTGCTCTTGGTTATGTTCCTTTTATATTAATGGTTCACTATAAAGATGAAGCAAAAGAATTTGTAAAAGAAAAAATGAAAACCCTTAAATATCCATTACATATTTTACGAGACGGGCAGGGAGTATTGGTTGAAAATGGTAAATACACTTTTGTAGGAGACGGGGAAGAGGTTAAACTGCTATAATCAAAATATCTAATATGAACATTTTTTATCCCGTAAAATTATTAGCTGATTGGTTTACTTATTCTGTTTTTAAACTGATTCCCGATACTTTAAAAGCTGATGCTTTTAACTTTTTTTTCTATGACACTATAAAGATATTTATATTATTAGCTGTAATTATTTTTATTGTTTCAATTATCCGTTCGTATTTACCACCAGAAAAGATAAGAGCCATTTTATCTCACAAAAATAAATATATAGGAAATGTACTGGCTTCACTCCTTGGGATTATCACTCCTTTTTGTACCTGTTCTGCGATTCCATATTTCTTGGTTTTATTCAAGCTGGAGTTCCACTCGGAACGACTTTTTCTTTTTTAGTTGCTTCACCGATGATAAATGAAGTGGCGCTGGTTTTACTTCTTGGAATGTTTGGTTGGAAAATAGCTTTAATTTATGTAATAAGTGGTTTGATCATTTCTATACTTTCCGGAATAGTGATAGGTAAATTAAAAGTTGAAAATTTAGTTGAGCCATTTGTCTATCAAAATACTATAAATGGAGATATGGATTTACCGGCGATGAGTAAAAAGGAAAGGGTTAATTATGCATTAGATTATACGAAGGAAATCATTGGGAAAGTTTGGTTATATATTTTAATCGGTGTTGGAATTGGGGCTTGGATACATGGATATATTCCTGTTGATTTCTTGGCTCAATATGCGGGAGCTGATAAATGGTATGCTGTGCCACTCGCTGTGCTTATCGGTATTCCTCTTTATTCCAATGCAGCTGGTGTGATTCCTCTTGTTTTTGTTTTGACTGAAAAAGGTGTAGCGATGGGAACAACGCTTGCTTTTATGATGGCTGTTACTGCATTATCTCTACCAGAATTTATGATTTTGAAAAAAGTTATGAAGACAAGACTGATTTTAATCTTTGCTGGTATTGTAGGAATTGGAATCATGTTTACTGGCTATTTGTTCAATATAATAATTTAATTCAAATAAAAACTGCTATAATAAAATCATGAAAGAAACGAAATTATTTCCAGAGCCTATATCTATAAAGAAATTGATTGGTCCGAGTTTTGTCATTCTGGCTCTTGGACTAGGTTCTGGAGAAGTCATTTTATGGCCTTATCTTACAGCAAATTATGGACTGGGTATCGCTTGGGGTGCAATTTTAGGAATTACTTTTCAGTATTTTATGAATATGGAGATAGAACGCTATGCACTCGTAAAAGGGGAAAGTGTTTTTGTGGGAATTCATAAATTATTTAAGCCGGCAGTTTATTGGTTTATTGTTTCGACTTTCATTGGTTTCGGTTTGCCGGGAATTATTGCCGCTTCTGCGAAAGTTTTTGCAAGTGTTTTAGGAATAGAAGATTTTAAATGGATAGCGATTTTATTTTTATTGATAATCGGATTGATTTTAAGCTTGGGTAACACTGTTTATGAGACAATGGAACGTGTTACGAAAATAATTATTTCAATTGGAGTGCCTTTTGTATTTTTATTGGCTATTTTTTTAGCGACGCAGACTGACTGGTCTGCATTGTGGGGTGGAATAATAGGGAAAGGTGAAGGCTTCTGGTTTTTACCGCAAGGTATTAGTATTGCCACTTTCCTAGCGGCTTTTGCTTATTCGGGGGCTGGTGGAAATTTGAATTTAACTCAATCTATTTATATAAAAGAAAAAGGTTATGGTATGGGAGTTTATTCACAAAAGATTTCCAGTTTATTTTCTAAAGAAAAAGATAATGAAATTGTTTTAGAGGGGACAGAGTGCGCGACGACTCCCGAAGACGTCAGCCGTTTTAAGAAATGGTGGAAATTGATTAGTATTGAGCATGCTTTTGTTTTTTGGTTTTTGGGTATTATTTCTATGATTTTTCTCATGCTTTTGTCTTATGCTACTACTTATGGTTTGGCTGGTAATACTGAAGGGATAAATTTCGTCATAAACGAAGGGGCGGTGATTGGACAGATGATTTTTCCATCCATTGGAACTTTGTTTTTAGTGGTGGTTGCTATTATGTTATTTCAAACGCAGTTGGGAGTTATGGATTCTACTTCTCGCATAATGGCAGAAAATTTAGCTATTAGAAAATTACATGGCAAAGAAAAAAGAAAGATAAATCTTTCAAAAATATACTATTCATTTGTTTGGGCGCAGATTATATTTGGAATAATTTTATTTTTGCTTGATATTTACGAGCCGAAAACCCTGATAGTCTTGGGGGCGGTAATAAATGCCTTTGCAATGTTTGTGCACCTTGCCCTAGTCTCTTGGTTAAATCATAAAAGTTTGCCGAAAGTTTTCCAGCCAAATTTATGGCGAAAAATAGTAATTGGAATCATTTTTATATTCTTTGGAGTGTTTAGTTTTATCGTTTTGTTTGATAAATTTAATCTGTGATAATGTTTTGCAAAATAAGCGAATTTAAACTAGTATGTTTATAGGGTAGTTTGCAATTGTAACTGTTTTAACAAGCCGTTGTAGCTCAGTTGGTAGAGCACGTCATTGGTAATGACGAGGTCACCGGTTCAATCCCGGTCGACGGCTCCTTGCACCTTTAAGAAAACAGGTTTCAAGAGCACGGATATTTTTTTACTAAAAAATTCCTCGTGCTCGCGCCGTCGCGCTCCCAAGTCTCTCGAAACCTGTTTTCTTTTCGGTAACAAGCCGATGTAGCTCAGTTGGTAGAGCATCGCTTTCGTAAAGCGAGGGTCGACAGTTCAATCCTGTCCATCGGCTCAAAGCTATGGAAAAAGATACAAATGATATTCAAAAAGAAATAGAGAAACTTGAGATGGAAATGCAGAGTCCAGATTTTTGGAATGATAAAAATAAAGCACAATTTGTTTTGCGAGAACTTGCAGAACTTAAAAATAAGAAAGAAGGTTTGGGAAAATACGATAAAGGTAATGCGATAATTACGATAATTTCTGGAGCAGGAGGAGATGATGCTGAAGATTTTTCTAGTATGCTTTTATCTATGTATATGAAGTACGCGAATAAAAAAGGTTGGGATATTTCTTTTATTCATGAACATAAAAATGACCACAATGGATACAGAAATGTTTCTTTTGAAATAAAAGGTAAAAATGTTTATGGGACATTAAAAAATGAGGGAGGAGTGCATCGTCTCGTTAGGATTTCTCCCTTTAATGCAAAAAAATTAAGACATACTTCTTTTTCTTTAGTCGAAGTCTTGCCAAAATTTTCAAAGCTTGAGGAGCGTGATGTCGTCATACCAGAAGCGGATTTAAAAATAGAATTTGCTCGTTCAAGTGGGCCTGGAGGTCAAAATGTTAATAAAAGAGAAACTGCTGTTCGTATTGTGCACACACCAACAGGTATTTCGGTCCATGCTTCTGGTGAGCGTTCCCAAGAGCAAAACAGGGAACAGGCTATGAACGTTTTGCGAGCTAAGATTTTCAAAAAAGCGCAAGAAGAGAAAAAAAGTGTAGAAGAAAGCATGAAGATAAATAAAGGGGTGGAAATAGAATGGGGAAGTCAGATTCGCTCTTATGTGCTTCATCCATATAAAATGGTTAAAGATCACAGGACTGATGCGGAAACTTCAAACATAGACGCTGTTTTAGATGGCGACCTTGATATTTTCATTGAGGCAGAGAGAAATCTGTGATAAAATAGGAGGGTGATTTACTTTAATAATGTTTCTAAGGTCTATAAGGATGCTGTCGCATTAAACGATGTTACTCTTACGATTACAGCGGGGGAGTTTGTTTCTATTGTTGGAAGTTCTGGCGCGGGTAAGACTACTTTGACAAAAATGATTATGGCAGATGATTCTCCGTCTCAGGGTACGGTTTTTTTTGAATCTATTAATGTGCATAAATTAAAAAGTAAAGATTTAACCAAGCTTCGCCGACGTATGGGGGTGGTATTCCAAGATTTTAAACTTTTATCAAATAAAACCGCATACGAAAATATTGCTTTTGCGATGGAGGCAGCTGGCAAGACCGACGAAGAGATAGCTTCTGATGTTCCACATGTTTTAGAGCTTGTAGATTTGAGTCATCGATTGTTTCATTTTCCAGACCAGATGTCTGGTGGGGAGAAACAAAGACTTGCCATAGCTAGAGCCATAATCAATCAGCCTGAACTTATCATTGCTGATGAGCCGACGGGTAACTTGGATCCGATAAATACCCATGAGATAGTTCAAATTTTAAAAAAGATAAATGATTTAGGTACGACTGTTATCTTGGCTACGCACAATCGAGGAGTAATAGAGTCTGTTGGGAAAAGGGTAATCACTATGGATAACGGCAAGATTATTCGAGACACGAAAAACGGCAAATAATGGTATAATTTAATTTTATGACAGAATTAAAAAGAATTATAAAAGCTGGGTTTATAAATTTCAAAAGAGGCGGGTCTGTTTCCTTCGCTTCTGTTTTAGTGGTCACTATTACTCTTTTTGTCATTACAACTATTATTCTTTTTCAAGCAGTACTTTATTTTTCATTGAATTTAATAAAAGAAAAAGTTGATGTCACGATTTACTTTAATGTGGGTGTATCGGAAGAAAAAATAACATCTTTAAAAGAATCTTTATTGAAATTAGCGGAAGTGGCGGATGTTTCTTACACTTCCGCAGAAGACAATGTAAAGAAATTTCGCGAGCTTCATGCTAATGATTATTCCACAATTGCAGCATTAGATGAAATAGGGAGCAACCCTCTTGGTGCCACCTTAAATGTCAAAACAAAAGAAATCTCTCAATATGAAGATATCGCGAATTTCTTAAAGTCTGACAATGCCCTTGCTCTCGGTTCATCCGACATAATAAATCATTCAAATTATCATAATAACAAATTAGTGATAGACAGATTGAATAATATTATCTCTGGCGCGCAAAAACTCGGTTTTCTTTTAACCCTTTATTTGATAGTTTCTTCCATTATTATCACCTTTAATACCATTCGTCTAACTATCTTTATTTCTAAAGAGGAGATAGGCGTAATGCGCCTCGTTGGAGCCTCTAAAATGCGTGTTCGGGGGCCTTTTATGGTTGAGGGCATAATCTATGGCATTATCGCTACTATCGCCACCTTGGTTATTTTTTGGCCGATTACGGCTTGGTTTGGACGCAATATGACAGAATTTTTAGGCCTTAATCTTTACAACTATTATTTTTCAAATTTCTTGCAAATTTTTGCAATTATTTTATTTTCAGGTATAATCCTTGGAGTAATTTCCAGCGCTTTAGCAGTCAGAAAATATTTGAATAAATAAGCTTTGCTTTAAAAAATAATGAAAAAAAATAATTGTAAATATATTTTTGTCGTTGGTGGAGTTATGTCCGGAGTCGGAAAGGGTATTGCTTCCGCCTCAATCGGTAAAATTTTACAGTCTCGAGGAATTGAAGTCACCGCTCTAAAAATAGACCCTTATGTGAATGTTGACGCAGGCACTATGAACCCCACCGAACACGGTGAGGTTTTCGTTTTGGATGATGGTACAGAATGCGATCAGGATATGGGAAACTATGAACGATTCTTGGATCGTGACCTTACAAAGACAAATTATATGACGACGGGAAGTGTCTACCTTTCAGTAATTCAAAGAGAACGTAATTTAGAATTTGGTGGTAAACAAGTAGAGGTGGTTCCACGTATTCCGCTTGAGATTATTGAACGCATAAATAAAGCGGCTCAGAAAGCTAAAGCAAGAGTGGCTATCACAGAGATTGGTGGAACTGTCGGCGAATATGAAAACATTTTATTTCTTGAAGCGGTTAGAATGTTGAAGATTAAAAATCCACACGACGTTGTTTTGGTATTAGTGAGTCATGTGCCAGCGCTCGGAGCTGGTGGAAATGAACTCAAAACAAAACCCACTCAACACGCAGTTCGCAGTTTAAATTCAGTTGGTTTAAATCCAGACATCATCCTTGCTCGCGCGCATATTCCTTTGGATGATAAAAGAAAAGAAAAAATTGAATTTATGTGCAGTTTGGAAAAAGGAGATGTAATTTCTGCGCCTACAGTGAAAAATATTTATGAAATTCCGGTTAATTTTGAAAATGGAGGACTCGGTGACCGTATTTTAAAAAAGTTAAGAATGTCTCCTAAAGAGCGAGATATGAAAGAGTGGAAGGAAATGGTTGTGAAAATGAGTAATGCGACTAAGCCTGTTCGAATTGGAATTGTTGGTAAATATTTCGGTTCAGGAGAGTTCGTTTTAGAAGATTCATATATTTCTGTGATTGAATCTGTCAGACATGCTGGAGGAAAAGTGGGCCATAAACCGGAAATTGTTTGGTTAAATTCTGAACAATTTGAAACAGATCCAAAATCTTTAAAAGAATTAGATAATTTTGATGGAATCATAGTGCCAGGAGGGTTTGGTAGCAGAGGCATAGAAGGGAAAATTTCAGTCATAAAATATTGCCGTGAAAACAAGATTCCATATTTCGGTTTGTGTTATGGTATGCAACTTGCAGTTACTGAATTTGCGCGACATATGGCGGGAATGAAGGTGGCAAATACGACAGAGATTAATCCAAAAACTCCTTTTCCTGTAGTTGATATTATGCCTGAACAGAAAAAGAATTTGAAAGATAAAAATTTTGGCGCAACGATGCGTTTGGGAGCTTATCCTGCTATTTTGAAAAAGGGAAGTGTTGCTTTTGACGCATACGGTGTTTCTGAAATTTCTGAACGTCATCGCCATCGCTATGAAGTTAATCCAGAATATATAGAAAAATTAGAAAAAGCAGGCTTGGTATTTTCTGGCACTTCTCCAGACGGCAGACTGATGGAAATCGCCGAGCTTCCTAAAGAAAAACATCCTTTCTTTTTAGGCACTCAGTTTCATCCAGAATTAAAATCCCGCCCTCTTTCTCCACATCCTCTTTTTGTGGCTTTCATGAAAGCTTGCGTTGCGAAGAAGTAAAAAATCTATTGAATTTTAGTCAAAAATGAGGTATTATTTATGTTCGCCCCTTGGGTGAATTATGCTTACTTTATCTGATTATTTTCCAAAAGGCACAGAACATTTTTACTCCTTTCCAATAGGAGATACTTCTTATTTTTACAATGAAGGTGATCCTGTAAGTGAGGAATTGATATCAGCGCGTCTTTTAGCTTGCGCTGGGGATGATGTAAAAGTAGTAATTTATGACAGTACGATAAAAGATGGATTGTTTGAATTACTTAAAAAAAATTCTGACCTTTCTTTTTTATCAAAGGATAAAATAATAATTTTACCCAAAACTATTAATCAAGAAGTTTCAGGGATAGAGAGAAATGAATTGATTACTGAAGCTTTAGTAAAACAAACCTCCTCTGGAAATTTAATAATGGCGCAACCTATTTTGGATGACCGGCTAATAAACAAGTATCAAATTGATCCAAAACTAACAACTTGGCTTAATGATAAAAAAAATCTTGATAAATATGTTTCATCTGAATTTTTACCAGAAAGATACGCATATTTTTTAAATGGTAAAGAATTTTTTAATTCTAAGACCAAAATTCCTATGCCATGTGTTGTAAAAATGTCTGCATCAAGTTCTGGTGAGGGGGTTAGATTGTGTAAAAATATTGGAGATTTAAAAAAAGCGAAAAAAGATTTTCAAAAGTTAAAAGGGACTGTTTTTATTGAGAAATTAATTCCATATGTTTACAATCTATGTTTTCATTTTGGTATACCCCATGGTAAAACTTGGTTTTTTCCACCACACATAATTGGGCATAGCCATCAAGTGGTTACAGAAAGTGGTAAATTTTTAGGAGGTTTTATTTTCAAAGAGTGGGATAAAAAAATTGAACAAATAAAGAAAAATATTGAAATAGAAATTTTACCAAAAATACAGGAAATGGGTTGGTATGGGGTTGGTGGTCTTGATGTTCTTATCGATAAGGATGGAAAATTCTATATTATAGATAGTAATTTTCGAACTACTGGAACTATGGCATACATTTTTCTTTTTAGGCAAAATCTTATTTCAAAATCTATGGTTAGTTTGACTGCTACTTTTAAGGGTTCAGAAGGAGAATTTGTAAAAAAAGTTCTATCTCTTAATAAAGGAAAAAATAAAATTTTAACTATTATTTCTTTAACAAAAAAAGATGATGAATACAGATTTAATACTGCGCTTTTATTTGACAGGAAAGAAGAATTACCAAGTTTGGCAACTAAATTGACTGAGATAGGAGTAAAATCTGAAGTTTTAGAGATGTTGAAACAAAAAATATGAAATAATTACATTTGTTTTAATTCAAGGAGGTATTTTGTTTATTATGTAAATAACAAAAATCTAAAATTCGTTTATTTCGAAAAGTTCTTGTTTGATTATTTTAGCAGAATAAGTGGAGTCTGAGGGGCGGTCAAAAAGGAAATTCCCCTTAAAAGATTTTCCATTTAGTAAATATGGGAACCAGTGTTCGTCATCTGACCACATTTGGAAAAAAGGAATTTCATCAAAATTAAACCATTGTGGTTTCATTTCTTCGCTTTCAGTTGGTTCACCTGTGAATTCAGTTATTTTAAAGATATGTGCTTCTAGTTTTTTTGGGTCATTTTCAAATGAAAATTCAAGGATTCCAATCTTATTTATTTTTTTTGCTTCAATACCAGCTTCTTCTTTAAGTTCTCTAATTGCTGATGATTCAATAGTTTCACCTTCTTCCACCTTTCCACCAAAACCATTCCATCTTCCTTCACCAAAACCACGTTTCTTCATTCCAAGAAGAATTTTATTTTCTCCTAAAACCATGCACAAAGTTAAGACTTTCTTCATGTTTTTATTATACCAAAACGATACATTTTGAGTGTATTATTCTTTTACATTGTTTAATGTCTTATATAAGTTAATTCCGATACAGCTTATTTTAGTAGAATCAAATAATCCAGAGAATTTTAATTTTTTTTCTTCCGCGTATTTTTTATAAATAGAAGTTAGTTCAATATTAATAAAATTTAGTGTTTCAATCATTATCTTATTTATAAATTCATATATTGATTTTGTTACAATTCTCTGTCCTCCGTCTTTAGTAGAAATTGTTGGGGTTGTGTTACCTGGATCAATAAAAGCAAAAGATAAATTATCATCACCAAAGACAAATGCCTTAGCTTTATAATGAATAATGTCTTCTCTTCTTATTCTCATTTCTTTAAATATTAATGTCTTAAACTTCTCGAAAGATTGTGTAAGTTCAGTATGATAACTAGGGTTTTTTTCTATAAAAAAATTACACATATCATTAAAAGACTGCTCTTTGTTCATTGGATGTACTGAACCTTTAGGATTTGGCATTTTGGGTAAATTTTTTGGATAAAATTTTCTAATTAAAAAGGCAATATCGTTCATAATAATATTATGCCTTATTATAAAGTATTCAAGATCATTTTCTAAAAAAATCGGTCTTTGTTTTTTATTATTTTGTATTGAAAATATTATTCTATAATAGCATTCAAATAATCTGGTAAGTGACCAAAAAAGAGTCCCTGTATTAAAATAGTGTGGATCTTTAAAATTATTTATTCCTATATCCATTAAAAAACCAAAAAATGGCATTTTTAGACTATGGATTTCTTTTTCTAAGTTCTTTTGGTTCATAAATTAAATTGATGTATATCAAGCACAATGGTTTGCTGGGAGACTTGGATTCGAACCAAGATACATGCCTCCAGAGGGCACGGTCCTACCGTTAGACGATCTCCCAATATTATTAATATACCTCAATTTGAGACAAATTCACAACTTTTCTGTTATAATCAGAAGCAATGGAAAAAGCATATATTTTTGAAACTAATCCGCAAAAATCCGCCAATAAAGTAACCATTAACAGCTTTATGATGGGTTCTTTGTTTTTCGTTCTGACTCTTATTATCACCCTTGACCCAAGTAAATTTTCAAAGGCAATAATTTTCCAATTATTTTTAGCTATTCCGTTGTTGTATGTTTCTAGTCTAGCTTATTCAAAAATCGGATATTATAAAGAAACTTTTGAGTGGGACGCGCTCGGTTGGTTTACAAATACGATTGGAAATTTATTTGTTATCAATGCTATTGGTCTACTTGCGTTAAAATTTAGCGCAACTTTATCTCACATTTATTTTTTCTTGTTTTGTTTATTAATGATTCTTTACACTATCATTAATATCAAACAAAACAGAAGAATTTTATATGAAAAAATATTTAAATTGATTTTTCTGCTGATTATTATATTTTTTGGAGGGATTTCCTTTACCTTATGAAAAAGAAACTTTTTTGGATTTCCTTAATTTTTTTGCTTTTAGTGGCAATATTGCTTTTTATTTTTCCAGAACTTTTAGGTAGTCGCATTTCATATATAAAAGGGGAGGAAATTGTAAAAGAAATAAAATCAATAATACAGCCTGTCCCTCCGCTTGATACAGTGGCTTATGATAAAAAGTTGATTGAAATAGCAAATAACCCTCCTGACCCTATTGTATATAAAACTATAAAAACTGTTACGACAGATGAAAATGGAAAATCCATAACTAGGACTTCTAAAGTTCCTGTAGATCCTCAGCCAGTTGTGACGCATCTTTGGCCAGTAAAAACGGTTTATCCAAATGATGGAGCAATATTGCCGTTCAAACGTATCGTCGCTTATTATGGGAATTTGTATTCAAAAGGAATGGGAGTTTTGGGGCAATACCCTGAAGATGAAATGCTTGCAAGGTTGGATGTGGAAGTAAAAAAATGGGAAACAGCTGATCCAAATACACCGGTTCTTCCAGCGCTTCATTATATAGCGTTAGTGGCACAGGCAAGTCCGGGGGATGACGGAAAATACAGAGCTCGTATGCCAAGCTCTGAGATAGATAAAGTGCTAGCGATTGCGGAAAAGATAAATGCACTTGTTTTTTTAGATATTCAAGTCGGATTTTCAAATGTGCAGACAGAAATTCCTCTTTTGAAAAAATATCTTAAAATGCCTCAAGTGCATTTAGGCATAGACCCTGAATTTTCCATGAAGGGGACTATTCGTCCGGGGAAAGTCGTCGGTACTATCGACGCGGAAGATATAAATTTTGCTGTAAATTATTTGGCGGAAATTGTAAAAGAAAATAATCTGACACCAAAAATTCTTGTTATTCATCGCTATACCCAAAAGATGGTTACGAATTACGATAAAATAATTCATTTGCCGGAAGTGCAGATAGTGATGGATATGGATGGATGGGGGACAATGGCAAGAAAAATCGGCACTTATAAACATTTTATTTATCCAGAGCTCGTTCAATTTACTGGTTTTAAATTGTTTTACAAAAATGATATTTGGGAACCGAATACTGTTTTGATGACGCCAGAAGACATTCTGAAATTAAATCCAAGACCTAGCTACATACAATATCAATAGATATTTATAAAATTCTTTCTCGGCATGCTTTTTAACGAATTTTATAAAATTTTATATTGTGATATTATAATTACATGGATTCTAAAGATGAAAAAAAGGCTTGGAGCATTATAAGACGGGGGCAAAGCTTTACTCACGCTTTTCGTGGTATTAGACTTTTTTTTACAATGACGCCGAACGCTTTTATCCATGTTTTTATTACGGTGGTAGTCATTTTAGCTGGTATTTATTTTAAAGTTTCTTCATTTGAATGGCTTGTCTTGGTGTTGACGATAGGTTTTGTTTTTGTTTCAGAAGTTTTTAATACTGCCATTGAGATAGACATAAATCTTACTTCGCCGGAATATCATCCTTATGCGCGAGATACAAAAGATGTGTCAGCTGGAGCAGTGCTTTTAGCTTCCATTATCTCCGTAATTGTCGGATTGATTATCTTTTTGCCAAAGGTTCTTTCTGTGATACAATTCTGACATGGAAAAAAAAATAAAGATTTTTATTTCAGTAATTGCTGTCTTAATTTTAGGAATAATTGTTACAGTAATAGTGCGGTCAAATGCCGAGCCTGCGGGTCCTGGTAAATATGACGAATTTGCAACTTGTTTAAAAGATAAAGGTGCAGTGTTTTATGGTACTTTTTGGTGTTCTCATTGCAATAATACAAAGAAACTCTTTGGTTCATCAGCTAAATTATTGCCTTATGTTGAATGTTCTACTCCTGACGCATCTGGCCAATTACAAGAATGCACAGATAAAAACATAACCAGTTATCCGACTTGGATTTTTGCCGATGGTACAGAATTAAAAGGGGAGGTTGCACTTCAACAATTAGCCGATAAGACGAGTTGCGTATTGCCAGTATTACCACAATAATAATTTATCTATGAGTACAGAATCTATACATTATTTAAATGTTTTTCTAGGATTAGGAGCAATTATCCTTCAAATTTTTTCTGTATTAGCGCTTTTTCTTTTATTTTTTGTCAGTGGAAGTAATAGGTTTTTAGATTATATAAACAAACATTTCTTGATTTTAAGTTTTTTGATTTCTCTTTTTGCTTCCATTTTCCCCTTGGTTTATTCAGAGATTATTAATTTTCTACCATGTTCTTTATGTTGGTGGCAGAGAGTTTTCATGTTTCCGACTTTATTTCTTTTTGCCACAGCGCTTTGGGATAAAGATAGAAATGTAATAAGGTACGCTTCATCTTTGCTTTTTGCCGGTTTCTTGGTTTCTGCTTATCAAAACTTCTTTTATTATTTTGGCCAAAGTGATTTGCCTTGCGATGCGTCGGGAGTTTCTTGCTATCAACACTTAGTTTCCGAATTTGGCGGATATATTTCAATTCCAATGCTTGCCTTGACTGCCTTTTTTGCCCTTTTAGTCCTTTTGGCAGTAGCTCATTTTTACCCTAAAAAAATCCAATAGTTATCCACATTTTTTCTTTTTTACTTAGTTCTTTTGTCCTATAATTGAACTATGATGAAAAACCTAAAGGTTGCTTTGTTTGTTTTGATTATCATTATTTTAGTAATGTTAGTTTTTTATTATCTTCCTCAATCAAAAACTGCTCCATCTACTCCTTCCGATTCTTTGATTACAACAGATGCGCAACGTTTTGAAGTCTTAAAAGAAGTTTCCAATGTCCCTCCGGCAAATCCAAAGATGACAGATGAACAAAGAT
>Ga0172379_10006144_pt1 | contig 16290 bp, 19 predicted proteins | sample GrowelOW334metaG_FD_119756 | JGI IMG/M metagenome (GOLD analysis project Ga0172379, IMG submission 119756) | Groundwater microbial communities from an aquifer near a municipal landfill in Southern Ontario, Canada - Groundwater well OW334 metaG | ecosystem: Environmental > Aquatic > Deep... | reverse complement strand
TCTTGGGAGTTCTACCCTTTGGAATTTCACTGCTGAACGGAAATGGCTGGATATTGATCTTCGGAATTCTTTTTACATTCGCCGCGATTGGAGATTTTATGATCATCTGGCTCATCCGTTCAGTTGCCGGAGATGCACTGGTAGAGGACCATCCTGAGAATGCAGGATGTTATGTGTACGAAGAAGAGAAAGTGGATTCTCCGTCAACGACGAATATCCTTTAAAAGAGACAACGCGCCGGTCGGCGCGTTGTATTCTTACAGAATTGTTACCTGATATTATTTTCTGCTGTTTAACTTCGATAACAATCGAAGGATTTCGATATACAGCCAGATCAACGTCACCATCAATCCGAATGCCGCATACCACTCCATAAATTTCGGCGCACCTTGTTCTGCTCCCTTTTCGATAAAATCGAAGTCGAGCACGAGATTGAGCGCAGCGATCACCACCACCACCAAGCTGAAGCCGATGCCGATGAGTCCGTTCTCATGGATGTAAGGAATCGAAGTACCGAAGAAACTCATGATCCAACCGATCAGATAGATTAACGCAATCCCGCCGGTTGCGGCAAAGATGCCCAGCTTGAAATTTTCTGTCACTTTGATCATACCGGATTTGTAGGCGATCAGCAGGCATCCTGCTGTTCCGAATGTCAGCGCGACTGCCTGGATGACGATTCCTTCATAGGTAGATTCGAGAATCGCGGAGATCCCTCCGAGGGCGAATCCTTCCAGAACGGCATACAACGGCGCCGTCACCGGGGACCATTCCTTTTTAAAGACCGTGACAATGGAAACAACCAATCCGCCGATGATGCCGATTATCATCCACATGGAGAGCGATTCGAAGTTCTGTTCCAGGAACAGGCTCCATGTATACGCTGCGGAAGCAATCAGCAGCAGAAGCATCATGCCTGTTTTGTTTACCGTTCCCTGCAGTGTCATCGCTTCGTCGGACTGTTCCGCTCCGGTCAGTTGGAATGTCTTGTCGTTCAGCGCAGGATTTGCGGTTCTCATCATATATAGTACTCCTTAATATTTTTCGTTTGATGTATCGGAAACAAATATACAAAATTTCTGCGGTTTGCAGAAATTCATTTTTCCTCTTTCCAGTAACATGACCGAGCGTTGGCAGAGCAACGATACGGATCCTGACAATATCCACACTGTTTTTTTGACTTTCGTTCCCGTTTGGAGTACCTTTGCTATACGAACTCAACGATTGGACCAATGCCGAAGCACGTACGACTCATTCTCATCACGCTCGTTCTCGTAACTTTCCAAACCACGATCGTCAGTTTCACTTCCATCGCGAACATCATTCCCGATGTAATGCTGATCTGGATTGTGTACATCGCCATCACCCAGGGACAGATCCCGGCGACGGTGTACGGATTCGCCATCGGCGTGCTGCTGGACCTGGTGAGCGGACAATTTCTCGGGCTCTCCGCTCTCTCCAAAACTGTTGCTGGTTTCCTGGCAGGGTACTTCTTTCACGAGAACAAGATCGACATCAATCTTGCGAACTATCAGTTCCTGATTTTCGTCGGCACTGCGTCGTTCGCACACAATCTTATTTATTTTACCATCTTCACGCAGGGAAGCGATGTGGACCTGCTCACGGCGGTGTTCCGGTTCGGACTGTTCTCCACGATCTATACGACGTTCGTCTCTTCGATACCGATGTTCATCCACGCCCGAAAACCGATGCTGCGATAATGGTGATCCGATAAACTTATGATCGATGAATTTGGTTCCGCGGAACGGCGGCTGGTGATCAGGATCGTTCTTCTTGCAGGATTTTTGATCCTGTTTGTCCGGTTGTTCCAGCTTCAGTACATCAACGCCGAACTGTACGGCAAGGAAGCGGAAGAGAACTCCATCCGCAACGTGCCGAAAGTAGCAATCCGCGGTTATGTGTACGACCGGAAAGGAAAACTGCTTATCGACAACCGTCCGTCGTACACCGTTATGCTGACACCGGTAGACTTTGATAAGCGGCAACTTCCGCTCCTCTCCACCATCCTTTCCATGACCGAAGAGTCTGTGTTGGACAGGATCAAACGGGGACGAAAATATAATGCATTCATTCCCACACGCATCAAGCGCGATATCTCCTTCGCGGAACTTTCCATGCTGGAAGAACATAAAGATAAGCTGTACGGTGTGGAGATTCAGATGGAATCAAAACGATTTTATCCCACCACTGCGCGCGGCAGCCATCTGTTCGGTTATGCGAAGGAAATTTCCGATGCGCAGCTGGAAAAACAGAAATCCGACTATCAGCCGGGGGATATCATCGGCAGCACCGGCATCGAAGCGAAGTACGAACAGTTCCTTCGCGGTGTGAAAGGATTCGAATTCATTTCGCAGAATGCCAAAGGACAGATTATCGGAAATTTCGACAACGGCAAGCACGACATCCCTCCCATCGACGGATTGGACCTGCAGCTGTCAATCGACGGGGATGTACAGGCGCTGGCGGAATCGCTGATGGCGGATAAGCGCGGTGCCGTGGTCGCCATCGATCCTCGCAATGGCGGCATCATCGCCCTCGTCAGCAAACCAGATTACGATCTGTCTCTGCTGAGTGGAACTACTCCGCCGGATATCTGGAGGGCGTTGAACAACGACGAAGGAATTCCTCTCTATAACCGTGCGACGTTAACGCGGTATCCTCCCGGATCGACATTCAAAATGCTGCTGGCGCTGACAGCGCTCGACAGTAAAATCATCGATGAAAACTGGACCATCACCTGCACCGGCGCGTACCGGTACGGGAACAAAGTATTCAAGTGCGAGCATGTTCATGGTAAAGTGAATGTGGTCGATGCGATCCATCGGTCGTGCAACGTCTTCTTCTATCAATTGATGCTGAAAGTCGGATTGGATGCCTGGAGCGATATGGGAAGAAAATTCGGCTTCGGCAGTCAGACGAAAGTGGATATCACGGAAGAAAATTCCGGATTGATGCCCGACCGGAATTATTACGACCGCGTCCACGGCAAAGGAAAATGGACACAAGGATATCTCATCAGCCTTGGCATCGGTCAGGGTGAGGTCGGGGTGACTCCGCTGCAAATGGCGAACTATGCAGCGCTTCTGGCAAATAAAGGAAAATTCTACCAGCCCCACGCAGTAAATAGCATTATCAATAAACGGACAAAGCAGGTAGAACGTGTCCCCGTCGATCTGCGGCAGATCTCGCTCTCCGACAAGTCGTGGGAACTCGTGCGCGAAGGAATGCGGCGCGTGGTTATGGAGGCAGGAGGAACAGGCAGGGCAGCCTTCGTGCCGGGAATTGAAGTCGCAGGAAAGACAGGAACAGCACAAAATCCCCACGGCAAATCACATGCATGGTTCATGGGATTCGCACCGTTCGAGGATCCGAAGATTGCCATTTGTGTGATGATAGAGAATGTCGGGTACGGCGGCGCGTTTGCAGCTCCGCTGGCGGGATTATGCATGGAAGAATATCTGTACGGCGAGATCATCCGGTACGGAAAACAGCCGGTACCACCGATCCCAAATCCGCCGGACGAGGAATCGGTTGCAACCAATGGACGGTAATGAACATTTATGAACTCCTTCTTTAAAGAATATTTCGATTGGACAATCTTTCTTTGCATCCTGGTGCTGGCGGCATCCGGACTGCTTTCCATTTACAGCGCTACGTACGATGCTTATGAAGGGCGAGACTTCTTCCGTCAGCTGTTGTGGTTTGGCGTAGGATTCATTTCTATGATAACAATGCTCCTTCTGCCGCTACGGTGGTTGCAGCGGAACGCATTGAGGATTTTTTTCGCTTCTCTCAGTTTACTGGTGTTGGTACTGGTGGCGGGAAAACGGGTGTATGGATCGCAAAGCTGGCTCGGCTTCGGCGGACTCGGTATTCAGCCGTCAGAATTTGTAAAGATCTCAACCATGCTTGCCCTTGCATCCTTTTTAAGCAGAAGCGATGTGAAAGCAACCGATCTGAAAGACCTGGTGAAGACCAGCGCACTTGTTGCACTGCCGATCGGCTTAATTATGCTGCAACCCGATTTCGGCACGTCCCTCACTTTCCTGGCAATGTTCATTCCCGTGCTCTACTGGGCGGGTGCCTCAAAATTCCTGATCATCATCATCATTGCGCCGGCATTTGTCGCGGCAGCATCCATTTTCGGTACAACGCCATTCCTGATCGTGCTTGTGCTGCTTGGCATCGGTCTCTATCTGCTGCGTCAGGAAAATCCCTTTTTCGCCACACTGGTCTTCGGTGTAAATGTTGTTATCGGATTTTTCGTCCAGATCGTCTACGACAAACTTCCGCTCTATCAGCAAAAGCGAATTGCAACATTCCTCGATCCCAATAACGATCCGCTCGGCGCAGGATATAATGTGATCCAAGCAAAAGTGGCCATCGGTTCCGGCGGATTATGGGGGAAGGGGTTCATGCGGGGGACACAGACGCAGCTGAGTTTCATTCCAAAACAGTGGACCGATTTCATCTTCTGCGTTCCGGGTGAAGAGTTCGGATTCCTCGGCGGCGTAGTGGTGCTGGGGGTGTTTGCCATCCTGTTGTTCCACAGCGTGCGGCTTGCCTCCATTGCAAAGAACAGATTCGGTTCATTGCTCGCGATTGGATTCACCTCCCTGTTCGCCTTTCACGTGTTCGTCAACATCGGCATGTCGGTCGGACTGATGCCGGTGATCGGCATTCCCCTTCCTTTTCTCAGTTACGGCGGTTCATCGCTCGTCTCCTACATGATGGTCGCGGGTTTATTGATGAATGTCTACGCCAACAGGAAGGAATACTAGACCTTCCGCTTGTTCGTGGCCGGCTTGAACTTCCTTATCAAATTTTCTACTTTACGACACCACCCAACAGTCGATACCGTCAACTGTTTAGGCGGCCGATCACCTCTTCTTCTCCCTTTTCTTTTTTTCGACTATGCAGCGTATGAAATATCTATTACTTACGGTTTCTGTTTTCATTTTTTGTCAGCACATCTTCTCTGCTGCACCAACGCAGGACCTGTTGGAAAAAATCGATGTTGCCAAACAGAGTCTTTCCGGTACTACGAATACAGAAGCCCGTATCGATCTGATGTGCGAAATTGCGGATCTCTATTACACCGTAAATCCTGATAGCGGACTGGCCTACGGGAATGCTGCGTTGTCCCTTGCGTATGCGAACAATTATCTGCGCGGAAAAATCAACGCCCATGACCGGCTTGGATTCCTCTATCAAACTCTCGGCAAGTTCGATCATGCATCGGAACATTTGACCTCCGCACTGCAACTTTCGGAACTCTCGCCGGACAGCATTAAGACCATCGATATTTTGAACCATTTAGGATCGATGAACTATAACCAGAATACCGAAAAAGCACTCGCCTATTATCTGCGCGCCCTGCAGCTGAGTCAAACGGTGAACGACAACCGCCGGATTGCCAGCAGTTACAATCACATTGGCATGATCTACATGCAGCAGAAGAACTATGCGAAAGCGCTGGAGCACAACCTGAAATCGCTGCGGGCATGGATCCAGATCGATTCGATGAAGACTACCGGCGTACTAAGCGACATCGGAAACATCTATTACCGTCTGCTCGATTATTCCAGTGCACTGGCGTATTACGAGCGCGCGCATAGGATCGCGGAAAAGAATTCGGACTATCTCGCCCTGGGTTATACGCTCGCCAATTCTGGAATTGTACTGATCGAAATGGGAAGGATGACAGAGGCGATACAAAAACTGCAGGAGTCGCTGAAGTACCGCCAGCTGTTGGACAACAAAGAAGGAATCAGCAACAGCTTGGCGTTGCTTGCACGGTGGTATTACCGTCAGCGCGATTACGATCATGCCTATTCGTACGCGAAACAAAACATGGAACTTGCGCGGTCCATCGGGATCAAGAGCTCGGTGTTCGATGCGTATCAAATCATTGTCGAGATCCTGACGGCACAGCAGCAATATTCCAAAGCACTTCAATACAAAACAGAATGGGTTGCGTACCAGGACAGTGTTACGGAAAACGAGAATTCTGCACTTCTGACCCGGATGGAAGTGCTTTACGAAACGGAACGAAAGGAAACAGAGAATAAACTGTTGAAGGAACAACAGGCAAAAACGGAGGCAATCCTTCAGCAGCAGATCATCATTACAATTTCCGTTGCCGTACTGTTGCTGCTGAGCAGCATTGCAACAATACTGTTATACCGGTCCAACAAATTGAAACAAGAGATCAACAAAACTCTGCTGAAGCAGAAGGATATCATCGAAGAACAAAAACATCAAATGGAAACGCTGAATGGCGTTAAGGATAAACTCTTCTCCATTGTAACGCACGACTTGCGCGGCCCCATCTCCTCCTTAAAGATGTTCATCACCTATCTGCGGGATGAAACGCTCGACCAGCAAATGATCAAAGACTATACACAGCAATCTTCCGCGACCATCGACCGGATTACCGATATGATGGAAAACGTACTGCAGTGGTCGAAAAGCCAGTGGAAAGGATTAAGCGCCGAACCGACGCAGATCAACCTGCACCAGATTGCGAAGGAAAAGATCCGCCTGATGGAAACGATGGCACAAAAAAAGAATTTGACTGTCCACAATCTTATTCCGCCGGCAGCCGAAGCATATGCCGATCTGCAAATGATCCAGATTGTGTTCCGGAACCTTCTGACAAACGCGATCAAATTTACGGAACAGAGCGGGACAATCAGGATCCGCTGCGCCGACTATGACGATTATGTCGAAGTCTCCGTTGAAGATTCCGGCATCGGCATGTCCAAAGAGCAAATCGACACTGCATTCTCGTTCGAACATTCTCCGAAGGCGGGAACAAATGAAGAGCTCGGAACAGGGCTGGGACTGTTATTGTGCAAAGAATTCGTCGAAAAGAACGGCGGAACGATCAAAGTGGAAAGTGTTCTTGGCGCAGGAAGCGTTTTTACGTTCACCGTCCCGCGGTCCAAAAAGATTTCGGAAGGAATGTTGAATCAACTATCGGCATGAGCCAGACAGAGACAACATGTTTACCACTCTCTTGTCTCGCCGATCTTCAGCGCCCAAAAATCTTCCTTCGATAATTGTTTTTGCGCAACGGCATTTGCCAGACGTTTCGGCGGTTCATCCATCGGCTCATCGGTCATCACATACGCACCCCAATGAATCGGAAGCATCTTCTTTCCCCGCAGGTCTAAAAATGTTTGCACCGCTTCATCCGGATTCATATGCACCGGTTTCATCAGTTTTTCCGGTTCATAGGCGCCGATCGGGATCATCGCCAAATCGAACGGACCGAACTTCGTACCGATGTTTTTAAAGTGTGAACAGTATCCCGAATCGGCCCCGAAATACAATTTCTTTTTCCCCAGTACCGTCCACGAACACCATAGCGTCTGGTTCCTATCGTTCAGCCACCGTCCGGAAAAATGCTGCGACGGTGTGCAGATGATCTTCAAAGAATTGAATGTCGCACCCTCCCACCAATCCAATTCCTCCACATTGCGGATCCCTCGTTCTTCGAACCAATCCCGCACACGCAGCGGCACGAAGAACTTCACGTTTGGATTGCGGTCGACGATCTCTTCAATGGATGATTCGTCGAGATGATCGTAGTGATTATGAGAGATAAGAATGAAATCGATCGGCGGAAGTTTTTCAATAGCGAGTCCCGGCTCAGAGATCCGTTCTGTTCCCGCCCATTTGAATGGACCGACGCGGCTGGACCAGACCGGATCGGTAAGGAACGTTTGACCTTCCATCTGAACCAGCACAGTTGAATGGCCGATCCACGTTGCGGTGTACGGTTTATGTTCACCGAGCAGCACACCATCGTTATATACGCGCGGGATTTCCACTTTTTCTGCAGAAGAAAATGAAGAAGGAAGTTTCTTCAGTATCCACGGAGCCATCTCCGTAAACTCCGCTTCGGTAAAACCGGGATCGGTGTTGATAAAACCGTTCTCACCGTGATGCGGAGGAAGACCAAACCGATCCTGTGCAAATACCGAAATGGAGGGGAGCACAAATGGAGCAAGAACGAGTTTTTTTAAGAGGGAACGGCGATCCATAGTGAAAAGTAGGAACTAAATTCTATTAAGAGCAAGAACTATGGTAAAATTCGGGAAACAGCACTATTCAGAACGGAGAAACAGGTGCAGAGTTTCAAACATAATTTCATTGAATTCACACTCTTTTTTCTCTATTCTTCCTCAGCAGCTGCATCCTTTTGCCGCTTCTGTGCATCATATCCATGACCCAAACACTCGAACCATATACCGATTCCGCACTCATCGCCAAAGTAAAAAAAGGGGATGAACGTGCATTTGCGCAGCTGGTGAAGCGGTACGAACAGACTGTCTGGGGGTTCGCGTTCAAACTTTGCCGGAACCAGGAAAAGGCGGAAGAATCGTTCCAGGATACGTTTATCAATGTCTTCCGGAAGATCGATCAGTTCGATGCGCGCTCCAAGTTCTCCACCTGGCTCTATACCATTGTGGCGAACAACTGTCTGATGCATCACCGGAAAAGGAAACTGGAAGGATTGCTCGAATCACTGGACGATGCACCCGATCCTGAAAATCCGGAAGTGCAGAAACAGCTGGCAGCGTGGGACGATTCACCGATCGACACGATGATGAACAAGGAACTTCGCGAGCAGATGGATGCAGCGATCCAAGAACTGCCGGATGAGTATAAGGTTGTTTTTGTTTTGAGAGATCTTGAAGATAAAACAGCGGAAGAGACAGCAAAGATTTTAAAACTTTCCGTTCCCGCGGTAAAATCGCGGCTGCGGCGTTCGCGGATTTTTCTACGGCACAAATTACACGGCATAATGGCAGCATGAAACATACCCACACAAAAATACATATTCATACTCTTTCCTGCGGGAAAGTATATGAACATTTATGTGATAATATAGACTCGAAGCTGGATTCCGAATCGTGCCGCCGGATCAAAGCGCATATCAAAGGATGCACGAACTGTTCCGCGTTGCTGGATTCTTTGAAAAAGACTGTATATTTGTATAAAAAATATCCCGCCCCCAAATTACCCGAACAATCCCGCAAAAAACTCTTTGCCGTGATCCATCTGGAAAAGACCAAAAAACGTTCTGCCCGCTGAATCCTTTTTCTGTTTCCCTGCATCTTATCCACAGTGATATAGAATTCCGAATATTTCAACAACCATCATTGAAGGATATACCATGAAAAACAACATCGGCACGACTGAACGTCCTCTCCGTATTGCACTTGGATTGCTCATCACCTCGCTCGCATTTTGGGGACCCGAAACTCCCTGGGCATTTGCAGGACTGATCTTTGTTGCGACAGGTTCTGTGCGCTATTGCCCTATCTGGCATGCGCTGGGAATCAACACGAATACAAAAATTGAAACTGAAAAATTAAAATAAAGAATCACCATATAATAATGTCATGCCAGCGAAAGCTGGCATCCATTATCTGGATTCCGGCTTCCCGCCTGAACGCTTGGCGGGCAGGTCACCGGAATGACAATGATAAAAAAAACAGGAAGAACAATGACAGAAGCATTAACCAAAGAGACCTTTCTTTCGAAAGTGTTCGATTACGAAAAGAACAAAGAGTGGAAATACAACGGCGAACTGCCGGCGGTGGTGGATTTTTGGGCACCGTGGTGCGGTCCTTGCAGGTTCCTTAGTCCGATCGTGGATGAACTTTCCACTGAGATGAAAGGACAGGTACAATTTTACAAAGTAAACACCGATGAGGAACAGGAACTTGCTTCCGTGTTCGGCATCCGGTCGATCCCTTCCCTGCTCTTTATCCCGAAAGAAGGAAAACCGATGATGGCAGCCGGCGCATTGCCGAAAAATGAACTGGTGAAAGTGATCAACGAAAACTTACTGGCAAAAAAGATCATTACCGTATAAGCAAAACACGAGAGAACTATGCCGACATATGAATACCGCTGCACCGAATGCAGCAAGGAATATGATGTGTTTCACAAGGTTCGCGAAGTGGCAGAAGATATCATCTGTCCCTCCTGCGGTTCTACAGCTCATACGCGAATGATGTCCGTAACAGGAATGTCCATGAACAGTTACTCTTCATCCATGTCTTCAACCTATAGTTCTGCCGACACTTGCAGCAGCGGAAATTGCTGTGGAGGATCGTGCAATGTTAATTAATATGAAAAAACAATACAAACAGCTTGCAGCTTTTCTCGGTGTAATTGCACTTGTTGCGTATGGCATTGCTCAGCAATCCGCTACCGGCAGCGCGGTCATTTCTGCAACGGAGGCGTACGCACAATTACAGAAAGATACAACGATCGTTCTGCTGGACGTGCGGACGCCGGAGGAACATTACAACCAGCGTATTAGTAATACACCGCTCATCCCCGTGCAGGAACTAGAGCAGCGGATCCACGAACTGGATGCATTCAAAGATCGCACCATCATAGTCTATTGCCGTTCCGGTAACAGAAGCGGTGTTGCAACAAAACTGCTTCGTGAGCGCGGATTCAATGCAAAGAATATGCTGGGTGGCATCCTCAAATGGAAAGCAGAACAATTACCAACGATAAACGGACCGGAACACTAAATGGCCTCAGATCAAATCTTTTTATATGCCATCATCGGATTGGCAGTACTGTTATATATCCGAAAACAATTTCAATTGCGGGGGCTCAATAATTATACCGCCGCAGAAGTAAAACAGAAAATGAAATCCGGCAGCATTTTGCTTGATGTTCGGAGCGCGGCAGAGCGGAGTTCCCGTTCGATTCCTTCTTCCATCCATATTCCTCTGCATGAACTAGCGTCACGGATGAAGGATCTGGAAAAATACCGCTCGAAAGAGATCATCTGTTACTGCGCCAGCGGCAGCAGAAGCGTCAGCGCGGGAATCAAATTGAAAAAGGCGGGATTCACTGTCGGCAATCTTACCGGAGGAATCTCGTCATGGAATTTATGAAACGGCTGACGGTGTGGCAAAAACGCGGTATTGCCTCCGTTCTCGGAGGCATTGCTGGCTATGCTTACTATTATTACATTGGCTGCATGAGCGGCACCTGCGCGATCACCAGTAATCCATACATCTCTACTGGATACGGCATGCTGATCGGATTGCTGTTGATTGATAAACCAAAAACTGAACCGAAAGATCATACAGATGGAAACGACAACTCAACCGCCGGCCAAAAAATTTAAATCGTTCAATTATCACACCACTGTCGAATGGAAATCTGACCGCCAGGGATTTCTCCGCTCCGAAGGAAAGCCGGAGATCTTCGTCTCCAGTCCGCCGGAATTTAAAGGCATTCCCGGAGTTTGGTCGCCGGAGGATCTTCTTGTTTCCGCGGTGGAGATCTGCCAGATGTCCACCTTTCTTTCGTTTGCCGGACGGAAAGGTCTTCCGCTCAAGTCCTACAAAAGTGCGGCGGAAGGATTGCTGGAAAATGTGGATGGAAAATACCGTTTCACCAAGATCACGGTAACACCGGAGATTGTCGTGGAAAAGAGTTGGACCAAAGAACAAGTGGAAGAGATCGTCCATGCAGCGCACGACAATTGCCTCATCGGAAATTCCATTACCGCTGTTGTTGCGGTGGAACCGACGATCATCCTTCAGTAATACTGGTGTCAGCGTAAAAATTTATTGTCATTCCTGCGCAAGCAGGAATCCATAAAATACATTAGTAACTATAATATCGAGACTACATTATGAAATACGGATTTTCTAAAAAGGTTTCTCTCTCGTTCGATGAAGCAATTGAAAAAGTGACTGAAGAGCTAAAAAAAGAGGGCTTTGGTGTACTGACAACGATCGACATCAAAGAGACACTGAAGAAAAAGATCAACGTTGATGTTCCGCGCTACACCATCCTTGGTGCATGCAATCCCCATTTTTCCCATCAGGCGTTGCAGGTGGAGACGGAGATCGGTCTTCTGCTCCCATGCAACGTGATCGTATATGAAAAAGATGGTTCTACATTCGTTTCCGTCTTCGATCCGATGGTGATGGAAAAGATTATCGATAATCCTGCCATGCATTCCGTCGCCGACGGTGTGCAGCAAAAACTCCGCCGTGTGTTTGACTCCGTCTGACTCATTTTCTATTTTACTGTTGAACAAATGATGCCTCTTGAAAACAACAATGAAGGTATTTGCCAGCATATATCCCATCGTAACCCCTTGGGGATTTGCATCCCCGCTTGTGCAGGGAATGCAACTTCTGGATTCCGGCTTTCGCCGGAATGACAGCAAAAACTGTAAGATGCATATTTCAGAGATGAACATTTTTACGCCATGAGAGTCCAACAACTCCGTTCACAGGACGGAACAGGAACGCTGACATACCTTTTAATTGACGAATCATCGCGTCAAGCGGCGGTCATTGATCCAAACACGGAAGATCTTCATCAGATCAAAAGAGCTATAAAGGATCAGCGTGCCATTGTAGAATATATTATTGACACGCATACACACGTCGATCATATTTCCTGCGCAAACGAGCTCCGGATCGAATTTTCTGCAAAGACGGTGATGCATGAGAATACGAAGAACAAATGGAAGATGGTCGATCAGGGAGATGCCTTCGGCATCGGCGATATTCTGCACGCAAATGCAAAGAACGAAGTAGACTTGTATGTGAACGACGGCGACAAACTCCCGCTGGGCAATTCTGAACTGACCATTCTGTTTACACCCGGACACACCGATAACCATATCACTGTATCAGCCGACGGTAATCTCTTTACCGGCGATCTGCTGCTGGTCGGTCAGGCGGGACGCAGCGATCTTCCCGGAGGCAGCGCTGAAGAACAGTATGAAAGCTTTACAACAAAAATTCTGACCCTTCCCGATGCTACAAAGATCTATCCCGGTCATGATTATGACGACAATGAATTTGTGCTGTTGGGACAGGAACGGCGCTCCAATCCATTTCTTCAGCAACAATCAAAAAAAGAATTCGTGGCGTTCGTAAAGGAATTCTTCCCTCCCGTTGCGGATACGATTGATAATGGAAAAGTAATTTTGCAATGCGGTACAAAACGGGTAACGACCACGGCGGAACGGTTTACCGATATCACCTCGAACGATTTGGAAAAGATGATGATGGCAAATCCTTCGTTATTCATTCTGGACGTTCGTGAACAACGCGAGCTTACCTCGTTTGGACATATTCCCACTGTGGTAAATATCCCTTCCTGGCAACTGCAAAAACGGCTTGGCGAACTTCCCGGCAAGAACGAGGAGATCGTCGTAGTGTGCCAGAGCGGTGGACGATCATTTGAAGCGGCGCATGTGCTGGTAAAAAACGGTTTTCAGAAAGTGTTTAATTTGAAGCAAGGGACAATAGGCTGGATGATGAGCGGCAAAAATGTCGAACGGCCGGTTCAGGAGTTATAATATTTCACCATTGCGGTAAAACTAAAATCCCGCTGCGGTTGGTCCGTGAACGGGATTTTTACTTTTTAATTACTGATGGTACTCAAAAAGGAAAGATGGTTCGACGCGGCGCAGAATAAATCTGCGCCTTGTCCACCATGACTACTTTTTTTCAGTTACGTGCGTTAAAAGAAGTTGAACTCTTACGCTGATGCAGAAACTTTTTGCCGCATAATCTGTGCGATGGTTGCCGCACGCATTTTTGCCTCTTCCGCTTTCAATCCCGAAAAATGCTCATCGACAGTTTCATGGAATAGTTGCAGCCACACACGAAAATGTTCTTCGGTGAGCGGGAACTGTTTGCTCAATGCAACATGCTTCACCATTGGATTGCCGGTGTATGTCGCTTCGTTCAACAGTATGCTGCTCCAAAAAGAGTACATGATCGGAAGATGGTGTTCCCAATTTACTTTTGCTATATCATTGAATATGGGCCCGATGGTAGAATCCTCGATCACTTTATCGTAAAAGGAATCCACCAACTGCACAATATCATTCCGATGAAGAATGTCTTTTTTCATTGTTACCAGAGAAACGTTATCGTTTAACAGATATTGCTCATTCCATAGGAATTTCTATTCTCACGAACTCTCGGGAAGAAATCGATTGATTTCTTCCCGATGTACAATCCAAACTATTTCTTTATCCCTTTCAGTGTAATCTGTCCGACAAAAAGGACTAGGGCAACGATTCCTGCTGCGAAGATTGTGTCGCCAAACGCCCGCATCCACCGAAGTGTGGTCATCACATCTGTCTGCAGAAATTCCGCACTGCGCGCATACCAGTAGCCATACTCAACGGAAGCCCATGTCTGCATCAGTCCGACTGGAAGCAAACTCAGTGTCACCATCGCCATCAGACCGATGTTCATCCCCCAGAAAGCAAAGCGGATTGTTTTGTTATCCCAGTTCAGCGACGGATTCATCGCGCGGAGGCAGAAAAGCAACAGCCCGATGCCTAACATACCATACACGCCGAAAAGTGCTGCATGACCGTGAACCGGCGTTGTGTTCAATCCCTGCATATAATACAACGCTACGGGAGGATTAATCATGAAACCGAACAGTCCCGCGCCCACCAAATTCCAGAATGCGACCGCGACAAAGAAATAGATGGGCCATTTATAATTCTGCACCCATTCTTTTGCTCGTGACAGTTTAATATTTTCCCATGCTTCATATCCGACGAAGACCAGCGGCACCACTTCCAGTGCACTAAAGACGGAACCGAGAGCCAGCACAATGGTCGGAGTTCCGGAAAAATATAGATGATGGAGCGTGCCGATAATTCCGCCGGAAAGAAAAATTGTTGCGGAGAGTACAGTTGATTCTCCCGCTGTTTTTACGCTGATTAATTTCAAACGTGCGAACAGGAAAGCAATCACTACTGTGGCGAAGACTTCAAAGAATCCTTCCACCCACAGATGAACAACCCACCAGCGCCAGTATTCAGCAACGGCAAGATTCGTATGATGCCCCACCATCAATGCTGCTCCGTAGAATGATGCGATTGCTCCGCTCGAAATCAAAAAGAGTGTCAAGATCGGTTTTTGTTCATCCTTCCGCTGTAGCGCGGGACGAATTGACCGATACATCAGCACAAACCAAAGGACCAAACCAATAAGCAAGGCGATCTGGAAAATTTTACCAAGATCGATATATTCGTATCCGCTGTGTCCGAAATAAAATAACAGATTGTCTGGAAGATAGTGCATAATGCTCATCCATTCGCCCGCCATGGATCCCAGCACCACAACCAGCAGCGCGCCAAATAATACATTCACACCCAGTCGTTGAAACTTCGGCTCAACACCGCTCACCGCCGGTCCGATGAACAAACCAGCCGCCAGCCAGGCAGTGGCGATCCAAAAAATTCCCAATTGTGTATGCCATGTCCTCGCAATTGAATACGGAAGGATTTTAGCAAGAGGAATACCGTAAAATCCATCCCCTTCCACTCCATAATGTGCGCAGACAATTCCCATCGCCATTTGCAGCAACAGGAGACCGAGCACTGTCCAAAAATATTTCAGTGTCGCACGCTGCGACGGGGTCGATATTGCGTTCAGCAGCGGATCCGATGCGGGAACATCACCCAGCATTCCTTCTTCTTTTCTGGAAGCATAGAACCACGCCATACCGCCAATTCCCGCCAGCAATACGATAATGCTGACGCCGGTCCAGACCACAGCATCTCCGGTTGGCCTGTTGCCAATCAGTTCTTCATGCGGCCAGTTGCTGGTATAAGTGATATTATCACCGGGTCGATTCGTCGATGCCGCCCAGGAAGACCAAAAAATGAATGCTGCAAACTGGCGTAATTTCACCGGATCGGAAATAGTGTTTTTTTGAATAGCATAGTGTTCGTTGCCGTTGGAAAATACTTCCGTATAGTGTTTTAGATTCGCTTCAAAGGATCGAGCACGGACTGGATCAACGGTGATCTGTTTTGTGTCCGGGTTATACGTATTATTTTTAATCATCGACTCCAGGCGGGATCGGAGCTGTGCCTGAAGCTCGCTGTTCAACACATCATAGGGTTTTCCAAATGAAGACTGAGACCAGTCGTTCAAAATAAACACCAATTCACGATGAAGCCAATCTGCAGTCCAATCCGGTGCGACATAGCTGCCGTGTCCCCAAATAGATCCGACCTCCATTCCGCCCATTGCCTGCCATACGTTCTGTCCTGCGGCGATATCGCCTGCCGGGATAACCACCGTTCCGTCGGACGTAACGACCTGTTCTGCAATCGGAGGTGCCTGTTGATAAATGCGTACACCGATCCAACCAAGCACAAGAAACGAAAGAACAATAACGGCGCTGAATCCTAACCAATATTTTTTCATAGAAATA